>Ga0114966_10002502_pt1 | contig 16396 bp, 20 predicted proteins | sample M_130207_XF_Meta_FD_87029 | JGI IMG/M metagenome (GOLD analysis project Ga0114966, IMG submission 87029) | Freshwater microbial communities from Lake Montjoie, Canada to study carbon cycling - M_130207_XF_MetaG | ecosystem: Environmental > Aquatic > Freshwater > Lake | place: Lake Montjoie...
ATCAGAAGCGTGCTCTTGGTATCGTTGCTGTTGAGCCAGATGTAAAAGCAAAGTCAGCGCGTGTTGCAATGCTGACTTCACGCATCAACACAGTGCTCTCAGTACCAATGCTGTTCTTGATGAGCGCTCAGTCACACAATACAACTTGGTTTGTAGTCGTTTCTTAATCACCGCTTTAGTATTAAAGAAAAGGCCCGCGATGCGGGCCTTTTTATTGCTATGAAAGTAATTGCAATATAGGCGGCAGCTCTTTCGTCAGTGCACCTCGTTGGGCAGTAGCGCTTCCCATCAATGCAAAGCCTAATAGCTTACCGTCAAGACTTTCAAAGCGCGCTTCTAAGCCCCCCTCAATAGCACTTGTTTTCCATTGCCCATCAGCACCTTGGGCTGGTGGAGATACAACTGTTGGTAGGGCGGGGGTTTTGACCATTACAGGCATTGCTGGGTAGCTGAGCATAGTGACTTGTCCAAGCAGTGTCGGTGCCAATGCTCGCGCAGCTTGCATGATGGGCATGACATAGGGGAGGACCAGGCCATCAACCTCTGCACAATCACCAAGCGAGTAAACATTACTAGAGCTGGTTTCTAATTCACGATTAACCTGAATGCCTAGCCCAGTCTTCACTCCTGCAGCCTTAGCTAAATCTACTCGAGGTCTTAAGCCGACAGCAGAGAGGGTCACATCACAAATAATGGAGTCACCATTAGTGAGTTGAATTTCTAAGACATCGCCATTACGATTGACTGTTTTAACAGTGGTGGAGAAGTGCCAACGAACACCAGCTTCACTAAGCTTATTTTGGAGCGCTTGGGCTGCAGCTTCAGGCAATAGGCGACCAAGGACTTGCGGGGCAAGGTCAATCACATCAACCTCAAAGCCACCTAAAACTAAATCATTTGCAAATTCGCAGCCAATTAATCCGGCACCGAGTATTGCTACCTTCTTTTTGCCTACAATCGCTTGACGAAATTTTTCATAGTCCTCGAGATCATTGACAGTCAGAACCTCACTTACGGCGTTACCCTCTAAAGGGATTCGTAGTTGATCTGCTCCTAAGGCTAAGACTAGCTTTCCATAAGGGATGTGGCCTCTACTGGTTTGCAATATTTGCGTAGTAGTGTCGATTGCACTGACATCAGTCTGAGAAAGAATGCTAATTTCTAGTTGTGATGCCATCCCTTCAGAGGTGGTAGTAATCAATTGGCCGGCTTCTTTCTTACTAGCAAGCGCAGTAGAGAGCATCGGTTTGGAATAAAAATAGCCAGGCTCACGCGTGATTAAGGTAATCGGGATAGCTTTATCTAGTTTGCGAATTTCACGAATCAGAGTGTATCCAGCTAAGCCACTACCAATGATGACGATGGTAGATGAATCAGGCATATTTTGAGTCAAAGCTAAGCTCCCAAGTAAAGCAAATAGATTAATAAAGCGACAACAGCGGAAGTGCTTAGCTTACCTGAACCATTTCAAAGTCAGATTTTTCTACACCACAATCTGGACAGGACCAGCTATCTGGGATGTCTGCCCACAATGTTCCGGGCGCAATGCCATCTTCTGGTAAGCCTTGTGCCTCGTCATAAATGAAGCCACATACGATACATTGCCAAGTTTTCATGTTTATCTCCTGAATATTAGATCCCCATTTTAAATTTAATCTTACTTTTTTTCTTGGACCTGATCGTTCTGCAAAATTTCGCAAAAATCATCAATTCTGGTTCCAGTGCTCGAAGAACAAGCCTTAGATGAGAAAGTCTTGGAAGTAAGTTTGGCTAATGCGGTTGTTGATGACCGCATTTATATTGTCAATCTAGATTTAGCAGAATGTGCCCTTGAGGCTCGAGATTAAGTAAACAACTCCCGTCCTTAAAACAGGGTTTATTTTTTATCTTCAGGATCTTTAAGAAGATCGTAATGGTTGGCAATCAATAGCAATGCAATAGAGGCGCAACCCATGGCAAAGAATTGCCATTGATGCAGCATGGCAGTACCAACTACAGTCATCAACACCGTCCAGCCAATGGCCATCTTTGCTTTTTTAGATAAGGGTTTCATCTTGTGCCAAATTCTACTTTTATGGTTTAACTTTATTTAACATACGACGAAGTGTATCGTCCTTCACAACGTAATGTTGCCATAAAGCGGCTAATGCATGGGCGCCAATCAAATAGTAAAGGGTATTTCCTAAAAACTCATGAATCTCTTCAACGAGCTTTTTCATCTCTGGATTAGGGGTAACTAATTGAGGCCATACCAAGCCAAAGAAATTAATCTCCTTACCTCCATACTGAAAATACAAGATGCCAAAAATGGGCGATATCAATAGCAGGGCATACATTAGCCAATGCATGGCCTTAGCTAGGGTGATGACGAAAGGCTTCGGATTTGTCGGTGTGGGAACGCCATAAATGAAACGAAGCATCAGACGCAGAGCCATTGCTAGAAAAATGAGCTGCCCAAAGACGCCGTGAACAGTTTTGCAAAGCTCACGTGGCTCGCTTCCCTTGGGGAATTGCCCTTTTAACTCAATGGCAATAAATGCTGCGATTATCAGTAGGAATACAAACCAGTGAAGAAGGATAGAAGCGGGGTGATAACGGGTTTTTGACATATTGTGCTATTTGAAATAAGTATTCATCATAAATGATAATGAATCTCATTAAGAATAACAATAACAACTTTGTGGGTAATTTCCCTTATTTTTAAGGTCTAGGAAGGGGGTTTAGCCCTTTAATTCAGCCTGACTTTTGCGCTCAATTCACTGGTGGAGCCTCTTTTATCGACTTGTGAGAGTCTGAGGGCCTCAGCCTCAAAGTCAAGTTGGCCAGGATGAAATTCATCGTCATTTTGCAGGTTGATGACATAGGTCCAAACGAGCTCACGACCATGGTTCTTAAATACGTCAACTACTCGTTTCATATATACCGCCTTTATGGTGAAGCCTAATTACTACCTTGGGAAGAAGTTTGGAGCTTGGTCTGTGAATTCAATGTATTTTTCAGTGTAATCAAGTTTCGTGCCTCAATCCGGATGACGCCACTTCTTGGGCTATCAATGTCGGCAATTAAGAAGAACGATACCGCAATTACAAAAGGAAAGATCATAAATAAAGCAATATTCTTTTTGAAATTACGCGCTCCAAATCCCACTAATACATTTGCGCAGATAGCGATTGCTGTCATCAGAGCCCATGCAGTATTGGGGATGCGATTCCACCAGGCAGCTTGGACGTAACCCCGAGCATTAAATACATCATTCATACCTGATACTGCTAATGCGAGAGTTGGACTCTGATTAGTGCGAGCAATTGGCAAAATCTCATTCCAAAGCCTTTGCTCAATGGCATTTGTTTTCTGTTGGATTTCTTGTGTTATCTCATGAGTCTGTTTTGAGTAGAACAGGATGCGCTGATCAAGATATTGATTCAGTAAATCTTGAGTAGTCATAGTTAATTTTGGGGGGAGTAAATCAGCCCTTAAATATTCTGTACTGATTGCGTTGGCTTCGCTCTCCTCAAGGAGCTCACGTTGATCATGACGATCAATCGCCATCGAAAAAGTGAAGCCAATAATCAATGCAAGTAGGGTAAGTGTCGCCGTTTGAATAATTCCAAGATCTTCTGAAGTCTCAGTATCCTTGGTGCGATAAGGGCTCAATACGGCATTACCAAAAAAAACAGCAAATGCAAATACTAGGAATGTAATTCCAAAAACAAGGATGGGGAAGTTTAGGAGATATGTAATTTAAAAGGTTCCTGGATACAAAATATCTTTAGTCACATTCTGAATATCGCGATGCCCAGTAAACGCCATCGTGATATCTAATTCATTTTGAATAATCTCTAGACACTTCGTAACGCCCGCCTCACCCATAGCGCCTAAGCCATAGAGAAATGGCCTGCCAATCATCGTGCCACGTGCACCCAGAGCCCAAGCCTTTAAAACATCCTGACCAGAACGAATACCACCATCCATCCAAACTTCAATATCTTTGCCAACGGCCGCCACAATTCCTGGCAGCGCTTCAATACTAGAGATAGCACCATCTAATTGTCGGCCACCATGATTGGAAACAATTAAGGCATCAGCACCAGTGTTTGCTGCTAGGCGGGCATCCTCTGGGTCTAAGATTCCCTTGATGATGAGCTTCCCACCCCAGAGTTTTTTGATCCACTCCACATCATTCCAGCTCAAGCCTGGATCAAACTGCTCAGCAGTCCAAGATGAGAGAGAGGACATATTACCTACGCCGCTTGCGTGACCAACAATATTACGGAAGGTTCTACGTGGTGTCATTGCCATGCCAAGACACCAGCGTGGCTTGGTTGCCATATTAATCATGTTGGCAATCGTCAGCTTAGGCGGGGCGCTAAGACCATTCTTTATATCTTTATGGCGTTGCCCCAAAATCTGTAGATCTAATGTGAGAACAAGAGCCGAGCACTTGGCAGCTTTAGCGCGTTCAATGAGGCGCTCGATAAAGCCACGATCTTTCATGACATAGAGCTGAAACCAAAATGGTTTAGTAGTACGTTCTGCTACATCTTCGATAGAGCAGATGCTCATAGTAGATAAACAAAAAGGCACGCCAAATTTTTCTGCCGCTCTAGCGGCTAGAATTTCACCATCTGCATGCTGCATGCCTGTTAGTCCAGTAGGGGCGAGTGCTACAGGCATTCTTACTTCTTAGCCTACCATCGTCGTTTTCGTGGTTCGATTAGTCATATCAACTGCTACACGTTGACGTAGTTTGATTTTCTGAAACTCAGATTCATTGGCACGGTAGGTAGACTCAGTCCAAGATCCTGAATCAGCATAGTCATAAAACATCTTGGGGGTACGTTTTTTGTGGAGTACTCTTAAGTCTTCGATATTGGTAATGATTGCCACAATGTATCCTTCTATGGAATGCCAGCTATTTGAGATATTTATTTAATTAAGCTCTATCTTAGCAATACCTGAGATTTGTTTCTACAATACTAGGGTATCCCTCTTGGGGCCCTTGAATGCCTGTCTATTTTTGATTCTTCTGAATGCCCCAACTGAACCTCGCAACGATTTCATATTTATTGATAGCTACTGCCTTATGGGCTGGTAATGCGATTGCGGGCCGTGTTTTGGTTGCTAGTGGCGCTGTTTCGCCAATCACCTTAAGTACAGTGCGCTGGGGTCTAGCAGCATTGCTGCTCCTTCCTTTGGGCTGGCGCGTTTTTGCACCGAGTAGTGCTTTATGGCTTAACAAGAAGCGCTTTCTGCTCCTAGGTTTATTTGGCGTTGGTAGTTATAACGCTCTGCTATATCTTGCCTTAGAAACCTCAACGGCTATTAATGTCACTTTAATCGGCGCAAGCATGCCTATTTGGATGTTATTAATTGGCGCCATTTTTTATCAAACTCAACCCCATTTGTTACAGTTAGTTGGTGCAGTTGTTTCACTCTTTGGAGTTGCGATTGTATTAACCAGAGGGGATTTATCGACTCTGCTTTCGATGGAAATGGTACTTGGCGATCTTTTAATTATGCTGGCTACTATCACATGGGCTTTATATAGTTGGATGTTGACTAGGCCCGGCTCAAGCACTGAGCGTCAGTGGCCTTGGGCGCAATTTTTAATGGCGCAGGTATTTGCAGGTTTATTGTGGACAGGATTTTTTGATAGTTTTGAGATTGCCGCTGGTCACGCATATTTAGATCTCAACCTCTGGACTGCCTCCTTAATCCTATTTGTGGCGATTGGCCCTTCATTGATTGCTTATCGTTGCTGGGGACTGGGTGTAAATGGGGCGGGACCTACAGTTGCCGCTTTCTTTGCTAATTTCATTCCATTATTTACGGCAATTTTTTCTGCTGCCATCTTGGGCGAACCTCCGCAGTTATTCCATGGTGTGGCGTTTGCTTTGATCGTGACGGGTATCTGGGTTTCATCAACCCTAGGCCGTTCTGCTAAGGCTTAATCTGTATCTAGGTAAAAAAGCTGAAAAAACAGTAAAGTATTTTCTTTTCTATTGAAGTTTGAGCCATGGTAGATGTATTGGTGATTGGCGGTGGTAATGCTGCCTTATGTGCTGCCTTGATGGCTCGGGAGGCGGGCGCTAGCGTTTTACTTCTAGAGGCTGCCCCTAAAGATTGGCGCGGTGGAAATTCTTCTCATACTCGTAATATCCGCGCAATGCATGATGAACCCCAAGATGTCATGCTTGAAGCGTATTCTGAAGAAGAGTATTGGCAGGATGTTTTGAAAGTCACCAGTGGGATCACCGATGAGTCATTAGCAAGATTGGTCATTCGCGCCTCTTCCCAATGTCGTGATTGGATGCGTCATCATGGTGTGCGCTTTCAGGCGCCTTTATCAGGCACTTTGAATCTTTCTCGTACGAATGCCTTTTTTATGGGTGGTGGCAAAGCCTTGGTTAATGCCTACTATCGCAGCGCAGAAAAATTAGGAATTCAAGTACGCTATGAATCGCCAGTTGCTTCAGTTGAAATCAAAGATGGAAAATTTCTAGCTGCTTATGTTGGCGATGAACGTATTGAAGCAAAGGCTTGTGTCTTAGCTGCAGGTGGTTTTGAGTCAAATCGTGAATGGCTGAAGGAGGCCTGGGGCATTAATCAATACGGCGAATCACCGGCAGACAATTTCCTGATTCGAGGTACTAGATATAACAATGGTGTTTTGCTGAAGCAACTGATTTCCTTAGGAGCTGATTCAGTAAGCGATCCAACCCAAGCGCATATGGTTGCTGTAGATGCGCGGGCGCCTTTATACGATGGCGGCATTTGTACGCGTATCGATGCAGTTTCATTTGGAATTGTGGTGAACAAAAATGCCCAACGTTTTTCTGATGAAGGCGAAGACTTTTGGCCTAAGCGTTACGCATTTTGGGGGCGCTTGGTGGCTCAACAACCTGGCCAAATTGCCCACTCCATTATTGATTCAAAAGTATTGGGTCGATTTATGCCACCAGTTTTTCCAGGTGAAAAGGCGGATACCTTAGATGAGCTAGCTATCAAGCTAGACTTAGATCCAAAAGCACTTCAAGAAACTATTAAGTCTTATAACGGTGCCTGCCATGTGGGTAGCTTTGATCACACCATCTTAGATGACTGTCATACCGAAGGCATAGAGCCAGCTAAAACTCACTGGGCCTTGCCGATTAATACGGGGCCATTCTATGGTTATACGGTTCGTCCGGGTGTGACATTTACCTACCTAGGTCTTAAGACCGACAAGACTGCCGCTGTTCGTTTTAATGGCTTGCCTAGTTCTAATTTATTTGTTGCCGGTGAAATGATGGCAGGCAACATATTAGGTAAAGGATATGCTGCCGGCATTGGTATGACTATTGGTACTGTCTTTGGCCGTATTGCAGGAACCCAAGCAGCTCAGGCATCGAAGAGGCAAAGTATGGAGGCTGAGCATGCAAGAGCTTAAGTCACTGATTAAAGAAGCGGGAGATTTGGCGATGGGAGCGCCAGAGGTTGAGGCGGATCGCATGCTACAGATCTGCAATGCCTGTCGCTATTGCGAAGGATTTTGTGCTGTATTCCCAGCGATGACCCGCCGGATTGAGTTCACTCCCAGCGTAGTCAATTATTTAGCCAACTTGTGCCATAACTGCGGCGCCTGTCTGCATGCCTGCCAATACGCGGCACCACATGAGTTCGATGTCAATATACCGCGCGTCATGGCTCAGGTTCGTAAAGAGACCTACATCACTTATGCATGGCCTAAGTCATTTGGTGCTTTATACAAAAGTAAAGGAATTAGTGTCTCAATGGCAGTATCACTCTCTATCATTTTTTTCTTACTGTTAAGTGCACTCTTAAATGGTTCTTTATTCTCAGGGCCGCTTAATGGTAATTTCTATGCAATCTTTTCCCACAACACACTTGTAGTGATGTTTGGCGCAGTATTTGGTTTTTCATTAATTGCAATTTCAGTTGGCATAGTTGATTTTTGGAGGGGTATTTCTGCTGGAGCAATCTCCGCTAGCGCTGCGGTAGAGGCCACTCATGACGCTCTGACTCTGAAGTATCTTGGAGGCGGGCATGGTGATGGTTGTAATAACGAAGATGATGCTTTTTCTCTGTGGAGAAAGTATTTCCACCATTTCACTTTTTATGGCTTCATGTTGTGCTTTGCTTCCACGAGCGTTGCAACGATTTATCACTACTTCTTTGATTGGCATGCGCCTTATGCTCTGAGCAGCCTACCAGTAATTTTAGGAACAATTGGTGGCATTGGTTTGCTTGTAGGCCCCGTAGGTTTGCTGTATTTAAATTTACAAAGAAATTCTGCGCATGGAGACGCGACTCAAAAACCAATGGATAGGGCATTTATCGTGCTCTTATTTTTAATTAGTGCTTCAGGCCTGCTCTTGCTGGCTTATCGAGATTCTGCCGCAATGGCTTCCTTGCTAGCGATTCATTTAGGTTTTGTGATGGGCTTCTTTCTGACAATGCCTTATGGCAAATTTGCCCATGGCTTATATAGAGTGGCGGCTTTGTTAAAGAATTCGATCGAAAAGCGCCAGAAAAGTCATTTGCAATTAGGTGGTGATTAATAAGACAGAGGATGAATTTCCTGCATTTCTGAGCTTAGATCGCTCAAAATAGGCAAAATTGATCAAATACAAGCAGGGTGCAGTGCAGTAAACTGCTATATCGGTATCATTTAGGTCTAATCACCAAAATTCTTAGGAAATTGCCATGCCAGGTTTACTCCCCAATGTTGATCCAGACGGTTTATTAGAGTTCTCGGTTGTTTATACCGACCGCTCCTTAAATCATATGTCTGAAGAGTTCAAGCGTGTGATGGTCGATATTTCTAGCGTACTGAAGGACGCCTATAACGCCAGCTCTGCAGTCATCGTTCCTGGTAGCGGTACTTTTGGCATGGAAGCTGTGGCACGTCAATTTTCTAACAATCAAAAATGTTTAGTGTTGCGCAATGGCTGGTTTAGCTATCGCTGGACACAAATCTTTGATTTAGCCAATATTACGAATGACGTTACCGTTATCAAAGGTCGTCAGTTGGAGCCAACTACCCAAGGCGTATTTGCACCAGCTCCGATTGAAGAAGTAGTGGCTTTCATTAAAAAAGAAAAGCCAGCAGTGGTTTTTGCACCTCATGTTGAAACTTCTGCAGGCATCATCCTGCCAGATGATTACCTTAAGGCAGTTGGTGAAGCTGTGCGCTCTGTCAATGGCTTGTTTGTATTAGATTGCATCGCCTCAGGCGCAATGTGGGTGGATATGAAAGCCTGCAATGTAGATGTAGTGATCACCGCACCCCAAAAAGGTTGGAGCAGCTCTCCATGCTGTGCATTGATCGCCCTTGGCGAGAGAGCACGCGAAAAGATTGATGCGACTCAGAGTACTAGCTTCTCTATGGATCTTAAAAAGTGGCTGCAGATCATGGAAGCCTATGAAAAGGGTGGTCACGTGTATCACACAACAATGCCTACAGACGCTCTTAAGATCTTACGCAGTGTGATGAAAGAAACACAATCACTTGGTTTTGCAGCACTCAAGGCAAAGCAAGTGGAGTTAGGTAATAAAGTTCGTGACTTATTGGTTAGTAAAGGCTATTACTCTGTTTCTGCGAAGGGCTTTCAGGCTCCTGGCGTAGTAGTGAGCTATACCAAAGATCCTGATATTCAATCTGGCAAAAAGTTCATTGCACTGGGTTTACAAACTGCTGCCGGCGTTCCTTTGCAGTGTGATGAAAGACCAGACTTCCGTACATTCCGCATCGGTTTATTTGGGCTAGAGAAGTTGGGTCATATTGACCGTACTGTTGGCCAATTGGCTACAGCCTTGGAAAAAATTACTGAGGCAGAAGCTCAGCCTGCGTAATTATTGCACTAGAGTATCTAAAGGCCATCTCATGATGGCCTTTTTCTTTTTTACTGTGCAAGCGGGTTAGGGCTTGCCTCGCCAATCTTATAAAGCATATTTTTATCGATATGGTGAAATAGTTTTTCTTGATCTTTAATTTTTAAGACAGTGTCTTGTTCGTAAGACCAAGTACCATCTGCATTAATACTGACTTGAATATGAAACTCCACTGTTTTGAAGGCATAATCCAGAAACGGGCTAGAAGAAATCCCAGCACAGGGGTCACCCTCTTTGGCGTGTAATTCAAATTGCTTATCGTTCGGTGCGGCCTTGCCGCAAGCCATAGTAGTCATGCCACGAGGAATGGTGAGGGTGTGAATGATACTTCTAGTCGCAGGCTCCCATAACCAATAGCCGACTTGATCATGGTAGGTTTTAATTTGCTCTGGCTTGGTGATGTGAGAGTGATATCGCAAGCCATAGAATAATTGCGGCCCATTAGTTTGGGGATCAATTGGTTGAAGTTCTATACGCTCAACATAGGCTTGTTCTCTAGGACCATCTGCCTTAGGTTTGAGGTCCATGCCTCGAATACCTTCCCAAATACCAGCCATGCCAGTAAAGGGTCCCAAATTCTCTAGGGTATTGACTGAGTAGCCTTGGGGTTCAGTAAAGATATCTTTAGGAAAATCCTTCATTGCAGACCTTTTCGAAATGATGCATTAATGGCAACTTTATGAGTATTATCAAATTATCCACAAACCGTCTTGGAGAATTACATGATTTCTCGTGTCGCTCGCCTTAGCCTAGCTGCCCTTATTTCTGTAGCCATTGGCATTTCTCCAATTTCAGTAATGGCTGCTGACCCAACTCCTCCGGCGCCGCCGGCTGCAGCGCCTGCTCCAGCTGCAACCCCGACAGATAAAGCGGCAAAGAAGAAAGCAAATAAAGCAGCGAAGAAGGAAAAGAATGCTGAGAAAAAAGAAAAAAAGAAATCTAAGAAGAAAGCTAAGCCTGCTGCAGATACAGCTACTCAGTAATCGTTTTTCCCCTCAATCAATTGAGGGATTCAGTTTTATTAAAGTCATCTGACTCACTAAAGTTTGGTGACTTTTTTCTTGTACCATCGTTACGCACTAATAACCACATCGCAGCAATAACTATACTCATTCCGCTGATTTGAATCCAGGTAATGGGTTCAGACAAAATAAAATAAGCTAAAAAGACGGTGGATACAGGCCCTAGGATTGAAGCTTGTGCAACTAGTGGTGAGCCAATACGGTTAATGGCAATCATAATGAGGAGCATTGGAACAACAGTGCATAAGCCTGCATTCAGAAGGCTAAACCAATAAATCGCTTGGGCTTGTTCGAAGATAGCGCTGGGATTGTAAAAGCTAGACTGAAGTAAGCTTAAGAATGCAGAACTAATGCTTGCATAGACCACCAGTCTGACGCTACCAATGCGCTGAACCATTTCGCCGGAGCTAATGAGGTAGATGGCATAGGAGCATGCACTGCCAAATACTAGGGCCATGCCAAGCCATGCGTTGATGCCGGTAGAGCTGGCATCCTGAATAAAGACAATCATCACCCCAATGTAGCCCACGACCATTGCGAACCATTGCAATCGAGAAATAGCTTTTTTCAAAACAAAGTATGAGAGGAAGAGCACGATTGTTGGGGTGAGGTATTGCACAATTCGCTCGAGCCCAACGGAGATGTATTGCAATCCTAGAAAATTTAAATAGCTTGAAAAAAAATAACCCAAGAAGCCTAAGAAAAATATCTTCAATAGATCAGGCCAACTGAGTGGGTTCATGGTTTTTCTACGAGACTCCCACCAATAGATAGCCCAGAACATCGGGAGCGCCATCAGCATCCGTAAAGCTAAAAGAGTTTCTGAATCTGCCCCATAACTAAAGGAAAGTTTGATAAGAATACCTTTGCCAGAAAAGAGTATCGAGCCAACTCCGGCCATGAAGATGCCGTAGATATGGCGACGCTGATGTTCTGCTGTACTTATTGATTGCATAGGGCTTTATAACAGTTTATTTAGTATGCTTCTCATCTCTAGGATGGTTTCTGAAGGAGTCAATCCAATGGGGCCAATACCTTTGCTGACCAAACTATCGGCTGCTGCTGCATGTAGCTGCACAGTAATGCTGGTAGATTCCCATAAATCCAGTTGATGACGAACCCCTTGGGTTGCAATCGCGACAATGCTTCCTGTGAGAGCATCCCCCATGCCTCCAGTACCCATACCAGAGTTTCCTTCTTGGCACTCTAGAGCAGAGTACTTAGGCGATGCAAGCAAAGTATACTGGCCTTTCAAAACGACAATGGATTGTGTAAGGGTAACTAATTTTCCTAAAGTACCCAAGCGATTGGCTTGAACATCCTCATTGCTGATATGAAGCAGTTTGGCTGCTTCACCGGGATGTGGTGTGATTACGGTCTGACCAGGAAATTGTTGATTCCGTTTTTGTAAGGTATCTAAAAGATCTCTGGATTCTGAAATGAGATTGAGCGCGTCTGCATCAATTACCAGGGGAATGCTAGGATATTGAAGTACTCTCATCAGCCATGTAGCAGCAAGATCAGATTTTCCTAGTCCCGGGCCAATAGCAATGGCGTCTGGCTGAGTACTCAGTAGTGCGCTATTAATCTCTGGGCCTGCTAAGCGAATCATGAGTTCAGGGGAGTCTGCACATGCATGTGCTGAGGCAGGATCTAGCATCTCTAAAATAGTCCAGCCCGAACCCAGATGAAGGCAGGCATTGCCAGCAAGTAATAGGGCGCCTGCCATGCCTGGAGCACCGCCTATTAAAAGAGCTTTACCTGCGTTGCCTTTATGTTCAGCAGCACCACGTTTTAAGCGTTTACTTAGTTGCAGTGCGTCTAATTTAGCTAATTGGGAGCTCATAACAATAGTATCGCTCGTATTTCCTAAGCTTAGCAACGATTGTTTACTCCGCTACTTTCGCACCTTGGATATGGTGGCGTTGCATAGAGTTCACTATAAAGCCAGATTGTTTAAGTTGTGTAATTACTTCACTTAAGTACGCAGTAGTCTTTTCAAAATCAGGTCTTGCCTTGGGAATGCCAATCGATTGGTTGATGACCATGAATCGTCCCGGTAGCATGCGCAAGCCTTCATAGCGCTTAGCATCACTTTCCAATTGCTGTTTCACACCAGCTGCAACATTACCCTTGCCAGACATGAAGTCATCAATCACTGCCTGTGAACTAGCGGCGCGGAGAAGAGTCGCATTCTTAATCTCTCGTGTGAGGTAAAGATCGTAAGCACTCCCTTTACCAACGACGATTTCAGTGCCAGCAACATCTACCTCAACATTGCTCTTTAAGGGAGAGGATGCTTTAACCATATAAGCGCCTTCAATTTGAATATAGGCTGGGGTATAGCTGATATCAGCGCCGCGCACGGGATCAATAGCCACGAATACCATATCAAGCTCACCATTTTTAATGCCATCAACAGTTGCGCTAGCAGATTTAAATGGAATGAGTTGTATTGGTAGATTGATTCGTTTACCAATTTCATTGGCGATATCAACGCTGATACCACTCAGTTGTTTAGTGGCACCATCTTCGCTTGCTAGCACTGGGTTTCCTAAGTTGATTCCAACCCGTAAGGATCCGCTTGGTGCAAATGATTTGAGGGTAGTAGGGTCGATCGCTTTCATGACTTGGGATGACTGGCTAAATGTCAGTTGTGAAAAACAGAAAAAAACAAGACAGAGTAAGAATTTCATATTCAGCAAGAGATAAAAAAACCGCGGCGGACCGCGGTTTCATTTAGCCAAAGAAAATTATTTCTTAGCGTCTGCTGCAGGAGCGGCAGCTGGTGCAGCTGGAGCTGCTGCAGAAGCATCTTTTTTAGCTTCCTCAATATGAGCAGCTTCAGCACCATGCTTTTCACCGCCCATGTCAATATCGCCGTCGCCTTTGATGAGTAAATAGGCAGTGGCACCAACTAATACCAACACCATGATGATGATTGAACGATTACTCATTGCTTTTCCTTCGATTTGGTTGAAATTAGGACAATATTAACCCTTGTTTGGATCGGGGTAAATCCCCAGTAGCCCTATGCATCACTTGATAGGGCTTATTTAGGTATTAATACTCAGTTTTAGAGATGCTAATGGAGCCCAGTTTCTATAAGGCGTAAAGGGTAAGATTGTAAGACACCGATATCAAAGGCAAGAATATGAGCCCAAAGCTTCCCACTAATAATGCTCAGACCATTACTGATTTTTTAGGTCTCGAGCCACATCAAATTTCTGAAGAAAGTTCAGAGGAGTCCTATAAGTTTGCATTTGATGACGAGGCTTTTTTAGCTCGCAGAGAAACGATTGGAATTCGTTTTGAATTAGAGTTTTTAAAACCAGAAATTTTGCTAAATGAACATGGGATTGACCATACCATCACGGTCTTTGGTTCAACGCGCTTTGTCAGTCGTGAGAAAGCCTTAGAGATGGAAAGGAGCGCACAAACTGCAGACGAGAAGGCTAAAGCAAATAAAGCGTTACTGCATAGTCATTATTACGAATCTGCAAGGGAGTTTGGCACTATAGTTGCTCGCTACAACGCTACCCAAGATGAGAGTTCTAACAAATTACATATTTGTACTGGTGGCGGCCCCGGCATTATGGAGGCAGCCAATCGTGGTGCATTTGAAGCGGGCGATCAAACTATTGGCTTTAATATTGGTCTGCCAAGAGAGCAGCATCCCAATCCATATATTAGTCCTGGCCTCAGTTTTCGTTTTCACTATTTCGCCTTACGTAAGATGCACTTCATGTTACGGGCCAGGGCAATCGTGGTATTTCCAGGCGGCTTTGGCTCATTTGATGAGTTCTTTGAAGTGCTCACCTTAATGCAGACTAAAAAAGTCACACCTTTTCCTATCATCCTTGTTGGGAAAGAGTTTTGGGCCGGAATGGTGAAGTTTGAGCAGATGGTTGAGTTTGGTGTGATTGATGAGATTGATATGCAAGCAATTCATTTTGCTGAGACTACGAAAGAGGCCTGGGCAATTATTAAAAATCACTACCAGTTGACCTGATGAAAATTCTTATTTCGTAAGTTGCTTCGCCTGTAGAATAAGGTAAAACCTCACTATGAGCACACAAGACATCACTATCTTCACCTCTCTAGACTTGCCTAGCTACCTCATTGGCACCATTATGCTATTACTGGTGATGATTTTTCATGGCCTATTACTATTGCAAATTTCTAAGCGCTATGAGGTCAAATCTTTCTTGTATCTAGGAGAAAAGAAATACTCAGAAGTGGCACTCTGTTTTTATATCAGCATTTTCTGTTTATTCTTGACCCATATTGCTGAAATTATCCTCTGGGGTATTGCGCTTTATGCGCTCAAGTTGGTGCCAGTTTTAGGCCAGAGTATTTTATTTAGCGGTAGCACTTACACAGCAATGGGGTTCATGGAGGATATCTTGCCGGATGGCTGGAAAATGCTGGCAGTCATCATTGCCTTCTCGGGTATGTTTGCTTTTGCTTGGACTGCATCAGTCATGATCTCCATGACGAAAAATTTTCGGCAAGCTTACACCAAGAGTCATATGGAAAAACTCAATATTTCTTCTGAAATCATTGACCGTTTTAAATAGGATATGACTAAAACATGGGATGCCGTCATTGTTGGCGGTGGTGCAGCAGGTTTATTTTGTGCTGGAGTTGCCGGTCAGTTAGGAAAAAAAGTTTTAGTCTTAGATCATGCCCCCATGTTGGGTGAGAAAATCCGTATTAGCGGCGGTGGGCGTTGTAACTTCACCAATTCGCATAGCAGCCCAGCCAACTTTCTTTCGCTCAATCCCCATTTTGTCAAAAGTGCACTTGCTAAATATCCGTCAAAAGAATTTATCAAGTTAGTTGACTCATACGGGATTACTTATCACGAGAAGCATCAAGGCCAGCTTTTTTGCGATGACTCCGCCAAGCAGATTATCGATATGCTCATGTCAGAGTGCGCCAAAGGAAAGGTAAGTATTCGTCATCCTGTGTCTGTTGAAGCGATTACCCAAGATGAATCGGGTTGGCTAGTACATACCAATGCAGGTATTGAAAAAACCAAGACCGTAGTCATGGCAACAGGAGGCTTACCGGTTCCGGCAATCGGCGCCACTGCTTACTCTTTGGATGTTGCTAAACAATTTGGGCTTCAAGTAGTAGATCCAAGACCCGCATTAGTGCCGCTATCATTTACAGCGGATACTTTTGGCAATCTAAATGATCTAGCGGGCCTTAGCGTTCCCGTCAGAATTGCGTCTGGTACAAAAGGGCATCGTTATGGCGCCTGCAGGTTTAATGAAGACTTACTTTTGACACATAAAGGCTTATCAGGCCCAGCGGTTCTTCAGGCAAGTAGTTATTGGGGTGAGGGTGAGCCTATTCATATTGACTGGCTTGGCGCTATTGAAGTAGCGGGTGGATTTAATTGCGATTCCTTATTTAACGATGAGGAAAATCGTTTAAAACTTACCGAGAACATACTGTCTTCTGTATTGCCG
>Ga0114966_10002503_pt1 | contig 16390 bp, 16 predicted proteins | sample M_130207_XF_Meta_FD_87029 | JGI IMG/M metagenome (GOLD analysis project Ga0114966, IMG submission 87029) | Freshwater microbial communities from Lake Montjoie, Canada to study carbon cycling - M_130207_XF_MetaG | ecosystem: Environmental > Aquatic > Freshwater > Lake | place: Lake Montjoie...
AAGCAATGAATTTGAATATATAGGGATTACGCTAAGATTGACTTTCCCATACGTATGAAGTAAATTAAAAATGAATGCCACTCATACGATGAGTGAAATAGCTTATAAGTGGTTCAAATCAATAATCGCAAGTTGTATATGGAAAGTTGAGCGATATGAAATTTGGTTTATTTGGCGGTGCGAGTGCAACAGATCAGAATACCGTTACCGATAGTAGCAAAAACTACCATCATTTTATTGATTATGTATGTGAAGCAGAGCGATTAGGATTTCACAGTGTGTTTATGGTTGAGCACCACTTCACTGGATTTAATCAAATTTCTGCTTCACTCAATTTTCTCTCCTATTTGGCAGCTTGCACCAACAAAATAAGATTGGGTACGGCCGTTACTGTCTTGCCATGGCATAACCCGATTTTGCTTGCAGAGCAAGCCGCCACATTGGATCTTTTATCCAATGGACGATTTGATTTTGGGGTGGGCAGAGGATACCGATATTCAGAGTTTTCTGGTTTTGGTATTCCAATGACTGAGGCTGAGGATCGTTACAAAGAGGCACTGAGCGTTATTCGCAAGTCATGGACAACGATGGGTCGATTTTCACATCAAGGACCTCACTGGAGTTATGATGATATTGTGGTTGAGCCAACGCCCGTTCAAAAACCTCATCCACCGATTTGGGTGGGTGCAGGGAATTTAGATGTGATTCGCGCACTTGCCAAAGATGATGTTCGACTGTTATTGGATCAACTATCGACGCCCGAAGTTTCGGGGCAACGGTTAACTGCCTATAAAGAATCTGTTGAACAATTAGGTCGCATATTTAATCCGATGGATGTAGCGCTTGCGAGAGGGTTGCTTCTTTCGATGAATAACAATGAGCGAGAGCGCCACCGTATGAATCGTTTACAGTTTATGAAGCATATTCGACGCTTGTCAGTGAATCCCAATGCGTTGGCCTCATCAATTGCACCTCCAGCCACAGATGATGAGGTTCATAAAGCCACAGAAAAAACGACGTTAATCGGGAGCCCCGATGAGATTATTAAAAGACTGAAAGAATTGGAATCTTTGGGTATTGAATATGTATTGCTGATGGATCTTGATGTTTCGATTGATTCATTAAAAATGTTTGCTAAGGAAGTGATGCCTGCATTTCATTAAAACAAATCAAGGCCAATCATTAAGGCTGGGATCCTAATGCAAGTAGAGGGTTTGGCAAACAAAACTGCATGGGTTCCAATAGATAGCAATCAAATTCTTGCAAATAATGATTGTTAATTTCTTCCACTTCTTTTTTTCTAGCAGCTACAACGCGTTGATCGGTTTCAAATTGTTTGAGTGCTTCTTGCCTTGATTCAAAATTTGGCCAAGACATAAAACTCGCAATGGAAGGGACGGGGGCACCGGAAATAATTTCAAATGCTCCAAGAATACTCGCGCCACAATGATCCAAGGTGGGGTAATCAATTTCTTTCATTTGCTGATTGGCTTTTCCAAGCATGCCGTATTGCAGTCTTTGAAATCGAAGCTCATGCAAGCGATTGCCTTGTGCAACCCCATGATTGGCTAATTGATTTAAGCTGTCATGGCAAGGTAAGTGACGCAGCATCACTATTCGTTGTTCTACAACAGTATCTCGAATGCCGTTGGTAGAAATACGAATTTTGTCCCATTCGGGATCGGAATAAAGGCCGCCAAAACATTTGGATCGATGGTCCAGATCTTCCCATTGAAGCATCCAAATATAAAGTGGCATATTGGGCCCGGCGACACAAACCCATTGACCAACGGGCCACGGAAATTGATGCTTCCCCAGCATTTGAGGCAAAAGATTTTGCATTCGACTAACAATATCTCCAAGTCGACCTTGTGCTGACTGATACATGCGAAGTTCAAAATACATGAATCATTTCCTTTGATCATTTTAAAAAAGGGTAACCCTTTTATTGTCTTGAGCTTAACGAATATCCAATGACTTTTCCACTTTAAAACTTCTCAAAAAGAGCGGGATTACCCTGATGACATGGGTATGAGCAATCATTAAGATGAAATTGTTCTATCACTTCAGAAGTCAAATGATGAAAAATACAGTTGGTTTTAAAACTAAGTTATTTGTTTTTATTTATGCTGCTTTTGCTTTTTGTTGTACTTCAGCTTACGCACAGCAAACGATTCAAATGACGGCTATTTCGGGTTATGCACCTGTTGCAACCTGGATTAGAGAATTTAGAGATTATTTTATTCCCGAAATTAATAAAAAATTAGCAGTAACCGGCAAATACAAAATCAATTGGAACCAAGCCTATAGTGGGCAAGTTGCCAACGTCGGCGGTGAATTGCAGGCGATACAAAAGGGCTTAGCCGATATTGGAATCGTTGTTCTTCCATTGGCCACCGACAAGGTGGGCTTGTACGCTGTCAGTTATTACACCCCATTTGTCTCAAATGATGTCGTACTAATTTCTAAAACCATCGATAAAGTGGCTCAAAAATTTCCTGACATGGTTCGCCAGTGGGAGCAATTCAATCAGAAAAATCTAGTGACCTTAGGTGTTGTTGATACCTATCATGTTTTATCGCGCAAGGCTATTTCAAAAGCTGAAGATTTTAAAGGTATGAAAATTGGTGGTGCAGGCCCCAACCTTTTGTGGCTTCAATCGATGGGAGCCACTGGTGTCGTTGCACCCATGAATGAAGCCTACAACGCCTTACAAACGGGTGTAATTGACGGTTATTTTATTCACTCTGGTGCTGCGCAAAATGTCAAATTAAATGAAGTGGCTCCTTACCATGTAAATACAAAGGCGGGCGGTGCATCAGCATTCGCAATGTCAATTAATCTCAACACTTGGAAGCGTTTGCCCGATGAGGTAAAGACTGCGGTTACAGAAGTGTCAAAAAGTTTTCCTGACTATTTAGGCAAAGCCGCTCGCATCGATAACGATGCTGGCGTTAAAGCTTACAAAGATTCTAAGGGTACTTTTGTTGATATTTCGGATGATGTCAGAAAACAATGGGCGATGTCTATGAGCAACATTGCGCAACGATGGGCCGATGATCAAGAAAAGCAAGGCTATCCGGGTAAAGCTGTACTTAAGGCATACATGGATGAAATGAGAGCGGCCAATCAACCGATTCTGCGCAATTGGGATAGGGAATAACTTCCGACCTTCCTGAAAAACACAGCAGATAGATTTAATGTTAAATTTTTTATCGAAAATAACAACTGGATTAAATTTTTTAGGTTCAATTTGGGTGTTTGGATTGGCGTTGCTTATCTGTTCTGATATCACACTTCGCACTTTACTCAATAGCCCTATTCTTGGCGTTCCAGAGATCGTTCAGTATTCAATTGCAGGAATCATTTATCTTCAATTGGGTCAAGCAACCAAAAACAGCAAATTGATTCGCTCCGATGCGTTTATTTCTCGTAGCCATCTCAAATTTCCTAACTTTACTCAGTATCTTTTGAGTTGTTGCGATTTATTTTGTGCGGTTATTTTTGGACTGTTATGTTATGGAATGATTCCTGAAATTATTGAATCGATCCAAATGAATTTTCAAATCGGCAATAGGCTTTATTTCACTTTGCCCGATTGGCCCGTCAAGTTCACTATTTGCTTGGGTGCATTGATGGTCTGCATTCATTCTTCAATTCAATGTGTGATGCACTTGGGCATCGCCATCGGAAAACTTCCCATGCCATCAAATCCAACAGACGAGTTGGAGTATTGAAGTATGGATAGCATCACCATCACTTATTTGTCGATTTTAGCCATCGTAGTGATGGTGTACTTGGGCTTTCATGTGGCAGTGACGCTCTGTGTAGTTTCCTTAATCTCTGTCACATATATAAGAGGTGACTTTTCAATTGCACAAAGTCTTCTCGTCACCACCGCTGTTGAAAGTATTTCCAACTACGTACTTGGCGTGATTCCACTTTTTGTTCTGATGGGGATGCTCGTTACTGAGGCAGACATCGCAAAAGACAGCTATGACGTGGCTAACCGCTTATTTCGTAAAATTAAAGGTGGCTTAGGTATTGCAACTATTTTTGCAAACACGGTTTTTGCAGCTGTCACTGGTGTGAGTATTGCGTCAGCTGCAGTCTTTACTCGCGTTTCGTTGCCAGAAATGCTCAAGTATGGATATACACCGCGATTTGCAGTGGGAGTTGTTGCAGGCAGCTCGGTACTTGGAATGCTAATACCGCCCTCTGTCTTATTGATTATTTATGCGTTGCTTGCTGAAATTTCTGTTGGAACTATGTTCATTGCTGGAATTGTTCCTGGTTTGTTGCTGTCATTTTGTTACTGTGTGCTGGTACTCGTCATGGCGTATATGTTGCCCAATACAGTTTATGTGGATGGCAAAGATCACCAAATGGTTCGTGACAGCGAATCAAGCGAGCCCATCAGTTTTATTTGGTTGATTTTAAAAATCTTACCTGCAGTCTTTTTAATTGGTATGGTCATTGGTGGTATTTATGGCGGCATTTTTACGCCAACCGAGGCAGGGGCTGCGGGTACAGCCATTACTCTCGTTATAGGATTGGCTCGACGCAAAATCACCATGCAGGGCGTGTGGGCGATGGTTAAAGAGACCGGTGGAATTACAGCAACTATTCTGATTCTTGTTTTTGCAGCGACACTTTATACTCGCATGCTTGGATTATCGGGATTGCCAACTGAATTAGGCGAATGGGTCGCAGGCAATCATTTAAGTTTAGTCGGCATCATGATCACTTATTTAATTATTGTTCTAATACTCGGCTGTATCATTGATTCAATATCCATTATTCTTATTACAGTTCCACTTTTTTTGCCACTGCTAAAACCACTCGGTGTTGATTTGATTTGGTTTGGAATCATTACAGTGATCACTGTTGAAATAGGATTGTTAACTCCTCCATTTGGAATTTCTGTTTTTGTCGTCAAAAGTAGTTTGCAGGATAAATCAATTACGCTTAAAGACATTTTTATTGGAGCCGCGCCATTTGCCGTTGTCATGGGCGTGGTCGTTTTGCTAGTTATGATTTTTCCGAGGCTCGCCACCATTTTAGTGAAATAAAAACATAGGGTTCAAATGATTTCTACTGTTGAACGTTTATTTGAAACCATGTGCCTCATTCGTGCATTTGAAGACGAAGCAGGAAAGATGCTTGAGCAAGGATTTGCTCGTGGATCCGTTCATCAATATGTCGGTGAAGAAGCCATTGCCACTGCAATTTGTGACCAACTTCATGTGACAGATTACATCTCAAGTTATCACCGAGGTCATGGACACTCAATTGCCAAGGGTTTAGATATTTGCGCAATGGCCAAAGAATTGTTAGGACGTGCGGGTGGAACCTGCAATGGCAAAGGCGGATCGATGCATATTGCCGATTTCTCCAAGGGCATGCTGGGTGCCAATGGCGTTGTGCCTGACGGTGTCACGCTTGCAGTTGGTGCGGCTCAATCGATTAAATTATTGAAACAAGATCGCGTTGTTGTTGCTTTTTTTGGAGATGGTGCACTCAATCGCGGACCTCTATTTGAAGCATTCAATTGGGCCAGTGTTTATGAATTGCCCATTTTGTTTGTTTGTGAAGATAACCAATATGCCCATACTCAACGCACGCGTTCGGTGACTGCGGGTGAGGGTGGGCCCTTGCGTGCAAAAGCGTTTGGAATTCCTGCCGTGAGTGTTGATGGAAACGACGTGATCGCTGTGTACGAAATGGCCAAAGCGCTTTTGAATCAATTGCGCACTGAAAGAAAACCTTTGTATCTTCATGCAAATACGCACCGTTTATACGGTCATTTAGCCTACGATAAAGGACTTTATCGTGACCCCAATGAGGTGGAGTCTTGGAAGAAGCAAGATTGCATTTTACGAACTGAACAATGGTTACAACAACAGGGCGTTAAATCTTCAAAATTATTGAAGGTCCATCAGCATGCGAGGCAACAGGTCACACAGGCTTTTGAACAAGCCAAAGCGGCTCCATTTCCCGACATTTTGGAAGCATTCACAGACGTGCAAGACGTAGGCTTTGAGAAGGGGTTGAAATGACTTCAATGACTTGTGCGCAAGCCTCTTGCTTGGCTCTCAGACAGGAGATGCTTCGCGATGATCGAGTTTGGGCGCTTGGGGAAGATTTGGGCCCTGAAGGTGGCGTAGCAGGTCAATACAAAGGCTTGCAGCAAGAGTTTGGTCGTCACAGGATTGTTGACGCTCCCATTTCAGAAAATCAAATCACTGCGACCGCCATTGGTGCGGCAATCACAGGAACACGTCCCGTCGTTGAATTGCGATACGCTGACTTTGCTTTTTGCGCTGCTGATGAAATCATTAACCAAGCGGCAAAAATTCGCTACATGCTGGGTGGACAGGTACGAGTACCACTGGTCGTTCGACAATCCATTGGTATGCGTGAGGGCATGGCCGCGCAACACTCTCAAAGTAATGAAGCCTTATGGATAGGCACACCAGGACTTGTTGTTGTTGCGCCCTCAAACCCTTCAGATCAACATCGATTGCTTAAAGCGGCCATCCGATGTGATGACCCCGTGATGTTTTTAGAGCATAAAGAATTGTGGAATTTGCAAGGCACTTTGGATCCTGATGCAGAACCTTTAGAAATCGGAGTTGCGCATTTATTAGAACAAGGTTCAGACATCACCATTGTTTCTTGGTCTAGCACTGTCCATGCATGTATTCAAGCGCACTCTGCATTAACTAAGCTTGGCATCAGTGCCGATATTATTGATTTACGAACTCTTTGGCCATGGGATCAGTCGCTGGTCGAAAAGTCATTGAAGAAAACAGGACGCTTGTTAATCGCGCATGAATCTATTCGCACGATGGGTTTTGGCGCAGAAATTATTGCGGAGATGACAGAAAAATATTTTGATTTGTTACGCAGTCCGCCCTCACGCGTTGCGTCTCCTAGAATTCCTGTTCCTTACTCCAAGCCTTTAGAAGATATATGTCGAGTGGGATCTGAAAAAATTGTTCAGTCCGTTTTAAAAATGCTTCAATAAGAAGTGCATTTTTTACGAATCCATTGATGTAATTGTTTTTGCAATTTTTCTGGCGACCATCAATGTTGGAAGAAATGTATTAGCCCTTGGAATTTGGGGCATGACTGAAGCATCTGCAATCCAAAGACCTTGAATGCCCTTTACTTGGCCTTTGGCGGATACAACGGTTTCTGAATCTTGAGTTTGACCCATTCGACAAGTTCCAGTCGGGTGATACATTCCGAAATGCATTCTTTCAACCGTATTCTTAATCCACTGCTCGGACCCTGTATTTTTGTTTGCTGATTCACCCGCTGTAATTAAATGCTTGAGTGTCCATTTGCGACTCCAATTAGAAAAATCAAGTCCTGTAAGCAATGCAGATGAGAGGGCCATATTTAAAAACCCCGGACGATTGAGTTGTCTGACTTTTTCAGAATAACCTGCGGCAAAAAGTTCACCTCGTATTTTTGAGATCGCAGGATGCTGCATTAAATCCCATGCTTGAGAATAACCCCAACATAAGCGATCAAAATCTTCTGCTAATTCTATGTATGAAAAACGCGGAAGTGGGTTGCCCAAACGATCAATGCGAACTTCACCAACGCCCTTCGGTTGATAGAGAGCAACACCCAAAGCGCCAATCGCATGCCCTAAACCCCTGAGTGAAGATTTGGGCAGTACTGTTACAGCAATGTCGCCCGTGTTCGCATAAGACAAGGGTGAGCTCAATCGGAGCCCCATATGAAAATGAGGCCTCAAGTTGGGATTTTGACGCGCGCGCGGTTGAAGATATGTACCTAGATAGGCAATGCAGTGATTTTGAAGATTGCGTCCTACTGCAGGAAGATGATTGACAACGTTGACACCCATCGATTCGAGCATTGGCGCATTTCCAACGCCAGAGCGCATGAGTAGAGCTGGGGTATGAATACCTCCAGCGCACACAATCACACCGCCAGCACTCAGATTTTGGGTATCAAGACCTCGTTTGATTTGCACGCCTATACATCGAACTTTCCCCCATCTTAACTTGAGTACCTCCGTGCGTGTCATCACTTGTAATCGAGACCTTACATCGGAGTTTAAAAAAGCAGAAGCACTCGACACTCTTTCATTGGGTGTGCTACTTAATGGATAGGTACAGTAGCCGTCACGAAAGTCCGTATTCATATCTGCAACGTGAGAGAGACCTCTACTTTCCATCGATTGAGCTAATGCATGACAAAAAGGTGGCCAAACTTCAGGTCCTCTGCGCATGATGTGAATAGGTCCGCCCTTGTTGTGATCGGGATGGTTTGGCCACGCATCATCTTCTAGAGCCATAAATTCAGGTCGAACATCACTCCATGACCAGTCGGTCGCCCCCATTCGAGCCCAATGGTCATAATCTTCGGGATAGCCACGAAGTGCAACCATCCCCATGAGACTTGATCCTCCGCCCATGACCTTGGCTTGAAAGAAAGGTGTTGGCTTTGTATTTCCGTTATATAGCGTCGTTAGTGATGGCGTAGCGCCCCAGGTGTAATCGGGATTTGAATAAGATGCTGGAAAAGTGTCGCGGATATCTTCTGGAACTTGACCGGGAGCCGTATCAATACCCGCTTCAATTAATAATATGCGATGGCCTTCTTGAGAGAGTTGATTTGCAACCGCACAACCTGCTGTCCCGCCACCAACTACGATAAAGTCCCAAGATTGCATAAATTTTTTTTAATGGATCAAGCCAGTCGCCAACCATGGGAAAGCAATGATAAGCAAAACAATAACAAATGCAGCTAAAGCAAATGGCATCGCACCCACATAAATATCATTCAAACTAATGGACTTGTCGTCCAAGGTCATTTTGATTACAAAAGGTGCTATGCCTAATGGTGGAGTTATCAAGCCAATTTCAACTGTGATCATGGTAATGATTCCAATCCAGATCAAGTCCGCTCCCAAGGCTTTGAATATCACAGCAAAAATAGGTACAGCAATAAGAGTGGTCGAGGCCGAATCCATGGCAGTGCCTAAGAGCAAAACAACAATGAGGTAAATACCAAGCATGGTGTAGAGGCCATAGTGCCCTGCTGTGACCCATTGTTCTAGTGCATCGGGAAGCCCTGATAGCGCCAAAAATCTGGAAAACATATTCGCAGCAATGATAATCAGAATCAATGATGCGGTAACGTGACCTGTATCAACGAGCAGACTCCATAATGTCTTCCGGTCTAATGTTTTTCTATACCATGCAATTAAAAAAGCTGCAGTGGTTCCTGTTGCACCAGCCTCTGTTGCTGTAAAAAATCCGATATACATACCCCCCAAAACCAAGATTACTAAAATTAAAATCGGCAGAGATTTTTTGAATAACTCCATGCTACTCAAATAAGAGGATGGCGCGTGATTATGTCCAAATTTCGATGGGTTGCGCTTAGCCATCCAATAAATAATTGCCGAAAACGCAACGCTCATCAAGATACCGGGAATGATGCCTGCCAAGAAAAGATCACCAATCGATACATCCGTGAGAATGGCATACAAAATCATCAACACACTAGGCGGGATGAGCATGCCCAACATGGCGGAGCCTGCAACCACGCCCACAGCAAATTTTTTATCGTAGCCACGCTCAAGCATTTCTGGTACGGCAAGTTTGGTGAACAGTACAACTGCTGCAACACTCACACCCGTGATTGCAGAAAAAATAGCATTACCTAAAACTGTCGCATGACCCAAACTACCGGGTACCCGACGCATGGTTTGATGTGCGACAAGATAGCTGTCTTTTCCCACCCCAGACACCATTACTAAAAAACCCATGAGTACAAATAAAGGAATAACGCCATATTCGTAATCAGCAATTGCGTCGGTTGCGGCCAAACCCAATAAAGTTGCCGATATGGTCATGTCACCACGTAAAAGCCAAATGGCACCAAAAGAGGTGATGAACAGTGCCGTTGAAATATGCATGCCCGCATAGATGAGTACGGTGATGACTACGAAAGAAGCAAATGCAATGGTTACACCGCTCATGACAAAATCCGGTCAGCAGGATTTCCTACTGGCAGTAAGGCTTGGCCTCGCCAGCAAGCTATCAAGAATTCAAAGGTTAAAATTAAATATTGAATCATCATAATAAAACATCCGACCAAAACAATCGAATGAATAGGCCCTTTGGGAATTGTAAAAATTTGAGCGACACCGTAGTAATCTCCATACGAATACATTTTTTCTACGATGGGAATCATGGCCTTAAATAAAATAAAAAACATAAATGCGCCGGTGGCGTGAAACAAAGCCAATAGAAGCATTTGAAGTCGGACATAATCGCGTCCTAGCCATTCCAAAAAACCATCAACACTAATGACACGACCCGCTCTCAAAGTTGCTGGAAATTGAAGAAAAACAATCACAGCAATTGAAACAGCTACTATTTCTGGAACACCTTTAAGTGGGCTATTAAAAATAACACGGCCCACAATATCAAAGTCCATGATGACCATCACGCCAATCACAAGCATTGTTCCAATCGCACTCATGAATTGAGTGAGTCGGTTAAAGGCTCTAATTAGCAAAATTGAAGGCTTTTTTTTGAAAGTGGATTTTATCGCTTATCCCAGTCGCGTGGCAATTGACCGTTTTTCTTTCTCAAGGCGTCCATATACGCGGTTAATATTTGCTGACCAGGATGTCCATTTTTGTCAGCTGCACGGGCCCACTCTAAACCCAAAGGCTGAAGACTTTGTGCCCATTTTTGTCTTTCTGTTGCGGACATTTCGTGAATATTTCCACCGTCTTTAGTAATTAAAGCTAAGGCCTCTGCAAATTGGGTATCGACGGTCTTCATATAGTTAGCCTGCCAAACAGTTCCGCCTGCTTGAATCGCAGTCTGAACTTCTTTCGGGAGAGTTGCCCATTTTTGCTTATTGGCTGTGAGGTATACCGTGCTGACGGATCCAATTTGAGCGCGAAGCACATTGGGAGCGACTGTATGAACTTTGGCATTAACTGCAAGAATGATTGGAAGTATGACTGCGTCAATGACACCGGATTTAAGATCGTTGTATGCAGCTGCACCTGAAGTCGTTACAGGAGCGCTTCCAGTGCCTTCTATCCATCGCAATTGTGGACCTGCAGCTCCAACTTTCATGCCTTTAATATCAGCCAGCGATTTGATCGGCTTGGTAGAAAACAAAGCGTATTCGTCCAGAGAGACGCTATTGATATAAACTAAATTTTGAGAATCCCATTTGGCCTTTACCTTTGGATTGTCCAAATGAAGGCGGTGAGAAAACTCGGTTGCAAATCGGTGATCAGCGCCAGAAAAAGGCGCATAAAAACCTACATTCGCTGAACCCAATCGCACCTCTTCAAAAACAGGATGCAAATGCCCAATGTCAGCGATGCCGTTAGACATTGCGTCAAGTGTTGCAGGAATTTTTGCAAGTGTTCCCGACATTGCAATATTCCATTCGATTTTGTATTTGCCGCCTTGGGCTTCAAGTTCTTTATTAACAGCTGGATAGAAGCTGTCTTGCATTTCTTTGAGCCATGAAAAAATTGGCGCATACGGCGATGTAAAGGTTAATTTGACCGTCTGTTGTGCCGAAGCGCCTAGGGGTAAAAGACCCAGCTGAAAACACAAAAGCAAATAGCAAAAAGGTTTGAAGCGCCGTGAAAGTTTTCCAAATGCCATGATTGAATCCTTTAGTTGCTTATAAGGCTGGGCCACAAGTGTCTGTTATCAAAATTATTATAGGCATAGGAAAAAAAAATTAGCAACATAGGTAATACCCCTTAAGAATAAAGAATCCTCTTCTTAAGAAAGATGCCCAAGCGTACAAGAGGCTTTCATGATTGACGCGGTATTGCCTAATTGGTGGAATTGATTTAAAGTGAGGCAGAGAATTTCTACTTCAATAACAAGCCTGAGGAGACAATCAAAATGGGACAGTATTACAACGACGCACGAGACGCTTTAGCCAGTGTTAAAGATTTACCCGTCGGCAAATTGGCAAAGAGAGTTGTTCTTACAGATAACGAAGTCACGCGAGTAAGCTATTTTGAATTTGAACAAGGGGATAATACAGGTTGGCATAAGCATGCATTAAATTATTGTTCTTTATATTTAACAGATGCTACGTTGTTTCATACACGCATCGATGGCAGTCAATTCTCATCGAGTCATGTGCCACAAGAATTTAAAATTCATCCCGTGGGTGTTGAGCACAATGTTAGAAGTGAGTCTCCTCATGTCGTCAAGTTGCTTGAAATTGAATTTAAAACTTGATATCTAAAAGATTTTAAAAATCGGTGTTTGGTTGAGCGTGTTCAAAATTAACATATACATTTATTTAATTTTTAACGCTTAAATTTTCGGTATTGATTCGTGATGTTTGGAGACTCAATTGAGACTATATAAAAATTTTTACGTGAAATCTTTCTTTGCTGCAGTCTTGTTGACTTTCAGCTCTTTTCAACTGACTGTTAATGCACAAGTTCAGCAGCCACCGCCTATGGGTCCTTCTGCATTTAAAGATGTGCTTCGAGGTGATGCGGCTAAGTCATGGCTCACAAAAGAAGTTGTTCCGAAAAAAAATTACGTGATTGGTGTTGCACTTCCCAATATGCCAGACCCATCTTGGCAGGCTATATGGTACGGAGCACAGACACAAGGTCAAAAGCTTGGTTTAAACATGAGAATTGCAGATGCGGGTGGCTATAACAAACTTGATGTTCAAATTTCACAAATAGAAAATTTCATACAGTTAAAAGTAGATGGCATCATCATTGGTGCGGTTCAGGGGGATGGTGTTGCGCCTGTGTTGCGCCGTGCAGCCGACGCAGGCATCAAGATTGTTGATGCCTTCCTTTATGAAAGCAGTGGACGTACTGCGAGTAGAGTCATCAACGATCAAAGAGAGATTGGGGCTGCTGAAGCTGCTTACTTAGGTCGAATGCTAGGTGGCAAAGGCAATGTCGTCATGCTCTTTGGTCCAGCAGGAAATGCCACTTTGACTGAACGTGGTCTAGGATTTAAGGAGGCAATTACAAAAAATTACCCTCAAATGAAAATTTTAGCTGAACGCTTTTCAGATATAAGTCGCACTGAAGGACTCAGGCTTATGGAGGATATGCTTCAAGCGTTTCCTGGGCAAATAAATGGTGTTTATTCGCCAAGTGCTTTTTTGGCGGATGGTGCTGCTGATGCTATTTTGGCCAAGCGTGCAGGCAAAATTTTGATCGCCACTGCAGGTACCAATGTCGGCGTGATTGAACGCTTGCGTAAGGGGGAACTCCATATGGTTGCTGATCAACAAAACGTGATGCAAGGAAAAATGGCCGTTAATGTGATTGTTTCGGCAATGAATGGTGAGCCAGTCCCGCAATTGATTGCTCCGCCTATTCGTGAAATCACCTCTGAAAATGTTAATAGTACGGATTGGAGCGTATCCCTGCCACCTTCTACATGGAAGCCTTGATGAGCTTGGATGCGAATCGAAATAATTCAGTTCAAGCGACGAAAAACAATCAAACGCAAACACCTGAGGCTTCAAAAAAACCACTGCGTTTTTTCATCACTCAAGAAATCGGGGTAGGAGCAAGCCTTTGTGTGTTGATTGGTATATTTTCTCTCTTGCAACCACTTTTTTGGGACAGAGGGAATTTCCTTAATATTTCTCGACAAGCTGCTGAACCCGCTTTATTAGCAATGGGTCAAGCTGTTGCAATGCTTGCGGGAGGTTTTGATTTATCTATTGGCGGAATCATGGGATTAACAAGCGCTGTGGTCGCCTATGCTGTTCTATCGGTTGGCGTTATTCCTGGAATGGTTATCGGTGTTTTACTTGGAACTTTTATTGGATTTATTAATGGAACTTTAATTGCTCGATATCGTTTGCCGCCTTTCATCGTAACGCTTGGTATGTTGTCGCTTTGCCGAGGGCTGGCTTACATCATTACGGGTGGTTTACCTGTGTTGAATCTTCCTGAAGAGTTTTCATACTTAGGCAGTACTGGGTATGTAGGTGGATTGCCAATCGCGACGATCATTGCAGTTGTCATTTTCTGTATTTTTTATACAGTTCTAACAAGATCTAAGTTTGGCTACGACGTGTATTCCATTGGTGGAAACGAGTCAGCTGCTCGACTTGCAGGTATTAATGTTGCGCGCATACGTACATTAATATACATGATCAGCGGGTCGCTTGCATCCATTGCAAGCATTCTTCTCTCCTCAAGAGTCAGTAGCGGACAGCCATCACTTGGCGATGGTGCTGAGTTGTTATCTGTAGCCGCCGTCATTATTGGTGGGGTGCGCTTACGTGGCGGACAAGGAAGTCTCTTTGGAGTCATGTTGGGAGTCGCTTTGCTAGCTATTCTTGCTAATGGACTTAATCTGATCAACATGTCTTCATATGTACAGCTTGTTGCCGTGGGTTTGATTGTCATGGTTGCATCCGTTGGCTCTGTTATTCGTGGTCCTAGGAGCGAAGAGTGAGCGCAGTCATAAAAAAAGATTTCATGCTGGATGAAGAGGCTGTCAAGCCCTTGCTCTCATTGCATCAAATATCTAAACATTACGGTCATGTTCGCGCACTTGAAAATGTTGATTTCTCACTAACTTTTAATGAAGTTCATGCAATAGTGGGAGACAACGGTGCAGGCAAATCGACCATGATCAAAGTAATGGCTGGTGCAGTCTTGCCAGATGTCGGTGAAATAAAATTTGATGGCCAGCCAATTCAAATCCGAAATCCTCAAGATTCATCTAATCATGGTATTACAACGGTATTTCAACATCTTGCGCTTGTCGACACGCGAGACGTTTTATCGAATCTTTTTTTAGGTAGAGAGCCCACGAATTGGGGATGGGTTGATCGACAGAAAATGCGCGATGATGCGAATCGAGTTCTTGGAGAGTTAAGCATCAAGATTCCATCCTTGAGTGAGCCTGTAGCTAATCTATCTGGTGGGCAGCGTCAAGCTGTCGCAATTGGTCGTGCACTGCTTCAGGGAAGTAAGGTCATTATCATGGATGAACCCACTGCTGCCTTAGGTGTTGAGGAGACTAGAAAGGTGCTACTTGTGATAGAGCAACTCCGTGAAAAAGGTCTGTCGGTGATTGTTGTTAGTCACAATATGCATCATGTTTTCTCTATGGCTGACCGTATAACTGTGATGCGAGGAGGTCGACGAATTGCAACTGTTAAGAGACGCGAGACTACTGGAGATGCTGTTGTTGGCCTAATTACAGGTACAGAATTAATTGATCGTGCAATTTAATTTAAAAATAAATGGATTTTATTTTGTCAAACACTAATACACAAACATCAACAAACGATCGTTATCTAACGTTATTTCGGATGATGTGCCTGATTCGTGAATTTGAGGAACGTGCAGCAGAGGAAAAGACCAAGGGAAGCGTTCCTGGCTTAGTTCATCAAAGTACTGGACAGGAAGCGGTTCCTACTGGAATCTGTGCACATTTAAAACCTGCAGACTATTTATTTTCTACTCACAGAGGCCATGGGCACGCATTGGCTAAAGGCGCTGATCCTATTGCAATGATGAAGGAAATTTTTGGAAAAGAGGGCGGTACTTGTGGTGGCAAGGGTGGTTCAATGCACATTGCTGATTTCTCGGTGGGGATGCTCGGAGCCAATGGTATTCTTGCAGATGGTTTAACAATGGCAGTGGGTGCTGCACAGGCAATCAACCTAAAAGGTGAAGACAGAATTGCATGTTGCTTCGTTGGTGATGGAACAACGAATCGAGGTCCATTTTTTGAAGCATTGAATTGGGCACAGGTTTTCAAGTTGCCTGTATTGTTTGCCTGTGAAGATAACACTTATGCATCCACAACTCGAACTGATGAGGTATTTGCTGGACCCGGTATTGTTGCTCGAGTTGCTTCTTTTGGTATGAAATCAGAAAGTGTTGACGGCAACGATGTGCTTGCTGTGGAAGTTGCCGCAAGGCGACTTATTGAGGATATTCGTGCGGGAGACGGACCTCGCTTTTTACATGCTCGAACTTATAGGATTCGAGGGCATATATCGAACGATCCTCTAACCTACAGAACCAAGGGTGAGACAGATTTGCAAATGACAGTAGAGCCCATTAGCCGCTTTGAAAAATGGTTAATTCAAAACGGCATTTCTGAAGTTGATTGTAAAAAAATACGAAATGAAACATTTGCCTTGATTGATCGTGCAGTCGTTGAATCGTTGAGTGCGCCATTTCCTGATTCAAAACATGCATGGACTGATGTTCAGGATATTGGAGGTCCCCAATGGAAAGAGTAACTTTTGGTGAGGCTGTTCGTCGGGGACTCGCTGAGGAAATGCGCCGCGATCCAACTGTATGGGTGCTAGGTGAAGACCTTTCTCGTGC
>Ga0114966_10002504_pt1 | contig 16389 bp, 18 predicted proteins | sample M_130207_XF_Meta_FD_87029 | JGI IMG/M metagenome (GOLD analysis project Ga0114966, IMG submission 87029) | Freshwater microbial communities from Lake Montjoie, Canada to study carbon cycling - M_130207_XF_MetaG | ecosystem: Environmental > Aquatic > Freshwater > Lake | place: Lake Montjoie...
ATTTAAGTTTTGTAAAGATATAATATTTGTGGGATTTTTAATTCCCAACAGATGTAAATAATCTTTATTCTTTCTTAAAAATGTAAGGTATGCAATCATTACAAAATCAAATCATCCATTATTGATTTTTCTAAATTATATGACATTCCTAAGCCCCAAATATTTTTCCAATAATCTGATATTTTTAATTCTTTAGCTTTCTCCGCACAAGATTTATAATATTTGGATTTTTTCTTTGACAAACTGATAATTCTTTGCTTGTCAATATTTCTTGTGGAATAAATCTTAATTATATTTTTATGAAATTCTTTTTCTAATATATAATTAAACAAATGATCTTCTTGAAATGGATTTGTTTTTAAGTAATCTAAAATCACTATTTCATTTTTCAAATTAGATGAGATTAAATCTTCAATAAATTCTAAAAGATTTATTTGTGTATTTTTAGCTAATAAAATTATATCGATAGGTTTTAAATTTATTGTTGCTAGTAAAGAATCATTTTTCTCTTTATAAGAAAAAAAATTTAGATTGTGATTTGTTAATAAATATGCTTGATCTGTGCCATCTTCTTTGAAAATATACCAAGCATTTTCTTCATTATTTGTTAGGTAGCATTTAAGGGCAATCAAAATTTCAAGAAAAGATTTGTGCTCTGATTGTTTTAAAATGTTTTCTTTTATCAAATCCACCTGTTTCAAGGTTTATATTTTTCACCAAACAATTCATAGACATTATTTGCTATAATCTTAGTTAAGGTGTTTTCTTTTGAATCTAATCTAACATTAGCTATTGATCCATATTTTTTTTCAAGATGAGCTACAAGAGTTTTTAATTTTCTATCCATTTCTACAGGAGATGGATTATAATTTTGTTGTAGGAATAAAAGCTTGCGAATTTCATTATCGCCATCATTCATTATAATTTTTAATTCATACGAGGGTTTTTGTTTGTCGATTTTCGCAAGCTTATGATTGTACATTCTATTCCTCTTTAAGAGTTTTTACATAAGTTTCGTTGTAAGCATAAGCAATATTTTGACTTGGACTGTTAAAAAGACAGGTGTTCATTTTTTCATCTTTATATATAACATAAAAATCCTTATTCACCACCAAACAACCTTCCACAGCCCCAAGAAGAACTGAAGGATTGTATGTGTGAATTTTCCATTTACCCATACCACGATTTTGAGAGTTATTGTCTATTGTTGCCATATTTCACCTCCATAGCTAGATAATAATTTTCCTTATGTGTATGGCTAATTCCTTTTAATCCCTTGGTTTTCCTGTCTATCTGGTATAATAACAGCAGAAGGAAGATATATGAGAAAAGAATCCGCCAAGTGTACATTTTGCCCCAATACAGCTATCCACATTTTGTCTGAAGATTTGGAATTTTTAAACAATAATAATAAGCAGGTGTATTTGTGTAAAAATTGCCACAAGACATTTAATACAGGATCGATTTTAGGTCAAATTCAATTAAATAATAAGATGATTAATCTCATCTTGTCCTTTGATGATAGTGATGAAATTGTTAACCTGAAGAAAAAATTAATAGATTATTCTCCATCTTCAAAAGACAGGCTGTTCCAAAATAAGCCATCAAGTGTTTTGAGCCCAAGAGATTTGTATGAATTCTTGTCTGAATATGTTATTGGTCAAGATTATGCTAAGAAGAGAATAGCCTTGTCTGCTTATGAACATATTAAGAATCTTAAATCCAGTAATGATGATAAACAAAATATTCTCTTGCTCGGGCCATCAGGTAGCGGAAAGACATTGATTGTTAATTCTTTATCTAAATGCTTGGATTTGCCTTATGTGTTGTCTGATTCCACCTCTATCAGTCCTACAGGCTTTCAAGGAGCAGATTCTGATAGTGTAGTGCTAGATCTACTCTATAAAACTGACAATGATATAGAAGAAGCTGAAAAGGGTATTGTATTTTTAGATGAAATTGACAAGCTTGCTAATCGTAATTCTGCTGGTTTGAAGCTTGAAAGTTTTAATTATGCCACCCAAAGCACATTGTTGAAGTTGATTGAAGGAAGAAGAGTTAAGATACCTAACAGCTTCCTTACAGAATCAATGCCTTCTAGATATATTGACACCACCAAGATGATGTTCTGTCTTGGAGGAGCTTTTAATGGGCTGGAAAAGATTGTAGCAAAAAAATTAGGACATTCTGATAACCTTATTGGATTCAGAAACAATCAAAGCCAAGATTATTCCGAAATGATGAAAACATATGAAGTGTATGCTAAAGCTTCTCAGGATGTTCTTATCGACAGTCTTATTGAATATGGAATGGCAACAGAACTTATTGGCAGAATTCAAACAATCGCCCCTCTTGCTCCATTAACAAAACAAGAATTAATGTCCTGCCTTCAAAATCTTGATAACAGCCCAGTAAAGAAGAATAAAATCTTGTTTGCTGAATCAGGTATAGAACTTGATTTTGCTGAAGAATTTCTTGAAGGTGTATGCGACCAGGCTTTGAAAACAGGTACAGGGACAAGAGCTTTAAATTCAATAATTAAGTCATCTTTATCCGTGGCAGCTTTTGATTATCTTGGCTCATCAGACACAGTGAAAAGAATTATTATTACAAAAGAATGCTTGAGTGAACCTGAAAAGTTTGTCGCAGTGTAAAGGAATATATTAAATCAAAAAGGAAATTTATCTGTATGAGAAAAGAAGATCTTGATAAAATTATTACAGCAGCACTTAATGTAGCTAATGAAAATGCTTCTGTTTATGGTAGCCAGATTACAAAGGATCATAAAGATAAAATTATCTTTCGACCTGATTCATATATAAAGTTAGCAGCTGATGCAGATCCTCCGTCCATTCCATCTTCTCCTGATATTGGCGAAATTAAATCTGATGTTCCTGCTGATGGCACAAAGCAGCCTGATGCAAAGCCTGTTGCTAACTCTGGTGGATCTGCTCCTCCATTTCAAAAATTAGGTATGGCTTGGCGACAGCCTGACCAAAGTGATTTGATGTTTGAGGAGTTTTTCAAAGCAGTATTTATAGCATATGGCGCAGATAACTTAAAAGCAATAGGATTTTATAAAGTCGATGATAATGATGGAAAGCCTATTCCTCTAGGTAATACTGATTTATGGGGCTTTGCTTCTAAATTAGGGCCAAAATTAAGAAGTATTAAATATACTGTTGAATTTGGTGTTGCTACTGTTGGCCAAGGCGAAAGAGGCGGAGAAAAAATTATGTCTTTATACGATTTGATATCTCCAAAATCTTATATAGATTTTAAAATGTTTCCGCTTTACAAAGATAAAACTGTTAATGCTTTATTACAGATTAATGCTCAAATTAGGAATGATGTAATAAAGAATACCTCCACCCCTACAATGTTAGAAAATTTAAAAGATTTTAATAAGAATTCAGGTTGGTGGAATACACTCAAAGATTCATTCAAAGGAATTCAAGAATCTTTGATCACAAGGAATTAAAAAATGGGACCAAAAGAATTAGAATTAATTTTAAATGAATTAAATATGATGCCAGGGCTTAGTAAAACTCAAGCCTTAGAACATTTGAAAACCCAAAGACTTGTTAACAAAGGTGTTGAGGATTTATTTAAGTCACAAAAAGATACTCAGAGTGTTATTGGCAAGCTAATGGATATGTCAGATGAGGGCATAAAATCCATTAATCCTATGGATAAATTTTCCACCGTAAGCAAAGTATTTACCCAATTGATGGATCCTAAATTCCTTACCGAAAAAGTGGCCCCTGGAATTGTTGGTGGTGTTCAAGCCTTAGAAATGGGCGGACATTTAGATGAAACATTTGGAAATAAAACATATGAGGAATTGACCAAATCTTTTGAAAGACCAGAATCTTATGTTGATCCAAAGGAAAACAATTTATTCCAAGGCCAAACTGTTGAAAAGAATGGTCCATATGGTATTTCTAAATGGAAAGAATCAAGCACAAGTAGAAGAAGAGTAGTATCTCAGTCAGTGGTTGATGAAATTAAATCATCAATGCCAAAATATACAGTTAATTCAATTCTTTCCCAATTATCTAGTCCAGAGTTTGTAAAATTATCTCAAACACAGAAGCTAAACACTGTAAACAAAATGCTTACAGATTTACAAAAAGACTTAGCTCCTATCCAGAAAAAATTATTGGAAATGGGTGTTGATTATACAAAGGATTAATTTGATGAATAAAAAACATTTCTTGAATTTATCTCAGAAGTATGATCAAACTGGTGATTATAAAAAAGCAGATCAATTATTCAGACAAGCCCAGTTTTATAAGGCATTCGTTCCTAATGTAAAACCTATACAAATGGAAGGCTCAGATCCATTTATTAATGCTTCTTCAAGTCCAGAAGCATTACAAGGAACATTAGGATATACAGCTGCTGGAAATTCTGCTATGCCAGGTGGATTTATTTCAGATGTTAAATCAGAAGATGTTCCATTTGTATTTAAGGGCTTAACACCAGCTCAAATCCAAAATCTTTATGATTCTGGACAAATGGCAGCTTATGTAACTCAAAAGAAAAATGAATTTCAAGGTGTGATGAGAGGTCTTGGAAATCAACCTCAACAAGTAGAGAAAGATGTTTTAAGATCCATATTCACATCATCTCAAACAACAAATGATCCTAAGGTATTAAAACTTCTTAGAATGAAGTTACCAGCCATTGAGGGTTTTATCAAGCAACAAATCAATCAAAAACTTGTCGAACCCACTGTAATTAAAAATGAATACAGCAGATTGATTAACAGCATTCCAGAATACAATAATCATCCTGAAGCTAAACAAGAATTAATAAACAGAATTAATAATTTATAAAATTGTATAATCTCAATATGCCTGAGATTTGTCCAGTTTATAAAAATAGATGTTTGTTTCAAGAGTTGTCTAACAAAGAAGCTACATCAGAAATATTTAAGATCCCTTTAAATGTATTGCAAGAAAGATTGCAATCCGACTGTAAGGGTGAAATAAATAAATGTAACTACAAAGAATATACAGCTCCTAAGATAGCAGAAGTAAATAATACAAAAGTTTCAATACACAAAGTTGACAATCCTTATCTTGTCAAAGCTGATATTCTTATATATCCAACAAATACAGTGTTGACAATTGATGATCCACTCTTACACAGATCTTCAAGAGGTATCATACAAGTTGAATGTGATAACCTTCCAAAACCAATTAAAATGGGCTCTGTATATCAAACTTCTAATGGTGGGCCAGGTTCCAGAGTGGCTGCGAAAAAGATTTATCATGCAATTGTAGCTGGTGAATCAAGGCTTGTTAATGAAGAAGATATTAAGACAGCCACCAGAAAAGCATTACATATGGCTGATGATGGTGAACCTAAAAACATTGTTATTTTACCAGCAGATTGTGGCACTCACGATATTAACGATGTAGCTAGAGTGCAATTAGCAGCTATCAAAACATATCTACAAGCCAAAAAAAACAGCTCTATTAAAAATATCTTTATAGTTATGGATGACGAGGAATCATTAGAAACATACAGAGAATATTATAATAGAATTTTTCGATAAGGGTGGTCTGATGGAAGAAAAAAAAGCTTGTCCAAATGACATATTTTGTGCGATTTTACAAACCTTCAAAGAACCTATGTTTGTCATTGATAGTGATGAAAATATCATAATGAATGATGAAGCACAAAAATTAAAAGACAATGGATTGGATTTATTAGAACAATCTAAAAAAGTGAAAGATGGAAGTAGTAGATTAATTTCTCATAAAAACAATAAATACAGATTATCAAAAAATGAAATCAATGTTGGTAATAATGTTTTATTTAAAATGAGCTTAGAAGACGAAACAATAGCAAGACTTCACAAATCAAACCTAAGATTGAAAAAAGTTTTAAGCTCCATCTAACATAAGAGGTAATTATGGAAGAAAATGACTTAAGTATGGATCAATTACGTGCGGTTTACAAGGCTCAAACAGAAGCTTATCTTGATTTTAACTTAGCCCTTATTAATATCCTCACAAAACAAAATGAGCTCTTAAATAAAGTAGAAAATTTAGAAGATATCACAGATGCTGAATTTAAAAATATTTCAAGAGAATATTATGCCCTTGAAAAAATATTCACAAATTTTCAATCAGCTCAACAAATAAGAGATAATGAACTTAGCAACACTGTAGAAGAAAATACAGCTCAAATGTCTCACTTTGGAGCAGAGTTTAGTAATTTGAAAAATGAAATTATCACCAAATTAGAAAACGAACTATCTATTATTGGTAAAGACATTAAACAATTAAAAACTTTACATTTTGATTTCAAAACTTTATTTAACAAAGCTGCTTGGACTGTCGGTGGAATTGTAGCTTTTTTAACCGTGGCACAATTATTATCTGGCAAAACTATAATCGATATGTTTAAATAGTGTATGTCTTTAATTATATCCCCTGAACAAAATCATCTCTCATATCGTATAAAAAATATAGCAAAAGATTATCAAATTTTGAATATTGATAATGATGTAAGGGTTTGTATCAATTCAATGATAAAAGGCTCTAATTTCGCTATTTTTGAGAGCTATAATAAAGATATAATCAATGATCTTAAGAATAATGGAATATTTAATTTCGCTTTAAGAAATTACAAATCAAATCCCTATTTTTCATTTCATTTATTAGTATATAAAGAGCAAGAGAATTATTATCAAAATTGGGATGAATTAATTTCTCATCTTACTGAAATAATGATGGAAGAGGTGTGTTTTGCCAGTAATTAGCTGCTGTTGTTCAAAATGTAATAAATCTTTTTTCTTAAGAGATGAAATGTACATACCTCTTAAAAATGTCAGATTTTCAATGAGAGATAATTTTGATGATCCTAAAACTTGGCAGGATTGGTTGCTACATCTAAGTGCTTATTGCCCAGATTGCAGAAAACCAGAGATTCCAGAAAATGTGTGGAATGATTATTTAAAAATTAAAGGAGATTAGAGTTCAGGATATCCGATTCCATTTACCACAGAATTATTGATATTATTAATTGTTTCTGTTGATAATTTACCATCTTCAATTTTTATATTATTATCATCATTTAAAATTGACAATATAGCACCAGCAAATTCATCTATTAATTGATTTTCGTCTGCTGCTTTTTTTATAGATACATATGTGGTATCTGAGAATATTTCAGCGAACAAATTGTCTATTGTACTCGCTGTTTTTTGATTGTTGAATTGATTAATTCTCTCATAACATCTATTACAAATCTTTTTTCCTGTGTTAAACCTTATTTGGCAATTAAAACAAGAAGGCGTTCCGCATTCATCACAGGAGAAATATGTGATTAAATTTTTTAATCCACAGCTCCCACAATTAATATTTTTTGATTTTTGTGGGTTATTTGGAACGAAATTTTTAAGTTGAGGTGTATAGTTATGAAAATTAAACATTCTTGACAATACCTTAATACTACTATACAATAATTATTAGAGATTTCAGGCTAATTCCTGCTTGAAAACGGAAAGGATAAGCTAATGGTTAATTTAATCATTAAATGCTTAGTTCCTTTGATGTTATTAACAACAGCATCTTTGGCTCAAACTAAGCAGATTAATCAAGTTGCTAAGGCATCCGTGGTAAAGAAAGTGAAAGATGTCAAGCTTGAAGATAGGAAAAAGGTAGAACAATTTATTCATCTTGTTCAACCTAAATATTCAGTTTCTTATATCAAAAAGATAACTGATTTAATCTTCAAATACTCTGAGAAATATCACCTGGATCCATATATTCTTGTTACCACAGCATATATGGAGAGTGAGTTTAATTCCAAATCATCCCCTTGTATTGGAATTATGCAGGTGTTATATTCCACCTATCGTTCTGATTATCGAACTAGTGGGTATAATCCATACACATTAGAAGGTAACATAGCCTTAGGAGCAATGGAACTCAGGGACCACTTGAAAAAGGTAGTGAATGTAGACAGAGGACAAGTTTTGGACAGACATCGATTGTATATGTTTTCTAGATACAATGGATCAAGTTCAAGAGGCCGATATGCTACAACCGCTTTGAGAACTCTAAGCAGAATTAAATCTGAACCGATTACAAGACTTAAATCAAGACTTATAAAAGGAAAGGTTTAAAAAGAAAAGAGGAGAGAATAATCTCTCCTCTTTTTAGATTTAATGTATCTAAAAAATTAGATACCGCCAGAAGTATTGGTCCATCTGTTGAGTGAAGAAGGATATCTTCCAACAGCAAATGTAAAGCCAGTGCCAGCCTTAACCAATGAAAGGTCATTCGCAATTTTGTTTAATTCCCAATTTACATATTGAACCTTGCGAACTAGATTGTTTAATGTAAGGCCAGTAAATGAAGCAGCAATCATTTTGGTAGAAGCACCCATTCCAGCAATTGATGTTGTGTAAGCAACACCAGCAGCTGCGAAAGCTGTTACAGCAGAGGTCAAATCTACAAGAGGGTCTGTAAGACCTGTGAGCATTGAAGTACCCACTCTAACGTCAGTGGGATATTTAGCAGCGCTGAAATATGATGTACCAGCTCCAGCAAGGTCGTTAGCAGTTAGAACACCAACGCCATTAAAAGAGTAACCAATACCAACAACAGTGTCCTTAAGTTCTTGGTAAGAGGTAAGGTTGTTGATGTAGTTAGAACCTGGGTGGTTTGTAGTTAAGATACCGGATCTTGAAAAACCTACACCAGCAAGGTTTGGATAGATATTCGATGGATAAAATGGCATAATTTATCTCCTAAACATTAATTAATTTCTTCGGAAAAAACGTCTTAAAAACAATTTTTTTGTTTTCAATTTTTTTATTCTATTCTTTATTAATTCATACCTTGTTTAAAATACAGGACTTAAAATCTTATAACAAGAAAATGAATAATAATAACTACTTTGTTATATGAAAAAGAAATTCCTTTTGAGATAAAAATATGTCTGGTTTTTACATAGTTCCACCTAGATTATTAGCAAGTTCATTAGATAGCTCAAATTTTGTAACAAGCATCAATGGTTACAAAGGTGATCTATCTCTTGGTGTTGATACAACATTAAATCTTAATGCTACTGGTGGAAAGTTTACATTTTCCGTCAAGAATGGTTTATATGTATTAAAATCCGGAGATACATTAACTTCTAATATTCTTTTCAGACCTTCTGGATCTAATTATGGTTTGGCAATTGGAGCTGGAAACACTACACCTGCCACCGGAGTTGCTGGTGCTTTATTCTTTAATACAGCTGAAGTAGCAATTAAGGTTCACGATGGTACTTCTTGGGGCACAATTCCTGGTGTTGGAATTACTCAAGCAGCAGCAGATGTTAGATATCTTAAATTAGATGGAACAAACACCCCAACAGCTGCTTTGTCAATGGGGTCTCAGTTTTTAAGAATAGCTAATTTGGCTCCTGTATCAGCTCCTGGGTTGGCTGGGCAAATATATTTCAACACTTCATCGAAAAGAATCCAAGTATATGATGGGCTTGGATGGACTTTTGCTGGCGGTGGTATTACATCCATTTCTGTTGGTATTGGTTTATCTACAAGTCAAAACCCAATTATTGATATAGCCAGTATTTCAGTTGACCAAACATCTCAGCTCACTTGGACACTAGCTCAAACATTCACTACTGGTTTAATTGCTGGAATCGTAACATCTCCATTATATACAAGCTCTTCGACAATAGCTTTAAGACCAGCTACAAATTCTGTTGCTGGCATAATGTTCCAAAACAATTCTTCTCAATCTGTTATGGTGATAGATACATTAAATAACAGAGTGGGAATTGGTGTGACAAATCCAGCATATGATCTTGAAATAGCTGGTGAAATATCTGCCACAACAAAAAGCTTCCTAATTAATCACCCTACAAAACCTGGAATGAAGCTAAGATATGGTAGTTTAGAGGGACCAGAAAATGGAGTTTATATTAGAGGAATGTTATCTGGCAAAAACACCATCGAATTACCTGAATATTGGACTAAATTAGTGGATTATGACTCAATAACAGTAAACCTCACTCCAATGTCTAGATTTGCCCAATTATATGTAGAAAAAATAGAAGATAATAGAGTGTTTGTTTCCGACGTTGCTATGAATCCTATTAAGTGTTTCTTTGTTGTATGGGCTGAAAGAATTGATATAGCCAAGTTACAAGTGGAGATCTAATAATGGGTTTATTTTATAATCCCAGTGTCGTATTAGATGGATTATTGCTTATGCTTGATCCTGCTAATGTTAAATCTTATCCTGGATCTGGTAGCCTTACATATAATTTAATTAATTCTGCCTCTATTAATATGAACTCTGTGGCATATTCTTCGAGTTTTAGTGGCTGTTATTCTCTTTCTGGTTCTAGCTTATCTGGTGGAGATATGGATGCTTTAGCTACCAGAATAAGCGGACTATCTGCTATCACTGTTTGTATGTGGGTAAAGAGAAATAGAACATCTATCACCGAAACATTATTTGCGATTAATAGATCTGGTGTTCATGCTATTAATATAAGCATCTTGTCATCTAACCAATTGTATGGCGGAGGAAGATCTAGTACAGATTCATCTTTTCAAAGTGTAACAACAAACCAAAGATTCGACAGAAATAAATTTATTCATGTAACTCTTACAATGAATTTAGTTTCAAAGCAAACTAAATTATATGTAGATGGTGTTGAAGCTCCTGTTACGGGAACCACCAATTACGCTTCCACTGTTTTTAGCACCACTGCTTCTCAAAATAGAATTGGTGATGAAATTACATTGGGTGTAGCTCCTTTCTATGGCTTAATTTCTCAGGTATTGGTATATAACAGAGAGCTTAATCCAGATGAAATATTTAAGAATTACAATGCTACAAAAGGCAGATTTATTTCCAAAAACTTCATAACATCAGATAATTTAGTGGTGAGCAATGATGTCACTGATCCTTTGTCTTACCCTGGTATTGGCAACACTTGGTACAATGGTGTTGGTGTTACAAATCATAGCGCAATGACCAATGTTGTTTATAATTCTTCTGGTTATATGGATTATAATGGGTCAGCTTACACTTATGCTGATATTGGAAACTTAAATGTTAGATTAGAAGGTCCATATTCAATTAATGTATGGACTTATTGGAATGGATCAGGAACAGATATAATTGATATAGGGTCAAGTAATAATCTTCATCAATTAGGTCCTTATAATGGTGGTTTGTTATCATTATGGAAATTTGGTGGTACAGTTTTAGCTACTACTTCAATGGATACTGGAAAATGGATGAATGTTGCTTACACAATTGATAATTCTTATTTAAAACTATATAAAAATGGTCAATTAGTTTTTTCTAATACAGTGGCTGGACTATCTGGTTTATGTGATCAGCTTTGGACTGGCACTTTTGCTACTGGATATGCGGACAAATATAATGGCAGAATAAGCAATTTCCAAGTATATAATAGAGTGCTACCGTCATCAGAAATACAAGAAAACTACACAAAAACAAAAGCAAGATATTATGACATTCCTGATATAACATTACCTGGATTGGCTGTTGCTTGTGATGCTGGGTATGTTAATTCTTATCCTGGGTCTGGGAATTCTTGGTTTGATATATCTGGAAATGGAATCACTGGAACACTTACAAATGGCCCGTTTTTTGTTAATTCTTCTGATTCCCCATCTATTCAATTTGATGCTACAAATGATTCAGTGACATTTGGTACATCTTCTGTTGTAAAACCCACCACTTTAAGTTTGGGTTGTATATTTAAGATCAACGCAGCCCCAACAACACATATCATAGCAGGTAAACAAGGCACAGGAGGCGGAGCAGCTTCTTATGCCTTAGTAATACAATCAAATGCTTTAAGATTTAGATTAGAGATAGGCGGGACTGCTTATGATGCTTCTTACCCATTCGTTAATCAAAACACTTACATTTATGCTATGGGAACTGCTGATGGTAGTACATTAAGATTGTATATTAATGGTGTGTTAGTAGGTTCAACAGCTTATTCAGGCTCTATTGTTTATTCTGACTCTTATCCTTTGCTTATGGGTCTCTATGCTGCTGCTTTTGCTTCTCCAATGAATGTAGGAGCCATGCAATTATATAACAGACCATTATCAGCTCAGGAAGTCTTAAGAAATTACAATTCTTATCGTGGAAGGTATGGATTATAATGGCACTTTCTATTGGTAATGGTATTGTTCAAGATGGATTAATTTGCCATTTAGATGCTGCTAATATAAGATCTTATCCTGGATTTGGCACTACATTTTATAATTTAGTAGATAATTCTGTCACTTCTCTTGTTAATGGAACTACTTTTTTAACAAACAATCTTGGAAATTTTATTCTTGATGGGGCTAGTAATTATATAAACATTCCTTATCAATTAATTCAATCAAACAGTTCTTTCACTATAAGTTTGTGGGTTAAATTTATAACAATTCCTAGTGGAACTTATAGACCTGTCGTTGATGCTGGTAATTTTGGCGGTGGCGGGAATGGTTATGGCATAGCGATAGACAATAATAGTAAATTGTATATTGCCCTTAATTCAGGATTTGTAGCTATAACCAACAATTTATCAACAAATGTTTGGTATCACATTACAGGAACAGCTAATTACGGAACTCCTTATGATTTGAAATTATATATCAATGGAACTCTCGGATCTGTAAGTTCAAGTGCTACAACCAACTCATTGTCTGGAATAAATGCCAATACTAAAATTGGATCTAATTTTATCAGCACCTTATTCTACACTAATATGAATTTTGGCCAAATTCAATTCTACAACAGAGCATTATCAGCCTCAGAAATCCTTCAAAACTACAATTCTACAAAACAAAGATATATTTATAACCAGCCAATTATAAATAATGGATTGATGGTGGGATTAGATTTTTCAGATCCTTTATCATACACAGGCATAGGCAATACAGTATTTGATTTATCTGTCAATACATATAGAGGGACATTAACCAACGGACCTAAATTCACAAATGATAAAAATGGTGGAATTATATTTGATGGTGTTGATGACAGAATAGATTTTAGTTCAAATTTATCTAATATAATATATAATAACTTTTCATTTGAATTTGTTGCTAAGCCTAATGCTGCAATTACAGCATCATCAGAAAGTACATCTGGAATTGCTGGGGCTAGTGGAAAAAGATATATAATTGAACCTACTAATGAAGGCAGTAATGGTGGTTTCGGTATAGCTCTTGGTACAAACGCCATAGAATGTATTGAGCATGGTGGTAGTTATTTACCAGTGTTATTGTCTCATTCAGCTAATTTGTCAGATATAAATCATTATTGTGTTGTTGTTAATGATAAAAAATCTAGGCTGTATATAAATGGTGTTTTAATTAAAGAAGGTTTACAATCACCAAGGCCATTTTCTGTGATAAGAAATATAGCTTCATTGGGCTATATGTATTATGGTAATTTTTCTGGCACAATTTATGAATTTAATTCTTACAGTAGGGTATTAAGTGCTAATGAAATTAGATCCATCTTTGAACAAAATAGAGGCAAGTATGGAATTAAGAATGACAGAGATAAATCTGGTTTAATTTTAGATTTAGATTTTGGCAATAGAGCTTGTTATCCGGGAACAGGTACATCAGCCCAAGATTTAAGTGGATTTGGAATTACAGGAAACACAAATTCAGGTTCTGTTTTTTCATATGATAACAAGGGTCATTTTTCTTTTGACGGTGGTAGCCAATTTTTCACAGTAGATTCATCAGGAGTAGGATTAACATTCACAAATAATTCTGATTACAATATTTCTTCCTGGATTTATGTTAATTCCACTCAACCTAGATCAAATCCATCTATAATAGAAAAATACAATGCAGTAGGTGGTTTTCCTATTGCTATTAGATGGTTTGCGCAACAAGTGTCTTCATTAATATTTGATGGTTCAAACGTTGCTTCCATAGGTGCCACTGTATCTACAAACACTTGGAATCATATATCTTTTAATCACAATTTGTCTAAAAAAATATTAAGAATGTTTGTTAACGGTAAGTTGGTTGCCACTACTGATTACACAACTTTGAATAATATTTCATCTAACTCGCCCACAAGATTAGGTTATAGAGGATTTGATTCTAATACATATTTTGCTGGCAGAATAGCAGATGTTAAGATTTACAATAAAATATTATCTCCAACAGAAATCAACAATTATTATTTATCGACAAAAGATAGATTTTTTACTGACAGAGAAGATATTAGAGATGGTTTAATTTTAGAACTTGATGCTAATAATTATGATTCTTATCCTGGGGGCAACACTTGGTTTGATACATCTGGATCAGGTACCACAGCTAGAATGGTGGGTAACAATTATTATATAAGAGATAGAATTAATAATTCATTCTCTTTAAATGGATCAGATGCTTATTTTACCTCAGGAATAGTGCCAAATATAGATGCTTATCAATTACCAGTCACTTATTTTGGCTGGTTTAAGATGAGTAGTATTAGTGGAAATCAATCTATTTTTGGTTATTTTTTAAATACATCAGCTATTTACAATTATTTAAGAATGGATGTTGGTACATTTAGATTTTTCCTTTCAATAGATGGAGTTTTATATCCAGGAATAAATTCTGGTCAATATCAATATTTTGATTTTAGTACACCTTTTGTTGCTAACACTTGGTATAACTTTGCGATTGTTATTGGCGGAACTTTGATAGCCCCAACATTAACATTTTACATTAATAATAAATCACAAATATTTAGCCCTGTTAATCTAAAAAGTTCAGTTACAGCTAATTTAGATTTTAGAATTGGAGCAAATCAGGCAACAACACAATTCTTAAATGGTTATGTCTCCCAATTCAGAATCTACAATAGAACATTATCTGCTAGTGAAGTTAATACATTGTTTCAAAATACAAGATCGAGGTATGGAATATAATGGCTCTATCATATGGATCTTCAATTGTAAGAGATGGATTATTTCTTCATTATGATTTTGCCAATATTAAAACATATTCTGGTGCTGGTAATACAATATATGATTTATCTGGTAACAACATAAATGCTACAAAAGGACAATATAGATTCTTCACTAATCAATCAGGTGGAGAATTGGTTGGGCAAGGAATATCTGGATCTGATCCATTAAGTATTTCTGGAATATTTGGCAATTATTACACTTCAGATCTGACAGCAAGTATGTGGGTTAAATTTCAAAGATGCACAGAACAAGACATAATGCGTCAATATGTTAGTGTTTCTCTTGGATGGTTGGTTACTGTAAATGCTAATAATCAAATATATCTTAACGGCAGAGATGGAGTAAGTGGTTATTTTGTTTCTACTCCTTCAACCACTACAATCAAACAGGGAATTATTTATAATATTGTATTCACCAAATCAGGAAATTTATGGAAATTGTTTATTAATGGTGAAGAAGAAATATCTAATTTTTTAGGTGTATCTACAAATATAAATTCCAATGCTAGTTTAATAGTAGGAACAGGTAACGGCTTTCCTCATAGCTTGTTTGATTTCAAGATGTATTCAAGAGCTTTATCATCCCAAGAGGTAGAGCAAAATTATAATGCGACAAAGGGTAGATTTATCACAGAAATAGATAATGATTTAATTATTGATCTAAATCCTAATGACACTAGATCTTATTCTGGTTCAGGTACATCATTTATAGATATATCAGCTAATTCAAATACAGCCTTAATGATTAATGGCCCTGCCTTTGCTTCTGATGGATATACAAATTATTGGAAATTTGATGGTGTAAATGATTATGCCACTGTTTCTGCCACCCCAACAGTATTTAATTATAATAGAAATTCGCTCACTGTATCTTGTTGGACTTGGTTTGATTCCCTACCATCACCAATTTACAAAGGAAGCTTGTTGAGTAAATGGACAGTAGGTAGTGGAAATAATAATGAATTTTTGTTCTTTTCTAATGGTACATCTTCCACTGACAACTACTATTCATTTTGGGTAGATGTAGATGATGGCGTTACTCCAGATAATAGTGTAAATACAGCAGTGAGCGGAACATCAAAAGTCAATTTAGGCTTTTGGAGATTAGTTACAGCCACTTTCAATAATGGTGTGATCAGAATGTTTATAGATGGGAATTTAGAAGGCACAACTACAAATTCCACCTATGCTAAAGTTAAATCTGATACATCTTCCACATTAGAAATAGCCCGTTGGTTTTCTAGTTTATATGGCGCTGGAAGAAGAGGCCAAATACAATTTTATAATAGAGCCCTTACATCCACAGAAATATTAAATCTATTTAATTCACAAAGACAAAAATATAGATTGTTGAATCCATCTTATATGAAGAATTGTGTATTTA
>Ga0114966_10002505_pt1 | contig 16388 bp, 15 predicted proteins | sample M_130207_XF_Meta_FD_87029 | JGI IMG/M metagenome (GOLD analysis project Ga0114966, IMG submission 87029) | Freshwater microbial communities from Lake Montjoie, Canada to study carbon cycling - M_130207_XF_MetaG | ecosystem: Environmental > Aquatic > Freshwater > Lake | place: Lake Montjoie...
GCGCCGTAGTCGAGTGTGCCATCCACCTGGTCAAACAGCGCGGCTGCGGCATCACCGATGGCAAGCGGGGTACCGGCGAGGTCGCGTGCGTGGCCCAGGTCTTTGCGCAGGTCCCGCGTGCGGAACCCGGGCCGGTGATCGCCGGCGAGTACCCGCGGAAACAGATTTCGCAGCTGCCACGAATCGCCGGAGGATGCCTGCACGACGCGCGCGAGTACCTCCGGGTCGACGCCGGCGCGCTGCCCCATGCCAAATGCCTCCGCGGTGCCCGCCGAGATGACGGCCACCAGCAGGTTGTTCACCAACTTCGCCACGAGGCCCGACCCCACCGGACCGCAGTGCACGCGCTTGGCCGGGTCGCCGATGGCGTCGAGCACCGGGGCGGCGGCGGCCACACCGGCGTCGCTGCCGCCCACCATCACTGCCAGCGTGCCGGCGTCCGATCCCGGAGGGCCACCGCTCACGGGACAGTCAAGGTATTCCGATCCTCCCGCCGCGGCGATGGCGGCAGCCGCACGCGCAGCCTCGGGCGCGATGGTGGACGTGTCACAGATGATCGGTGGTGGCACCTCCGCCGCCATGGCCGCCGTGACCACCTCGATGACATCGTCGGAGTCCGTCACCGACAACAGCAGGATGTCGGCGCCGTCGGCCACGTGGGTGACACCCGGCGCGAGTGTGGCCGGCAGCCCGGTGGCACGGGCAGGCGTGCGTGCGAAGACGTGTACCTCATGCCCCGCTGCGACGAGGTTGCGGATCATCCCCGCCCCCATCAGCCCGGCTCCCACAACTCCAATGCGCATTGGCGGCACGCTACCCGTCGCCCTGCACCGGCTCACCGCGCGCAGCGGCATCACGGTCGGCCCCCTTGGCAAGCCCGCCTCGCCACTCGCACCCTGCGCAGCGCTCCTCGCCCTCGATGTGCCCTTCGGCCCATGCGCGCGCGGCCGCCATGGGCAGTACCCGGTCAACCGGCCGTCCCTCGCCGAGCAACGTGAGGGCTCCGATCACCAGCGCCACGAGCACCGGGTCGGACGGATCGGGAAATGGCCCCACGGGGCCTGGTGCCTGCAGGCCGGGCACCGCGCCAGGGCGTCGGCCCCCCAGGCACGCCTGCACGATGGCATCAGGGCGCTCGACACCGCGCGGGAATCCGCAGGCACCCTCGCACGCCTCGCAGCGATCCTCCCCATCGACGTGCCCCTCCATCCACGCGTGCACGGCGAGATCAACAACCGCCTGCGCGGGCGTGCCCTCGTCGGCGATGCGCAGCGCGCGATCAAGCAGCCCGGCCAGCACGGCGCCGTCGGCCACCGGTGCCGGCGGCACGTCGACGTCACCCGAGAAGAGCGGGTGACCCACTGGCCGGAATCCTGTGGGCCCGGGATCGGTCATCGGCCGCCATCCGACGCCAACGAGGAGTCGCCGCCCGCGCCCCTCCGCCCGGTGAGGCGTCGCCACCCGGCCAGCACCGACGGGGCCAGGGCCAGCGCGAGGATGTCGAACAGCACGTAGCCGGCAGCAGCCCCGCTGGGCGGATTGCCGTTCATCAGGCCCAGGCCCGGGATGTACTCCTGCCAGCGCCATGTGCCCACCCACGTGCCCCAGATCTCAAGGAATGCCACGAAGAAGAACACCCCGGCGTAGAGCTCGGGTGCGCGACCACGAAGCAGGAACCCGATGAGGACGGCCGATGCAATGGCCCCCGCGACGTCGATGCGCCCGAGTACGCCCGACAGCCCGAGCGCAGCCCACGTGGCGACGCCGGCAATTGCCACGACGCGAACCACCGCGTGGTGCGCATTCGCCAGTCGCGTCTGCGAGAAGCGGTATCCCACGAGGTACACCAGACCGTGGCCCGCCGGCACGAACACGGGGAGGTTGCCCAGCCGGTAGTCGTAGATGCCCCAGATGAGCGAGCAGAGGATCTCAGCCGTTGTGGCCACCACAACGACGACCGCCACACGGGCCCGGTCGATCGGTGACAACGGAATGCAGCTGACCAGCAGCACACACCAGGCCACTGCCGACAGCGCCAGCTGCAACCCCAGCCCGCCCAGGGAGTCGAACCAGAGACCGGCCATCGTGAGAAGAACGATGAAGGGAATGAACACCCAGGGCCGCTGGAACTGCCGCCAGGCATCACCGATGAGGGTCGGAGCAGTCACGGGTGCCGAGGCTACTCCGGGGTTACTGCCGGACCGCACGGGTGCGGGCGCCCCCGCACCATTTACGTACCATCGTCCCCATGGAAACGGGAGACCTCAACACGCAGATGATCGGCGTGCGCGAGGGACTCGTCGAGATGGCGAGTCTCGTGCTGTCGCAGGTGGAACTCGCGGTGGACGCGTGGGAGACGCTCGACAGGGAACTGGCCGAGCGGGTGATGCAGCAGGACGAGGCGATTGACGAGTATCTGGTCATCCTCGACGCACGCGTCTACCAGGTGCACCTCACGTACGCACCGCTCGCAGGCGACCTCCGGCTGCTGCACGTGGGCCTCATCACCGCAGTGGCCCTTGAGCGCGTGGGTGATCTTGCCGTGTCAATCGCCCGCCTGGCCGAATCCACACCGGCCGGATCGTCCGTGGCCCGCGTCGACACCATGATCCGCCGCATGTCGGCGCGCGCTGTCGACAGCCTGGCGCGCGCGGTGCAGGCGCTCGCGCGCGTGGACGCCGATCTGGGCGACCAGGCCCGGGTGGAAGCCGACATGGTGCGCCTGATGCTTGAGGACGTGCGTGCAGCCGCCAGCGAGGAAGACGTGCCGGGCGACCGCGAGTGGGTGACGGCGTCCGTGCTGGTTGCCCGCCACCTGGAGCGCGTCGCGAACAACGCCGCCGAACTGGGTGGCCGTGTGCGATTCGTTGCCACGGGCGAACCGTTCGCCCGAAGCCCCCGACCCGCGAGTTAGTCGGCAGACACCTCGGGGGTGGGCTCCGCCGGGTCGGCGGGAGCGGCCTCGCCGCGCGCCTGCTCTTCAGCAGCCTCAAGTGCTGCGATCGCATCGAGACGTGAGAGCACGTCGTCGCCGCTGTCCATGGTCCGGAAACTGCTCCGGCGCTCTCGCTTGGCCTTTGCCATACACACCTCCGTGGTTACGGCTGTGATGGTACCCGGCGCCGTCGGCGTCGGCGGCGCTTTCGTCGCCCCACGCGATCCTCCGCCAGCGCCGCCACCAGCCGGTCGTCGGCCGGTGGAAACTCGTACCGCGGCAGATCTTCGCGTCGCACCCACCTGAACTGCGGGCTCACAAGCGGGCGCGGACGCTGCAGGGGCGGGTAGTCACACGCGTAGAAGCGCAGACGCAGCGGACCGGCATCTTCGCGCCAGATCATGCGCGGTGCAGCGATCTCGATGCCGAGCTCTTCACGCAACTCGCGACGAAGCGCCTGCACATCGCGCTCGCCCGGTTCGCGTTTGCCGCCCGGGAACTCCCACTTGCCGGCATGGCCCGATGTCTCGGGGCGCTGCGTGATGAGCACCCATCCCCCGCGTTCGATCACGGCCGCCACGACCACCACGGGCTCGTCACGGCGGGGCGTCATCGGGCCACGCTCGCAACGGGCACCAGCGATCGACCACGGCGCTCGGCCAGACCGTCATCAACCAGGCTCTCGGCGGCCTCCGGGTCGGCCGACACCGGGGCGCGCCCCTGCTCGGCCAGCGCCCGCAAGAGGGTGCCGCGGCGCTGCCGGAGCGAGCCCTCGTACCGGGACTGCCGCCGGGCGCGCGGCGTCACCTCATCCACCACCCCGGCATCGGCCGCCGGGCAGCCGCGACGGAGCGGGCAGCCATCGTCGCAACGGGGCGCGCGGGCGCTGCATACCTCACGGCCCAGATCCATGAGCGCCTGCCCCACATCCCAACCGCGGCCCCGGGGTGTCCCCGGCCATCCGCCGGGAAACCTTCGAGCGATGACCCGTCGGATGTTCACGTCCTCCGGAAGCACCGCCTCGCCGTCGGCGAAGCAGCGCACCGCAGCAGCGGTATACGCGCCAACCCCCGGAAGATCGGTGAGCCGCTCCACCGGGGGCCAGCCGTCGCGGGCGATCACGGCGGCGGCGGCATGGAGGTTGCGCGCCCGTCGCGGGTAACCGAGCCCCTGCCACTGCGCCAGCACATCGCCCAGTGGCGCTGCGGCCAAATCGGCGGCCGTGGGCCACCGCAGCATCCAGGCCTCGTAGTACGGCACGACACGCGATACCTGCGTGCTCTGCAGCATCACCTCCGACACCAGCACCGCCCAGCGATCGCGCGTGCGACGCCACGGGAGGTCGTGACCTTCACGGCCGTACCAGCGGATGAGTGCGCCAACGGCGCGCGATTCGGGGTCGGTGCGGCTCACGCCGCGGCCACGATACCCCGTGCGGCATCCACCCCGGCAGGCGAAAGGGCGGCCCGGGCACGACGGAGTGCGTCCATCAGGGCAGCAGCACCCGCCGGTGCCGTGATGAGCGCCGGGTGCCCGGAGCGCTGATCCATGCGTCGGCGCACCAGGATCATCTCCTCGAGCGAGGCCGGCGGCAACGGCGCATCGGGGCGGGGCGCACCCAGTGCTGCGAGCACCCTGTGCGCGGCACCGGCCTCTCCACCGGCATGCACCTCAACGCGGGAGGCCACCAGCCCGTCACGCACCACGAACACCACCACCGACTGCGGGTCAATGCCCGGCTCAACCAGCACACATCGTGTGCCGCGGGCGCGGGCGAGCGCTGCCAGTTCAGAGACCACCCCGACCAGCGCATCGATCTCATCGGCGTATGCGCCGTCGTCGAGCGTGCCGGCGCGCGCGGCCCGGTCGATGAGCAAAGCCATCTCCTCAGCGGCAACGATGGGGTCGTCACCCAGCACGCGGCGACAGGCATCAGCGGGCGAAACGCCGCAGTCGGCCGCGACCGGCAACAGCACCTGCAGCGCCTCGCTCGCCATGCGGGCGGAACGCTCCGCACTGAGCGGGCCAAAGTGCTCACCAGCCCGTGATGCGCGTGCAACCGCGCTGATGCGCACGCCTGCGTCACTCACCGACAGGCGCAGGTACCTGCGCGACGTGGTCCCCGCTACCGGGCGGTTGCACGTGGGTGCAAGGTCGGTCACAAGGCGGTGTGCGCGCAGATCGGCTTCGAATTCCGACCCGGTCACCTCGTGGTCAACACGGTCCACCGACTCGAGTGCGCGCAGCACGAGGCGCCCCTGGCGCTTGGCGGACGTGAAGTACCCCCGCACGCGGCGGCGGATGTTGCCCGCGCTGCCCACGCGCAACGCGCGCCCGTGCTCGTCGCGCATCACGTACACACCAACTGCCGACGGCAGATCCTCGGCCAGTGCCACCTTGTGGGCCAGCCGCGGCCCCCCGGGCTGCCCCACCGCGATCACACGGTCGAGGGAAGTTGCCGTGCCCTCTCCCAGCAGATCCACCAACCGCGCCAGCACCGATGCCGTTGCCTCGGCATCAGCCAGCGCACGGTGGCACGGGGTGGTTGATGCACTGGCCCAGTTGGCGAGCGTGGCCAGGTCGTGGCGCTCCACGCGGTCACCAAGCAGGCGGCGGGCCAGCACGAGCGTGTCGAGCCAGGCGTTCTGGAAATAGTCGCCCATCAAACGTCGCCGCTCATAGTTGAGGAAACGCAGGTCGAACGGTGCGTTGTGGGCAACCAGCACATCGTCGCCGGCGAAGTCGATGAATGCGGGGAGCGCCTGACTGATGTCGGGGGCGCCGCGCACCATGTCGTCGTCAATGCCGGTGATGCCCGTGATGTGCGGCGGAATGGGCCGACCGGGATCGACGAGCATCGAGAAGCGGTCGACCACAACAAGGCCCTCCACACGTACCGCGCCGATCTCGGTGATGCGCGACCCACCCGGCGATCCGCCGGTGGTCTCCAGGTCAACCACGCACATGGCCACGTCGCCGACGGCGGGCACAACACCAGGCGGGGCCTCACACCGCTGCACGGCGCCGTCGGCATCCCATTCGAGACGCGAATCGCGAGTGACCACCGTCTCGATGAGTCGCGTCGCCACCTCGACAGGGCACCCATCAATGCCCAGAACCGCCGATACGGCATCGACCGCCGGCACGGACTGGCCGCGGCGCACCACCAGTGCGTGCAGCCTGTCCCCCGCCGTTGACGCCGCCTCAGATCCGGGTGATGGCGCGGCGTTCGGGAGAGCATCTCGCATTGTGCTGGAGACTACGTCCGGGCCCCGACGCCACCCTCCGGCATTCCCCCGCCCCCGTGTGCGGTGGCCGGTTATCCTCTCCTCCATGAGCACCCGGCGCACCTCGCCCAGCGAACCCGCGGGAGATCTCGACTGCACGGAGATGGCGGCGTGGGCCGGCCTGTTGCGCACCCACGCATCACTCGTGCGCGCCCTCGACGATGAGATGCAGGCAGAGCACGGCATCTCACTCACCCAGTACGAGGTGCTGCTGCTGCTCTCACGTTCCGACACCGGCGCGCTTCGCATGAACGAACTGGCCGACGGCGCGCTGCTGTCGCTGTCGGGCCTCTCGCGGCTGGTTGACCGCCTCGTGGCGGTTGGCCTGGTGGAACGCGCCCAGTGCCCCACCGACCGACGTGGTGCATTCGCGGTCATCACTCCGGCCGGTCGCACGCGCTTTGCCGCCGCCCGGCCCACGCACCTTGACGGCGTGCGACGACGGTTCATCGATGTGCTGCCGCCCGACGCGGTGGCCACGCTGGTGGCCTCGTGGGAACTGCTCGAGGCCGCGGAGGCCCCGAAGACCGACTAGCCGATGCGCGCGGGCACGTCGCCCGTTGCCGTCACCTTCAGGCCCGGAACGGACACTGACACGCGCAGCTTGCCGCGGCGCCTCGGCACCGCCAGCAGCGCCTTGCCGTCACCCCGCGTGCTCACCTGCACACCCTTGCCGCTTGGCAGGCGCGCCACGAGAGGCACCCCAACCATCGTTGCGCCCGACTGGTCAACCACCGTGGCCACCCACAGATCGCCGCGCCGCGGGTTGATGCCCGCACGCTTGGTCATGGCCGCGCCGGCACGCACCAACGTCATCTTGCTGGCCACCGGCTGCTGCACGGCACCGGCATCCAGCAGCCCCGAATACGCAAGGATCCCCTGCCCGATGCCCTCGGCCATCGCCTGACGCATGTCGGGGTTGGCGAGCATGAGCGCGTCAGCCGGGTTCGAGATGAAGGCGCCCTCCACCAGCACGGCGGGCATCGCGCTGTTGCGCAGTACGTAGAAATTGGCGTCCTTCACCCCGCGGTCGGTGAGCAGCAGCCTGGCCACGACCGCCTGGTGGATGGCGGCGGCGAGGGCACGCGGAGCAGCACCCGCAGTGGTGTGCACGTACGTCTCGGTGCCCGATGCCGCTCCGGGAGCGCTGTTCTGATGAATCGATACAAACAGCGCGGCACCCTGCGCGTTGGCCAGATCGGTGCGCGCCTTCAGGTCTGCGCCTTCGGTGGTGTACGGCACATCCCCACCGGCGTTGTCGGTGTTGCGCGTCATCAGCGTGGGGAATCCACGGGCTACCAGAAACCCATTGAGCCGCTGCGCGACGTCGAGGTTGACGTCCTTCTCGAATATCTGCGGGCTGCCGTACTGGTCGGCACGCGGGGTGAGCCCCGTGACGGTGCCGGCTGGCAGCGCCCCCACCGCGCCGCTGTCCGCCCCACCGTGCCCTGGGTCAATGGCCACCAGCGGCGCACCGAGGGCGGCAGCGGCCGACAGGCCCACGGCGAGAAGGGCCGACACGATGTGGCGCAGGCGGAACACGGGGGCATTCAAGCCTCCCCGGGCGCCACCGTGCCTCGCCATGTCGCGATGGCACGTGTGACGCGGGTGCGACCGGGCGCGCGGCTAGCCTCACGCCCCATGCGCGCACGGATTCCCCTCGGACTGGCTCTCGGGGCACTCATCGCCGTGCCCATGGCCGTCGGGGCCACGGGCAGCATCACGCGCGTCAGCCTTCCGCTCTCCGGCGTGCAGTTGTTCCAGGCCGCCGACGGCCCCGTGATTTCGGCTGACGGCACACACGTGCTGTTCACGTCACCTGGCACATTCAGCGGGGTGGCCACCGGTGCAGTGCGCCAGCTGTTCTCGCGCGATCTGGGCACCGGCGCTGTGTCGCTCGTCTCCGCAACGGCAACCGGTGGTGCGGCCACATCTGACGTCGATGACGGTGCCGCCGGGTCCTCCGCCCCGTACGCAGCGTCCTACGACGGCCGTTTTGTGGTCTTCGCATCAACCGCGCAGTCGCTGGTGGCGGGCGATGGCAACGCCCGGCAGCGCGATGTATTCCGCAAGGACATGCTCACCGGGGCAATCGTCATCGTGTCGCGTGACTCCAAGGGCGCCCAGCCGTCGAACGGCGTGGTTGGTGAGCCCTCCATCTCGGCCGACGGCTCCCGCGTGGCCTTCACCTCAGGCACCCAGCCCCTCACGCCCGACGACACCAACGCCGTGCCCGACATCTACGTGGCCGACCTCCGGGCGCGCACCCTGCGGCTGGTCTCACGCACAGCCACGGGCATGCAGTCGCCACAGGCCACCGGACACCCGTGGATCAGCGCCGACGGGCGATCGGTGGCATTTGAGGGCACGGCGGCGGCCAGCGTGCTGGCGGGAGCCGGCACACACACCGCCGGCAACGTCTACGTGGCCCGCGTTGCCAGCCGCGCCATCACACTGGCCAGTACGCCAGGTGCCAATGACGCCACACTCCCGTCACTGTCGGGAGACGGCAGCCGTGTGGCGTTCTTCGTGGCAACCACCGGAGTGCAGGTGCGCAACCCCGGGGCCGGCAGCACCACGCAGGTGCCGCAGTCAGCGGCGCCAACCCCAAGCCGCCCGGTGATCTCGAATGACGGCGCCCGCGTGGCGTACGCCGACGCATCCAGCCCCGCCGCGGTGAACACCTACGCAGTCACAGAGGGCATCAGCACCCGCGTGTCGCAGACGGCGGCGGGTGCGGCGCTCGGGGCGGCGGCGTCACGCCCTGCACTGTCGGGCAATGGCGCGGTGGCGGGCTTTGCGTTCAACGACGCGGGGCCCGCGTCACCCGTACCGGTGGCGGGCGACAGCAACCTGGTGACCGACGTGTTCGTGGCGCAGACGGGTGCCGGCGACACCACGGCCCCCGCCCTCACCGCGCGCACCACGGCATCGGGCGCCAAGGTGGTGCTGTCGGGACGGGCAAGTGACGCCTCCGGTGTCACCGAGGTGCTGGTGGGCGGGCGACGGGCCGCGGTGGCAGATGACGGATCGTTTGCGGTAACCCTCCTGCCCGCCGTGGGGACTGGCTCGGTGACCGTCACCGCCCGCGATGGCAACGGCCTGCAGGCAACGGTGCCAGTGGCCACCGACCGCGCATGGGCTGCGGCGCTTCGCGCGTCGGCCCCTTCGCGCCCACGTGGGCTGCGGGCGACCCTCACCGGCAGCACCGCCCGCGTGCGCTTCGTCACCGCGGTCCCCGGCTTGTGCCGGGTGGAAGTGCGGCAGCGCACGAGTGGGACCAACCTGCACCTCTCGTCGTACCGCCTCATCGCGGCACGCCAGCGCCGTCAGGGCACCGGCGTACACGTCATCACCATTCGCCTGCCGCGCACCGTTCAACGCGGGGCCAGATACCAGGTGCGTGTGCTCATGTCGTCGTCGCGGGGCATGGGCACCGCGTCGACGACCATCATTACGCCGTAATGGCACAGACCTTCCCACTGCGCACCGCCCGCTGGTCGAACATCCTCCTCATGAACCGGCCCGACCGCATGGAGGCCACGGTGGACGATGCGCAGGTGTCGATCCACATGGGCTGGCTCGGGCGTGCCGAAATACCGCTTGACGCAATCGCGCGCATTGATGGCTACCGCTGGCCCTGGTGGGCCGGCTACGGCGTGCGGATCGCCAAGGGCATGGTGGCGTTCGTGGCCACCCCGGGCGCCGCCACCCTCATCGAACTGACGCGCAAGATCAGCGTGCACGCACCCGCGCACTGGGAGACCCAGCGCATCGTTGTGGCAGTGGCCGATGCCGAAGGTTTCGCCGCGGCCGTGGCCGAGGCGCGCCGGGGACTGGCTGCGGGTTAGCCCAGGATCTCGACCGCGACGAGCTTGTTGCCGTCGGGGTCGTAGAACTCAAGCGACAGGGCGCCGCCCATGTCCTCCACCACGTCGCGCTGCACGCCGGCGTCGCTGAGCACCTGCTCGAATGCCCGCACGTCGGACACCTTGAACGACACCGTGGCACCACCCTGATGCGGCGGCGTTGCCAACTCGCCGAACAGGCCGAGTTCTGTTGTGCCAACGGTGAACTGCGTCCAGTCATTGCCCGCGCGGTTATTGATCTCGAGACCGAGGACGCCCTCATAGAAGGCCACGGAGCGGTTCATGTTGCACACCCCGTAGAACACGACATCAATGCCCTCGATCAACCCCATCGCGCACGCACTCCCTGTCCTGCCACCCCCGTCGGGGGTGGTCACAGGGCGATGCTACCCCGGCGCGCCGGGCAGGGGTACGATCCCGCGCGCATGAGCCGAGACCGGGGATAGCGCATGGCCATTCGCCGGCGCAGGCAGGAGCGCCTCGAGCGCGTTGTGGGCGTGCCGGGCCTGTGGGCCACCGCCTACGGAAACGTCGGCTCGTCCATCTATTACGCGCTGGGCCTGGTTGCGGCGTACGCCCTCGGGCTCACGCCGCTGGTGTTCCTGTTCGCAGGCCTCATCTTCGCGGCCACCGCCGTCACCTACACCGAGGGCACGGCGCTCTTCCCTGAAGCCGGTGGATCGTCGTCGTTCGCGCGCCACGCCTTCAACGAGGGCGCCGCCTTCGGGGCGGCCTGGGCGCAGATGCTCAACTACATCATCACGATCGCCATCTCGGCGTTCTTCGTGCCCCATTACCTGGGCGTGTTCTGGGCCCCGCTGCGCGAGAACCCATGGGACATCATCGTGGGTGTGGGTGTGGTGCTGCTGATCGCCCTCATCAACACGGTGGGCATCAAGGAGGCAGCCAAGCTCAACATCGGACTGGCACTGCTCGACCTGGGCACCCAGTTGATTCTGGTGATCGTGGGCCTGTTCATCCTATTCTCGCCTACCACCCTGTGGGACAACATCGTGTGGGGCATCGCCCCGTCGTGGACCGACGTCATCATCGGCGTCACGCTGGCGATGATCGCCTACACCGGTATCGAGACGGTGTCGAACATGGCCGAAGAGGCGCAGGTGCCCGAGCGCACCATCCCGGCCTCCATCCGGGCCACCGTGATCACCGTGCTGGTGATGTACGCACTCATCCCCGCCGTGGCGCTCTCCGCCCTGCCAGTGACCCAGCAGCCCGACGGCACCTACTCCACCGAACTCGGCACCACCTACGCGGGCGACCCGATTCTGGGCCTGGTCGACCAGTTCGGACTCACCGGGGCATGGCTTGACCTACTGCGCGGGTTCGTGGGAATTCTGGCCGCCACCATCCTGATCATCGCAACCAATGCCGGTGTGATCGGCGTGTCGCGCCTCACGTACTCAATGGGCCAGTACCGCCAGGTGCCGTCGGTCATCAGGAAGCTGCATCCGCGGTTCAACACGCCATACGTGGCCATCTTCATCTTCTGCTTCATCGCGGCGCTCGTGATGATTCCCGGCCAGGCCGACTTCCTCTCCAACCTCTACGCATTCGGCGCGATGCTGTCATTCACCATCGCGCACCTCGCCATCATCTGGATGCGATGGAAGTCGCCCGAGTACAAGCGGCCGTGGCACGGCAAACCCAATATCCCGTTCCGTGGCCGCAGCATCCCCCTCTTCGCGCTCTTCGGCATATTCGGCACCGGCGGCGCCCTCGTGGCCGTGCTCATCCTGCGGCCCGATGCCCGCTGGGTGGGCCTGGCCTGGATGGCACTCGGCTTCCTGATGTACCTGGCATACCGGCGCCACATCAACGCCCCCTGGACCCAGACGGTCACCCTCGAGCGCACCGCGCCCATCGCCGAGGTGGACATCGCGTACACCAACATCCTCGTGCCCATCGTCGCCACCGAGGCATCGGAGGAGATGATGGTGACCGCCGGCAAACTGGCCGCCGACACCAACGTGAAGATCGAGGTGATCAACGTGGTGGAGGTGCCCGTGGAGTTGCCGCTTGAGGCGCGTATGCCACGCGAGGAGCGGGCAGCCGACCAGCTGCTCGCACATGCCCGCGCCATCGCCGAGGAATACGGCGCCGAGGTGATCACGCGCACCATTCGCGGTCGACAGGCTGGGCGCGCCATCGTGGACGAAGCCCGGTCGGTGGACGCGGAGGTGATCATGATGGGTGTCGCAGCGCGTCGACGCGCAGGCGGGCGCATCTTCGGGCGCACCGTTGACTACGTGCTGCACCACGCACCCTGCCGCGTCGTTGTGTCGAGCGACCGTCGCGCGCCCGGCAAGGGGGCGGCCTCAGCGCTTGATGCAGCGGCGGCAACGGCGGCAGCCGGGCGTCCACGCCGCGCTGCAGACACCGAAAACCCGTGATCGTTACGAGATCTTCACCTTCGCAGTAACGCGAAACTCGGCAGCTCGTGACCGTCGTCACGGACCCTCACAGTCGCCTGTCAGTACTGCGTTCGGCACCGCCAGACCCCGCATAAAAACGGTGTTTTGAGGGGGTACTTCGTGCGCCCCCGCACTTATTGACGACCACCCCAGACCGCTTTAGCGTCGTCGGTGAATGAAGAACGACCGCCGAAATCCGCTGCTCCGGTCCCGCGATGGACGCGCCCTGCTCATCACGCAGGCCGCCCACGCGCTCGCTCAGGGAATGATGACCGTCATCATCCCGTGGCTCATTCTCGAGCACGGCGGATCGCTGTCGCAGGCCGCCGTTGGCTTCGCCATCACCTTCGTGCCATTCCTGCTGCTGGCCGTTCCCGCGGGCATCGCTGGCGACCGCCTCGCACGTCGCCCGCTGATGGGTGTGGCACTCACCGTCGGTGTGGTCATCGCTGCAACGCTCGCACTGGTACTCGGCGCCGGCGATCCCGGAATCTGGGTGCTGTATGCCGGTGCATTCCTCATCGGCTCGGTGCGTGTGTTCGTTGACGCCGCCATGTTCGGGGCGCTCGCGGTCATCGCGCCCCGCGACGAAATGATGCCCGCGCAAGCCGCGCTGGCGCAGGCCTTCAACCTCGGCTACTTCGGCGGCCCGGCTGTTGCCGGACTCGCGCTGGTGCTCGGGGCCGGCAACGCCATGTGGATGGTGGCTGGTGCACTCGTGCTGGCGGCCGTCGGTGCCACCACGGCATCAGCCCGCCTCGACGTTCGGGTGACGAGCGACGCCGTGCGCCCGCGTGTGCGCCACGGCCTCGCCTTTCTCTTCCTCTCGCGCAACCTGCGCGCGCTCACCATCACGGGTATCTGCTGGAGCGTCGCATCGGGCGCTGCCATCAGCCTCGCCGTGCCCCACTTGCGCAACGACCTGCACGTCACCGGCGCTGCGCTTGCGGCGGTGCTCGGCGCGGGTGTGGCCTGCATGATGCTTGCGACGCCCATCATCACCCGGCTCGACCGGCGTCACGCAGACGAGACCATCGTGGTGCTGGCCTGCGCCGCCTATGTGGTGCCGGCTGTGGCCATGGCGGTCATCCCCGGGGTACTGGGCACCGCGTTGGCGTACGCCCCGCTCATGCTTGCCAATGCGGTATGCGCCGCCACACTCATGGGCGCGCGCGCCCGCCGCGTTCCGCAGTCAATGCAGGCACTCGCCGGCGTGGCCGGCCGCACCCTGGTGATGGCAGGCCTTGCGGCTGGTGCCGCACTCGGCGGCGTGGCAGCCGACCTGCTCGGCTCGCGCGGCGCTTACGCCGTGGTGGCGATCGTGCTGGCCCTTACCGCCGTGGCAGCACGCCCTGCGCTGCACCGTGCCCGCGACCGCCGTCTGCGCAGTCGGGCGATTCCGGCGAACTAGCCGTACACCCCGCCCGACCGGGCGACTAAGGTCGCCGCGTGGGCAAGTGGACCGCCATAATCATCCTGGGCCTCGCCCAGTTCATCATGGTGCTCGACGGCACCGTGATGAACGTGTCGATCATCACGGTGGTCAACGATCTGGACACCAGCGTGCAGATGATGCAGCTGGCAATCGCCACATTCGCGCTGACCATGGCGGCATTCATGCTCACCGGCGCGGGTATCGGTGATCGCCTCGGGCGCAGGCGCACGTTCGTCATCGGCCTGTGCATCTATGGCGTCGGCTCGTTCCTCACCTCCATCGCGCAGGGCTTCCCCATGCTGTTCATCGGGTGGTCTCTGGTGGAGGGCATCGGCGCGGTGCTGGTGATCCCGGCCATCGCATCACTGGCCGCTGCCAACTACGAGGGGCGCGACCGGGCCATCGCCTACGGAATCCTCGGTGGCATCGCCGGGGCGGCCGCTGCGGCAGGCCCACTCATCGGTGGCTTCATGACCACCTACTTCTCGTGGCGGTGGGTGTTCGCGGCCGAGACGATCATCATCCTCGTCGCAATCCTTCCGCTGGTGCGCCGCATTGGCGACGGCCCCCGCAAAAAGGAGCACGGGCGGTTCGACCTCGTGGGGACGGCCCTGTCCGCCGTCTCCATGGGCCTCATCGTGCTCGCCCTGGTGGGCGCGAGCGCGTGGGGACTCGTCAACCCGATTGACCCGCCCTTCACGATCGGCGGCTTCTCGCCGGTCATCCCCATCGTGTTGCTGGGCCTGATGATCGGCTGGGCATTCCTGTGGTGGGAGACGCACCTGGGATCACGTGGCGGCAGTCCGCTCATCGGCACGGACCTGCTGAAAATCCCCGTGCTGCGCGCGGGCCTCGGTTCCACCTCGGTCATGTACTTCATCGTGGCCGGCACCTTCTTCATCCTGCCGCTCTACCTGCAGACCGTGCTGGGCCTCGATGCCCTCGAGTCGGGTGTGCGCATCCTTCCCATGTCGGTGGCCATCTTCGTCATGGCAATTCTCGGCTCACGCCTGTCGGCGCGCATCTCGCCGCGCACCCTGGTGCAGGTTGGCCTGGCGCTTGCCGTGATCGGGGTGGTCGTGTTGCTGACCGCCATCGGCCCCGAGCTCACCGGACCGGCCTTCAGCATCGCGATGGCCATCATCGGCGCCGGTCTCGGCCTCGCATTCTCACAACTGGGCAACGTCAACCTGTCGGCAGCCGACGTCAGCCGCAGCAGTGAGGTGGGCGGGCTTCAGGGCGCCATGCAGAACCTCGGCATGTCACTGGGCACCGCCCTGGCCGGATCCGTGCTGTTCATCGGCCTCATCGCCACCTTCAACGCACAGCTCTCCAATCAGCCGGCTGCCACACAGGCGCTGCAACAGCAGGCCAAGGCGGCGACCGCCACAGGCATTCCCGTTGTGCCGGCATCGCAGGTTGAGGCGACTGCGACCAAGGCCGGCCTGCCGCCCGATCAGGTGGACGCCGTGGTCACCTCATACGGGGACGCCAAGCTGCAGTCGCTGCGGGGCGCCCTGCTCATCCTCGCCATCGTGGGCGTGCTCGGCCTGATCCTCACGCGCAAGCTGCCGTCGTCGCCACTCACTGACGCACCGAGCCGGGCAGGTCCCGCCGGGGCCTGACCCACCGCCCGGAGAGGGCATCCCCTCCCCCGGTCGTACACTTCAGAGCGAATGGGCAACTGGTACAGCCACTACCTTCTCGACACCGGCCGCGCGGGCGTGGTGTGGATGCTCATCGCCTTCGCCGCGACCTTCACCATCACCCGTGGCATCACGCGCAAAATCCACGCGCGGGCGCAGGCCGCAGGCGATATGTCGAAGCAGGAAGATGGGGCGATCAAGGACGTCATCATCGGTGGCGTCCACATCCATCATCAGGTGTGGGGCATCCTGCTGGTGCTGGTGACCGGTCTCATCGAGTTCGCCTACCGCCCCTCCTCCCCATGGCTCGAGATCGTGGCCGCCCTTTTCGGTATTGGCGCCGCACTCACGCTCGACGAGTTCGCCCTGTGGCTCTATCTGCAGGACGTCTACTGGTGCGATGTGGGCCGCAAGTCGGTGGACGCCGTGGTGGTGGCCGGCGTGCTGATCGCAGCCACCTTGCTGGGTAGCAACCCGTTCGGTGTTGAGCAGCAGTACCAGGGCCCGGGGATGATGTGGATCATCCCCGGGCTCATCATCGTGAACATCGCCCTCGTGGTGATCACACTGATGAAGGGCAAGTACCTCTTCGCCATCATCGGCACGCTCGTCCCCGTGTTCTCCATCATCGGGGCCATCGTCATCGCCAAGCCATCGAGCCCGTGGGCGCGCCGCTTCTACAAGGCCAGCCCGCGGCGTCAGCAGCGCGCGGCCGCACACGCCGTGCGAATGGCACGCATCACCACACGCCTGCGTGACATCGTTGGCGGTGTGCCGGACATCC
>Ga0114966_10002506_pt1 | contig 16381 bp, 22 predicted proteins | sample M_130207_XF_Meta_FD_87029 | JGI IMG/M metagenome (GOLD analysis project Ga0114966, IMG submission 87029) | Freshwater microbial communities from Lake Montjoie, Canada to study carbon cycling - M_130207_XF_MetaG | ecosystem: Environmental > Aquatic > Freshwater > Lake | place: Lake Montjoie...
CGATCACGTCAGTGTAGGCATCGCCAGCCGCGTTGTCGGGGCCAGGAGCGATGTCGATGATTTTGACGGCCAGCGTGTTCGTGGTCGCAGCGGAAGACGCGGCCAAAGACACGGTGGAATTGCCGGTAACAGTACTGCCACCAAAACCAGTGAGCGGCGCGTTGAGGCCGACAGCGGTGTAGGCGATAGAGCCGTTAGCCTGCACCATCATGCGAACGTCCGGGTCGGTCACGACTTCAAGCGTGATCGCACCGTAGGCGCTGTAGGAGGTGTAGCCGTTGGCAGGGAAATACTGCGTGTACTGGGGGCGACCGTTCTGGTCGGTCCAGTTGGCACCAATAAAGATGCCCCACGGGGTATTGCCGTTGCGGGTGGTGGTAGGCGTAGCGGCAACGGGAGTGGCAACGCCGACTCCGACATTGACGATATCACCGTTGAAAAAGCCGGTGGCAGTGTTAGCGCCGAGAGTGACCATCGTCACCTGACCCTTAACACTGCCGCCAACGTCGTAAATAGGCTTGAGCCCATACGGAGCAGCGGTAGCTGACATTTACATTCTCCAGGAGTTGGAGAACCTGCTTGCTTTAGTCGTCAGCGAAGTCGACAGTCCTTCCAGATTGGAAGGTGGTCTTCGATGAGTCCTCGACCTTGCCGTGGCGCGGGTCGATACCTTGGGCTTGCTGGCTCTTTGCGACTTGATGTTGAGCGCCCCGGATTTGCCGCTGAGTCAGATCATCATAGTACTGTAGCCGCCCTTGCGATACATGAGTCGCTCGCTGACAAAGCATCAGATCGCCAATCACCACGTTGCCGGACGGATCCGGAAACACAGTGTCAGGCTCAACCAATACGTCGGCGCGATTCTCAAACTTGACAGGCTCGTAGCCGTCTCGTTTGTGCTTTCCCATGTTGCCGGGGTCTTCGACTCCCGCTTTGATGCGGAAGCGACACCACCGGGCGGTCCAGTCCGGATGTTTCTTGACAAATGGCAGTTTGCCGGGAGGCCGGTACTCGTACTTGCGCAAGTCTTGCTCGCGTGATTCAAGTGCCCGGTCGCCAGTAATCGCGTTCACGGGAGTGGAAATCGGGGATCTGGGTGCGATGGCCATATTATCCTCTCTTCGCGAACTTCGCGTAATCTTCCAGCGGCACACCGAGTTTCTTTGCGATGGCTGCTTCACTGGCGTTCAGGATGATTTTGCGTGTACCATTAGTCGCACTGGAGGTGCGCGGTGCCGTGGCCACGGGAGGGCGGCTAAACTGTCGTGCGGTCGTTTGGGGCTTGGCGTTGTCAGTCATTGCGCTAGCTTCAAATCGCTCCGGGAATGTCTTTCGCATTTCTGCGTTGATCCGATCATAATAAGTTTTGGTTCCCTCTGCAACCCCTTCTTCTATAAGGTCTTGCGAGATAGCTACAGCGCGGCGCTGCATCTTACGATCTTCGAGGAACCATTGGTTGTTTTGCAGCCAGTCCACCGTCTCAGGCGGTAACTGCGTTTCGGATTGCTGGCGTTGCGGCGGGGGAGGTGGCTGGAACGCAGCTTGCGGCTGAAACCGTGCGATGTCCGCTCGCTGCTGAGTGATCTCAGCCAGCCTGCGGTTCGCTTCGACTTCCTTGTCGATGTCGGCAGACTCGCGGGCGGCGGCGAAATCGCGCTGTACGGCGGTGATCTGCGCTTCACGAGCGGAGAGAGCTTCACGCTGGAGACTCTTCTGGAGTTCTTCCTTCTCGCGGCTCAACTGCTCGATGACGTTCTTCGCTCCATTGGCGTACTCGAAGAGAGCCTGCGCGTTGCGCTTCTCTTCTTCAAGCTGCCGCTCGCGCTCGCGAACGTGGTACGTCAGCGTCTCGAAACGCTTCTTAATGGGACGCGGGAACTTCTCGATGTCCTGGGCGTCTTCTTCTTCCTGCTTGCGGATCGCCTCTTCGTCGAACGCGGGGCGGTCGGAAGTTGCGTCGGCTTCGACCTCAACCTCAATCGGCAATTCCTCTTCGGTACCCTCTATGATGATCTCGTCTTCCATTACATGTTCCTCCGCACGAGGTCAGGGCAAGGGACAACGGCGGTCACGCAGGCGTCAGCAACCAAGCGGTACTCCTCGGCTTCCGTGTTACTGCCAACCAGCATACGCTGGCCAGCATACGGAGCCATGATGATCGTGTCGCCTACCTTACAGCGAGGACCGGCAGGGAAGTTCTCAGGCGGATTTAAAAAGCACTCCGGCCCAAGCAGGATGACTTCCGCCAAGGGGCAGGCGTGCTGCTCGTCGGCGATGCGGCTTTCAGGGACATAGAGAAGGCTCTCTTTGCTCACCTTTTCGCTCAGCTTCCGCATCTTCACGAGCATGTACGGCCCGCGAGGTTGGGGAAGGTCTTCAATCGCCACATCCGATATGGTGCGGATGGGCTCTAACACTGTACTCATATTGCAGTGTCCTCCATTTCTTCTTCGTCTGGTTGCTTCGACAGGACTTCATCGAACTCTTCGAGGGACATCCGCAACCCGTAGATGATCCCACATGCGCGGCGATATTGCTCGATGGTTGCACATCGATCGTCGGACAACATGTCCGATTGCACCGCGATTTTCTCGTTGATGGCGGCGTGAAACCTAGTTCTGAGGGAAGCCACGCTGCATCTCCTCAATCCGCGCCAACTTCTCAGCGATCTCAGCGTTTACACGCTGCTGATCAAGCATGAACTGTTGGTGCTGTAGTTTCAACTCCGCCAGAAATTGTTCGTTCTTATCGATCGCCGACTCGGACGCCATGCGCTCGTTCGACTTGATACGCTCGCGCTCCGTAGCCTGCTGCTCGGCGGCTTTCTGCAAGCCAGCCTGTAGCTTCATCTGCTCGATCTGCGGCTTCTGCTTGAGCGTCTCCGCCTTGATCTGCAACTCAGCCTGCTGCATCTGGAGGACAGGATCCTGCGCCTTCTCTTGCGCTTCCTTGGCGGCGGCTTCCGCTTGGTGCTTACCCGCCAATCGGCGAGCGGCTTCAGCGATGGCCGGTGCGATATTCTGCTCGATCTCAGGCGGCATCGGCTCGTCCATAGACGGAAGAGGAACGCCAAGTTCGCGAGCCATGTCCTGCCGATACTTGAACCCATAATGCTCCGCGTAGTGCGACTGAGCGGCGGCGAAGATCGCGTTGGCATTGGGGTTCTGGCCCAACGCGGCGGCGGTCGCTGGATCCTTGATGTAGGCTTCGAGGATCTGCATGTGCTGCTCGTGCGGTTGCCACTCGTACACCTTAACCGGCTCCATCTTCGTGATCATCTGGTTCTCAGTGACCTGATCAAGCGGCGGGATGGCTTCCTTATCCGGCACGATACGATCAGCGTCCCGAATGCCAAGAACTTCTAGCATCTTGCGGTGCAGCAGCGGCAGGTTGTAAATCTGCGGCGCGGTAGCCGACATCTGGATAGCCGACTGATACTGCGTGACCCGCTGCGGCAGGGTCGCCGCGTTTGGGTCGCTGACTGGCAGGACGTCGATACGGTCGTCGAAGTCCGACTTCTTGATCTCGCGCGGTCCATCTACCTCGTAGTCGTAGGAGTCCTTCTTCGAGTCGCGGATAAGGCGAGCGAGAATTCTGAACTCCAGCCGCATCGAGTTGTGAAGGCGAGCCTGGACAGCGCTCATCACCTTCATCGCCCGATCCATGATCGCAAGCGTCGTACCTACGGGTGCCTGCGCGGAAACGTCGCCGATCTCAACGTCAGCGATCGAACCCAGCTTCCTACCCTCTTCAACTACGTTCTGCAACAACGCAAGCAGCACGGTAGACGGATCCTTGTACGGCAACGGCATGAAGGACTCGGATAGCTTCATCCCGCTCACATCCGCTTCACGCCACTCACCGGGGCGGATCGGAGACGAGTCGCCCTTCATTCGCAGGCCCTTGGCTTTCAGGCCACCGGGCAAATTCGACAGCGTGCCAGCGTCGATCAACTGGCGCAAGATCATCGTCGCCGCTTTAGCTGACGCGCCGATCAGGTGAAGTAGGCCGTATCCGTAAAACCCAAGTCCAGGAACGTAGGAGTAATCGACGTACCACAGGATCTTCTGTTTATACGGATCATCTTCCCGCCAATTGCGATAAAGACCAATGACCGTTCCGCCTGTATCGAGAGTGACGATATACGGAAGTGCGATTCCGTCCTCATCTTCTCCAATATCGATATCGGCATGGCACTCGTAGAGTTCAACCTCTCCCTCAAGCGTCGGAGGCGGTTCTTCCCGGTTGATCTCATCTTTCTTATCCTGCAACGACGACGGAATCGGGATAGACTCGTCAACCGGGGTGTCCCGGTAGAACCCGCTGACCTGCAATTTGTGGAGTTCGTTCTTCGAGATCGTGAACATCTCGGTGTAGCGCGGCGACTTGCGCAGCGACACAGCACCGTATGGGACGATAAACTTCTCAGCAGGTACGTAGCGGGCAGACGGCTCCCCAGTGATGGGATCCGGATACAACTTGCGAAACGCGGAGCCACAGGTGGCAAGACCGAACAGGAGCTTTTCAGTCTCCGGTCGGTAGTCTTCCATCTTCTCGACGAGTTGGTAGTTGAACTCAGCCACCACTCGCTGCGCCTGCTTCTCTCGTTCCTCGGTGATCTCGCCGATAATGTCGGCTTTCGCAGGGCCAGACGGAGGGAAAATCTCCATGATGGCATTCGACTGAAAGCGGACGACAGCCTCCGGAATCAGAGTCGAGAACAAGCCACATGCACCAGACCACGGGACAGTCATCTCCTCGGTCTTCATGCCAAGAAGATTCAGGCCCTTGCGGTAGGCGTCTTCCCAGTCCTGCCGCGACACTTTGTCAGCGTCGATATCGGATATGAGTTGAGTCCCGATCTCGCGCAGCTTGGCTTCATCCAGCGTCAGCGCGAGATTGGCATCAAACGCGACAGGCTCAGGCGGCGGTTCTTCCTCGTAACCGAACGAGCCATCCTCGAACTCCTGCAACTCACCCTCGAAGACGGGTTCCTCGACCGTCTCTACCTCAACGGATAAAACCGGCTCGTCTTCGATCGGGGAAATGCGGTCGAACATTTAGTTTAGTTATACCACGGCGGCGGATACATCAACCCAGGTTATAGAACGACATCGGGGCCACCTTATCTTCCTCGTTCTCCTCTTCGTCTGTCTCGAACCGGATGAACCCGCCTTCGCGGAATTTCGCTAGCGCCTGGGACACCGTATCCACGTAATCGTCGTACTGCCCGTTCGGGAACTCAGCGCACTCCTCGATCACTTCTTCCGCCCACGCCCGCTTGGGAGCCCACACGAGGCCAGAGGTGAACATCTCCAGGATTCGGTTGACACGCGATATCTTGTCGTTCGACGCCATGTACTGGTTGCCGACCGGGCGGTACGCCGTCACCGGAACGCCGGTCGCCCGCAACTCTTGGATCAACTGGATGCCAGCGCTCTTGTTTTCGACGAGCAGGCAATCGGGGTGACCGTCCTTTACGGTGTTCCTGTACTTCCGGATAACAGCTTTCTTCAACTCAGGGAAGTCCCACTTTCCACGCTCGGCATCAATCAGGATGATGTTGTAAACTCCCTTATCTTCCTTCTCAGAGGTGCGGAATACGCCCCATGTAGTGCAGGCGGAGTAGTTTGACTTGTCGTTCCCGGTCGCCGCCATGTCCCATGACTGGATAACGAACTCGCAGGTAGGGGCTTTCTTCCCATCCGGCCAACGCTTCCAGTAATCACGCTTCATCGTCGACACGACGTCGGCACTGGGATCCTGCTGGTACATCGAGTTCCAACGCCACGCGCCACCGGGCTCGGACATCATGGTTTCGCGGAGTTGAATCACGGCGGGAGTGGGCCAAAACTCAGGCCACGTCGAGCGCCACTCAGAGTCGCCTTCTGCGTTCTTATATTCTTCCAGGGCGGGAAGAGTGATCACTTCCCACTGCTGCCCGTTAAGATTTCGCTTGGCGGCATCGATCAACCGCCCAGTCAGATCATGCCGCGACCATCGCTGCATAACGACTAGGATTGACCCACCTGGGTGCAATCGGCTAAGAACTGATTGGTACCAGTTCCACGCCATGTCGTAGTCTTCTTTTGACGGCGGTTCCATCTTGCCGTCTGTTGACTCGCGCTCACTGTGGACGTCATCGAGCACAAGTAGATCCGCTCCGCGACCATATACGGTCGATCCTACGCCGCCTGCAAAATACTCCCCTTTGTAGTTTGTTCGCCACTTATCCTTGGCTTGCGCGTCCTTCGACAGCTTCACGCTCGGAAATACTTCCTGGTATTCTGGCGTGTCTAATAGGTTTCTGATCTTCGCGCCGAAGTCAGTCGCCAGCGTTTTTACGTTAGAGATCATCATAATCTTCTTTTTTGGGAACCTGCCGATAAACCATGCAGGGAAAAGATATGATGTGCGCTCTGATTTACCGCGACGTGGAGCGATGTTGATGATAATGCGAACTGGTTCACCTTCAGCAATCCGATGGAACGCGCTCGTCAGTACGTCAAAGTGCTTGCCGGGTAGGTCATCCGGGTTGATCCGTTTAACAAACTCCGCGAAATCCAACCGAGCCCGCGCCACACCGAACCGCTTCGTCAGCGTGGCGACCATCTGCGCCACCTTTTGGCGCGTCTCAGGCGGCATTGCCTCAATCTTCTGGCGGATCTCCACGTCAGTGAACTTGCCGCCCATCAACTCGCGCATCCGATGGAACTCGGCTATGTCTTCGCGAGCCTTCGCGTCCTCGTCTACGAATACCGGAACCGGCTCACGCTTGGATCTTGCCATTATTTACTGGTATACCACTCATCTGCGCAACCGGGCGGGCGCAGGCAGGGGGTGCGGGTGGAGGAAAGCCACTGCCGATTCAGGCTATCAAACCTATCCCACAAGTGGTGCGTGTAAAACGTTCCATCGACAACTCGCCACGCCGCCTCATTCACCGATGACGCTGACGGCGTAGGCAGGTTGGTCGAGTAGTCGATAAACACCTCGCGCGTGTTTTGGTCGACCCTAACAAATTGGCACTCGGCGTCCTCTGGCACCGGGAGACGCAAGTTCTTTGCCGTGAAAAGTATGGCGTCTCCGGTAATGGAGATGGTTTGGATGGTCATCGAGCCTCCTCCTCGCACTCCAGAGCGTCAACATAGCGCCAGTAGTAGATGGCTCTATTGGCTATCCACAACTCAGTGGCGTATCGTAGCCCAAATAAGGTAGCTACCTTATCGAACTCTTCCTTCGTCATGGCGTTTCTACCTCGTATGGGTCGGCGGCTGGCTCTGAATACATCTTCAGCCCGCCTCCCTCGACAAACTTCTTCGCGTACTCAAGCGACACGCATTGAGATTGATTTTTGCCAAGCATATTATCGCCAACCATGGCGTAGAACTCCTTCGGCTCATCTTTGCACTCGACTACATACCAAAGTATTTTGCCGTTTGAATCGCGATACCAATGGTGAATGGAGTGCGTTGCGTTGGTTGGGTCGCCCCACTTCCCCTCTCTCACCCTCTCCCCACTTCCCGCCACCAAGCGGCATCTTTCTTTTCAGCCGCATCCAGCGCAGCCCGCTCGCCAGCTAGGATAGCGCGGCGCTCGGCGAGCATGGCGTCGAGTGGGTGCCAGCGGCCCCACATGTCACTCTTCGCCCATGGGCTGCTTTGGGAGCGGGAGGGGTTGAAGAATGTGTATCTGTTCAGCATTGGCCTATTAAACCGGAGCATCCTTTCGCTTAACCATGCGTGCTGAGCCTTTTCCCACAGTAAGTAATCGTCGTAGCTTGCCAGCACGCCTAGGTCGCTACGATAAAAAAGCACTCGCATCTTCTCGTACTCTGGGTACCAACTCATCACTTCGCCACTCCTTTATACTTCTCTTCCATCTTGTTAAACTCCTCCTGCCAGTGCGCGTCGGGCTGGCCGTCCGTACATGGAGGAGCCATCCAATCAGCGGCTATGGTGATCCCCAGGTAGCAGACGCCAGCGCCTAGCGCTAGGAGGAGGAGGTCTTTGCGGGTGATCATCTATTGAAATCCTACCCTATCTGTTGTACCATTGCAACTGTGGCGATAAATAAACCAGGGCCAAAGCCCAGACAATACGAGTGCGGCATGTGCAAGAAGATCATGTCCGCCCGAGAGTGGCAGAAGCACCCACCAAAGTGCCTAGCGAGGCCAGTAAAATGAACACCCTAATCATTATCGCCGCCGTTATTGTCGGCGTCTGGGGTATGGCGAGGAGCCGCGAAAAATGACCAACGAGCAAAACGCCCGCATAGCCTCCGCCCTCTGCGGCTACGAAGTCCAAGTCTCCCCCGCTGGGAAGTGGTACGTGGTGACTGGGGATGAGACGAAGTCGATGCCGGACTACGATGTCGACAGCGCAGAAACGCTATCGACGGTGGAGGCGCTGTGTAAGAGCAGGGGATGGCGAGTTGAGGTGTTTAGCCTCGGCAATCGGTACCATGCGTGGATTGAGTCGGTCAACAAATACGGCCCCACTATCACCTCCGCCCTCGCCCACTGCCTGCTCCAGATCGCGGAGGGGGAATGACCCCTATAGCCTTCGACCTCTGCTGTGGATCCGGTGGATGGGCCTCAGGCCTTATGCAGTCAGGATGGCGCGTCGTCGGCTATGACATAGACCCGCAACCACTCTACCCTGGCGAGTTCTATCAGCGAGATGTAAAGACCATACAGCCAGAGGAGTTAACGGGCGTGACACTGATCGTAGCCTCGCCACCATGCGAGCAATTCTCCCGACACGGGATGCCGTGGACGCGGAAGCGTAATCCACCGCCGCCGGACACTTCGATTGTCGAGCACGTTCGATGGCTGGCAAAGGAAACCGGGATCCCGTTGGTGATGGAGAACGTGAAGTTTGCCCAAGCGTTCATCGGACCAGCGAAGGCTCACGTTGGACCGTATTACCTATGGGGGAATGTGCCCTCTCACCCACCTTCGATCGGCAAATTTAAAAAGAAGGAAAGCTATGGGAGCAAGAATCGGCTCGACCGCGCACGGATACCAGATGTAGTCGGCAAGTGGATAGGAGAGGCGTTTATGCCGATAGAGTGCTTCAAGTGCCAGTATGTTTTTGACTCGCGCTGTGGAATGTTTGGATGCCCGAATTGTCATGGAGAAGGAATATGACCACCTCACCAAAAGGCATCGCCCTTATCAAGCGCTTCGAGGGTCTGCGCCTCAAAGCCTACCTCGACCCCGTGGGCGTGGCCACGATAGGTTATGGGCATACCTACCTAGTCAACATCAACGACCCAGCCATCACCGAAGAAGAAGCTGACCGGCTATTAACTGAAGACCTCAAACTGTACGAGAAGCCAGTGGCCGAGATGGTCAAAGTGCCGATCAACCAGAACCAGTTCGACGCGCTGGTGTCGTTCGCATTCAACCTCGGAACGGCGGCGCTGCGTGGGTCGACGCTGCTGAAGAAACTGAACTCCGGTCAACCTTGCGCGGAGGAGTTTGATCGATGGATTTTTGCTGCCGGTAAGGCGTTGCCTGGATTAGTGCGGCGGCGTGCCGCTGAACGGAGGCTCTTTGAAACCCCTACTTCTTCCCCGTCACATCCTTAGCCGCTTGCGTGCCGATGTTCCCAAGCGTAATCGGCTTTCCAGACGCCGCCGTCTCAGCCAAAGCCTTGACGCCAACCACCACTGCTTTTTTAATCCACGACTTGAATCCCATGACTAATCTTACCCCCGCCCACCTAGCCCTCTCCAAGAAATTAAAAGACCCCAAGCGGCTAGCGAAGTTGCTGGAGGCGCTGCGGGAAAATAAGCCGCCTTGGGTTGTGGGGGTCGCGGAAGACGAAACATTGGTGAGGGAGACGCTGGGGTATATGGGGATAACGGTATGAAAGCACCATTTGTTGTGTCATATGGCGGAGGCGTTAACTCCGTCGCCATGCTTGTCGGCTTCAAAGAGCGCGGTGAAACACCTGACCTGATCATCAACTCCGACACTGGCGGAGAAAAGCCAGAAACATACAGCCATATGCAGATCGTTAACGCATGGCTGCGGTCAATTGGATGGCCAGAGATCACGGTGGTGTCCGTAGCTGACAACCCTAACGCGGTAGCGAAAACCCTAGAAGCACAATGTCTTCGCAAGGAAACGCTTCCGTCTATAGCGTATGGGTTCAAGACGTGCAGCCAGCGGTGGAAGGCTGACCCGCAGCGCAAGTTTTTTAACAACTGGGAGTTCGCTCAGCCAGCTCTCAAGGCTGGACTGAAGATCCGCCAAGCCATCGGCTACGACGCTGGAGAGTCCCACCGCAGCCTTATGGCTGATCCAAAGACGGAGTTTTTCTTTCCTTTGCGAGAGTGGAACTGGGGCCGCAAGGAGTGCATCGCGGCGATTACTCGCGCTGGTCTTCCGGTCCCGGTTAAGTCCGCGTGCTTTTTTTGCCCGTCATCCAAGAAAGGCGAGATCCTAAAGCTCCGCCGAGAGCACCCCGACTTGTTTGATCGTGCGGTCGCGATGGAACGCAACGCGCAGTCAAAAAACACAGCAGTCAAAGGACTAGGGCGTAACTGGTCTTGGGAGTCCCTGGCGGCGGCTGACGACGCGCAGATGAAGATGTTTACTGACGTGATCGATACCCCTTGTGGATGTTTTGATGGGGAGGAGGACGTATGAGCAACCGCAAACGCCAACCACCCGGCTACTGCACCGAATGCCAGCAGGAGTGGCCTGCGGATGAGATGAGTCTGTACTCAGAGGGGCTTTGTTGGCGACATTGCCAGCACCCTTGCAAGCGCATTGAGACGAAGCAGGAGCCGAGGGTGCAGGGGAGTAGGTGAGTCCGCTCAATAAAACTGTTTCAATTATTGATACGTTCGTGATATTCTTTTCCAAACGGGACTGATCCCCCGTTGTCGTTCTGCCGACTTGGAATCGAGGCCGGTCACCCCGGCCTCACCCTTATAAGCAGAACGGCTGATTCCAGGCAAAGCAGGTACACCGAATTGAAGCCAAAAGAGCTTCTGAATACTCGCGTCCGAACTAAAGAAGCGGATGTCGTAAAGCAGTGCGTTGAGCACATGCACGCCATAGGCTGGAGGCCCAGGCGAAATCACGTTGGTACTTTCTACACAAAACACCATACACTTATCGCCATGGGAGAAGACGGCGAGCCAGATTGGACTTTTGTTCACCCGAAGAACCCAGCGGTTTGGATAGAGTTCAAAAAGCCGGGTGAGTCGCCTAAAAAGCATCAGTTAGAGTTTATGGCGAAACTTCAGCATCTAGGCTATCGAGCCGGATGGGCTGACTCTTATTCGTCATTCCTTTCTCTGTTGAAGGAATGGGGTGTCTCGTGAGGCAAACGCTTCGTCCTTTTCAAGAGAAGGCTATCAATGAATTAAGAGAAGGCGTCAGGCGAGGGATAAAAGGCCAGCTTCTCGTAGCCCCCACAGGCGCTGGCAAGACTACTATCGCCGCCTTCCTTATTGAGTCTGCTGTCAGTCGCGGTGGCCGAGTCTTATTCATCGCCCATCGCAGGGAACTGATTTACCAGCCATCCAAGCGGCTCGACGACATGGGTATAGACCACGGCATTGTGATGGGTACTCATAAGCGCAATAAGCCACACCTTCCGGTTCAGGTTGCCAGTGTTCAGAGCCTGATGAATCGAGACGTGTACAATCTGCCATCGCTCATAATTATTGACGAGGCGCACCGGGCTCGCGCCGAGTCTTATCAGGCCGTTCTTCAGGCAATGGGGAACCCGGTGACAATCGGACTTACTGCCACTCCTTGTAGACTTGACGGCAAAGGTCTTGGTGGTACTCTATTCCAACGCATAGTGGAATGCCCTCAAGTGGCAGAGTTAACTGAAATGGGGTTCCTTGTTCCAGCTATTACCTATGCTGGCAAGAAGCGCAATATGTCAGGATACAAAAAGACTGGTGGTGATTACCGGCCAGAAGACGTAGCCGCCGAGATGAACAAGCCAGAGTTAATCGGTGATGTGGTTAAGGAATGGCTTGAGAAGGCTAAAGGAAGGCCGACGATCGCGTTTACGTCGACTATCCCTCACTCTAACGCACTAGTCGAGGAGTTCAAGAAAAACGGAATCACCGCTGAACATGTCGACGCAAAAACGCCATCTGACATTCGAGACACGATCATCGGTAGATTGTCGTCCGGTGAAACGCAGGTTGTGTCTAATGTCGGCATTTACGACGAAGGCGTAGATTGCCCTGCTGTATCTTGCATCATCGATGACGCAATCACCGCTTCTCTCGTAAAGTATCTTCAGCGCCGTGGGCGCGGGCTGCGTCCACATCCGGGGAAAACGAACTGCATAATTCTAGACCACGCTGGGAATGTTTACTTTCCTGGACACGGACTTCCATCGACTCGACGAGAGTGGGAGCTTGATGAAGACAAGAAAAAAAAGAAGTCGGCCTCGCCTGAGTTTTCAGATAACTTCAAGGTTTGCCCTGAGTGCAAAATGCTGCATGGCATGGCGAAAGTCGTGTGTGATTGCGGTTATGTGTTTTCAGTCAAATCGCAAAACTTCAAGCACGCCGAAGGTGAGTTAAAAGAAATCACAGCAGATGAAATTGTAGTTGTGTCAGAAACGCATAAGAGGAAGCAGTACGCATGGTATCTGTTGCAGCAGCATACCAGAAGCAAGAGAGATGGATGTCCTTATAGTGCAGGCTACGCCTTCGCAAAATACAAGGCAGAGTTCAATGAAAACCCAAAACGCGGATGGCGCAATGAGTGGCTTGAAAAAAACCATGATTTAGTAGAGCAAGACAAAGATAGAAGATCACAGTGGGCTGAAACAGCTCAAACTCAGGAAGTAGCCCAATGAAAACCACCGCATCACCCCTCCTCGAAGCAGCCCTCGCCTATGCCCGCCGTGGCTGGAGAGTGCATCCACTGAAGAAGCTGGATAAGACCCCAATCTCTAAAAACGGCTGCAAAGACGCCACGCTTGACGAGCAGCAGATACGAAAATGGTGGACTACTTTTCCAGACGCCAACATCGGTCTGGCAACCGGATACGACTTCTTTGTCATTGACGTAGATCCTGACGGTATGCAGTGGATGGAGGCTAACGAACTTCCCGTGACGGTCGAATCAGTAACCGGTCGGCAAGGCAGGCACCTTCTCTATAAAATGCAGAACGCCACGATCGGCAACTCCGTCAGCCTGCTATCCAAAGGCGTCGACGTTCGTGGTGTTGGCGGATATATCGTTGCCCCGCCATCGCAAACTCTCATCTGTACTTCCTGCGGACAGACGCCAGACAAACATAAAGCCGGTTGCGACAGCAAGGAAACGCGAGTTTCTCCGTACCAATGGGTCGATTGCGACGATGACGTGCCAGTAAACGAGTGTTCAGAGGCTCCTCCGTGGCTTTTCGACGCATGTGTAAAATTTTCAGCTCCATCTGAAAATAAAACAAAATTTACACTTCCAGACCGGATCATGCACCCAAAACAACACATGACGCTCTGGAAATACGCCTGCTCGATACGGGCGTCGACCATGAAAACCGAGGATGAAATCTACGAAATGGTATGGGAGGCATCCCAAAGATGCGAGGAGATCCCGCCATCGAAGAACGTTCGCAAGATCGTCACGTCGGCCTGTAAATATCCGGCTGGGCTATCGCCTGACTTCGCTGAGAAAGCGATGAATAAATTTCTGAAGACGCTGGACCATGAGCCTGGACAGAAAAATCCGCCCCCTGAACCAGAAGAACCAGAAGAAGAAGACGACGGATCCGCCAAGCCAAAACTCCACCCGAACAAACTTGCCGCCGCGATACTGAAAGACGTAAATATCATTAACGTCTGCACGAATCTGTACGAGTACAGCGAAAACCACTGGCAGATGATCAATAAATCACGCCTCCGCGCCCTCGCTATGGAATACGATTCGCAGGTTTGGACATCCCAGAAGCGCCGAGGAGAAGTCGCCAGCTTTATAGAGGACGAAACCCACCGATCTACGCAGGAGTGGCGTCGTCTTCAGCAGTGGGAAGTCCCCGTAGCCAACGGGGTCGTCGATATTCGTTCGATGTCGCTACGCCCACACCGGCCAGAGGACTACCTTCAGGCTTGTTCTCCTGTTCCGTTTTATCCGGACGCGCTCACAAGCGAACTTCCGCGCTGTATGGACACCTATTTTAAGAACGACCCCGAGCGCGAACTGAAAATTGCCGCGTTACAGGAGTTTTTCGGCTACTGCCTGATGCCGCACGCTCGGTACAAAAAAGCCCTCCTGTGCGTTGGCGAGTCCGATTGCGGGAAATCCATGATCGCGAAAATTATCCGGATGCTGGTCGGAGATCGGAATACCTGCGCTGTCGGCGTTGAGGATATGGACGATCCCAGGAAAAGAGCCCCACTGCTTGGAAAGATGGTCAACATCCTTAGCGAACTCACCTCAAACTCCATGATCGCCGACGGCGGCTTCAAAACCCTCGTCTCCACCGAGGAGCCAATTCTATTCGACCCGAAGAACATCACGCCGATCATGGACACGCCGATTTCAAAGCATGTGATCATCACCAACATCCTTCCGGCAATCAACGATCGAAGCTGGGGAACGTACAATCGGCTGCTCATCATATCGTTTTTGAATATCATCCCCCTGCACCTGCAAGACCGGAACATCGAGGATAAACTGGAGCGCGAACTCCCTGGGATCCTCCTCTGGGCGCTCGAAGGGGCGCAGAGGCTGTACCACAATAAGGGCGTTTTCACCTCCGCTGGCGTCGAGGAAGTGAAGAGATACCGCAGGCAGCAAGACCCGATGTCTGGGTTTTTGTCTGACGAATGCGTCGTCGGAGCAGACCAAAAATGCCATCTTCCGGACCTTCGCGATGCGTTCTCAAAGTGGGTCGGGAAGCAGGAAGACCCCCGTAGGTTCGCCGAAAAAATCCGGGCTCAAGGGTTTGAAGTAACCGAAAACCCGCAGTGGATCGGAGATTCCAAGAAGCGGGTCGTTCTTGGCCTTAGTCTTCGGAAGCGGGACGTGCGAGGCGAACTCAGCGAGTCTGACGACTCCGAGTAGCCATCCTTGGAAACCAGCCAAACCCCCACCACGGCACGGTGGGGGTTCCTTTTTGGAACGCCATGGATGCCATTTGGAACGGCTTGGGACGCATGACGCGGGACGTTCCAAGTCATAGAAAACACAACCACTTAAGTGCCACTGGAACGCCTGGAACGCATATCCGGCACAGGTGCTTTTACCCTCTCCCGCATCCCTCTCCTATACTCTCTCTCTCTTATATATATTGTATTTACTATTACTATTTATCCGTTCCATGAATTCCAATGGTATATAAGTATAGGAAAAGAAAGGAGTTAGCTTGGGACGCATGATCCGATTATGGGTGCCGCATGCGGGACATGGATTCCAGCTGGCTGTTTTTGCGCTAGAACGCCCTACAGCGAACGACAAGCGACTACCCACCTGCTACCACGTTAAGGTGAAACGAAACGCCTGTAGCGCGATTATAGTCAGGGTATTCGGCTATCCTGTGAGCCGAGTTCACCCGCGATCGCAGTCGGTTTCCAGGAATTTTTCCCCAAAAAATTTTCACACGTTGGGTGCTTTTCAAGCCATAGGTTTTTTGGGGTAATACCATATGCGCGGGCGAGGGTGGTCGCGGGAACAGGGGGGTGGCCTGGGGGTGGGGGTCCAGATTTGCGGCCGGGTCGGAAGCGGGGTCGGGTTGAGCTGGCGATAGTCGCGCGTCCCCTCTCACCTGGGCGAAGCGCGACCATAAACCTATACCTTATGGTTCGCTGGAATCAGGCTCAGTAAACTCAACACTTGCAACGCTTGCGGATTCTATTTGCTTAGGGGTTTTAGGGTCAGGGGTGCCAAGCAGCGATGCTAGTTCGGCGACGATACCTTTTGTAGAGTCTGCGTCGAGTGTGTGGATATGGCGAACTTCGGACCGAGAGATGAATGCGCCGTGATATTTCATAATGGCAACCGTTGCCGCTATCCGTTCTGACGCCTTGCTGGCAGTTTCAGCTTCTTCGTATAGATGAACCAAGCATTCTTCGACTGCTTCCTTGCCGTCCAATAACCACTTTCTATCGATCCATTCGTTCAATAGACTGATCGCACGGGCAACCTTTGCATTGTAAAGTAGTTTGCAGCCATCGACTGCCAAACTATCAACTTCCCTATCCGGGTCCACATCATAAGCTCTCGCGTATGCGGTGGCTTTTGGTAGTCCGGAGACATGCAGGATGGAGAAGGCACGCTGCTTATGAGTTAGCTCATCAAGCGCCCGCTTGATCTCAGTGGGCCACTTAACAGGAGCATCGGCATTGTCCGCTACTTCCTCTATGATGCGCTGGGCACGCGTTGTGA
>Ga0114966_10002507_pt1 | contig 16380 bp, 14 predicted proteins | sample M_130207_XF_Meta_FD_87029 | JGI IMG/M metagenome (GOLD analysis project Ga0114966, IMG submission 87029) | Freshwater microbial communities from Lake Montjoie, Canada to study carbon cycling - M_130207_XF_MetaG | ecosystem: Environmental > Aquatic > Freshwater > Lake | place: Lake Montjoie...
GCGGCGAGAATCAGCTGAATTGCAACCATGCAGAGTCGTGCGAAGATTCCGCCTCGCGCTGCAGCGATAATGTGAGCGCCCTGCGCATCTGAAAAATGATCAAGCGCCGGGAAGGCTCTGTGAATCTTGTGGGTGATCAATTTCATCTATAGATGTGGGATTCGGTTTTCTTAAATCTTTACGGTGCGCATGTACAGGAGTTTCAAACTTTCATCGCAAAGTTTAATGTGTTATTGCGGATTACTTTTGGTTGCCCCTGTGTTAAGGGCAGCGTGTTGCGGTGAGCGTGTTACGGGCAGAACGCAGTGCTGCAGCCTTACGATTTGCCCGTAACACGGGGGGGCAAGTCTGCCTAACCCTGCAAACTGAAACAATTGGCGAAGAAGGATTCAAACCTTCGAAGGCGTAGCCAACAGATTTACAATCTGTCTTCGTTGACCGCTTGAGTATTCGCCCAACTGATGCGAGTTGGTGAGTGAAATGCCACGTCGCGAAAGAGAATCACTGTTGGCTGCAGACTCCCCATTGCGCAATCAATACTGCAAGGTCGTCCGCGGCAACATTTCCGTCACCTGTCAGATCTTCAGAACATGCATCGCACCGACCCCAACGAGAAAGCATGCGTGAGAGATCGGCTCCATCGATGTAGCCGTTAGGTTCAATATCTGCGATACACCCGCACTCATCTGGCACCCCGTTGGAGTTGATATCCAAACTTGTTCCGCTTGCGATATCGATTGAGTCGGATATTCCATTTTGATTGCAGTCCGACGCGGTCATAATTTCGACGCAAGCTCTCGTCAAGATTCCGCTGTCTCCGATCACCGCATCTTGAATGATCAGTTTCCAATTTCCTTGTGGTGCGAGACCAACGAGCGCAGAAAGTGGTGAAGAGGGGCGAAGCGTTCCTGCGAGTACTGGATTCTGCCCAAATGGACAACTTGATTCCGCTGCAAGTGTTCCATCATCGGATAGCCAAAGGTCAAGCCCATCACCTCCGCAACCCCACGGACCTGGATAACCCTGCGATGGAATTCCAGGACGATCGAGCAACAGAATCGTGACGCCCGAAGGATGTATCAGTCGTGCACTCAAGTCGCCAACCCAAGGATGTGTCGCAACGATTTGAACACGCACCGACACAATGATCTGATTGCCATTCGTTGCAGGAGCAACCGTAAAAGGTCTTTCGAGAACACCCGCATTTGGAATGTCTGCGCCAGAGACGCACCATTCTTCTGCATGCCCAAAGTTTTCGCAGAGAAAAAGAGACAAGGTAAAGGCAGACCCCAATGTCGTGACAGACATGAGAGCGCAACTCATCGCAAAGCTTCGCAGACAATTTATTACAGTGTGTTTATTTTCTGCGTGAACACACATTATCGAGCTCCTTGAGAATTGAGTACAGCGTTGCGTTGAGAATCCGTGCATTGGTTTGGATCACGCATTCCAGCTGTGTGACACCATCCACTCTTCAGTCCCATATTATTTCCACCCGTGATGTGCCCAGAAGAGTTTTCGGTAACGCCATCCTCTGGATCAGTTAAAAAAAGGTCTGTGAAAAAGTTGCAGTAGTCATTTCCGAACCAGTTGTCGGTAAATGTTGTCGTATGTGAAAAGACCTTTGCACGAGCCGAAGTTGGGATAGTCGAGAGCCATGCTTCAGCGCCTGCGTATGTCATGTCATTGTTTGCCCCACATTGCACACCAAATATTTCGCCGAGTGCTGCGAGATTTCCAGCAATCGCACTTCCTTTGAACGGGGTACCCAAAGTCTGAATGATTCTTCCTGGTCCTGCCCAGTCGAGCCCACTCCAATAAAATGTATAGAGATGGAGCGCCGCACATCCTCCTTGGCTATGCCCAATCAATCCATAACTCTTAAATTGCGACGCTCTGGATGCGATGTCGAGAGCGAATGTGTCGTGAGAATAATTCTGATTTGGATTTTCATACTTATACGCATCGCTTGAAAATTGTGACATAGTCCACGTGTTTGCTCCAGCGCAGTATCCATGCGTCAGCACGAGTGCATGTGATCCAACTGGCGGCACCAACATCGTCTCTTGTATGAACTCGACACTGGCAATACCAGGAATGCCTGCATCTCCAGCAAGCAGAGCAGGTTGGTCGGTGCGCTTGAGAAATTGAACAACTTCAGCAGCATCAATTTGTGATTGCGCGACGAGATCAAGGGGAGCAAATCCTTCGCGCTCGTGAATTCTGATGTTGCGGCACTCAATCAGTTCATTCGCCGCGAGTTTCAATCGACCAGGTTCGCAACCAATTTGCAATACTTGCTGTCCGCTGCGACCACTCTCTACTTGGGCGATTCCTCCGATCCATCCGAGGCATCGATCCCCACGTGGGGAATGAGCCCACAGTTCAGTTGCAGCAAAGAGAACAGGCTCCTGCGTAGAAACTGGCAACGCAATATTGATCCATGTTCCATCGAGTTCGAGTGTGGCATATGGTTCATCGCGAAGCGTCGTCATTCCATCGCAAATGTGGATGATCGTTGCGACTGAACGCGTCCAGGCCACTCCGTTTGCGTCAGTCACATCAGCATCAATACGAACAGTTGCATCGCCGACATGTGCGTCGAGAATCCGAAGTCGAATGACACCAGACTTTTCGAGCGTCACATGTGCAACGCCGAGAGTTCCGTCGGACCAACGCACGCTTGATCCACGAAGAACACAGTCGAGCGGCGCGCCAGCCCAAGTGCGCTTCGCAAGGGAAGAGTCTTTCAATGGATTCGCAGCAGGATCGAGAGGCATTCGCGCCTCTATAAGCACATCAAAATCTTCCCCCGCACGGTTGACCCATTGAGTTGGATAAACCGCAAGGGCAACATTTGAAGAATCATCTATCAACAATCCAATTTCTTGAGCGCCGTTTTTCCCTAGCGCAACATCTTGGTTTTTCGCCGGCATGACCGCATCAATCTGCACGATGCCAGAAGTTGTGACGAGATCAATCAGGCGAGTTGGCTCTCCACATCCAAAAATTTCCTGTGTCACGATTTGTTCAGTCGTGCGCCATACTCCTCGTATTGTTTCACCTTTAGTCTTTGCGCCGCCGACGAGCAACCTGAAACCTTCGCCGTCGTCGATCCAGAGTGTCCACTTACAAGCATCGATTGCAAGGGGCGCAATTTGTACATTTTCGGCACCAGTTCGAAATTCAAAAGATGCGCGCTCAGTGCGCGGAGAAAACAGCATGGCCCAAGATGAAATCGCCGCACACTCTCGTGGCGATGGCAAAGTGACGATTGCATTTTCTATATCAGCAGGTGGGGCATACAACCGTTTCGCCGAAATCATTGATTCATCAACAGTCGCCGAAGATGCGGCTGCTAAATCGCCGCACTGAACTGCGCCAATTGATGTCAGGCTGATGATCCAAGTTTGAAAACTTTTGGTGATTGATTGCATGGAGGGATTCATTGCACTTTTGATAGAAAAGCCATTCAATTCGAAATGTATGTCCGACAATTTACTTGTCAAATTATAAAAACCATAATATTTTAATTTGGGTTTTTAGTTCTGAAACACAGCAGGCCCCCCGATTCCGTGGAAACTATATTTGTCACGCCCCGTTTTTGTCATGCCTAGTTTTGGTCACATCCCTGTGTTACGGGCAGCGTGTTACGGGCAGAACGCAGTGCTGCAGCCTTACGATTTGCCCGTAACACGGGGGGCAAATCTGCAAAACCCTGCAAAGTGAAACAATGGGCGAAGAAGGATTCGAATTAGTGAAGGAAACAACGGGGGATACAGTGATTTCAATAGTGTGCAACGCAGAATCCAACGCAGATGCTGCAGGATGGCATATTCCTATTGCACAAGATGATCCTGATTTGAAGAAGTTGATCGAGGGCTGGAGTACGCTGCCACTAGAAATCCGAGCAGCCATCCTGCTAATAGCATCTTCCTGTAAATCCAGTTGATTGCATCAGTGGTGATGCCGTTTTGTGGTCGGTGTGGGAAGAACAGCCGGAAGCAGAATAGTTTGTGTTGCTTGAACGAAAACTGTCATATGGTGTTTGTTGCGTGCTGGGTTCAATGAAACGGGATTCTTGATCTCTCCCAAAGAAACAACCCAAGAGGTTTGAATCTCTTGGGTTGAAATAATTTTAAATTATGTAAGAGTGTTGGTTATTGTTTCAGGCTCTTCGACGGCGAGAGAATAATCCTGCGAGTCCAAGAAGCGCCATCGCTCCTGGAGTTGGAATTGGATTTGTATTCCACTCAACGATGAAGGACACAGGTCCTGGAGTTGTTACAAAGGGAGTGTCATCCCAATAGGATGTGTGATTGATGAATTGGGTGCCAGTAGCAGTGTCATTGGAACTCCAATTAAAGTTGCTGTAACCCCAAGCTTCTCCAGATACCCAACTCCAGCCACCTGCATTATTTTCTTTATATCCGCCAAAATTTGGACCGCCATAGCCGTCAGGAGTCCAATAGGCAGCAGTAGTCCCAATATTAAATGAGTCATAAATCCAACTGTTTTCGTTTACTGATCGAATTGACGCAAGATATCCACCTAGAGCAAATGCTTGGTCTCTCATTCCGTACCAGCCTTGTGCTGGAGTCACGATAATGTCGTAATAGTGATCATTACCGCCATCTTCTGCGCGCCATTGCGTGACTTCAGCAAATGCACCTGATGACATGAAAAAACCTAATACGATGACGCAGCCCGAAAGTGTTTTATTTTTCATGATGTAAATGTCCTTTGGAAATGGGGAATGGGGAATTGAGAAGAAATACGTAAACAGACAAATAAAAAGGCAATCAGTTGAGGTGCAACATGGAAATGATGTTGCACCTGCATCCCGAAATTTAGAAACTTGTGAAAACTCAAAAGGGGAAAGGGAACTCGCACTTTGCATGAACGGGAAGTTTGGGAGCCCCGCACGTGCTCTATGAAAGCAATGTAAATATAGCACCATTTTTCCTTTTGCAAATGATTTCTTGCATTTTCGTCAAAATAAAATTTATAATTTTTTCAAGAAATTAAAGTTATTAATGCGTTCAGTGGGTTTCGGTTGGCGATTTCCCCTACTTGAACAGTGGAGCAGCAGAAGATGACATTCAAGGCATAAGCGCAGGCCTTATATCAGGTGCCAACCGGGGTGCCGCTGCATTGTGCCCGTGACGGTGGAGTAGCGAATTTCTATTCAACGAGACCCATGCCTTCAGCATCAGGTATGGTCTCTATCAGGTAGTTATAGAGTTCTTCTGGATTTTCCGGTGGATTCTGGAAGTCAAGGCTGGCATCTTTTAGCGAATTATAGATGCGTTCTTAACGAGGATCTTTCTGAGCCATTGCTACCTGGATCTTGAGGATGACGTCATTAGGAGTATCAGATTCGACATTACTATTAGTTAAAGGAATCTTTCCTCCAGTACTAAGAGTCAGAGAGACATCACTCATCCAGCACCATTGGCAGGCACGCAAAAACGCCATTTGTGAAGTGGACTACCTAACGAAATTCGTGCTGGGATATTGCGACTTTCGGCCATTCCGGCAAAGTGCACTGGCGAGTGCGAAGCTCACCGCTGACAGTTTTTCCGACGGAATCGGAATCTTTAGATTCTTAAGAATTGCCCAATTGACCCTTGTTTTGTAGGGAGAAATGGCCGATCTTGAGTCAAGTGAATGAGGGGGAAATCGGAATCGTCGCCATTTGTACGAGGGCTCGTACGTGCGAGCTCGAAGCAAGTGAACCGCTGCATTATTGCAGCAGAAGGAAATTATGAAACGGAAAGAACAAACCACAGCATCGATCATCGAGTCGGAGGCAGACTCTCCACAATCTGCGCCCAAGGAAGTTGGGGATGTGAGCGCACGCCTAAGTGCAGTGCATGCGGCGCACGCAGCAGGAATAGCAGCCATGCCATTGCTCTCCAGAGACAAGCGGCCAGCACAGAAGGGATGGCAGAAAGCAGCCATGCCTACCCTCGAGGAAGTAGAGGCATGGGCTCGTAAGGCGAACATCGGATTTCGCACGGGATCCGTATCAGGGGGATTGATCGTGATTGATCTCGATCCAGGCGCAGATATATCTGACTTAGGTGAATTACCTAGGACAGTAACCGTACTTACGGGTCGAACAGATGACGCCACTGGCCGAAGGGGCACGCATCTCTACTTTCGTACAGCTACTTTGCTGACTAATAGTGCGGCAAAGCTCGGCGCACACATCGACACTCGTGGCGAAGGCGGCTACGTCGTGGCCCCAGGATCTATACATCCCGAAACTGGAGCGATGTATGAGTTTGCCAACGGGCTAGGGTTAGGAGAAGTCGAAATTGCAGACTTACCGCAACACCTAATCGATCTGCTCGAAGCAAAGCCATCCGTTGCGCCTACCTCTGAAGACGCAACGACTACAGAGTGGATCGATCAAGTTCCTCTCTCTCTGCGATTAGAAGCGGGAAAGGTGCTGATTTCCCAAGCAGAGCCAGCGGTGTCGGGTGACGGAGGCCACGCAGCGACATTTAAGGTTGCGTGTTCATTAGTCATTCGCTGTGGGCTCCCTTATGAGAGCGTGCTCGAGCTCATGCAGGAATTCAATAACAAATGCACTCCCCCTTGGTCTCTCCCAGACCTTGAACACAAGTGCAAAGATGCAGGCAAGCTCTTCGAAGTTGCACCAAGCAAAGATGTAGGGGTGGAGCTCGTACCTGTGGCGAGGGCAGTCGTTGAGTCGCTAGGTGTTTCGGTTTTGCAGGTCGGCAACGAGTTAGTTCTAACTAGAGGCACAGAGGTAGAAAAGTGCCGTGGTGGTAAGTCAGACAGAAGTGAGAAGCGAGTATTTGTAGCACTTACGAAATTGTTGCCAGAAATTCCAAAGGCTGTTTTGTCCGCCGCAGCATCGTCATTTGTCAATGAACCGCCAGTCGCCAAGAACGAAGACCATAATCCAGATGTCTTTCTAGTAAGTGCAATGCGGCTGAGCGAGACATCCCCTGATATCCAAGGCAAGGCTATGGAGTTTGCCAAGGCACCCGATTTACTCGATCGTGTACGTAGTAGTTACAAAGCCCTCGGGCTCGTTGGGCTTGGAGACCAATGCGAAATGCTTTATTTGGCGGCGACGAGCCGAATCTTGGAGAAACCGATCTACATCCTCGCAAGGGGCGAACGATGTACAGGTAAGTCGATTCTCAATAGTTTGACAGGCCAGATGATGCCATCCGAGGCAGTTCGAACATTCTCGCAAATCACTGCTAAAGCTCTCTTGTACTTACCAGTGGGCGCTATCAAACATCGTTTGATTATTGCGGGCGAGCGTACGCACGAGGCGAAAGACTCACTCGGAGAGAGCACACAGATACTGAGGGAATTGTTATCTGAGGGTCGAGCGAGTCAGTTTTCCGTCGATGGTGGTGATGGCGGTCGCATAGGAGTAGAGAGAGTGGTCGAAGGTCCAATTGGTTTTATTCAATCGACTACCAGTGACCATATCTTCGCCGAGGATCTGTCAAGGATGTATCAAGTGTGGCTAGCTCCGACCGATACCGATCGAAAAGTAATCGGAAAGAGCAACTTGCTCCAAGCGCAGGGGCTAGAGGGATCAGGCGCTGAGTCTGCACGGACGGTCGAATTGCACCATTGTTTTCAGCGCATGCTAAAACCGTACGACGTCGTGTTGCCACAGTCAGACGAAGCCGAGCGGTTGCTTGAAGTTTGGCCGCCCAGTGACATCGACTTCCCACGCAAAATTCGATCGCTGATCGAATTGGTAAAGGTGATCACGCTCGTCCATCAATTCCAGCGGATGAAGGATTCGCAGGGACGCCTCGTAGCAAACGATGCCGACATCCAACTCGCTATCGGCTTGATGGTGCGACTCAACCTTATGGAGGACAAGGCAGTGTTCGGCGCCGACAAACTGGGGAACCTGCGCAAGATTTGGATGGTGAAGGAGGTTCGAGAATTCGCCGTCGCAGATGTGGTCACGATGTTCGAGGTTCAACCTCGTACTGCTCGGCGCTGGTTAGAACGATGGTGCGCTGCTGGACTGATTCGCTGCACTAAGGATGCGATGGGTACGACTCCAGCGAGCTACGTGATTACAAAGTTAGGCAAGGAATCTCTCGGCTTTACTGAACCGACGGCGGTGGCAGCATGAACCCAGCAGAATCGGATCGCCAAGACAACGGAAGATTTAAGCAGAAGTTGAGTAGCGAACAAATCGACAAGATCAAGAACTGTAAGGCAGCAGGTTGGTCATGCGGCGAACTCGCAAGAAAGTTCTGCGTCCATCGATCCTTAATTTCAAGAATTTGTAGTGGCCACCGAAGAAAGCAGGTTCCGCCAACCACAAACTAACCGTCACCGGCAACACTCACTCGCACCCCAAGCCCCTTGTCCGTATGTCCGACGGCAGGGGGCTTTCTTTTTTCCCTATCCGTCACTAAGTGCGTAAAAGTTCCTAATTCAAAAACAGAGTGTTTTTAGAGAAATCTCAAAGCACTTTCTGTTAATTCGTTTCTGATTCAGGAATGAGGTAGCGAACGAATATGCAGACTTTGTTTTCACAACGAAGTGTGAGTAAGTGATGGGATTTTGGATATTGACAAGCAGTCGGTGGCGATTTAACAGCGTTAGTCGCAGGATCAACTGGCTCAGTGACTAACCGTAGTCGCTACCGTGTACTCGGGTTAGTCGGACATTCAGCAGGGATATGGTTGCATAGTGCCCGTGACGGTGGGGAAGCGATTTCCTATCAATATGGCCTAGGGAGAAATTGACCTATTCTGTAAGCATGTCCACTGAATTTCTTGGAGCCGATATCTGGTCAGATTTAACAGAACAAGCGAAACGATTTAACGGGAAATCTTTTGTAGCTGTTGCATATTTTGGGACGGGCGCAGCAAGGCGTCTTCCGCTCAAAAAGGGAAGCACCCTTGTGGTTGATGCAAGCGATAAAGCGGTAAAAAGCGGACAGACGAACCCAGCTGAACTTATAAAACTCAGGAACCGTGGAGTTCGTATTTTTAGTATGCCTAATCTCCACGCAAAGGTATTTGTCTTTGGTGAAGTGGCATTCGTGGGCTCTACAAACGTTTCTGATAATTCAGCAGCTCTTTATTCGGAAGCAGCAATTCGGAGCGGACAAACTTCGGTCGTTTCACGTGCGAAACAGTTTGTAAGAACTTGTGCAGTTAATGAAATCGGCCCACAAAAATTCGAATCTCTATTGCGTGCTTATAAAGGCAGGAAAAAAACTGGTTCAGGTGTTAAGCGTGGTAGTAGCAAGATTGAACCAAGATTTTTTATTGTGCGATTAACCGAAGGAGATGAGCCACTAGAAGATGCAGCAGTAATTAAAGACGGAGTAAAGATATCTAAGGATCGCATGTCTTCAAACAAAACTCACAAAGAGACGCATTATTGGGATTCGGCGAAAGAAAATCGCTATCGGTCCGGAGACACTGTGCTTCCTGTTTACATAAATTCAAATAGGAGGGTGTTAAGTATTGAACCTCCTGGTGAGTTTTTGTATTCAAATATTGGAAGCAAAAAGAGATATTACTATTTTGAACAATTACGACGTAGCGATTTGTCGAGTTCTGAGTTTAGAAAAAGAATGCCACTAACACTTAAGAAGAAAATCGATAGAGCTGGAAAAGTGAACCAAGAAGACGAAATGGTGATTAGGCGAGCTTTTACTAAGTGAATGCGAGGGATTCGTTGCTTAGGTATCTGCTTTGTGTTTGTAGTTTCATCGGCGCAAAGATATGCCAAGCCGCCGATGCACCGTTTCGGTTCAACTGCGACCAGCGATTGTGCTACTTCTCATCTCTTGTGGGTAATAGCACCGTCCCATCGGGGAGAGTCACCGCTGCGATCCGCACCTTTTCGTCCTTGTCCAACCACTGCACGCTTGCTTGCCCATCGGCGTAAGTCGCCGCACCAATCCGCAACTTGCCGTTCTTGTCCATCCACCGCACGCCTGCGAGCCCATTGGGGTCAGTCGACGCTGTGATCCGCAACTTGCCGTTCTTGTCCAACCACCCCACGATTGCTTGCCCATCGGCGGTAGTCACCGCAGCGATCCGCTGCTTGCCGTCCTTGTCATTCCACTGCAGGCTTGCTTGCCCACCGTCTTCAGTCGCCGCTGCGATCCGCAACTTGCCGTTCTTGTCCAACCACTGCACGCCTGCATCCCCATCGGCGGTAGTCACCGCACCAATCCGTATCTTCTCATCCTTGTCCAACCACTGCACGCTTGCTGTCCCATTGGCGAGAGTCGCCGCATTGATTCGAAGTTTGCCGTCCTTGTCAACGACTTTCCACGCCTTGCAAGTGATTGTGCCGAACTCTGCATCGCCCGCTGGTTGAATTGCCGCCACACCCACGCCCACAACGATCACGCCCGCAAGCGCAATGTTTATAAGTTTCTGACGGTTCAGACTTTGCTTCATTTCATCGATTTGTGTTTGTAGTTCCATCGGCGCAAGGTACGCCATTCTTACACCAAGAAAAAGGGACACAAAATTAAAACCTGGACCGCCCCAGATTTGGTGGTCACTAAGAATCGGCGAGTTTGATCTCGCCAGAAGGAGCGTGTCTCATGGTCACTATGCGTCAATAAACACCCGACCTTCTTCAGTCCGCCGTCAATCAACAGAATACTCAGCAGTTGGTAATATTCGATAATGGTCGAACTTTCGGCGGAACTCCTGGGGATCATCGTGGGTCTAGCGCTGAACTCTCCAACCTTGCTGGTTATACTGGCGCTAATTGCTGCATGGACTGGTTTTTTGATCTTCGGCGAGAAGACGATCCAGCGTTGTGGACGTAGATACGGTTTTGCGCCCAATGGTGTCCCGAAGCCAATGCGGTGGGCTCTCACGGTGTTGGCCGCAATACTCGTGTTAGGAATCGCCGATGAAAGCAGCAAAATGACAACTGGACTTACATTCTTCGCTCTACAGACCCAAGGTGTCAGCAAAACCCTTGCCATAGACGAGGCAAGTTCAATTCGAACGCCCACCATGGCACTCGCAGTTTCCCTCCCGCTCGGACTGTGGATCTTGGTATGCCTCTGGACACCAACGAGTGGATTGGGCAAAGCACTGCGCTTTGGTTTGTGGCCACCAGTACTGTTGAGTTCATTCCTCGGAGGGCCAATCGCCCTCGCCCTACGAGGCATTCAAACCCAGCTCCTTTCGGTCTCCGAAACCTTCATCGGTCTCATCGTTTTATCGATACCAGCGACCACCTGCTTTATCTTTCTCGGGTTTAAACTGAGGAGGGAAATGCCGGACAACACAAACAGACATAATATGAAAAAGTACTTCTACTCAAACGGACAGGACAAAGAAGGACCTGTAACTTTAGAAGAATTGAAACAAAAAGACATTACGCCACAGACTTTAATTTGGTTCGAAGGACTTGATGATTGGAAAGAAGCCGAAAGCGTTGACGAGTTAAAAGAAATCTTTGAATTAAGTCCTCCTTCAATTGAAAAAGAAAACCATACTTCAGACACCGCTGAAGCAAATGAGTTAAGTCCTGAAAATAATTCAGCAACAACAAATAGTTGTTCAGTAAAAAACCAGGTAATGTTTTCCAATCCATTCTCATTTGACGGAAGAATAAGAAGAACTGAATATCGTATTAGTTTGATAATATTTGTAGGTGTCTCGGTGTTTCTGAATTCTCTCGTAAAATCCGGGGAATCTCCAATTGTTGTTGGTTTAGTATATATTCCAATGTATTGGTTTATATGGGCACAAGGTGCAAAAAGATGTCATGACCTAGGGAATAACGGTTGGTGGCAAATAATTCCGCTTTATGTTTTTTGGCTAATATTTGCTAATGCGGACAGCGGAATAAACCAATATGCTAAAAACCCTAAAGGATAAAATATGAAAACCGCTATTTATATTTTAATTTATTTTTTTTCGTCACCCGCATTTAGTCAAACCATTTCTGAAACTGACATAAGTAAACTTGCAGTACGGGTAAGTCAACAAATGAAGGGAGTTGACATCGGTGATGGCGTTAAGGCAAAAGGATGCATTTCTTTAGAACGTACTTTGATATATCAATATGAAGTACCCGACTATTGGGAAGCTCCAAATAATATCAAGGAAGAGATAATTTCTAACCTGAAAACAGCAGGTGTTGCAAACACTTACTTCTTAGAAAATATAGATGTAGAGTTTTATTATTACAAGGGAAATTCACTTACAAAAAAAGTGAGTGTTAAATCAAACGAATTTTCAACTTTTGACTTTACGTTGGGAGAATACCTCAGTATTAAAGACCACCCAAAAGCAAAAGAAGTTAACCTTAAACTAAAAGTTCCTGTTGGATGGGAAGTGAAAGAAGGTGACCGTCCGAACGTAGTCAAGAAATTTGTAAAAGATGCAAATACCTATTTGATTACAATAAAGAATAATGTCACCTTCTTTTCTCGTAAGCAAATGAGAGAATCTCTTCAAGAAGATAATTACGTAAAAGAGTTTGTTCAAGAAGTAAGTTCAGTTTTAAAAAATCCCCAAGTAATTGACCAATCAATTGTTACAATTGACAGGTATCCTGCCGTTCAATTTAAGATTAAGGGGGGGATGGAGAATTCCGGGCTAACAATTCCTATTATAATGAGGTGTTGGGTGGTTTTTTATGAAGACAAAATTATTCTCCTTCAAGCAGGAGGAATCGACAATCCTGAGTTTAGAGCTCTTGAACAGCTTTATTTCCTGATAACCAATTCTGTGATTTTCCCAGAACAATACAATTAAGAATGAGAAAATATTTCTATACAGACGGAGTAAACAAATTCGGCCCCTTTTCTAAGGATGAGTTAAAGTCCCAAAAAATTACACGGAGTACTAAAGTTTGGTACTTTGGATTAGAACACTGGACAGAACTCAATAAGATTAATGAGCTTAATGACATTTTTGTAGCAATTCCTCCCGAATTAAAACCACTAAATACTCCATTCATAAAACAAATAGAACTGCCTGAAAATAATTTTTTAGTTAAACCTATCCAAGTTCAACTGAAAACAAAGAAATCAAAGCTAAGTAAATATGTAATTGGAATAGTTGTCTTAATTGTTATTTCCTTTGTAGTTATCAGATTAGTACAAAAACAATCGGAAGCTAATTTATATAAAGAGATAGTCGCAAACTCCTATGAGGCGGATGAAAAGTTTGACATTTACGTTGAAAAATTCTATCGTGATTTAGAAGTATATGGCATATTCCCGAAGAAGCCTAAGACAACAATAATAAAATTGTCAAGGCTTGACCAGCTCGACAATACAACTCATATTCATGGCTTATCATTTGGACATAATGATGACAGTCGAATTGAGATTTATATAAATCCATCTTCATGGAAACAGTTTACAAGACCGATGCGATACTTTTTAATGTATCACGAACTTTCTCATGATGTTCTTAATCTTGATGACTTAGATATAAAACTAGAAAATGAAGGGAAGCTGATGTATCCAGAAATTTCAAGCTACGAAATGAAAAGCATGGACGATTTTATAGAAAGCTTTCACTCTCTTTTTGAACAACACGCAAAAAATGAATAGAAAAACTACCGCTAACAGCACCTACCCAAAAGCAATGAAGCCAATTTTCAACCTGCGCTCATCTGGTTGTAATCGATGGGCGTGCAGCCGAACTATATTGCCGCAAGGGAGGTCATTCTTGCACCAAGAAAAAGGGACACAAAATTAGAACCAGTGCGAAAGCCTGATACGTCGAGCACATGAAAACCCATACCGCTCAAGAATCAACGACACTCACTCATCCAACACCATTGGCAGGCATTTCCAAGTAACAGCGCAGAGTGCTAGCCTGCACGCATGAGTTCTAAAGAAAAGAGCATGTGGGACAGTCTGACACCAGAGGAACAACAGGAGTTCTGGAATGGCATGAGCCAATCAGAGCAAATCGCCTTTGCTCAGGATATGAAGACAAGTGTTGCAGGTGATTTTGTTTCACCACCCTCCACTGGCTACTCCGCACGCATGAATAAAACCATTCTGGGCGTGGCTATGGTGGTGGTGTTCTGCATCACATGGTGGCTAGTGGCTGGTGAAGCGATGCAGGCAGTCGAGCCAGCAAAGCAGGCATACCTGCAAGCACAGCAGGCAGTCGAGCAAGCACAGCAGGCAGTCAAGCCAGCACAGCAGGCAGCCCAGCAGGCATCCCATCAAACATGGCAGGCAGCCCAGCAGGTCGTGCAGGCAAACCAGCAGAAAGAGAAGGCAGCCCAGCAGGGAGTGCAGGCATACGAGCAGGCACCCCAGTCACTCCTGCGAGCAAAGGAGGTATACCTGCAAGCACATCTGCAAACAAATCAAGCATACCCGCACCTCCTACAAGAAATTCAAGCAGAGCAGGCACACTGGCGAGCAAAGCAGACACCCCAGCAAGCAGAGCAGGCAGAGCAGGCAGAGCAGGCAGAGCAGGCACTCATGCGAGCAGCAGCAGCACACCTGCAGGCAGCGGTGCAAGCAGCAGATGCAGAGCAGGCACACTGGCGAGCAAAGCAGGCAGCCCAGCAAGCAGAGCAGGCAGCCCAGCAAGCAGAGCAGGCACCCCAGCAAGCAGAGCAGTCAGCCCAGCAAGCAGAGCAGGCATCCATCATCGCTGACGCACACTTTCGCACGCAGGCATCATGGGGTATCGGTGCTGGCCTGCTCGCTGATGTACTGCTACTGGTAGGCGTATTGGCGTGGTCGAAACTCACGGCCAAGGCATAAGCGCAGGCTTCATATCAGGTGCCAATATCAACCTTTGTTAGAGCGATCCTTATTGCCCTTTTAATGCAGTAAGAAATGCGTTCCCAAATATTGATGTGATTATCCAAAGACATATACAGAGCACAATCAATGTCCATATTTTTTTGACCAGACCATAGGTAAGAGCTGCTTGTTGCCCCGTATACTTCGCTTGTTCTGCAGTTTCTTTCGAATGTTGGGCAATCTCTGCCAAGTATTCGGCCGTGCCTTTCGCTTTCGATGTAGGGCTGGGAGTTGGTATGGAGTCGGTAGTTTGCACCACTCCTGATTGCGAAGCAACGCCAAAGAATTTTCCTAAAGGATCTTTCCGCACGGGTTGATTTTGAGCCATATTTATCCTTTGAATGAACGGCATTAGCCTAGCAAACTAAAGCCCTCTGACCAGTACGAAAGTGAAGACCATTCCAAATATAAAGTCCACAATATATGAATGGAGGTCGCATGCTGAAACACACCGCTCAAGAATCATCAATAATCACTCATCCAACACCATTGGCGGGCATTTCCAAGTAACAGCGCAGAGTGCTAAACTGCACGCATGAAGAAAACCATTCTGGGCGTGGCAGGACTAGGTGCAACATTGACGCACACCCTGCCGTGGTGGGCATCGACTGCACAAAGTGAAAGCAGGGCACCATGATGATAGTTTTGCGTATGAGTGTTTACTATGTTTGAAGCCAACTTCTGGGATAGGTTGTTTCTCATTGCGTCCAACAAGCCCGATCGCATGAAAGATGAAGCCAATCGCAAGGCAGATGAAGAAGCCGAGCGCATTGCAAATGACCCCGTTCACAGGGCAAGGAGGGCAAGGGAAGCAAGGGAAGAAGCCCAGCGCATTGCAGATGAAGAAGCCCAGCGCAAGGCTGATAAAGCCAAGCGCTGGGCAGATGCAGCAGCCAACTTCAAGGCATATGAAGCCCAGTGCAGGGCATATGAAGCCCAGCGCATTGCAGATAAAGCCCAGCGCAGGGCAGATGCAGAAGCCAAGCGCAGGGCAGATGAACCCGCAATCGCTGCATTGCATTCTGAGCTCGACGGTGCTTCCGGTTTTTTTGCGATTTTGATTGGTACTCTATTAGTATTATTGGTTTTGTTCCTCAAAATCGGGCCAGATAAAGCCCAGAGCACGGCAGATGCAGCCCAGAGCACGGCAGATGCAGCCCAGCGCAGCGCAGATGATGCCTATAGCAGCGCATTGGATGCCCAGAGCAGGGCAGATTATGATGCAGCCATGCGCAAGGCATATGCAGCCCAGCTCAGGGCAGATGAAGCCCAGCGCAGGGCAGATCAAGCCAAGTGAATAAGGTGCTAGACATGCAGGGGTTTAGTCAAGGGAACCCTTAACGACAGATCACATTCAAGACATTTAACGCCATAATCCTGAAACGCCAAGATTCTCTTGGACTTTGCGCTGCTTGGGGTTATCTTGAATGCGTTCCAGGTTTTCCGGTTGTTCAACTTTCAGGAGTCTTGAGAATACGAATGTCCAACCAAGATTCATTTCGCATATTTATTCGTGTCATATTGCCCATACTGTCATGTGGAGTTTTTCACTCCTATCACCACTTTTCAAAAGGAAA
>Ga0114966_10002509_pt1 | contig 16373 bp, 14 predicted proteins | sample M_130207_XF_Meta_FD_87029 | JGI IMG/M metagenome (GOLD analysis project Ga0114966, IMG submission 87029) | Freshwater microbial communities from Lake Montjoie, Canada to study carbon cycling - M_130207_XF_MetaG | ecosystem: Environmental > Aquatic > Freshwater > Lake | place: Lake Montjoie...
CACAAGCTGATGTCAGGAGCCACGGCCTACACGCCCAAGAACCTGCAGCGCTTTGTGGAGGACCTCCCCGAGAACTCGCTGTTCTGCGTGAGCGGCGTTGGTCCCGCGCAACTGCCGTCGTCGGTGCACAGCCTGATCCTCGGCGGCCAGGCGCGGGTGGGCCTCGAAGACAACATCTACTACTCACGAGGCAGGCTCGCCACGAACGTCGAGCTCGTCGAGCGCATGGTGCGTATCCTGCGCGAGCTCAACCTTGAGCCGGCCACACCGGCGGAGGCTCGCGAGATGCTGGGCCTGCCGCAGCTGGTCACTGGCTGATGTCCCTGAGGTACGCGCTGCTCGGGTTCCTCACCACCGAACAGGCCTCGGGCTACCGGCTGACCCAGGAGTTTGGCGAGTCGATGGGCTGGTTCTGGTACGCCTCGCACAGCCAGATCTACCCCGAGCTACGACGCATGGAGGCCGAGGGACTCGTCACCAGCGAACTCGACGGCGACGATGGGCGCGGTAAGCGCACGTACACGATCACCGATACGGGGCGCGGCGAGTTCGACCGGTGGCTGGTGGAAGATGCCGATTACCCGCCGCAGCGTGACGCCGAGCGCATTCGGCTGGTGTTCCTCGACCAGCAGCACCCCGATGTGATCGCCAAGCACCTGCGGGCGCATCGCGACCACCATCAGCGCCTGCTCGACATCTACGCCGATCAGCTCGAGCAAATCCGCTCTGGCACCTTCCCCCGGCTACGCAAGAGGCTGGCCAGCCAGCCCCCGGAGAGCGCCGAACTGGTCACCGGCCTGAAGGCGCTCGCGCTCGAGGGCAATGCGCGACGGGCCCGCACCGAGGTGGAGTGGGCCGATCAAGGGCTGCTCTGGCTGACGACCTGCACCACCGATGAGAGCCGGAGACACTGACGTGAGACTGCATGTGGGCACCGATGTCGGTGGCACGTTCACCGACCTCTGGGCGATCAACGACGAGGGACACCAGATCGTCGTAAAGTCACCCAGCACCCGCGACATCGTCAGTGGGGTACTCGGCGCCGTTGAACTCGCTGCTGCCGAGCTCGGGGTCACGACCGCTGAGTTCTGCGCGGCGGTTGAGCGCTTCGGACATGGAACTACCGCCGGCCTGAACGCACTGCTCACCGGCAACGCTGCGCGCACCGCGATTATTACTACGCGGGGCTTCCGCGACACGATTGAGATTGGTCGGCTCAAGCGCCAGGTGTCGAGCCTCACCGACCTGCAGTTGGGCGACTATGTCAACCGCGGACGGGTGGCACCAGTCGTGCCCCGACACCGCGTGTTCGAGGTTGACGAGCGCATCGACCGCAACGGCGATGTCGTGATCGCTCTCGACGAAGCGTCGCTCAACCACGCGCTCGACCGACTCGAGCGGGCCGGTGTTGAGGCAGTGGCGGTGTGCACCCTCTGGTCGGTCATCAACTCCGCGCACGAGGAGCGCATTGGTGACGCCGTTCGGGCCCGCTTCCCCGACGTCTTTTTGAGCCTCTCTCACGAGGTGGCGCCCGGGCTCGGCGAGTACGCACGCATGTCGACCACCGCCACGAATGCCGCGATGGGACCGATTATGGGCGCCTACCTCACCGCGCTCGACGAGGCCCTGCGCGAGCGCGGCCTCACCGTGCCTGTGCTGGTGATGACCGGTGCGGGCGGTGTCGTGCCCGCAACCGAGCTCGCCCGCGAGCCGGTGGCCGCACTGACATCGGGCCCGGCCGCCGGGGTCATCGCCTGCCAGCAGTTGGGCAAGGTACTGGGCTACGGACAGATTCTCACCATCGACGTAGGCGGCACGAGCTTCGACGTTGGAACCATCGTTGACGGAACCCCCACCATGCGTCATCAGGTGACCCTGGGCGGTGCCGATATCCAGCGGCCCGCAATCGACGTGGGCACCATCGGTGCCGGCGGTGGCAGCATCGCACGAGTCGAGCACGGTGTCCTCCTCGTGGGGCCGCAGAGTGCTGGGGCCCTGCCCGGCCCGGTCTGCTACGGGCGTGGAGGCGAGCAGGTCACGGCGACCGACGCCGACCTGGTGCTCGGTGTTCTTGCCGAAGACGGTTTCGCCGGCGGCCACATGACCCTCTCGCGCGCTGATGCCGAGAAGGCGATCAGCGAGAAGCTCGCGGAGCCGCTGGGGCTCACGACCCTCGAGGCCGCGTGGGGGGTGCGACAGGTGCTCGACAGCAAGATGGCCGACCTCCTGCGCAGCGTGACCATTGAGCGAGGGCACGACCCCCGTGATTTCGTGATGTTCGCCAACGGAGGCCAGGGCCCGTCGCACGCGTGGGCCCTGTGCCAGGAACTCGGCATCGGCACCTTCGTGGTGACGCCTACCGCAACGGCGCAGTCGGCTCTCGGCACGGGTACCAGCGACCTCAGGCAGTCGGCCGAGCGTCCGAGCTTCACGAGGGTGCCTGCCGGTCGCCCGATTAGCGACGAGGCGCTCACCACGCTTGCCGAGGCAGTCGCCGACGCCGAGAGGTCGGCAGTGGCCCGCGCGCACTCTGCCCAGGCGGGCGCCGACGCCGCCGAACTACTGGTCGAGCCAACCCTCGCCATTCGGTATCGTGGGCAGGCGCACCACCTTGATGTGCCGCTGGCGAGCGGCAGCGTAGACCGTGCCGCGTTCGACGCCGCAGTCACCGCCTTCGAGGCCCAGTACGAGGCTCTCTTCGGCGCCGGCTCGGCATTCCGCGAGGCAGGGCTCGAGGTGCTCTCGGCCCGGGTGCTGGTCACAATGCCGCTCCAGCAGGGGGCGCTGCCCCGACCCACCGGCGAGCTGGTGCTTGTCGGTCAGCGTCGCGTCGTCTTCGATGACCCGCTCGCACCGGTCGACTGTCCGGTGTGGCAAACGGAGTTCCCCGCGCCCGGCCACACCGTCGTCGGCCCGGCCCTGGTGACCTTCCCGGGCCAGACCCTGGTCATCCCTCCCGACGCAGCGGGGCACACTGACGACCTGGGGAACTTCATCGTGCGGTTCGCGTCGCACGCTGACCGCGAGGGGAGCCGCTCATGACGGCCACGTCGATCCACCCGGTCGTGTACGAGGTGCTGCGTAACCGACTCCTCAGCGTGACCGAAGAGATGCGCATCGCGCTGCAGAGCGTGTCGGGGTCACCCACCGTGGTCGAGGCCAGCGACTTCTTCACCGGTCTCTACGTGCCGGATGGCTCGTTCGCCACCATGGGCTTTCAGGTCGCCCACGAGGCGCCCCCGGTAGGCGCGCTCATCCGCCACCTCACCTCCACGGGCCGCGCGATTCGCGAGGGCGACATGTTTATCGGCAACGACCCCTATGTCGGTGCGCTGCACCAGAACGATGTGCAGATGGCCGCACCCATCTTTGCCGGCGGCGAGATCGTGGCGTGGGCGGGCGTCATGGCGCACGAAACCGACATGGGCGGAATGAACTTCGCGTCGTGGTGTCCCACCGCCACCGAGGTCTTCCAGGAGGGCCTTCGAATCCCCGCGGTCAAGCTGGTCGACGAGACCGAGTTGCGCGAGGACGTGCTCGAAATGATTCTCGCCGCCAGCCGGCTTCCGGCGGCTCTCGGACTCGACATCCGTGCTTTCATCGCCACCTTGAACGTGGCGGGTAAGCGGCTGCACTCGCTATTCGACCGGTATGGCGCCGAGCTCGTGATGGAGGTCATGCACCGCATGATCGATGAGACCGAGGCCTCGGCACGTGAGCGCCTGCGCGCCCTTCCCGATGGCGTCGTGCGCGTGCGCGATTTCCTCGAGCACGACGGGCACAGCAACGCGCTGTACACGATCGACCTGGTCGCCACCAAGCGTGGCGACGAGCTCATCCTCGACTTCTCGGGCTCGAGTCCGCAGGCTCCGGGGTTCATCAATGCCACCCGTCCGGGGCTGCGTGGTGGGGTCACCGGAGCGCTTCTGCCCACGCTCGGATTCGGCATCCCCTGGAACGAGGGCCTGATGCGCCCGGTCACCATCGAGGCGCCCGACGGGCTCATCTGCACCGCGCAGCACCCGGCCCCCGTGGGCAGCGCCACGGTCGAGACGATCTGGACGGTCACCAACACCGTGCAGAAGGCGCTCAACCTCCTCATGGGTGCGACCCCCGAGTTCGCACATCGGGTGCAGGCGGTCAGCTGCGGAACGATGGCCACCTTCAACATGGGCGGCGTGAACCAGTTCGGCGAGCGCTTCGGGCTGCACCTGCTCGATCCGCTGGGTGGGGGTTCCGGGGCCTTCGCCTCACACGACGGCACCAACGCGGGAGGGCCGGTCGCGGTGCCGGTGCCCTCGATTGCCGACGTCGAGTCGACCGAGCTCGTGTCGCCGCTGTTCTACCACCACCGCCGTCTGCGGGCGGGCAGTGCAGGCGCCGGAATGCGACGAGGTGGTAACAGCGCGGAGATGGCCCTGAGCGTGCGCGGGATCCCCGGGGCGATGGCGCTGGTGATGACCCATGGCGCCGAGGTGCCCAACTCGGTCGGCATCTTCGGCGGGTGGCCCGGAAGCACGGTGAGCCAACAGTTCATCTCCGCGGCCGAGGTTGAGGCCGGCGGCGTACCTGATCGCGACTCACGCGACCTCGGACCCAAGCCTGGCAACCTGCCGATGTCCCCGGGTGACGTGTTCACCGTGCTGTGGCAGGGCGGGGGTGGCTACGGCGACCCGCTCCTGCGTGACGTCGCCGAGGTGGCCGACGACCTCGAGGGCGAACTGCTGACCCCTGAGCAGGCGCTGCGTCTCTACGGGGTGGTGGTGGATGAGAACGGTGTCGTTGATGAGGAAGCCACGATGGGTCAGCGCCGGACCGTGAGGTCAGCGCGCCTGGGTGGCGCGCCTGCGGGCGACCTTCGTGACGATCTTCCGGGCGAGCCACTCGGCCCGGCACTGCGGCTCGTCTCCGCCGCTGATGTCCTCGAGGTGTGGTCGACAGGGGGCGCGCTCCTGTCGCACGGGCATACTCGCTGGCGCGAGGGCGCCTTGGCTGGACGGGTTGATCCGTCGGCGCACCTCATCACACTCCATGCCGACCTTGTCATGACCGCCTTCTACTGCCCGCTGTCGGGAATTCAGCTCGCCGTCGACGTGCATCGCGTCGAGGACGAGCCCCTGCACGACCTCGACCTCGATCTCCAGGAGGCACGCTCATGACCGAACGACGCCCCGTCGCGCTCGTCACCGGCTCGGCAAGCGGCATCGGTCTCGCGGCCGCTTACCGACTCGCTCGCGGGGGGTACGACGTCATGCTCAACTTCAGCCGCTCCGCCGAGCGTGCCGAGGCCGCGGCGGTCGCGCTGCGCGAGTTCGGCGGGCAGGCCGAGGCGTTGCAGGCCGACGTGAGCGATGACATCGCGGTACGTGCGCTCGTTCAGGGAACGGTCGACCGCTTCGGGGCGATCGACGTGCTCGTCAACAATGCGGGTACCACCAGCGAGACCCCGCCCGACGACCTCGCGGGCATCGACCCCGACGATTGGGATCGTGTGTTCGCGGTTAACGTCCGGGGGCTCATGCAGGTCACCCGAGCAGCCGAGCCGCACCTGCGCGCAACGCGTGGTTCGATCGTTAACGTGGCGAGCATCGTGGGACTGCGCCCTGGTCCCCAGCCGCACGCGTATGCAGCGAGCAAGGCGGCGGTCGTGAGTCTCACCCGAACGCTGTCGCGCGTGCTGGCGCCCGAGGTGAGGGTCAACGCTGTTGCGCCGGGATGGATCGCGGGGGAGTGGATGGAGCGCACACTCGCCGACAACTACGACCGACTCATGGAGCGGCGCGCCAAGCTCACGCCGCTCCAGCGCAACGTCACCCTCGACGACGTCGCCGAGTCGATCTGGGCGCTGGCTACGTCACACCCATTCGTCACTGGAGAAATCGTCGTCATCGACGGAGGATTCACCGCCACCACCTAGATCCACGCCCGCACAGACCGCACCACCGTCACGAGAGGAGATGTCGCATGGCGCACTCGGAGGCATCGGTGACCGATCCGGCCACCATCAAGGCTCGGTTTGGCATCGGACAGTCAGTGCGACGCGTCGAGGACGCTCGCTTCGTCACCGGACATGGTCGCTACGTCGGTGACATTGTGATTCCGTTCTCTGCCCATGCGGCCGTGGTGCGGTCTCCCCACGCACATGCCCGCATCACGGGGCGAAGCGTCGAGGCCGCCCGCCGGTCGCCGGGGGTGCTGCTCGTGCTCACGGGAGATGACGTCCTCGCGGCGGGCTTCAAGGGGTTCACGGCTTCGGCCATGCCCGAGGACCTAGGGGCTCCCAAGGGGCACCGAACATTCCGCCCCATCCTCGCCACCGACAAGGTGCGATTCGTGGGCGAGGGTGTGGCGCTCATTGTCGCTGAGACCGCGGCCCAGGCCGCCGATGCCGTGGCCCTCGTCGAGATCGACTACGACGTGCTCCCCTCGGTCACCCATCTCGACGACGCGTCGGCCGAGGGTGCTGTGCAGGTGCACGACGACTGCCCCAGCGGCAACATGGCGTGGGTTCTTCGCTTCGGTGATCAGGAGGCGACCGACGCTGCCTTCGCAGCGGCCCCCCACACGGTCTCGTTGAGACTCGAGAACTCACGGCTCTCGGCCAACCCGATTGAGCCCCGCGGCTCAGTGGGCGAGTACCACCAAGCGACCGGAACCTACACGCTTCACACGAGCTCGCAGAACCCTCATGGTGCACGACACGAGATCTGCGGGGTGCTCGGAATCGCGGAGACCAAGTTGCGGGTCGTGAGTCCCGATGTGGGGGGTGGCTTCGGCATGAAGGCCGACGCCTACCCCGAGGACGCTCTCGTACTGTGGGCTTCCCGGCTCATCGGGCGCGCGGTCACATGGATCGCCACCCGTTCGGAGAGCATGCTGACCGACACCAATGGTCGTGACCAGGTGGTGCGCGGGGAGTTGGCATTCGACGACAACGGAAAGATCCTCGCGATTCGTGCCATGGCCATGCAGGCGGTGGGTGGGTACATCGCTCCCGCGGGGCTGGTTCCGTCGATCTTCTCGCTGCGCTTCATCCCCAGCGTGTACGACGTGAAGGCCGCGCTGGTGATGACCCGGGGCATCTTCACCAACACGAGTCCGCTCGGGCCGTACCGGGGCGCCGGGCGTCCCGAGGCGAACTACCTCACCGAGCGGCTGCTCGACGCGGCAGCCATCGAGCTCGGGCTCGATCGAGCGGAGATTCGGCGACGTAACTTCATCGCCAAGGACGACTTTCCGTACAAGACGCAGACGATGTTCACCTACGACAGCGGAGACTTCCGCGGGGTGCTCGACCGCGCACTTGAGATCGCCGACTGGAACGGCTTCGAGTCCCGGCGGGCTGATAGTGCCAGTCGGGGTCTGCTACGCGGCCAGGGCCTGTCCTACTTCATCGAGCAGGGCGGCGTGTTCAACGATCGCATGGAGCTGCGCTTCGACCCGGGCGGCACCGTCTCGATCGTGGCGGGCACGTTCAGTCACGGGCAGGGGCATGAGACCACGTTCGCGCAAATGGTTGCCGAGTGGCTCGGGATGCCGTTCGAAGACATCCGATTCATTCAGGGCGACACTGACGCCGTGCCTTTTGGCCGGGGTACCTACGCGGCCCGCAGTTCAATGATTGGCGGCAGTGCGTTGAAGGTGGCGGCCGACGCGATTATCGAGCGTGCCCGGCCGATGGCTGCGGCGCTGATGGAGGTCGCGGTCGAGGATGTCAATTTCACCGAGGGCAGCTTCCAGGTGTCGGGGGACCCCGAGAAGTCGATGTCCATGAGCGCGGTGGCCCGAGCGTTCTACTACCCGCGTGGCATCACCGACAAATTCGGAGTGGGTCTCATGGGCGCGGGCACGTGGTCGACCGAGCGCGAGAACTTCCCGAACGGCTGCCACATCTGCGAGCTGGAGGTTGACCCCGAGACAGGCGAGGTGGTCATCGACCGCTACGTGATGGTCGACGATATCGGCGTGACGATCAATCCCATGATCGCCGAGGGGCAGTTGCACGGTGGCTTCGCGCAAGGAATGGGGCAGGCGCTGATCGAGCACCAGGCCTACGACCGTGAGTCGGGCCAGCTCATGAGCGGTTCGCTGGGCGACTACGGAATGCCGCGCGCCGTACTCATCCCGACGCTCACCACCGCCTTCCAGAACACCCCCTGCCTCACTAATCCGCTCGGGGTCAAGGCGGTGGGCGAGGCAGCCACAATTGGTGCGCCGCCCGCGATCATGAGTGCGGTGCTCGACGCCCTACGCCCGCTGGGTGTCACCCACCTCGACATGCCGGCCACCCCCGATCGCGTGTGGGAAGCCATCCGAACAGCCGCCGCCAGCACGGAAGGAGTCACATCATGAAGCTGCCGCTGACCACCACGGTGAACGGAACCACCCGCTCGCACGAGGTCGAGCCGCGTCAACTGCTCGTGCAGTACCTACGCGATCAGCTCGGCCTCACAGGAACGCATGTCGGATGCGATACGAGTCAGTGCGGAGCGTGCACCGTTCTGGTTGACGGAGATGCGGTGAAGTCGTGCACGATGCTGTCGCTGCAGGCGGAGGGGCGTTCGGTCGAGACCATCGAGGGAGTCGCGCAGGGCGACCAACTCGACCCGGTTCAGCGGGCCTTCATCGAGGAGCACGGACTTCAGTGCGGCTACTGCACGCCCGGCTTCATCATGGCGACCAAGTACCTGCTGTCGCGCAACCCGAACCCCACCGAAGACGAGATCCGTGAGGGCATCGACGGCAACCTGTGTCGCTGCACCGGATACGTCAACATCGTCAAGGCCGTGCAGCGAGCGGCCGCCGAGCTCGCGAGCGGCGGTACCCGATGAATCCCGCGGCGTTCGACTACCACCGTGCCACCTCGCTCGAGCACGCGGCAGAGCTCCTCGGCTCGCTCGGCGATGAGGCCAAGGTCCTGGCGGGCGGGCACAGCCTGCTGCCCTTCATGAAGCTACGGTTCGCCACCCCGTCCGCACTCGTCGACATCGGAGGTGTTGCGGGCCACGACTACGTGCGACTCGACGGTGACGTGATCCGGATCGGGGCGCTCACCACTCATCGCTCGTTGAGCGAGAGCACGATGCTGGCCGAGCACCTGCCGCTGCTCAGGAGTGCGGCCTCGAGCATCGGTGATCCTCAGATCCGAGCCCGCGGCACCCTGGGTGGATCAGTCGCCCACGCCGATCCGGCTGGCGAGCTTCCGATGCTCTGTCGACTGCTCGACGCGACGATCGTCACCACAGCCGGGAGCCACTCGGCCGCTGAATTCTTCCAGGGTCGGTACACCACGCCGCTGGCCGACGATGAGCTCCTCAGCGAGGTGGTGTTCCCGGTTGCGCCGCAGCGTGGCGAGTACCTGAAGTTCAGCCACCGCCTGTACGACTGGGCCCTCGTCGGCGTCGCCGCGCAACGGGTGGGCGGCGACTGGCGGATCGGTCTCGTGAACGTGTCTGATACCCCCGTGCGCGCGCTGGCGGCTGAGGCGGCGCTGGCGGGAGGAGCGTCCCTGCATGAGGCGGCAGCGCTTGCGGCGGAAGGGCTGCGTCCGGCACCGTCACATCGAGCCTCAGCTGACTACAAGCTCCACCTCACCCGGGTCCTCACCCGGCGGGCACTTGAGCAGGCGTCAAGCTAGCCGGCTGGAGTCACTACTCAGGTAGGGTGGGGGTCAACACCGGAGGAGCCCCGATGCCCGCAGCAGACCCGCGCGCCGACCTTGTTCAGGCCCTGCACGACCTAGGGTTCAGCCAGTATGAGGCGCGCTGCTATGTGGGCCTCCTTCACCACGAGCCGCAGACTGGCTACGCCGTGGCAAAAGCCACCGGTGTCCCTCAGCCCAAGGTGTACGAGGCGCTGCGCAAACTGGTGAGCCGCGGCGCTGCCCACGAGGTGGCGGGAACGCCAGTGCGGTTCCTCCCGACACCCCCTGGTCGGCTCCTTGACGACCTTGAGGCAGGTGTGTCGTCGCGACTCGACGAGGCTCGTGATGCGGCCTCCCACCTCACCGACGACGGCGTCGCCGCAGGCGAGGTGCTGGGGGTGTCCGAGGGTTGGGACGCGGCTTCGCTGGCGGCCCAGCGAGTGATCGCTGGCGCGGTGCGACGAATCTATGTGTCGGCAAGCGCCAGCCACCTCGGCGAGTTGGAGCAGTCGCTGCGTGAGGCACTCGACCGCGACGTCGACGTAGTGGTCCTCGCGTTTGGCGCAATGCCGTTCGTCGACGAGCGACTCCGGGTGTTCCGTCACGCGAGCACTGAGGGTGTCATCTACCGAAGCCACCAGGCAAGGCATCTCGCCGTCATCGTTGATTCGTCGTCGGCCGTGTGGGCCCTGGCCAACGACGGTCACACCTGGGGCAGCATCGAGAGTAGGAATGAGTTGGTGATCGCGGCACTCAAGGGATTCATCCGGCACGACATCGACATGCAGCAGGTGTTTGACGACTTCGGGCCGCTTCTGGTCGAGAAGTACGGCCCGGGGCTCGAGGCTCTCGAGCGCTACCGGCAAGTGCAGCCCGAGGCTGCGCTTGAGCCAGCGTCGCGAGTGCGGGCTAAACGCGCTCGATGAGCACGGCCATTCCTTGGCCGCCGCCCACGCACAGTGTCGCAATCCCGTAGTGACCGTCGCTGATTTCCAATGCTCGGACAACGGCGCCTACGAGTCGTGCCCCGGTCATGCCGAAGGGGTGTCCGAGGGCAATCGCTCCACCATGTGGGTTGAGTTGACGGTCGAGGTCGATGCCGGTGTCACGACACACCGCGATGACCTGTGCCGCGAACGCCTCATTCAACTCGACCACGTCGATGTCGCCCATCGTGAGGCCGGAGCGGTCGAGCAGCGTTCGAATCGCGCGGTTGGGGCCGATGCCCATCATCTCGGGGGCCACGCCAGAAACCGATGTGGCGAGCACTCGGGCACGGGGTCGGAGGCCACTCTCGTCGACCGCTCGCGCAGATGCCATCAGAACGGCGGCCGCACCGTCGCTGAGGGGACAGGAGTTGCCCGCGGTTACTGTGCCGTCGGCCGAGAAGGAGGGCGGAAGCGAGGCAATGCGCTCAAGCGAGGTGTCAGCGCGAGGGCCGTCGTCGCGCGTCACCACGGAACCGTCAGAGGCGACCAGTGAGATGACGTCGTGGGCGAAGGCCCCGGATTCCCAGGCTGTGACCGCGCGCTGGTGGCTGGCGAGAGCGAGTGAATCCATATCAGCCCGCGAGACATCGAATTCGCGGGCCACATTCTCGGCCGTTACCCCCATCGACACGTACACATCGGGGTAGCGCTCACCGTTGAGGTCGGGGTGCCGGTGCTCTGGAAGTGTGGTGCGTCCGACCCGCGTGATCGACTCGACTCCTACGGCGAGGTGCACGTTCGCCTCGCCGGTGGCGATCGCGTGGGCTCCGGCTCGAACGGCCTGCAGGCTGGAGGCGCACATGCGGCTCACGGTCGACCCCGGCACGCTGGAGGGAAGACCCGCGAGAAGGCCCACCCGGCGGCCGAGGTTGTAGCCCTGCTCGCCCTCGGGATACCCGCAGCCAAGCTGAAGGTCGTCGATGGCAGCGCCAGCGATGCCTGTTCGCTCGACGAGCGCCCGCACGGTGGCCGCGGCCATGTCGTCGGGCCGGAGCGAGACCAGCGAGCCCTTGACCGCTCGCCCGATCGGGGTTCGTACCGCGTCGACCAGGAAGACTTCAGAGAGCACGCTCAACTCCACTTCTAGTACCTACTAGGGTAGGGTACATGCCTATGAACCTAGAGGACGAGACGCCTGTCCGGCTCTCGGTGGCCGAGGGAGTAGCCACGGTTGTCCTCGCCGATCCAAAGCGACGCAATGTGCTCTCGTCGGCCATGGTCAGTGGTCTGGTCGCGGCCTATGACGTGGCGGAGGCTGATGAGTCGGTGCGGGTGGTCGTGCTCATGGCCGAGGGCCCCGCATTCTGCGCCGGCGCCGAACTGGCGGTGCTTGAGGAGTCGGCGGCGGGCGACCCGAGCGGTGTCGAGATGGTGTACCGAGGCTTCCTGCGCGTCGTCGAGTCGCCGCTGCCAACGATTGGCGTCATCAACGGGGCCGCGGTCGGTGCCGGGCTCAACCTGGCGCTCGCCTGTGACCTGCGGCTTGCGACGCCCGCCGCCAGATTCGACTCGCGGTTTCTCACCCTTCGACTGATTCCGGGGGGCGGCCACACGTGGCTGCTCGAGCGCTCGGTGGGGCAGCAGGCAGCCACCGCCATGGTGCTCTTCGGCGACGTGATCGACGCGCCGGAGGCCCAGCGGGTCGGACTCGTCCACCGGCTGCTGCCAGACCTCGAGTCTGCGGCGGCCGAGGCGTACCGACTGGCCTCCAACCTGGGCGGGGTTGAGCGAGCGTTCGCGGTTGCACTCACCAGCGTTGCGCGCCGGTCACCCCGACTACCGTCGCACGCTGACGCGCTCGACCTTGAGCGCTACGCGCAGCGCTGGTCGACCTCGCGATCGGACTTCCTTGAAGGCGTGAGTTCACTACGCGCCTCGGTCGAGCGAGGTCGCTCATGAGTCGACACGAGCGCCTTCACGTCACCGTCCCCCCCAGCGGCATCGTTCACCACACAGAAGGAGCTCGCCATCATGCGACGCATTGACCTCCACGCCTACCCGGGCACCCGCGAGTGGATCGACTCGCAGGGCCCGTTTGCCGCGGCGCTGGGCGAGTACTGGGGCCGTCCGTGGGAACCCGAGACCGAGGACGACGTCATCGCGAAGTTCCGTGCCGCAGAGGTCGAGCCAGTGCTGGTCGCCTTTGACATCGAGTCGGTCGTGGGCGCACCTCCGTGCACTAACGACTACGTGGCCGCGATGCGTGACCGCTACCCCGACCTGATCCTTCAGGCGTGGGGGGCGGTCGACCCCCTCAAGGGGGAGGCCGCGCTGGCTGAGGCCGAGCGTGCTGTCACCGAGCTCGGGATGCTCGGGTTCCACTTCCACCCGATCATGGGTCGGTTCGCCGTTGACGAGCCGGAGCTGCGGCCCCTCTGGGATCTCATCGCGAACCTCGGAGTGCCGGTGATGATCGACGTCGGCACCACAGGCATGGGCGCAGGAATTCCGGGCGGGCTTGGCTCGCGCATCGTCCACGCGCACCCCATTGCAGTCGATAACCTCGCCGCGGCCTTCCCGTCGCTCACGATCATCGCGAGCCACCCGGGCTGGCCGTGGGTTGACGAGATGACCGCGGTCGCCCTGCATAAGGGCAACGTGTTCTGGGAGCTGTCAGGGTGGGCGCCGAAGTACCTCCCTGAGCAGCTCAAGAAGGATGTGCGCTCGCGGCTCAAGGACAAGATCATGTTTGGCTCCGATCATCCGTCGATGCCCTACGAGCGAATCCTCGACGAATGGTCAGCGCTGGGCTACACCGACGAGATTCTCGCCAAGGTGTTCCATGAAAACGCCGAGCGGGTGCTGGGCCTCTAGCTCACACCCGACCCCGCGTTGTGACGCTTTCGTCTGGATAAGCGGGGGGGTTAGGTCAGGCGTCAGGCCCCCCGAGCATGAGCGAGTCGACCGCACCGGGGGCCAGCGAGTCGGTGAGGGCAGCGTCGAACTCGCCGTCGACGAGCACGAACACCACTCGCGCAGTGACGTGACCTCGGTTGGCCCAGGCATGGTCGGTGCCGCGCTGAATGATGACGTCTCCGGCCCGCGCGGTGACCTCCGAATCGTCGAGGATCAGCGTGATCTCACCCTCAAGCACGATGCCGTAGTCGACGGAGGCCGTGCGATGGAAGGGCGACTGGCGGCCCTCACTATCAAGGCCGTCTGGCTCGAAGTCGCAGTAGCGAATCTTGGTGCCGCGCGGCGGCGGTGGCACCGTGATGTCGCGGTGCGTTGGCTCCTCGCTCGGCTCAGCGGTGACAAGCGCTGGAGCCGCCTCGGTGTTCCACACCTCGTGGAAGTACACCCTGCTGTCGGGCAGGTGCCGCGTGACGGGCACGGGCGCGTCAGTGAGCACGACCGACACACCCTCGATGGTGTGTCCGGTGACGATTCGGCGAGGCGGATTGGCCACGGGAAGCTCCCCTTCATGGGTTGGATGTGTCGCTTCTCTAGATCGTGTCGGCGATCCAGTCGGCGATGTAGTCCATCGCGGGCTGCATGTTGTCGGCCGAGCAATGTTCAACTCCGCCGATGTCGCCCGTGAACCACTTCAGCTCGCGCTTGGGGCTGTTGATCGCCGTCTCGTACTGGAGCTCGGCGTACTCGCGAGGAATCTGGCGGTCGTTCGAGCCGTGGGTGGTGAGGAAGGGCACCGTGATCTGCTCGGTGACGCCCTCGAGCGACATCGCCGGCGCCCAGGCCATGAACTCATCGAGGGTGTCCTGGCCGAAGACCCACATCACGTGGTCCCAGTAGTGGGGCACGGGGCGGTCGCCCTCGCGGGCCATGCGTCGCTCCTGCAGTTGGCCCCAGTTGTAGTTGGCTCCCCACGCGACGCACAGGGCGAGTCGCTTCTCGAAGGCCGCGGCGCGTGGCGCGTAGTAGCCGCCGAGCGACCAACCGATTACTCCGATGCGCGAGTTGTCGACCTCGGCGAGCGTCTCGAGATAGTCGACGCAGGCGCTGACGTAGCGCTCGCTCTCGTGCATGCCGTGAAGACCCTGCAGGCGAAGCGGCTCACCGACTCCGGGCTGGTCGAGGGCGAGCGTTGAGATGCCGCGTCGTGCGAATTCGGTGGGAGCTCCGGAGGTGAAGATCATCTCCTTCACGCTGTCGAGGCCGTTGAGGAAGATCATCGTCGGCGCGGGTCCATCGACTCCGCGGGCGCGAGTGAGCAGCGCCGGGATGGTGGTGCCCTCAAACGGGATCTCAACGCGTTCGCAGTTCTCTTGGCCGAGCTCGATGTACTTCGAGAAGCTGCTGAGCATCTTCTGGTACGCCTCCGCGCGCGGGGCGTAGTGGCGACTCTGCATGCGCTCGCAGATCATGTAGTAGACGGCCGCGCGGCGCAGTTTGTGCGCGGCTGAGAACGGGTGGCCGGCCGCCTCGTCGGCCTCGGCCTGGCCGACCAGACGATCGGCCACGCGGCACCAGGCATCGAAGAAGGCCTCGGTGCCATTGTCGTCGCCCTCGCGGGAGGCTTCCATGACCTCGCGGCAGGCCTCCTCGATCTCGGTGATGTGGCCCCCGCTGCTGATGGCGATGTTGACGCTGAGGTTCCAGACGTAGTTGTCAGGAAAAATCTCGAACATGGCGATCCTTCTTCCGGAGGGGTCTCGCGGTGGCTGAGGCGTGGTGCTAGGCGAGGCAGGTGAGCGGCTTGCCTCCGTTGTACTCGACCATGTCGGCGAACACCGTGTCGATCGAGAGCGGGCTGCCGAGCGGCTTGCCGTCGAGCTCGGCGTAGGCGCGGTGCAGGTTGCCGACGATGCGCTCGTTGTCAGACAGATCGGCGAACTCTCCGAGGTCGAGTGACAGTCCGACCTCGAGCGGGGAGAGCCCCGCCTCGCGCCCCTGCCTCGCGGTGTCCTGCACGAAGGCGAGGTAGGCGTCGACGCTCTCGATGAGTGCGGGGGTCGCGATGGGGCCGTGGCCGGGCACGATGGTCTCGGCATCGAGCTCGCGCAGTCGCTGGAGAGCCTCCCGAGCACCAGCGATGGAGCCCTGCACCAGGAACGGAGTTCCGCCGTTGAAGAGCAGGTCGCCACAGAACACCACCCTGTGCTCGGGGATCCACACGATCGAGTCGTTGGTTGTGTGAGCAGGGGTTCCGACGTAGCGAACCTCGCACTCGAGGTCGTCGACGTAGACGCGCACGCTCTCATCGAACGTGAGGAACGGGGGTGCCAATTCGACGGCTCCCCACTCGACCTCGGTGAAGACGGGAGCCGAGCGCGGAGTCCCGAACGCCGCGATGGCTTCGCGCATCTTCGAGTGGCCCACGATGGTGGCTCCCGTGAACAGGAAATTGCCGAAGGTGTGGTCGCCATGGTGGTGCGTGTTGATGAGGGTGCGAACCGGTTGGTCGCTGAGGCGCCCGATGGTGGCGAGAAGAGCCTCGGTGCGTGCCACGGTGGCGCAGGCGTCGATGGCGATCACGCCACGTGTCCCCACCATGAAGCCCGTGTTGTTGATCCACCATGTTCCGTCGTTCTGGATGTACGCGTAAATGCCATCGGCCACCTCGGTTGCTTCGGTGGGCGAAGGCAGTGGTCCGTGATCGTGGCCGTGGCCTGACATGTAACTCCTCGGGGATGGTCTGTTGTCGGTGTGAAGTGGGACTAGATCGGTGAACTCTGCCACACGCCGGGGTCGGGTTCATTGAACATGGCGGGGATGAGGTGCTCGGTGATGTCGTTCGCGGTGCCCCAGTGGTCGGACTGCTCGCGCGTGGACTCCCACAC
>Ga0114966_10002510_pt1 | contig 16371 bp, 15 predicted proteins | sample M_130207_XF_Meta_FD_87029 | JGI IMG/M metagenome (GOLD analysis project Ga0114966, IMG submission 87029) | Freshwater microbial communities from Lake Montjoie, Canada to study carbon cycling - M_130207_XF_MetaG | ecosystem: Environmental > Aquatic > Freshwater > Lake | place: Lake Montjoie...
AACCAGTCGTTTCGACCAACCCCGCATTTCGATGCGTCGCGGTTGATGTAAGATGCGTCCGCGTTTTTTCGACAAGAAAAAATCGTGCCATATCAGGACAACGCTGCGCCGCCGCGAACGCCGCCCGAAGTTCGGCAGGCGCTTCAGCATGAGTCGCCCCGTTGTTTAATAGCCCCAGCACGTGCGCCGCTTGTTGGGCGGGCAGAGAAACGATCAATTCGCGATCACGTTCAAAGCTATTCATAGTTACATCCCCGAGAAAAGTCTTCGCACGCGGTGCGCGACATTACAGTTAAAAATTCGACCCATGAATCCATGAATTACGGTGATTTACCTCTAAGCTGTCAAACCGAGGCTGCCACGGCATGACCCGTTGGCATTCATGCCGCGATATTGTTCATCATGGCCATGGCACTTTCATTTGCCCGCCTCCCACCGCGTTGTCGGTCGGTGCCTTGCACAAGGGCCCTCAACTTTTCAAGATTCATCAGGTGAATTTCCTTGCCCTCCACCGCGACTATTCCTTCGTGCTGAAAAAGGGTAAGCGTCCGGCTGACCGTTTCAATCGCTATGCCGAGATAGCTGCCTATATCTCTGCGGGTCATGTGCAGAATGAACTGCGATGGCGAGTAGCCGCGCGCAAGGAAGCGGTTGGAAAGGTTGAGCAGAAAAGTGGCCACCCGCTCGTCTGCGCGCATGGTGCCGAGCCGCAGCATGACGCCATAAGCGCGCCCGATCTCGTGGCCGAACATGCGCTTCAGGTTACGCTCCAGTGCCGGAATTTCCCGACTTAACTGCTGCAAATCGGGAAAAGGAATTTTGCCGATTTCGCTGTCCTCCAGAGCAATCGCGTTGCATACGTGCTCGCCCGTGTTGATCGCATCCATTCCCAGCAAGTCGGACGCAAGGTGAAATCCGATAATCTGTTCGTGCCCTTGGCGATCCAGGACACTGCTTTTCAATGATCCGCTGCGCATGGCAAATAAATACCTACATTCGGTCCCGGCGCGATATAGGTAGCGTTCGCGCAGAATCCTTTGTGGCTGAACAACCAAAGCTTCGAACCTTTCCAGTTCACGAGAATCCAGCCCCGCGGTCAGGCAAGTCGCGCGCGATACGCAATTTGCAAACGGGCTGCGCGAGTTCTCAATCGGGAGACACGGCAATGGTTGAGCGTTGTTCATATTTGACGGACCTCCTTCGGGCGTGCCGCAGGGGAGAAGTTCCCTGCGGGAGAGGGATACTTTCCTCTCACGGTGTGTCTCTATTATTGGAACAACAGAGACCGCACTCCCCCGATCCACTATCGAAACAGAATGCCTGTTGCGTAAGGAACACCCCAAATCTTTCTTACAACTGGCATGGGTTGGTTCCGCCGAACAGTTGTGATTACTAAAAACAACTATACACTAAAAACTATACTAAACTTAATAATAATAAGAAATAATAATTGTCCGCGACAGAATAGAGCGGACAAAAAGTTAAATAAGTGGGCAAAGACCCCAAGAAAGAAGACCGAAATATTGCAGAGCGCGGTCTTTCACTGGAACTTGCCGAGCAACTCGACTGGACGACAGCTTTGATCTGGGAAGACAAGCGTAAAGACTACGGAGAACGCCGTTACTGCGTAACTGGCTTCATCGAGGATCGGCTGCATAGCGTGGTTTTTACGCCGCGCAACGGGAAGCCCAGGGTGATCAGTCTGCGTAAAGCAAATAAACGCGAGGTGAATCGATATGAAAAAGAAAACCAAAGCTAAAAAGACCAGCTTCGAAAACCCGGAATGGACAGCGGCAATGATTGCGAAGTCTCGCCCGGCCAGGGAAGTTTTACCCAAGATCTTTGGTGCCCGTACCGCGGCCGCTATGCTCAAGCCACGTGGCCGACCGAAGTCTTCGGAATCAAAAATAGCCATTAGTCTTCGGCTGACTCCTGATACGTTGGCTCGCTGGAAAGCTACCGGCCCGGGTTGGCAAACCCGCATGGCTGATATTTTGCGAGAGTCAGTCTAAGTGCGGTCCAACCAACGCTTGGAACAGGCGCTTTGCGCTGTTCAAGCGGAACGTTGGCCCCAAGTGAGGTGACTGCATTGATTCCCGTTCTCGAACTCCTTGCCACACTCTCGGCCGCACTGTTCGCTGGTGCGGCTCTCTATATCAACGTCGTGGAGCATCCTGCACGGATGGGCCTTGAGACCCGAATGGCGGCGCTCCAGTGGGCGCCCAGCTACAAGCGCGCCACGTGGCTGCAAGCGCCTCTCGCGATTGTCAGCTTGCTCTGCGGGGCCGCTGTTTGGCTTCTCGGTGGCGTCGTCGGCTGGCTGGTCGCGGCCTTGCTGGTTGGAGCAGTTGTACCCGTCACGTTCGCCGTCATCATGCCGACGAATCACAAGTTGCTGGCGCCGGGCCGCGACCTCTCGAGTGCGGAAACCCGTGAGTTGCTGGTTCGCTGGGGACATCTGCACGCTGTTCGCACCATTCTCAGTCTCGCTGGCACCGTCATCTACATTTGGCTGCTGCTTGGGGCCTAACAACGCAATCGACAGAGACAATTATTCAGCGCAGCTGCGCGCGCCGGTCATTGTGCGTCATTGCGGACGTTAAACGGCTGCTTTTCGAAAGCATGACCGGCCGGTTTGGCTCGAAAGCGGAAGCCCCGCCGTCAGGGCGCGTTTCAACCGCGAACCGCTATTCCTTCTTCGCTCCCACCCGATCGAGAAAAGCGCCGACCGCCGCGATCCACTCGTTGCGCGAGAACAAGAATCCCTCGTTGTGCCCGCCGGCAAGTTCAAGAAACTGCTTGGGCTCGCGCGCCGCAGCAAATAGCGCCTGGCCATGCGAAAAGGGAATGATGTCATCGCCGCGGCTGTGCGCGATCATGACCGGCACCTGAATCTCGCGGATACGAGCAATATTGTCGTAAACAATTCGCGCCAGCAGCCGCACCGGCAGCCACGGATAGACTTGCGCGCCCATATCGGGCACCGACGTAAAAGTCGATGCCAGCACCAGCGCGCGAGGTGGATATTTGTGTGCCAGCCAGGTCGCCACGCCGCCGCCGAGCGATTCGCCGACGATCACGATGTCCTGCGATTTGAGGTTGCGCGCCTCGGTCAGATGCTGCCACGCTGCTTCGGCATCGAGATAGGTGCCCTCCTCGCCCGGGCTGCCACCGCTTTTGCCGTAGCCGCGATAGTCGAACAGCAACACCGAGTAGCCGAGACGATTGAACATCGTCAGATAGCCAAGGCGATGCGAAATATTGCCCGCGTTACCGTGCATCAGGAGCACGGTCCCTCGCGTGTCGCGCGCCGGCACCCACCAACCGTGCAGCTTTATGCCATCGGCGGTGTGCAGTGCCACGTCTTCGAAATCGAGGCCGGCGGCGCGCGGCGTCGTAGTGTGCTCGCGCTCGACCTGTGGAAAGTAAATCAGCCGCGGTTGGAACAGGAACACCAGCAGCATAACCGCGCCATACGGGACCGCCGCCGCCATCAGCATGTTGATGATCACGCGCATCTTTCGATGACCCATCTAAAAATATACAACACCGACCAGCAACCGCCGATAGACGCCGATTAACGCCGATACAATTCCGGCCCTACCCCCAACCAACGCGCGGTCTTTTGAGCTTATCTGCGTTCATCGGCGTCCATCGGCGGTTTCAAAATTCTTTTAGGACCGCTTCTAATAATCCAGTTCCAGCGGTGGCTCGTCCATGGCCGAGCATTGCTCGCGCAGCGCGAGTATCTGGTCCTGCCAATAGCGCTGCGTGTTGAACCACGGAAAATTCGCCGGAAACGCCGGATCGTGCCAGCGGCTGGCGAGCCAGCCCGAATAATGAATCATGCGCAGCGTGCGCAGGGCCTCGACAAGCGCCACCTCGCCCGCATTGAAATCGCAGAACTCCCGGTAACCGGCCATCACGTGCGAAAACTGCGTGCTCATCGCCGCCGTGTCACCCGACAGCAGCATCCATAAATCTTGCACTGCCGGCCCGCTGCGGCAATCGTCGAGATCGACGAAGTGCGGCCCGTCCTCCGCCCACAGGATATTGCCGGCATGGCAATCGCCGTGCAACCGTATATTGCGCACCGGTCCGGCGCGTTCGTAACACTGCTCTATGCGGTCCAGCGCATCATTCACGACGGCTTCATATGAGTCCGTCAGGTCCTCCGGCACGAACTCGTGCTCGATGACAAAGGCCGCAGGCGCCTCGCCGAATCCCTCGATATCGATCAGCGGCCGGTGCTTGAAGTCCTGCAAACGACCGACTGCGTGTATACGCCCAAGGAACCGCCCGATCCAGCCTAGCGTATCGGAATTCTCGAGTTCGGGCGCGCGCCCCGCTTGTTTGGGAAACAGAGCAAAGCGAAATCCCCCGAACTCGTGCAGAGTCTCGCCCTTCGCATCGGCAAGCGGCGCCACCACGGGAACTTCCCGCGCGGCCAGCTCACGCGCGTAAGCATGCTCTTCCAGTATTGCGTCGTCGCTCCAGCGGTGTGGACGGTAGAACTTGGCAACCAGTATCGTGCCGTCATCGAGCCACGCCTGATAAACGCGATTTTCGAAACTGTTCAGCGGGTACTGGCGCCCGTCGCAGCGATAGCCGCAACTTTCGACGGCGTCGAGGATGAGGTCGGGGGTGAGTGTCTGGTAGGGAAGTTCGTCCGGCATGGCAAGGCATGGGCAAGCGCAAGGCCTACCATACCATTAACCGGCCGCTATTTCAGGAATGGCGGCGACAGCAGGCGCATGCCGATTGAAATCCAGCGGCTGCCGCCGTAATCGCCGGCCTGCGTGCCGACCGTGGCGTCGATCTGCACGCGGTTGGGCACAACCCAGACGCGCACGCCGCCCTGGTACGAATGGCGATGATGATTGTCGCCGTAAGTTTCAAACATGAGAAACACCCGCGGCACAATGCTGTATTCGGCACCTAAGCCCCAGGTCGTGCCGTTCACCGGAGATTCGCCACTGCGCTGCACGCCGAGATTGGCGTGCACGAACATCCTGTCGTCCAGCAGCGAGCGCGTAAAGGGCATGTACGCATAATAGTTCGGCACCTGTTCGGCCGCCCCGCGCGAGCGCACGACACCGCCGACCGCCAGACCGTAGGAATAACCGTTGGTTTCCAGTTGCCTGAACAGCGTCTTGCCCTGCATTTGCACCGTGCGCGTGTAGCTGCGCAATCCGAGGTCATCGACCGGCAGTTCAGCAGTGCCAAGGGTCAACTCCAGATTGCCGCCCGGATTGCATCCCGGCAGGGCCCAGGTCTCCTGGCTGTCGCGGTTGAAGCGCCGCCACGCTTCGAGCTGGCAGGACCCCGGATCGACGATGCGCGCGTCGTCGACGATCATGGGCCGCGCGGCGTGCGCGCCGGCAGCGGCAAGTGCCGAGATCAGGACTGCCGCACTATACCGCTGTAGTATCGGACTCAAAGCAGGGGTCATTGACGCAAATAGCAGAAATTTGTCATGACCAGACTAGCACGAAATAGTTAAAATCTGGTGACGTTTACCCGCCCTCCACAACTTTTAAACCCACATGCTGACCGGATACACCATCGCCAGCGCCACTCTCACCAAGGTGACCGTCAACCAGTACGCCGACCTCAAGCCGGAAATGGTGTGGCTCGACCTGCTCAATCCGACCGAGCAGGAACGCCAGTGGATCAAGCAGGCCTATACCCAGGAGCTCCAGCTCATGGAGGAGTTGGGCGAAATCGAAGCCAGCGCGCGTTATTACCGCGACGAATTCGGCATGCACCTCAACCAGTATTTCCTGGCTACCGACTACGTCGTCACGCGCAATGTGAACGTCGCCTTCACCCTCAACAACAACCGGCTCTATACACTGCGCAGCGAAGATCTGCCGGCATTCCGCACATTTTTTGCCCAGGCGGCGCGAAACCCGGCGTATTGCGGCGGCCCGGCGGCGATCATGCTCGGCATCATCGAGATCCGCACCGGTCTGCTGGCTGATCTTTACGAGCGTGCACAGAACGATCTTGAACCCATCAGCCAGGCCATATTCCGCGGCGACGGGCGCGCCATGCCACGCGTGCTCGAAACGCTGACCCGCATCGAAGACGTCAACGGCAAGGCGCGCCTGGGCCTGCTCGAAAACAAGCGCGCCTATCCCAACCTCGCGCGCAGCACCGAATGCGCGCAGAACGTCGAAGCCATCAATGAAATCCTGCGAGATGTCGAATCGCTGACGACGCACTCGGGCTTTCTCGCCGACCGCGCGAAATTTCTCATGGATGCCGCGATGGGCATCATCAACATCTCGTTCAACCGCCGGCTCAACATCTTTACCGTGCTATCGGTCATCCTGATGCCGCCGACGTTGATCGCCAGTATTTATGGCATGAACTTCCGCCACATGCCCGAGCTCGACTGGTATTATGGCTACCCGCTCGCGCTACTGCTGATGGTGGCGGTCGCCATGGGCCCGCTCCTGTACCTGAAGCGCAAGGACTGGCTGTAATCATGCTGATCAGCTGTGTCGCATACGAAGACGGCAAAAAACTCGCCTCTATCGGCAAGGAAGACATCGGCAAATACGTCAGCCGCCCGGAATGCTTCGTGTGGGTGGCACTGTACGAACCTTCGTCCGACGAGCTCGCTGAAATGCGGGGTCAGTTCGGGCTGCATGAACTGGCGGTCGAAGACGCCCAGCACGGCCATCAGCGCCCCAAGATAGAGGAATACGGCGATTCCCTGTTCGCCGTTCTGCACACAGTCGAGATGGTGGACGGCGACCTGCAGATCGGTGAAGTCGATGTCTTCGTCGGCCGCAACTACGTGCTGTCGGTGCGCAGCCGCACCGAGCAGGGATTCCGCAGCGTGCGCGAACGCTGCGAGCGCGAGCCGGAGCTGCTAAAACAGGGATCGAGCTTTGTTCTGTACGCGCTCATGGACACCGTGGTCGACCGTTATTTTCCGGTGCTCGACGCACTCGAGATAGAGCTCGAAAAGGTCGAGGAAAAAATGTTCGCCGGCAAAACCGACAGCCGCTTCAATATCGAGGCGCTCTACCAGCTGAAACAGAAGCTCATGACGCTCAAGCACGCCGTGGGGCCGTTGCTTGAAGCCGCCGGCAAGCTGTGGGGCGGCCGCGTGCCGGCGCTATGCGCGAGGACGCAGGAGTATTTTCGCGACGTCTACGACCACCTTTTCCGCATCAATCAGTCGATCGACAGCCTGCGCGACATGGTGGTCACCGCCGTTTCGGTCAACCTGTCGCTGACCGCCGTGCAGGAAAACGAGACCACCAAGCGCCTGGCGGCCTATGCCGCACTGGTTGCCGTGCCAACCATGATCGCCGGGATTTACGGCATGAATTTCGAGCACATGCCAGAACTCAAATGGGCTTACGGCTATCCGCTAACCGTGGCCGCGATGGTCGTCATCGACGTTTATCTGTATTTCCGCTTCCGCAAATCGGGCTGGCTCTAGCCGAGCGGCCGGCAGGGCATCCGCTCCGTTGCGTCAATGACTCGACGGCGCAGCAGCGGCCGCGCCAATATCGCGGGCACGCGCGTACCAAACTTTTCCTTGCGCATCCAAAGCAGGCAGCACCTGGCCCGCGCATTGCACGTTGTTGATGCGGCATTCGGCAAGCAGCCCGGAAACGGCATCGAGAACGCGCGACATATCGTCGAGCGGATGCAGCGGCCAGCGGAAGCCGTCCGCGAGAGTATCGTCGAACTGGGAGTTCACCCCGATCCGGATGTCGCCGTCGTCGTGCGAGCTGATGACTACGGCAGGATCTCCGGTCGCGCCGCGCTGACGCCGCACCGCGTTGCTCATGAACAGGCTGAACGCCGTGTCGAGCTGCGCGAATCGTCCGGCCTGGCCCGCGCGCAACACGTCTAGCGGCGGGCGCGCCAACGGCAATACCTCGAGGTCGGCCTGCGCAAGCTGCGCTGCGAGCAAGCGCGTCAACGGCATACCCCAGACGCCGATATTAGATGCGGTCTCGATAAACGATGGTTCGGCCGCTGGCGCAATGCCGGCGCCGATCAGAAAACGCAGATGAACCTGCTCGCCCGGTTCGGGGATCGTGATAGCGCTCGGCGGCAATTCGCGCCGCGTTGCGCCCGCGTCGCGTGTCCAAGCGTAGATTTCGCCGGGCGTGATGCTTTCGATGGTATCCAGCGAGCACAACGCGTTGCCGAACCCGAAATTGCGCGTCGGCCCCAGCGCGCCATGCTGCTCGAACAACGCCTGGACTGCGGCGATATCGGGAACCACGCCCGGCAAACTCGCCGGCCGGCGGCTGCCGGTGACCATGACCAGCGGCAACGCGAAAACGCGTGCCACGACTCCGGCATTGCCTGACTGCGCGTTGACGTGATTGGCCGCGTCGCACACGGCGTTCCACAACTTTGCATAAGCTGGCTGCGACGGCGCCGCACGCAAAGCCGCGCTGATCTCGGCATCAGCGCCGCGTTCGAGCACGTTCAGCAATGCCGCGGGATCGGCAAACCGCGCCAGCTCATGGTCCGCCGCACCAAGCGGGTAGCGGCGCGGATCGGGAGTCTGCAGCTTCAATCGAGTCGTATGCCGAGCGACTTGATCAACTGGTCCCACTTCGCGACGTCGGTCTTGATGTCGGCCGCAAATTGCTGCGGCGTGGTTGGCGCGAAGTCGACGCCCAGATTGCCGATGCGTTCTTTCACATCGGGCAATTGCAGTGCGCGATTGAGTTCGGCATTGATTTTCGTTACGACATCGGCAGGCGTTCCGGCCGGCGCAATGAAACCCTGCCATTGCGCCGCCTCATAACCCGGCAGCCCCCCCGATTCGGCGAGCGTGGGAATCTCCGGTGCCGCACCCGCGCGTTTTGCGCTCGTCACCGCCAACGCTTTGAGACGTCCCGCGCGCACATGCGGCAGCCCCGCTGCAAGTATCGGCAAATTCATCACGATCTGTCCGCCGATCACGTCGGTCAGCGCCTGCGCAGTAATCTTGTACGGGACTTCCACGATGTCCACCTTGGCCATCGCCTTGAAGTATTCGACGAACAAATGGCTGGGAGCCCCTTTGCCCGACGACGAGTAATCCAACTTGCCGGGCTGGGCCTTGGCGAGTTTGATCAGCGCTTTCACATCGTTGACTGGCAGGGCGGGATGCACGACGAGCACGCTGGGAACGGACCCGATGCGGCCAACTGGCACAAAATCCCTGAACGCGTCGTACGGCGGCTTCGCATAAAGACTGGGCGCGACGGCCCAGGAAGTCGCTCCCAGCAACAGCGTATAACCGTCGGGCGCGGCCTTCGCGACGAGTTGCGCGCCGATGGCGCCGCCCGCGCCTTCGCGGTTTTCGACGACGACCTGCTGGCCCCACGTCTCAGTGAATTTCGGTCCGAGCGTGCGCGCGAAAACGTCGCTGCCGCTGCCCGCCGAAAACGGCACGATGATGCGCACGGGTTTGTTTGGAAAACCCTGTGCCATGACAACTGCGGACGCGAATCCACACAATACGCTGCACCACTTGATAGCAAGTTTCATTTTCGAGCCCCCGTCAGCCTTCGCCCTTCACACTTCACACTTCACGCCGCGCACTGCGCGGTTCAGTCAACTCTCGCGCCCGAAGCTTTCACGACTTTTTCCCACTTGGCGAGGTCGCGCCTGATCAGCGCGCCGAATTCATCCGGCGTGCCGCCTGCCGGCTCTGCACCCTGCGCGCCGAGCAAATCCTTCAGCGCCGCAGTCTTCAGCGCCTGGTTTATCTCGGCATTGACGCGCGTGACGATGGCTTTCGGGGTGCCATGAGGCACTGCGATACCAAACCAGTTCGTCACTTCGTAACCCATCACGGTCTCGCCTATGGTCGGCAAATCCGGCATCGCCGAAGAGCGTTTTGCACCGGTCACCGCCAGCCCGCGCAGCCTGCCGGCTTTGACCTGTGGAATCAATGGCACCGCGCTGGCGATGGTGGCATTCAATTGCCCGCCAATCAGCTCCGAAAACATCGGGCCAGTGCCCTTGTATGGAATATGCACGAGATCGACAGCCGCCATGGTCTTGAACAATTCCATCGCGAGGTGACTCGACGACCCGCTGCCTCCCGAGCCGTAATTCATTTGTCCCGGCCTCGCTTTGGCGAGCGCGATGAACTCTTTGACTGATTTGACCTCCACTTTCACGTTGATAGCCAGGAGTAGCGGCGCAGCAACGAACTGCACCGCCGCATCGAAATCCTTGATCGGATCGTAATCGACTTTTTTGTAGAGAAACGGATTGATCACGTGAGGAATCGACGCAAACAACAGCGTGTAACCATCGGCGGCCGAGTGGGCGACGATTTCGGTCGCGACCAATCCACCCGCCCCGCCCCGATTGTCGACGACAACCTGTTCTTTCAAACCGGCCGACAACGCCTGCGCCGCCAGACGGGCAAGGATATCGCCCGCGCCGCCCGGCGGAAAGCCGACCACCAGCCGCACCGGTTTGTCCGGATATTTCTGCGCCCATGCCGTGCCTGCACAAAGCAATATCGCCGACACCAACAATACCCAACGTAATCTCATTCCCTGTCTTTCATCTTTCGTTAACTATTCCGGTTTGGCACCGGACGCCTTGACTGCCTTGCCCCACTTCGCAACTTCTGCCGCGAAAAAAGCAGTGAACTGCTCCGGCGTGTCACCGACGAAAGCCGCGCCTTCCGACGCGATGCGGTCGGTGACTTCCGGGATCTTGATGATGCGCGTGACTTCCGCATGCAGCTTGGCCACGATGTCGCGCGAAGTGCCGGTCGGCACGGCCACGCCGAACCACGAGCCGGTCTCGAAACCCTTCAAGCCCTGCTCGTCTATGGTCGGAATTTCGGGCGTCACCGCCACCCGCTTCAGGCTGGTCACACCGAGAGCGCGCACACGCGTGCTTTTTACGTGCGGCAGCGTCGAAACAAATGCGCCGAAATAAACCTCGATATGGCCGGCCACCACGTCGACCAGCGCGGGCGATGCCCCTTTATACGGCACGTGGATCATTTTGATACCTGCCATGGTCTTGAACAGTTCGCCGGCGAGGTGATGCGGGCTGCCGATGCCTGTCGAGCCGTGGCGCAACTGGTTCGGGTGCGCGCGCGCCAGCGCGATCAGGTCCTTGGTGTTTTTAGCCGGAACCGACGGATGCACGACGACTATGCCCGGCACCGTTGCGATGTTGGTGACAAAAGTAAAATCCTTGAACGGGTCATAAGCGAGCTTCGGATAGAGCGACACGTTGATGGCGTTGGCGACCGTCGGCATGAACAGCGTGTAACCGTCCGGCGGCGATTTGGCAGCAATTTCAGAGGCAATATTGGTGCCCGCACCCGCGCGGTTCTCCACTATCACCGACTGCCCCCACGCTTCGGTCATGCGCGCACCAACCGCGCGCGCCAGAATGTCTGCCGCGCCGCCTGGAGTGTAGCCGACGAGGAAACGGATCGTTTTAGTCGGATAGTTCTGCGCCGAAACACCGCCAGTAAATAACAGCCCGATCACGGTTATCGTGCAAAGGATGAATGGCCCGAGGCCACGTAGGGATGAAGGATGAAGGATGAAAAAAAACGAATTCCGTTTATTTGCCATGTACATTGTCCTTGCCATTGTATTTCCATTCATCCTTCATCCTTCCGCCTTCATCCTTTTTCAGGCATGCATCGATACCCGCAGCGACCCCAGTCACAATGCTATTCCGGACAGTACCGTCCCGCATCCTGATTTCCTCCTCGCGATTGACGATGACGCCAGCCTCGAACAGTAGTGCCGGCATGCTGGCGTGCCGCAAGGCAGCCAGGTGATCGTAGTAGTGCACGCCATTGACCTTGTCCGCAAACGGACGGTTTTCGCCCAATACCGGATCAGCATGATACAGCGACGGCGTGAACCCCGCCTTGACCAGCGCGCCGCCGATTGCCGACGCGCATCGCAGGCCCGTGCGCCAGCCGGGATTTTCGCGCGATACGAACGACGAGAACCCTGCGAACCTGTCGCTGTAACGCTGCGCTGCCCCCTCGTGAACCCACGTGCTCTGATAGCGTGCCTGCGTTGAGTCGTGATGCACCGAAATGAACAGGTCTGCGCCGCGTGCCGCGCGCGGACGGCGCCATAAGTCGCGCATTCCGCCGTCAGCGCCGATCAATTGCGTCGCATGGCCGCGCGCCTGCAAAGCCGTTTCGAGCTCGCGCGCCAGATCGAGATTGAATGCAAACTCCGGGCGGCCGCGCGCGCTGGTGGCCCCCGGCTCTTCGCGGTAATGCCCGACGTCGATCGCGATGGTAGCGGCACTTGCTGGGTTGAATACTGCCGAGACTGCCAATCCCCACACCAACACGAGGCCTGCAATCATGGCACGCGGTAACGCTCCACCACGTCCGGATCGGGATCGCGGCCGAGCCCCGGTCCAGTGGGCAGTGCAATGCGGCCGTTCTTCACCGCTATCGCATCGCCCAGCGGATTCGCTCCCAGTTCGGTGTACGAATACTCGATCATCGTTTCGTGCTCGAACGCCGCCGCCATGTGCAGGGTCGCCAGCAGGCCGGGGCCGAAATACGGCGAATGCGGCACCAGCGTCACGCCGCGCTCGCGCGCGAGCTGCGCGATGCGCATCATTTCAGTGATGCCACCGATCTTGGTCACACTCGGCTGCGCGTAATCAACTGCACCAGCGTCAAACATCACCTGGAAATCCGTGAGGCTTACCGCGTTCTCACCGGCGGATACTGCGATTCCACAGTCACGGCGCACGCGCGCCAGACCTGCATAGTCTTCAGGCGGCCACACCGGCTCCTCGAACCAGAACAAATCGTATTCGCGCACCTTCGCGGCAATCGCTATTGCCTCAGCCGGTGTCCACGGGCAATTAGTGTCCATCATCAGCTTCACATCCGGACCGATGGCTTCGCGCGCCGCGCGCACTTGTTCGACGCCGATTTCATGCAATTTGATGGCGCGATAACCGCGTTCGACCGCGGCCTTGGCGTTGCGCGCGATCAGCGCCGGGTCGGTATAGCGCACGAGACTCGCGTACGCGGAGAAATCCTTGCGCCGCACGCCACCCAGCAATTCCGCCACCGGCTTGCCGGCTGCTTTGCCGGCAATGTCCCACAGCGCAATGTCGAGGCCCGACATCGCATACATGACGGGACCGGTACGTCCGAGCAAATGCAGTTTGCGCTGCAGGTCCAGCATCAGCGCCGTGATATCGTGCTCGTCGCGGCCGATTGCCAGTGGCGCAATCAGCGCCTCAATCGCCGTGCGTGTTGCCGGCCACACCGCGTAACCGAATGCCTCACCCCAACCGACGATGCCGCTGTCGGTTTCGACCCGCAGCAGCAGCATTTCCATATTACGCGGCTTGCCCGCGAACAGCGGCTTGGGCCCGCACACGTCGAACGGCAGATTGAGCGCGATTGGTGTGACGGACTTGATCGTCATGGTGACTTAAAGCCCTTCTGCCCTGGCGCCGGAATCCTTGACGACCTTGGCCCACTTCACGATTTCCGTGCGTATCCAGGTGGCGAATTCCTCCGGCGTGCCGCCAGCGACTTCGAACCCGAGATCGATCAACTTGGACTGCATCTCCGGCTTTTTCAGCGCGCCGTTCACGACCTTGTTCACGCGCTGCACGTAATCTTTCGGCGTATTGGCGGGCGCGAGTATGCCGTTGATGGTGACGGCGTCGATTGCCGCGTAACCAGCTTCGGCAAACGTCATGACGTCGGGCATGGCCTGAGTGCGCTTCGGGCTCGTAATCGCCAGCGCGCGCAGCCGGCCGGACGCAACATGCGGCCGGATGCCGCTTTGCGTGGCGAACACCATGGTAATCTGCCCGCCGAGCAATTCGGTCAGCGACTGGCCCGCGCCTTTGTACGGAATATGCCGGACGTCGACACCGCCCACCGCGCGCAGCTGCTCGCCGGCGAGATGCACCGCCGTGCCATTGCCTGCCGAACCGAAATTCAATTTTCCCGGCTCTGACTTTGCGAGCGCCACGAGTTCACGCACGCTTTTCGCCGCCACCGCAGGATGCACGACCAGCACCAGCGGCGCGGTGGCCACCAGCACGGCCGGCGTGAAATCCTTCAGCGTGTCGTACGGCAATTTTCCCAGCAAACTCGGATTGACGACGAACGCCGCGTCTATCATGCCTATGGTGTGGCCATCGGGCGCCGCGCGCGCAACAATCAGCGTGCCGATGGTGCTGCTGCCGCCCGCTCGATTGTCGATCACGACCTGCTGGCCGAACTCATCGCTGATGAAAGGTCCGAGCAGACGCGACAGCGTATCGGTACCACCGCCGGGCACGTACGGCACGATGAAACGGATCGGCCGCGTGATCTGGGTTTGCGCAGCGACGGTATTGCACTGTGCGGACGCGACGATGACCAATGCTGCGGTGAAAAGACGCTTCATGCTTCCCCCATTACCTCAAAATCGAAATGGAACCGCCGATACACGCCGATGAACGCCGAATGAATGCGGATGAAAAACAAATCGAATAGCGGACAGAATTAGGCTGGATAAGTGCTCTGTCAAACTGGAATTTATCGGCGTTCACCGGCGTTTATCGGCGGTTGCTTTTGTTTTTAACATCCATCACCACCCCAGCACATAAGCGGGCCTGCGCGGATCGGCCCCGCCGTGCAATATCCCCGTCTTGTGATCGACGACGATGGTGCACGGCGCACCGGCGAGCCAGGTGTAATCGTCCCACCAATGCACTTTGTGGCCGAGTTGCTTCAGCACTTTACCGGTGGCGGCGGGAATGCGTCCTTCCATATACAGGCGGCCCGGATAGTACGCATGCGGCTCGAACGAGCCCGGGAAACTGTAATTGGCGAAGCGCGGCGCTTCGATTGCCGCCTGCGCATCCATGCCGAACACGTTGACGTTGAGGAACACCTGCAGCATCGCCTGCGGCTGCACGTCGCCGCCAGGCGTGCCGAAAGGCATCAGCACTTTGCCGTTCTTGAATGCGAGCGCCGGATTCGGCGTCAGGCGCGGTCGCTTGCCCGGCGCAACCGAACAAGGGTGGGTCGGGTCCGACCACGACTGCGTGCCACGTCCCGAGCACACCAGGCCGACGCCGGGGATGACGGGCGAATTATTGGAACCGTCCGACGGCGTCGCCGAAAACGCGTTGCCGTGACGGTCGATGCAGCAGGTATAGGTTGTGTCGCCGGGCCCCGGGGCTTCGTCAGCTTGCGCCGGCGTCATCCACCGGCCCGGCAGATTGGCCAGTGTTGCCGGGTCGCCCGCGGGTGGCATGCCGGGCCACGCGCGGTCGGCGTTGATCATGCCGCGGCGATGCTCGGAGTACTTGTCCGACATCAGCCCCTTCATCGGCACCTTGATGAAATTCGGATCGCCGAAATGCTGGTGGCGGTCGGCGAGCGCGAGTTTCAGCGCTTCCGTGACAACATGGATGTATTCGGGCGAGTTGTGTCCCAGCGCCTGCAGGTTGTCTCTCTTCAGGATATTGAGCGCCATCGGCAACACTGGCCCCTGCGACCACGGGCCGCAGGCGTGCACTTCGACGCCGTTGAACTTCGCTTTCACCGTCGGTTCGAATTTAATGCTGAACTCGGCGAAATCCTCCATGCGCATCAGGCCGCCGACTTTCTTGTGATGCTTGACGATGGCTGCCGCGATGTCGCCCTTGTAGAACGCGTCGCGCGCAGCGCGCAGTGCCAGCCGGCGCCCCTTGCGGCGGTTCGCTTTCTCGACGTCGGCCATGTACTGCAGCGTGCGGCCGAGATCGGCCTGCACGAACATTTCGCCGGGCAACGGCGGCTTGCCTTTGGGCAGGAATATTTTTTTGCTCGCCGGATAGCCTTCGTAAGAAGCCTGGTTGATGGTGATAAATTCCGACATCAATGGATACATCGGAAAACCTTCACTGGCGAAACGAATCGCCGCCGACGCCACTTCGCCGAAGCTCATGGTGCCGAAGCGCTCGAGCGCCGTGATCCACGAATCGGGCGCCGCCGGTACTACGCTGCGCAATTCGTTCGCAGGTATTTTCCCGCCGTGAAATTTCTGGAAAAAATCCGGCGTGATCGCTTTCGGCCATACACCGAGGCCGTCGATGCAGTGGATTTCCTTTTTCTTCGCCAGATACACGATCAGCGGCGCGACGCCGCCAAAACTCACCTTGTCGGTCTGCAGCACGCCCATAGCGATGCCTGACGCAACGCCAGCGTCGATCGCGTTGCCGCCGGCTTCGAGAATCTGAAAACCCGCATGCGCGGCAAGATAATGGCCCGCGGCGATGACGTGGCGGCTACCCATGATGGTCGGTCTATTTGCCATGCGAGTCGTCCTTATGCTGATTGCAGTTGGAATATTTCAGCCAGGCCAACAGCAC
>Ga0114966_10002511_pt1 | contig 16368 bp, 15 predicted proteins | sample M_130207_XF_Meta_FD_87029 | JGI IMG/M metagenome (GOLD analysis project Ga0114966, IMG submission 87029) | Freshwater microbial communities from Lake Montjoie, Canada to study carbon cycling - M_130207_XF_MetaG | ecosystem: Environmental > Aquatic > Freshwater > Lake | place: Lake Montjoie...
GCTTGGTTTTATGAGTTGGTTTTTAGTTTCAGCTTTAGCGCCAAAACTCAATAACTTGGGTTTTGATCTTTCAAAAAAGGAGCTCTACTGGTTAGCTGCAATGCCAGGTCTAGCAGGAGGTGGACTTCGCTTAATCTGGATGTTCCTGCCACCAATTCTTGGAACACGTAAGTTAGTTACATATTCAACCGCGCTACTAGTTTTGCCCCTCGTTGGCTGGTCATTTGCAGTTCGTTCACCTTCAACTCCCTACGTGGCCCTTTTGATTCTCGCCTTTCTCTCTGGAATCGGCGGCGGGGTCTTTTCGGGATTCATGCCAAGTACTTCATATTTTTTCCCTAAATCAAAACAGGGTCTGGCCCTTGGTATACAGGCAGGTGTAGGAAACTTTGGAGTCAGCATTATTCAATTCTTCACGCCAATCATTGTTGGTTCAGCAATGCTCGGAGCAACACTTGGAGCACCTCAGCGATTTGTAGATCAAGTCAAGGGAATTGATAAATCAGTCTGGTACCAAAATGCCGGACTCATCTGGGTGCCATTTGTAATTGTCTCGGTAATAATCTCTTGGGTTTTCCTTAAGAGTGTTCCGGTCACAGCACGTGGAGTAAAAGATCAATTAGATATATTTAACAACAAACACACCTGGTTAATGACGGTCCTCTATTTTATGACTTTTGGAACATTCTCGGGTTTCTCTGCTCAATTCGGCTTACTGATTAAGAACCTCTTTGGCGAGTTTGCTAACGCCCCAGATCCAGTTAAGTACGCATTCTTCGGCCCACTTGTAGGTTCGGCAGCTCGTGTTATTAGCGGTCCAATTGCCGATCGCTTAGGCGGCGGTATTCTTACTTTCTTCTCTGGAGTAGGAATCGCAGCTTCGGCGATTTTCACATCTGCTCAATTATCCCCCGCAAGTAGTGATGACTTTATGAAGTTCTTCTGGGGAATGATGGCAATCTTCTTCTTTGCTGGGGTCGGTAATGCAAGCACTTTCAAACAGATGCCTATGATTTTTGCACCTCGTCAAGCAGGAAGTGTTATTGGATGGACGGGTGCTATCGCAGCATTTGGCCCATTTATTTTCGGTGTGCTGCTCTCGCTTATGGCACCAGCAGGCTTCTTTAAAGGTGTCGCACTATTTGCCGTAATCGGTACGTGTATTGCTTGGTGGTTTTATACGCGGAAAACTGCCGAAGCTAGAAATTAGAGGCTGACTCGTTATTCCGAGTGATATTCGGCAGACTCTGCCTATGGATATCACTCGGCTTAACGCACTTTCAGATGCGGTCATGGATGTAGCCCGTGGTGAAGATCTAAAAACTTCATTGAAGCGCTTGATTCAAAATGCCGTGCTTATCACTGATTGCACCTACGGAGCGCTCGGATCAATTACAGCCGATGGCACCTTAGAAGATTTCACTTACGTGGGTATGAGTGATGAGACTGCCGATGAGATTGATACTTTCCCCGAAGGTAAGGGCCTGCTCGGGCACTTACTTTCAGTTCCCGAACCTTTACGCATTTCAAAAATTGCAGATCACCCATCGTCAGTCGGCTTTCCTCCTGGTCATCCATCAATGTCTGGTTTTCTCGGTGTACCTATTCGCATCCGTGACGAGCTGTATGGAAGCATTTATCTGACACAAAAAAGAAATGGGCAGGACTTCACCCAAGAAGATGAAAGCCTTGTAGTTGTATTGGCATCTGCCGCAGGAGTTGCCATTGATAGCTATCGCGGACACATAGCTCAGAATCAAATCGGTGTGTTGGCTGAACGGGAGCGAATCGCTAGAGATTTGCATGACCTAGTAATACAGCGAATCTTTGCTACGGGTATGTCATTGCAGAGTATCAATCTGAACTCAGACTTATCGCACAATGACCTAGGGAAAATCAAGTCCAGCATTGATAATCTCAATTCAACTATTCAAGAAATCCGTACTACGATTTTTGCTCTCCAGGATGAACATCCCATCATAAACATTCGTACTTTAGTCTTGAGTGAAATCGCCTCACTTACGCAAACAGCAGGATTCCAAATTACGCACTCATTTGTAGGACCTGTCGACAAAGTCATTGGTCAAGAGTTAACTGAACAGATGATCCCGGTAATTCGCGAACTCATTACCAATGCAATAAAACATGCAGATGCTTCGGCCATTGACCTTGTAGTGCTAGCGAATCAAACGTACTGCGAAATTCGTGTGGTCGACAACGGCAAGGGCTATGTCGCTGGTGCCAGAAAAAGTGGATTGCTCAATCTCGAGCGGCGCGCCTTAGCTAGAGGTGGCGAGTTCGAAATTCTAAAAAATGTAAACTCAGGAACTCGCACAATGTGGAGAGCTAGTCTTTAGCTTTTACCTACGCTCAAACGAACTGCCATTGCCGCGGCTTGTGTACGTCGTTCTAGTCCTAATTTTCTCAGAAGTGATGAGACATAATTCTTGACGGTCTTTTCGGCCAAAAACATATTTTTAGCGATCTCTCTATTCGTCATTCCAGCCCCAATAAACTCCAAAACGCGCTGCTCTTGATCAGTCAACTCGTAGATTTCGCTGGCCGGATTTCTATTTTCGCGTAAGCGATTTGTAACTGAGGAGATTAATTTTGTGTCAAGGAAGCTTTCACCAAGTGCCACTTTGCGAATGGAGGCAAGAATTTCTAGATTCTTTATATCTTTAATTAGATAGCCAGCTGCGCCGCCGAGAACAGCGCCAAGCAAAGCCTCGTCATTTTGGAAAGAAGTCAACATCAAGACTTTCAATGAGGGCTTCATTGCAATGAGCTCCCGGCACAGCTCGATCCCATTTCCATCAGGAAGACGCACATCTAGCACAGCAACATCGGGATCCGATGACTCAAAGTGATTTAACGCTTGCGCACAATTTGCTGCGCTTCCAACAACTTCTAAATCATTTTCTGCATCAATGAGGTCTATCAATCCTTTTCGGACCAATTCATGATCATCAACTACGAAAACCTTAGTAACCACGTAATCCCCTATTTAGCTGCGAATGAACTCAATATGCCACTTATCAGGACCTTCATCAAGGAAAGTAACGGAGTATGCACCAGGATGCTTCTTCTCAATTTGGGCAAGGAGCGGAATTGGCTTATGGGGGGCAACTAAAACCATTCCATCACCAGCTTTTAGTGATTCAAGTGCGCCAAAAATCGCGGGGTGACGAATCTCGTGTGGAATCAATGTCGCGTCGAGTTCGGGGTATGTAGATGAGCTCTCTTCTCCACATCGACATGAATGAGAATTTACATTTTCAGGTGCTTGCGTAATCGAAATTATTTCCATTTTACAATTCTATCGTTGACGTTAAAGCATCAATGGCTTTTACTAGCTTTATGTGAGTGCAACCCCTCAGTTAATATCACAGTGCAATACAAATATTTTATGCTCCAGTTTTTACCGGAGAGTTCTCGAGTATTGCCCACTCTTCATCGGTAAATAGACGTGAACGTGTAAGAAAGCGTTTTCCCTCAGTCGACTCAAGTGAAAATCCTCCCCCACGCCCATCTACAACATCGATCGTGAGATGAGTGTGTTTCCAATATTCGAACTGCGACGCTGACATCCAGACGGCAATTGCTTCATTGAGTTCGGGAATAACTAACTCCCCAACTAATACATCTGAACCACCAACACGAAATTCGCCTTTGAGATAACACATTGGGGAAGATCCATCACAGCAACCACCTGATTGATGAAACATCAGTGGGCCGTTGATGGCGGAAAGCTTTATTAATAACAGCGCCGACTCGCGCGTGTAGTCAACGCGAGACGGCAGTGTCATGTGTTCTCCTTAGAAGAAACCAAGCTTGTTTGGTGAATATGAAACTAGCAGGTTCTTGGTCTGTTGGTAATGATCAAGCATCATTTTATGGTTTTCGCGGCCGATACCTGAGGCCTTGTAACCACCAAATGCTGCACCGGCTGGATATGCGTGATAGCAGTTAGTCCAGACGCGACCAGCTTGAATTGCCCGGCCTGCGCGATAAGCGGTATTCATATCGCGAGTCCAAACACCTGCACCTAGTCCATACAAAGTGTCATTTGCAATTTCCATGGCGTTATCAAAGCCATCAAACTTTGTCACAGAGACAACTGGTCCGAAGATTTCTTCCTGGAAGATTCTCATCTTGTTGTTTCCTTCAAAGATTGTTGGCATCACGTAATAGCCACCGGATAGTTCGCCGCCAAGATCTGCGCGCTCTCCACCAGTGATTACTTTTGCGCCTTCTTTCTTTCCGATATCTAAGTAAGAAAGGATTTTTTCTAACTGATCAGTGCTGGCTTGCGCACCCATCATTGTTGAAAGATCTAATGGATTACCCATCTTGATTGCTTGAGTTCGGGCAGTTACGTCACCCATGAACTTGTCATAAATCTTTGATTCCACAAGACCACGTGATGGACAAGTACACACTTCGCCTTGATTTACTGCAAACATTGTGAAGCCTTCAAGCGCTTTGTCGTAGAAAGCATCATTTTCAGCTGCAACATCATTAAAGAAGATGTTTGGGCTCTTGCCACCTAATTCAAGAGTGACGGGGATGATGTTTTCTGAGGCATATTGCATGATTAAGCGACCTGTTGTGGTTTCGCCAGTAAATGCAATTTTGGCAATACGAGGTGATGAGGCAAGTGGCTTACCTGCTTCAACGCCAAAGCCATTAACGATATTTACAACTCCTGGTGGCAATAGATCTTTAATGATGTCCATTAAGAAAAGAATTGAAACTGGAGTTTGTTCAGCTGGCTTTAAAACAACGCAGTTACCTGCAGCTAAAGCTGGAGCTAATTTCCAGACCGCCATCAAGATTGGGAAGTTCCACGGAATGATCTGACCAACAACTCCTAGTGGCTCATGGAAGTGATACGCCACAGTGTCATGATCAAGTTCGCCTGCAGTTCCTTCTTGAGCGCGGACTGCGGCAGCAAAATATCTAAAGTGATCTATTGCAAGTGGGATATCGACATAGAGCGCTTCACGAACTGGCTTTCCGTTTTCCCAAGTTTCAGCAACTGCAATCGCCTCAACATTTGCTTCCATGCGATCTGCAATCTTGTTAAGGATTATTGCGCGCTCAGTTGCAGAGGTCTTACCCCACGCAGGTGCAGCAGCATGTGCAGCATCTAGAGCTTTATCGATGTCCTTGGCATTACCACGTGCTACTTCGCAGAAAACTTTTCCAGTAACTGGAGTTACGTTTTCAAAATATTGACCTGAATCTGGCTTTACATATTCACCATTGATCCATTGGTCATATCGTGCTGCGTAATTAACTTTGCTTCCGGGTTGTCCGGGAGCAATGAAATCAGTCATTTTTCCTCCAAGGTCTAGGCACGCAACGGTGCGCGCAATGTTGGATTGAAAGTAGACCTGGCTTAGCCAGCAATCAATGAAAAGTAAGAGCAGTAGCCCTCAAATAGTGAGCTAGTTTTGAGATATTTCTAGCGCCCCACGCAAAATGTGAACTTTGCCAACGCCTACAACTCTCCAGATGTCATCGTTTATCAACGCGGTATTTTCATCGATTCCAATTAACGTGGATTCTGCGCCAATGCGCGCAATGAAAGAAGCCACACGATCTGGTAACCAGCCAAGCATTTTGTCGTAGTGTGGAATTACTTCAATATCTGGCAATAGATTTAACCCATCACTATGTGAAGTCTTTCGAATTCCCATAATAGTTCCACCAAAAGCCATAGCGCCGGCAGAACATCCAGCCAGAGATGAACCGCTTTCCCACTGCTTAACAATTGCATCCCACAGCGGTGAATCTTTAAAAATGTCTACGATTCGATGTGGATCCCCGCCGGAGAAATAGATAAGTCCTGCACCTGAAATTGCTTCGACAAATTCTGGGTTAAATGCATCTTCTCGCTCATGAATAGGCAAGTACATGCACTCGCTTCCAATTCTGTCCGATTGCTCTTGACCTCGTCGTTTCCAATAACTGCGGCGATCCTCGCCTTCACCTGAGGATCCAGTAGGAATTTGAATGTAAGTGTTTTTCTTTCCACGTTCAAATGCAGAATGCAGGAGTCCAGTTTCGAACTCCTGCATTACTGGCAAATATTCTCCTGAACCGACAAGGGCCAAAACGCCTTTGTTGTGATTCATGTGTAAGAGTTTAAGCCATGGCTTTCTTAAGATTTTCATCTATTGAGTTAAGGAACTGCTGAGTCGTTTGATAAGGCGCATCTTTTGAAATCAAAAGTGATAGATCCTTAGTCATTTTTCCTTGCTCGACAGTCTCGATACATACACGCTCAAGTGTGTCGCAGAAAGTGGCTAATTCTTTGTTGTTGTCAAGCTTTGCTCGGTGTGCAAGACCGCGAGTCCACGCAAAAATAGATGCAATCGGATTGGTTGAAGTTTCTTTACCCTTTTGGTGATCGCGGTAGTGGCGGGTAACCGTGCCATGAGCCGCTTCAGATTCAACTATTTTTCCATCTGGTGTCATTAAGACTGACGTCATTAAACCAAGTGAACCATAGCCTTGTGCAACAGTATCTGACTGAACATCTCCGTCGTAGTTCTTACATGCCCATACGTATCCACCTTCCATACGCAACGACATTGCAACCATGTCATCGATCAGGCGGTGTTCGTACCAAATTCCTGCAGCTTCAAACTTTTCTTTAAACTCTGCCTGATAAATTTCTTCAAAAATATCCTTGAAGCGACCGTCATACGCTTTCAAAATTGTGTTCTTAGTTGAAAGATAAACTGGGTACTTACGCAGCAAGCCGTAGTTGAGCGAAGCATGAGCAAAGTCGCGAATTGAATCATCAACGTTGTACATACCCATTGCTACGCCCGAAGATTTAAAGTCAAAAACGTTGTACTCAGTTGGCGCTGAACCATCTTCAGGAACAAAAGTAAGTGTGAGTTTTCCTGGACCAGGTACTTTGAAATCCGTGGCCTTGTATTGATCTCCGAATGCATGGCGACCAATAACAATTGGCTTGGTCCAATGAGGAACCAAACGAGGAACATTGCTGATGATAATTGGTTCGCGGAAAATTACGCCGCCCAAGATGTTACGGACAGTTCCATTTGGAGACTTCCACATCTTTTTTAAGCCAAATTCTTCAACACGAGCTTCGTCCGGAGTGATTGTTGCGCACTTAATACCCACGCCATGTTTTTGGATTGCATGTGCAGAATCGATTGTTACTTGGTCATCTGTAGCATCGCGATTTTCCATACCAAGGTCGTAATACTCAAGATTTACATCTAAATAAGGAAGGATGAGTGAGTCTTTGATGAACTGCCACATGATGCGAGTCATCTCGTCACCATCTAGTTCAACAACGGTTCCTTCTACTTTGATCTTGGCCATGTATTGCGCTCCTTTTAGAGTGTTTGAACGTCTGCTTGTTTAGCGCGAACTGCTTCAGCTGCTTGCTTGAGTGCATCAACTTCTGAATCAGTTAACTTGCTTTCAACAACTTTTTTAATTCCTTCGCGACCGATTTGCGCTTCGACTCCAAGATAAACCCCAGAGATTCCATATTCGCCATCAACCCACGCACATACCGGCATAACTGCGCCTGAATCTTCAATAACTGCTTTTGCCATTCGAGCTGCAGCAGCTGATGGTGCGTAATAAGCCGATCCTGTTTTAAGTAGTGCAACAACTTCTGCGCCACCGTTGCGCGTGCGATCAACTAATTCATCAATTTCAGTTTGAGATAAAAGTTCGCTTAACGCTTTGCCGTCAACAGTACAGCGGCTAGGGACTGGAACCATTGTGTCGCCGTGTGAACCAAGCGTCAGAGTCTTAACCGCACCAACTTTTACACCGAGCTTTTCTGCAACAAAGTTAGTAAAGCGGGCAGTATCAAGCATTCCTGCTTGTCCCATTACGCGATTCTTAGGAAAATTTGTGGCAATCTGTGTCAGCGCCGTCATTTCATCAAGTGGATTAGAAACCACGATTATTACTGCGTTCGGTGAATGCTTGGCGATATTTTCTGCAACTCCACGAACGATTCCTGCGTTAACACCAATCAAATCCATTCGGCTCATGCCAGGTTTACGTGGAAGACCTGCAGTAATAACGACTACATCTGAGTTTGCAGTTGCTTCATAACCAGCACCTTCTGATGTGGTCGTTGCGCCAATGATCTTGGTTTCAAAGCCTTCGATTGAACGTGACTGATTCATATCCAGGGCTAATCCTTCGGGCTTACCTTCAAGGATGTCAGTTAGTACAACTGTTTCGAAGATGTTGTATTCAGCTAAGCGAAGCGCAGTTGTTGAACCGTAAAAACCTGCACCGACTACTGTGACTTTTCCGCCCATGGCGTACTCCTTTAGCTCGTTCTGCCCGTTTAAGGCACTGCCCAAACTCTACCGTCCGCGAGGAAGGGCTATTGCCAGAGCAAACAGGGCTATCGCTATTAGGAGTGGAAAGTAGAGTTCGAATTTACGTTGATGGCGGGCTTTCATTGCAATGCCAGCAGTGCCTACCGCAAGAAAAAGTGACCCACCTCGCACAATGCCAAAAATGCCTAATGTAACTCCAATAAGGATTGCCACATTGCTAACTATCGTTAATAGACGGTTATTTATCCGCATGCATCAACGACATTCTTTACTAGCATCGCACGCGTCATTGGACCTACTCCACCAGGCATTGGCGCAACCCATGATGCAATTTCCATTACAGAGGGATCGACATCGCCAAGTAAACCTTTATCCGTGCGCGAAATTCCAACATCGATGACAACTGCGCCAGGTTTAATCATGTCTGCTTTTAAGAAATGTGCTTGCCCAATTGCTGCAACAATTACGTCTGCATTTTTTGTGTGAGCAGTTAAATCTTTTGTACCCGTATGTGTCAAAGTTACCGTTGCATTTTCCTGCTTACGGGTCAATAACAAACCTAGTGGTCGACCAACAGTTAAGCCTCGACCAATGACAGTAACTTCGGCGCCCTTTGTGCTAATTCCATAATGCGTTAAAAGCTCAACAATTCCATGAGGTGTACATGGCAATGGTGCGTCATAGCCAGAAACCAAACGGCCTAAGTTCATAGGGTGCAAACCATCTGCATCCTTTGCTGGGTCAATTGCTTCTAGTACGCGCTGAGTGTTAATTCCTTTTGGAAGTGGAAGTTGAACAATGTATCCAGTGCATTCAGGCGAAGCATTTAAATCCTTAACTGCTGCCAATACATCGGCTTCACTTGCACTCTCTGGTAGATCGACTCGAATTGAGTTAATGCCAATCTCGTGACAGTCGCGATGCTTGCCCCCAACATATGAATGCGACCCTGGATCATCACCCACAAGAACCGTGCCAAGACCTGGTGTGATTCCACGCGTTTTTAACTCAGCAGTTCGAATTGCTAGTTGGCCTTTGATTGTTGCAGCTAATGCTTTTCCATCCAGAATTTGTGCGCTCATGGCGCTCATCCTAATCGCCCTTTAGGCGTGAGAGAAGTGACGTACACCTGTGAAGAACATCGCAATACCAGCTGATTTAGCTGCTGCAATGACTTCTTCATCGCGAACGCTTCCACCTGGTTGCACTATTGCAACCACACCAGCATCAAGCAATATCGAAAGACCATCTGCAAAAGGAAAAAATGCATCACTTGCTGCAACGCTGCCTTTTACACGATCACCTGCGCGTGCAACTGCTAACCGAGCCGAATCAACGCGGTTGACCTGGCCCATTCCAATTCCTACTGATGCAGTATTTTTCGCCAATAAAATCGCGTTGCTCTTAACACTTCGAACACTTCGCCAAGCAAACTCAAGATCTTTCATAGTCTGCATATCAACTTGACCACCAGAAACTTGTTGCCAATTTTCTGGAGAATCTCCTGGCGCATTAATCAAATCGGTATCTTGGAGCAAAATGCCACCAGATACTGGGCGTAGTTCCATATCTGTAATTGTTGGGACTTCACATTTAAGAATTCTGATATTCGCTTTTTTCTTTAAAATTTCAAGCGCATCCTCATCATAATCAGGTGCGATTAATACTTCAGTAAACACCTCAGAAAGTGGTGTTGCCATCGCTAGATCTACTTTTCTGTTAGCCGCAACGACTCCACCAAATGCAGAAATTGGATCACATTCATGTGCGTGCTGATATGCAACTGCAACACCAAGTGCGCACACTGCTATTCCGCAGGGATTTGCATGCTTCATGATTGCTACCGCAGGATCACGGTGATCTAAGACTGCCCGCCAGGCAGATTCGGCATCGGTATAGTTATTAAAAGACATCTCTTTACCGTGAAGCTGAACCGCGTTAACAATGCCAACAGGTCCGCCGGAATAAATCGCCGCATTTTGATGTGGGTTTTCACCATAACGTAAAGTATTTTCGCGGTGCCAGATGCGACCGAACCATTCTGGAAGTTTTTCGTCGCTGCCTAACCAGTTAGCAATTGTTAAGTCGTATTCGGCAGTTGTTCTAAAGGTTTCAAGGGCTAATTGGCGGCGTTCATCAAAGGTAAAACCCCCAGCTTTAACCGATGCAAGCAGTTGGTCATATTGAGATGTCTGGCAAATAACGGCGACTGAGCTATGGTTTTTGGCTGCTCCACGTAACATCGATGGGCCACCGATATCAATTTGTTCGATGCATTCAGCAAAATCAGCACCTGAAGCGATAGTTGCTGCAAACGGGTAAAGGTTAATCACTACTAAATCAAATGGTTCAATATCTAATTCTCTAATTGCATCTAAGTGTTCAGGGTTATTTTGATCCGCCAGAATTCCAGAGTGAACACGTGGGTGCAGAGTCTTCACGCGTCCCCCCATAATTTCGGGAAAACCTGTGTATTGACTTACTTCGGTTACTGCAATTCCTGCAGCTTGAAGATTCTTGGCAGTTGATCCCGTGGAGAGTATTTCTACGCCAGCACTACTAAGAGCTGCGCCAATTTCTAACAAACGCTCTTTGTCGTAAACACTGAGCAGTGCTCTGCGAATTTTCTTACGTTCAGACATTGCGCTCCAAAGTTGGAAGTATCAGGGCGATGGTCGCAACAATGAGACCGCGTTCAACTTTCTTAATTCTCTCATGAAGGGTTGCTTCATCATCGCCCGGCAGAACCGGGACCTGCATCTGGGTGATGATCGGCCCTGTATCAACTCCGTCATCAACCCAATGAACCGTTGTCCCCGTAACTTGCACGCCTGCAGCAAGTGCATCACGAACTGCATGCGCACCCGGAAAATCAGGAAGCAGCGCTGGATGGCAATTGATTGTTGGAAACCTATTCACAAATTCAGTTGGCAAGATTCGCATGAATCCTGCGCTTACAACTAAATCTGCTTTGTATTGGGCCACCGCATCAAAGATTTGCTTGTTCCATGTTTGGCGAGAAGCGCCAACTTCAATTACTTTGCTTTGGATTCCAGATGTACTGGCTCGCGCTAATACCTGAGCCGAACTAACATCACTTATCACTGCAACTATTTCAATATCTAGTTCAGTAGCATCAATAATCGCCTGTGCCAAAGTTCCTGAACCAGATGCCAAAATTACTACGCGATGAGTCATCGCCGTCTTCCAAGACGTGGGAGAAATAGCCCCAAAACAGCACCTAGTCCTAGTTCGGCCGCGATTGACAACGGGAATTTCCAGACAGAAACACCAACTGTAGACATTGCTTCAGAAAATAATGATCCACTTCCGGCATATGCAATTACAAATAAAATCAGCGTTGAAAACACGAGTGACTGGACAAGAATTCTTGTACTAAGTGCAACTGTCCAATTAACTATCAGCACCCCGGTAAGAACGACTATCAGAATTCCAAATAAAGCTATTGAGAATTTCTCTGTCGGCAAAGCCCCCAATAATGGGAAAGCTGGGATTGCATTCAATTGAAAATCCCAAGGAGCTACAAGTGTGTCAGCACCAACTGCAAAACCTGTTCCAGAAAAATACCCCAAAACCGCGACCACGGCATTTGGAATATAAAGAATATTTAGCAGTAACAATAAAAGACCACCAAAAATGCCCGGTTGTAAAACAACAGTGAGCGACTTGACCGTATGAAAGTGAGTAAGAATCGAAATACCTAAAACTATTGAGGCAATGCCAAGCAAGAGTGCGATAGCTCGTGATCCATATAGTACGGCTTGACCAAAAATAAGGCGACGGCCGACAGTAGCTGAAGTAATTAATATCAAAGGAAGAACAAAAATTGGCGCCATATACCAAACTGGCTTTATTGCAGGTGTGGCTGAAAAATAGGATAAAAGCATTGCGGCAATTGTGTATTGAACCGCAAAGAGAATGCGAGCAAGTGATATCAATGAACTGTCATGATCTAGTCGATCAACAATTCTTGTCATTGCATTTCTAATCGCAAGCACTGGAAAAATAACCGCACCGATCGGTAAGTACGACAAAAGCGCGGGTGTATTTGCTGGAGGTAGCGATAAATTAAAAGGAACGTGATGGGCGCCGAGCCAAATCCATAATGCGGCTCGTAGTGGGACTCCCGTGTTTCCAGTGGTGCTTCCAGCTGTAGCCCACGCAATAAGAGCTACAAATGAAATTGGTAGCAAAATAAGCGCGATACTGCGCACGACTTGGGCCAATGTGGTTCCAAGTACGCGCCCGAACATGTTTTAGCGGCCTAGAATCGCGCGCAGCAAACGCGCGGTTTCACTTGGAGTTTGACCAACTTTCACCCCTGCAGCTTCAAGTGCATCTTTTTTAGCCTGCGCAGTTCCTGATGAACCAGAAACAATTGCACCAGCATGTCCCATAGTTTTTCCCTCTGGCGCAGTGAATCCGGCAACGTATCCAACTACTGGCTTAGTTACATACTCTGCAATAAAAGCTGCGGCACGCTCTTCAGCATCGCCACCGATTTCTCCAATCATTACAATTGCAGTTGTTTCAGGATCATCTTGAAAAGCCTTAAGACAGTCAATATGCGTTGTGCCAATTACTGGATCTCCGCCAATACCAACTGCAGTACTAAATCCAATGTCGCGAAGTTCATACATCATTTGGTAAGTAAGAGTTCCTGATTTTGAAACTAAACCAATTGGTCCTGCCCCAGTGATATCTGCCGGAATAATGCCGATATTTGATTTTCCTGGGCTAATTAAACCTGGGCAGTTTGGCCCAACAATGCGAGTTGTTCCTTTGGTTAATGAATATGCATAAAAACTTGCAGAGTCATGAACTGGTATGCCTTCAGTAATTACTACTACTAGCGGCATAGCTGCATTAATTGCATCAATGACGGCAGCTTTTGCAAACTTAGGTGGAACAAAAACAACTGATGCATTTGCACCTGTTGCACTCATTGCTTCGGCAACGGTGTTAAACACAGGAAGTTGGTGACCATCTATATCTACAACCTGTCCGCCTTTACCAGGAGTTACTCCACCAACGATTTTTGTGCCTGACGCCAACATGCGGCGAGTGTGCTTGGTTCCCTCAGAACCTGTCATTCCTTGAACAATAACTTTTGTATTTTCATTTAGGAAGATAGACATTTATTTGGCCGCCAATTCTGCAGCGCGATTAGCTGCTCCATCCATAGTGTCGAGCTGCTGTACTAGTGGGTGTGCCGCTTTATCCAAGATTGCTCGACCTTCAACAACGTTGTTGCCATCAAGGCGCACAACAATTGGCTTTGTAGCTTTTGAGCCAAGCAATTCAAGGGCTTGGACGATTCCAGTTGCAACTGCGTCGCATGCTGTGATTCCACCAAACACATTTACAAAAACACTTTTAACATCATTATCGCCCAGAATAATTGAGAGACCATCGGCCATAACTTGTGCAGATGCGCCGCCGCCGATGTCTAGGAAGTTAGCAGGGCGAACTCCACCATGTTTTTCTCCGGCATAAGCCACAACATCAAGTGTGCTCATTACAAGACCGGCACCATTTCCGATGATTCCAACTTCGCCATCAAGTTTTACGTAGTTAAGACCTTTTTCTTTCGCTGCAGCCTCGAGTGGATTTTCTGCAGCCTGGTCAATTAATGCCTCATGATCAGGTTGACGAAAATCGGCATTGTCATCAAGAGTGACTTTGCCATCGAGTGCAATCACTTTGCCATCCTTGGTCTTAACTAATGGATTTACTTCAACCAAAGTGGCATCTTCTGATTGGAAAACTTCCCATAATTTAACCAGCACATGTGCAACTTGATCGGCAACATCTGCCGGAAAATTTGCAGCCTTAATAATCTCAGCAGCTTTTGTTTGGCTAATTCCATCAACAGCAGATACTGGAACTTTTGCAAGTTTTTCAGGCGCAGTATGTGCAACTTCCTCAATATCCATTCCGCCAGAAACCGATGCCATAACTAAAAATGTACGGTTTGAACGATCTAGCAAAATCGCTAAGTAGTATTCAGCTTCGATTGGAGCCGCTGCTGCAATCATCACAGTGCGAACTTCGTGGCCTTTAATATCCATTCCAAGTATTGCGCCGGCTTTTTCACGAGCATCAGCTGGATTTTCGGCAAGTTTTACTCCGCCTGCTTTTCCACGGCCTCCAACTTTTACTTGGGCCTTTACAACTACTTTGCCACCAATCTTTGTTGCTGCAGCTTCTGCTTCGTCGGCAGTTGTTGCAATTGCCGCAGCTAAAACAGGTACCCCATGCTTTTCAAAGATATCGCGAGCTTGATATTCAAATAGATCCACGTATCGCTCCACATCGTAATTAGGGCTTAATCCTAGAGCTTCTCAACGGGTGCATAGCGCAGCAGTAATCGCTTCTCGCCATACTGGCCAAAATTAATTGTGGCTTCGGCCTTATCTCCTTCGCCTGCAACTGCCACAACGGTGCCCAAACCAAATGTGTCATGTGACACACGCTCACCAATAGAAAGCGTTACTCCAGAAATCTTCTTTCCAGTTGCACGTGGAGGTGGCGCAGTTGCAGTTCGCGATTTTCGGACAAGTGATGGAGATAGAGATGTAGAGCTTTGGTTGCGCCATTCGATCACATCTTCTGGAATCTCATCCAGAAAACGTGACGGTGGATTGTAATTAGGTGCTCCCCATGTAGATCGATATTCGGCACGCGAAATATATAAACGTTGGCGTGCACGAGTTAAACCGACATAAGCAAGTCTGCGTTCTTCTTCAATTTCATCTTTTTCACCGAGCGTGCGAGAGTGCGGGAAAATTCCATCTTCCATCCCAGTTAAAAACACCGTTGGAAACTCAAGACCTTTTGCTGTGTGAAGCGTCATCATCGTTACGACGCCGCCATGATCTTCGCCTTCTGGAATTTCATCAGCATCTGCAACCAGAGAAACTTTCTCCAGAAATCCGGCCAATGAAATTTCTTCATCTTCACCTAAATCTTCAAAAGGTCGCTCTTCATACTCCATCGACACTGCAACAAGTTCTTTAAGGTTTTCTACGCGAACTTCATCTTGTGGGTCCGTACTATCTGCTAGTTCCTTTAGTAAACCTGATTGCTCCAGGGCTGCTTCGACAATTACTGAAGGTCTAGTTTTTGCTTCAACTAAAACATTGAGGGCGCTGATCATTGCCGTAAATTCATTAATGGATTGCGCCGCACGTGTCGGTAAGCCTGGAGCTTCATTACAGCGCAAAAGCCCTTGCCAGAAAGAAAGTGAATGGGTTTTAGCAAAAGCATCTACGTAGTCCAGTGAGGTGTCTCCGATACCCCTTTTTGGAATATTGATAATTCGACGAAGTGATATTTCATCCTCAAGATTTGCAAGTACACGCAGGTAGGCAAGTAGATCCTTTACTTCGCGACGTTCGTAGAAACGAAGACCACCAACTACTTTGTAAGGCAGGGCGTTTCGCATAAAAACTTCTTCAAAGACGCGAGATTGGGCATTGGTTCGATAGAAAATTGCGGTGTCCCCGGGTTGTGATTTGGATTCTTTTTGTAACTGCCTAATTTCATCGGCGATAAAAATCGCTTCATCATGTTCGCTTTCAGCAACATATCCAACAAGTGGTGCACCAGAACCGGCATCAGACCAAAGGTTCTTCTCTTTGCGGCTTTCATTGCGAGTAATGACTGCATTGGCTGCGTTTAGAATATTTTGGGTAGATCTATAGTTTTGTTCGAGCAAGACAGTTGTTGCATTTGGATAATCAAGTTCAAACTGCAAGATATTGCGAATTGTTGCCCCGCGAAAGCCATAAATACTTTGATCGGCATCACCAACTACGCATAATTCGGCGGATGCCATGCCTTCGGTTTCGGTCCCGACTAACTCTTTAACCAAAATATATTGAGCATGATTTGTATCTTGATACTCATCGACTAATACATGACGAAAGCGCGATCTAAAACGGGCTTTGGCTTCGGGATAACGCTGGAGAACTTCAACTGTCTTTAA
>Ga0114966_10002512_pt1 | contig 16357 bp, 21 predicted proteins | sample M_130207_XF_Meta_FD_87029 | JGI IMG/M metagenome (GOLD analysis project Ga0114966, IMG submission 87029) | Freshwater microbial communities from Lake Montjoie, Canada to study carbon cycling - M_130207_XF_MetaG | ecosystem: Environmental > Aquatic > Freshwater > Lake | place: Lake Montjoie...
AGGCAAAAAACTGCTGAACTAATAATTGCTTTTGTAGATATATTAAATAATCAAAAAGACACAGTAGATATTTCATATGAAGAGATACAAGATAGAGTCTTTAAATTGCGTGAAAGAGAGAAAGACATGGTTACTGATAGACTTAAAAATATGACCGATGAGTTAAGAGATGCTGATACTATTCTTAAAATTAATAAACTAGGCAAATATAGTGTCGGAATGCAAAAAGGTCTTACAATGTATGATAAAGAATATTATGAAAAGGAAGGTGACCTTAGAGATCAAATGGTTAAAGCAGAGAAAAAAATTAGACAATCTAATCCCGACGCAAATGATGAAAATATTGATATATTACTTGATGAATATATGGAACAACAAGAAATTGATAATCAGCTTGATGATGAAGCAAATGATATGCGTGACATAGCGGAAGATTATACTGACGGTAATCACTATACTAGTTTAGAAACTACTGGATATGATGGTGATGAATTGGTTGATTGGGATGACGCATAAATATTTAAATGTTTAATATTTTGTTAATAAAAATAAAATATTAAAAGTTATTTAGCTTTTATACTACTTTTTTTAAAATAAGATATATATAAGATGCTTAAAACTTATGTTAGAGAAAATACCCCTTTAGCTGCTATAATTTTATTTTTATTTATTTTTGGTTCAATTCAAATGATGAAACCAGCATGTTTTTATAATAAAGATGGAAGCATTCGCCATTTTGGTGTTGGATATAGAAATAAAACTATATTACCAATATGGTTGTTATCACTCGTTTTAGGAATTTTATGTTATTTAGCTGTACTGGTATATATTTCTAGTTCTAAAATATTTTAATTTTGATAATCTTCTTTCTTAAGTATAAAAATTTGTTCCATTAATATTTTTAATGATTGATAAACATCTGATTCTATTTTTAAATCTTTTAAAATACTCATTGAAGTATCATACAACTTTATATACTTTACAATAAATTTGTTACATTCTTCATCTGTAAGAAACTCTTGACATTTATTAACTTCTCTAGTAATAAATCTTATTGCGCTTCCCTTTTCAAGAGCAGTTAAACGACGTTTAATTAATTTGAATAATTCATAATTATTCATAACAGTTGCTAAATTTGATTGAATTGGATAAGGATTATTAGAATTATATTTGTACCAGTTATTTTCTTTAAAATATAAAATAAATTTTACATATGGTTGAGATTCAAAACCAAATTGATGATATACTTTTGATAAGAATCTGATTAATATATCTTCAGAATTTTGCCCCTTTAAAATCCATTCTTCAATATAATCACCAAAAGGATAGTTATTATCATCATGATTATCAGAATCATCTAATATATCTTTGTACTTTAACAATAAAGCTTGCTTTGCTTCTTCGTTCATTTTATAAATATTAACAATAGCTTTTAAATATATTTATAAATAATTAAAATGTTTTGTCATCATATTTATCATATTCGTCATATATATATTCGCCATATAATTCAGCATGATTTTTTTCTTGTTCCTTTTTTTGTTTTAATTTTATAGATAATTCTTTTTGTTTTAATTCATTTTCTTTTTGTTTGCTTATTTTTGGTTTATTTTTCGTATTTTCAGTTTTTCCTTTATTATTACTGTTTATGATGTTACTATTACTATTACTATTACTATTACTCTTATTATCAAAAATTTCATTAATTAAAGTATTATCAGCTTCTTCTACTAGTTTTCTCTCTTCTAATTGTTTTATTTGTTCTTTATTAAGAACATGTAAAACAGGACTAACAAATTCAACTTCCCAGTCTTCCCAATCTTCAATTATTTTATCATTCATTTTGTAATTTATATAATATATAATATAGTTTACTATTTAAATTATTTTTTTTAAGTTTAAGGTGTAATAGTATATGTAGTATTTGTAGCTAGCTCTTTTTGATCCTTAGCCTTTTGTTCTGCTTCTTGGAATTTTTTATAATTTGCTTCCATGGTTTTAGGATTTGAAATACATCCTCTTGTTGTCATTTTAAGTTGAACAAGAGATGTTAATAATAATCCTGTATACATGTACCACATCGCTTCTCCAACATTATCTCTCGTTACAACAATTTCAAATAATTCGCTTCTAATTTTTTGTGTTTCTGGATTATCAGTTTGGTATTTAGGTTTTAATAAAGGTGTTAATATGTTCCAGTAAGATTGGAAATTAGATGGAACTATTTGATTAATTAATACCGATGTATTTCCGCAAATTTTAATAATAGTATCAGCAGCTGTCATCATAGCTTCCTTTTGCTCAGGTGTTGATGTTGTATCTTGGTCCATTTTCTTTTGAATTTTTGGATCAACTAATAACTCTGTTATTACTTTATTAGCTGAACTAGAGACCCAAAAATATCCAATAACATCTGAAAAAGCGCTTTTAAAACCAGGATAAACTGTAAGTATTACAATTAAAACACCAAAAATTAAAGTCCACGGTAAAAATGTTAATACACCAGCAACACCCATATTTTCTGTTATATTTCCTCCACATGTTGATGAAATTATAGAAGCGTTAACCATAAATTGAATAACCATAACTAATAGTAAATAAATAGCTAAATACATATAACTAGTGCTTTTGTATTCTTTTTGTTTGGTAGGGTCAAGTGATATTTCATAAGTATAACTAGGTTTAACTGCCAAATAATAAAATAATGTTGTTAATAAAAATGTTACAATATTTAAATAAGAATTAGCCATATATAGATAATATGTATAATTTATTTTATAATTTTAACATTAATTATTATGGATTTCGAAGATTTTTCTAATCAAGGATGGGCTTCGCCTAAACCAGTACTCACTGAACCAGGAGTAACATATTTTCTACATCAAACTCTAAAACAGTGTCATGTTGTTCGAGATAATTTTCATAATATGATCTTCAATATTGGATTATTTATAGGGTTTTTACTTGTTTTAGGATTAATTCTACTTTATAAATACAAAGGAAAGTTATCGCCAGTTGAGTTAGAAAAAAAAAATAAAGAAAAGCAACAATATATTCTCTCTAAAATTCAAAATTTTCAACAAGCCAAACGTATTGCTCATCAAGAATTAATAACAGGGTTACCTGCTTGGGAAAGTGAATATGATATTATTCATTCTAAAAAATAATACAAATATTAAATTAAATATTGTAAATAATTTATTAAATATAATATATAATGGATCAATCTTTAAAAACTGTATATGATGTCAAAGAATCATTAAATGAATACTTTAAACTTAAACAAAAATATGAAGCAGAAATCGCGGCAAATAAAAAGAAAATTATTAACAATCCAACATTGAGTGATAGAGAGAAAAGAAGTGAATTTATGAAGCTTAAGCCCAAATGTATTAATTGTAAAAGACCTGGCGGTTCATTATTTAAAATATTATTTAATCCTGAAGATTCCAGTTTTGAATCATATAGAGAATATAATGCTACATGTGGTATTATTTCAAATCCTTGTAATTTTAAAATCAAAATTAGATGCGGAAAAACGGAATTGATTACAGATATTCTTAAAAATATGGAAGATGAAATTAAAGAACTTAAAAATACCATAATTGATGATAAAAATAAATTATTATTTGGTTATCTAACAACCGAAGATGCTTTAGAACAATTCGACTTTTCAAAAGACGCAGTCTCTACTTATTCTTCCCTTTATGAAGAATATCTTACTAAATATAACAACATTGTTGATAATGAAGATAAAAAGAGAGAACTAGAAGAATCTATCACTAATTCTTATATTCAAATAAATCTAATTAAAGATTGTATTAAAAAAAGTGATGAAACCAGTAATAAATCTTTTATATCAGATGCCATAAATATTTATGATACAACATTAGTACCAATATTATCTACTATTAGAAATTTAAAATACAATGAAAGTTTTGTTTGGCATAATGAGGATACTAATTCATGTAACTTAATACAAAATAAATATAGTATTTCTAATCTATTATTTTCTAGTTTTCAAAGTAGTGTAATTAATTTTGATATTGGTTATGACGCTAAAAAATCAAGACTTATTATTGAATCTAGTGACTCTGAAGAAGAACAGCCCAAAATTAAATCTAAAATACAACCTAAGCCTAGTGGAGAAATACCACAAGATGAACCAATATATGGTAAAGGTAAAGATGGTATTGAATGGAATATACCTGAATATAATAAACTGTGGGATAAACTACCAGTTAAATTTAAAGCTGCTATAAGACCAGACAACGAATGGATGAAAGAATTTATGTTTAATTGTGTAAATGCTCGCGAAAAAGGAAAGGCTTGCGAAGTTATTGCTCCAAAAAATTTGATTGTTCCTCCTAATAAATTGGAAAATGGAAAATATGATTTTGGCGTACAAATATATTCAGACTTATTTAACACTAAATTAGATCCCTCAAGACAAAATACTTATTTAACCCTTTTTAATGTTAGAGATGGTGTAAAGAATTACAATATGTTAATTAATGCCATGAACAATCTCGTTGCAAAGGAAACTGGTTTTGAAAGAGGATATTTGTAAATTATTAAATATGTATTTTATTATACTTATAAAATATATATGCTGTTACATTATATTTCATTGCCTGTATTTTTAATTAGTTTTGCAGTCGGGTTATTTTTTATTTATATTTTAGGACCAGAAATGAAAACCATTTATATTTATCCTAGCCCGGAAAATGTAAATAGGGTTTTATTTAAGGACAAAGCAGATAATTGTTTTTATTTTGAAGAAGAAGCAGTTGAGTGTCCAAAAGATGAATCTTTAATTTCACATATACCTATTCAGACATAAATTTAATAATTATAAATATTTATTTTGTTTTTAGTCATTTATGATAATTTTAAAAATATATTAAGTAAAAAGAAACTCGCACTATATAATAATGGGAATGTATCTTGGTAAGTTTGTTCATACCGAAACTGGAAAAATAATTATGTCTATATTATTAGGTTTTGGGTTAGCTTCACTTTTTAGAACTGTTTGTAAAGATAAAGATTGTTTATTATTTTATGCTCCACCTTTAGACAAAATTAAAGATAAAATATACAAATCGGGAGAAAAATGTGTTAAATATTCACCTATGCCAACAAAATGTGATGCTAATGTTAAAACTATTGGTTTTAAATAAATGTTTGCGTAATTATTATAATCAAATCATTCTTTATAATAATTATGAGCGATTCAACTAGTATTTTAGATTTACCTACCGATCCTGTTGGAGGAGGAAATGTAAGTAATAATATAACAATGTCTGCTACAGAGAATGTAGTACCACAATCTGGACAATCAAACGCAGGATTGTCTCTAGACCAATCAACTATTAGTTTAATTGTTAATGGTCTTCAACAAGCTAGTATTTCTGGTGCTACTCAATTACCTTCTAGAGATATTCCTATGACTACAAGTGGTCACAGTACCGACCCTCAAGTTCAGCCAAATTATGTTCCGCAGCCTCAAACTCCGGTTGATTATATTAGAAATTATGAACAATCATCTGATATGATAGATGAATACAATAAAAACACGCGTCAACAAAATTCATTAGACGATATGTATAATGAAATTCAAACTCCTTTATTACTAGCTGTTCTTTACTTCTTATTTCAATTACCATTTTTTAGAAAATTTTTATTCAGTTATTTTCCTATTTTATTTTCAAATGATGGTAATTTTAATATAAATGGTTTTTTATTTTCTAGCGTGCTTTTTGGTCTTTTATTTTATGTTCTTAATAAGGTAACAAATCATTTTGGAGCATTTTAATATGTGTAAATATATTTAAATAGTTTAAAGGCTAACCACATAGAATACATAATGAAGGCTTTTTTCGATTTAATACATACAAATTATTTTAATGTTACAAAAATGACAATTTTTAACTACTTCAAAACTGGTAATCCTGTTTATGATACAATTATATCTACTATTTTAATAAGTGTATTTGGATGTATTATAAATTATATTTATGATAATCATCTAGATAAATTAGTATTTAAATTTTCATATCATGATGTTACCAATTGGTTTGTTAAAAAAAATATGGTTATTATTGAAGGGAAAAGAAGTTCCATAATATCAGCATTTAGTTCATCTCTTTATACATCTTCAATTTATAGTGACCGATTTAAAGCAATATGGTGCTACATTATTAATAAAATAAATACTCTTCATAGTGTAAACACTATTAAAGAAACACATAGTAACTTTCAGTCTTCAGCCGATGAAGGCGATAGAAGGAAAAATTTGGATATTTTTATGGTTTACCAAGATAAACATTTTGAAATAGACGAAGATATTTTTGTCAAATCAGAAGTAGAACAAGAAGAAGAACGTAATGAAAAAGAAAAATCTAGCTCACGAACAGACAAAATAACTATTTATATTTATTCATATAAATATTCTGTTAGTTATCTTAAAAATTATATTGATAATATTACTGAAAAATATTTATCATCAATTAAAAAAAATAGAATTAATAAAAGATTTATTTATTGTCTTGAAAGAGTAAATATTGAAAAAGATGAAGATTCGGCTTTAGATATTTGGAGAGAAGACAACTTTGAAAGTGCGAGAACATTTGATAATATATTTTTTGATGGTAAAAAGGAAATTATTTCAAAAATTGATTTTTTCTTAAGAAATAAGGATTGGTATTATAGAAAAGGTATTCCTTATTCTCTAGGAATTGGTTTACATGGCCCTCCTGGAACCGGCAAAACTTCATTTATTAAAGCGTTAGCTAATTACACTAATAGAAATATTATAATATTATCTCTTAAAATTATTAAAACAAAACGTCAATTAGAGAGATTCTTCTTTGAAAATACATATAATGAAGCTAATGAAAAGGGTGACATATCTTTTGATAAAAAAATTATTGTATTTGAGGATATTGATTGTATTGGTGATATTGTATTAGATAGAAATAAAAAGGAAGAAAAATCTACAACTATTAAATCTGATAGTGATAATATTAAAATTGGCGATGTTTTACAATCTATTTGTGAATTAAATGAATCCGGTACTACAAAATTAATGTCAAAAGTTAATGAAGAAGCTATAACATTAGATGATATTCTTAACTTATGGGACGGCATTAGAGAGACTCCTGGAAGAATTTTAATTATTTCTTCAAATCATTATGATAAATTAGACCCTGCTCTAGTTAGACCAGGTAGAATTGACATTACACATGAACTTAATAATGTTAGTCATAATACTTTGACAGAAATGTATTTAAATTTATTTGAAACTGAAATAGATAGAGAGAAACTAGTAAACGTAGAACAATTTTTATATTCACCTGCTGAAATAATAAATATATATGTAGCAAATAAAAATGAAGAGGCATTTATGAATCGATTGTTAGAAAATAGAAAAATTTAAAGCACCACTCTTTTGTGAGATCTTTGTTATACGTTTTATTATAAAATAGTTTATACTTTTTTATAATAATTAAATGATCAATGAATATGTAATTAAATTAATAGAAAATTTACCAGATGATATTAAAAATGTAAAAGAACCAATTAAAATGGATGTTGTATTAGATGGTGGAATATTTAACGGAAGTTATCATGTAGGCGCCTTGTATTTTTTAAAAGAAATGGAAAATAGAAAGTATATTAAAATAGAACGAATATCAGGATGTAGTGTTGGGTCAATCGTTGGATTCTTATATTTCATTGATAGCCTTGATTTAATGCCCAAATTGTATGATTTAATTAATAAAGAGTTTAGACAAACATATAATCTTAATCTTATTAAAGAATTAAAAAAACATTTATCTGAACGCATTCCTAGTGACATATGCGAAAGAGTAAATGGAAGATTATATATTACATATAATAACATAAAAAAAGGCACTAAACCAGTTAAATCGGTTTACAAAAATGTGGATGATATCATTAACACAATTATCAAGTCAAGTTATATACCTTATCTAATAGACGGAAATGTGCTTTATGAAAACAAATCAGTTGATGGAATAACACCTTTTATTTTTAAAGAAAGAGAGAAAAAAATATTATATTTAGATCTTTTTGGAAGTGATAAATTAGGAAACTTATTAAATGTTAAAAATGAAAAAAGCAATTATCATAGAATTCTCTCTGGATTACTTGATATACATAGTTTTTTTATAAAGAAAAGCAATACACCTATGTGTAGTTATGTAAACGATTGGTCGTATTCTAATATATGTTTTAACTATACAAAAACTATAATTGAGAGAATATGTATTTATTTAATACATGTATTAATATTTGTAAAAACGCATATTTCAGATGAGTTTAAAGCGACTGTAATATATAAAATATTATCAAAAATATCATATGATATTTTTATCATAATATTGGAAAATTATTGTTTATAAGTTTAAATTATTTAGCATTTATATTATTAATAAGTATGTCAGATATTGAAATTCTTAATATTTCTAATTTAGACTTCGCATTAGGCGATATTCCTGATATTAATGAAGTTATTTCTCCTATTAATAGTGAAGACTATTTAAAATATATTTATATTGCCATTGCTGTTGTCGTTTTTGTAATATTATTTTTAATTTATAAATATTATGTTAATAGAGAGAAAAAAGTTACATTTCAAGACAAAGTTGATAATTGTTATGGAGATGTTTGTTTTAGAGATGTTGCTTATCCTTAATATTTTCTACGCGTTTTGCCTCCATAAATAGCTAATATTCCTTTATTTTTTTTTGTACCTACTTTTCTTTTTTTCTTTTTATCTATTTTTTTACCTTTCTGCGATTTTTCTATTTTTCTATTTTTCATATCATCTGGCTTATAATTTAAAAACCATTCTTCCATTTCGTTTTTATCTCCTTTTTGTTTAATTTCTTTATATTTTTCTGCTTTATGTGCTCGAATTTCTTCAACAGATTCTTGATGACCATAACAAGTAATACTAAAACGTTTAAGCAACCCTTTTTGTTCTAATCTATTTTTTTGTTGAACATCAAAAAGAAATTTTGACATACATAATATTCTCTCTAAAAATTGATTATAATATGGTCTATCAGCATATAAAAATGCTAAGTAAAAACTCAACATAGTATCAATTGTTGCTATTTTTACTTTTTGACCCTTTATATTAAGAATATTATAACTATGACAAGCAATTGGTTTATATATGATAACAATTGTATCATTACCAATTTTTACCTCATAATGTTCAGGTATTACTTCTCCAACCGGTTGTCTTTTAATTATTTTGGCATTTTTAACATTAATATCTTTCAATCGTTCTTTTATTATTTGTGCTGTTGTTTCTGGATCATTTGATAATACATCAAAGTCCGCTATTTTCTCTAATTTATGTTGGAGATTTTTTGGCATATATTGTGAATATAATGAAATAGCATATCCACCAAAAAATACTACACCTTGATTAACAAGTGTATTTCTAACATTATCATAAATATCATCTTCTTGGGTTCTATTTTCCATGTCTCTCTGAAACTCAACATCATTACAATTTACATTTGTAATCGGATAGTGTTTATTTAAAAGAGCTAAACGTTTCATTACCTTTTCCCATCTACTTGTGTCTCCAGCTGGTCTTGATAATTCTAAATACATAGACATTCTTAAATAATTTGGAGGAGTATATAAAATTCCACCAACTCTTATTGAATCTTTTTTAAGAGCATTGTATATTGGTTTTGGTAAAAGTGTAATATCAGCGACTGGTATATAGTTTACAAAAACTTTATATGTACCATGATGTTGTCCTGCTTTTGCTTCTACATCTGTAAATCCTTTTTTGTAATATATATCTGCTAATTCCTTCGCATCATCTAAAGCATTTACAGTAAAAAAATCATAATCGGGTACTTCTAATTCTTTATTATAAAATTGATCTTCGGTTGGTAATATATTATTAATTGCTGTTCCTCCATAACAAATTAGATTTTTTTGTTTAATAAAGTCTTCTACTATTTTAATAATGTTTCTGATATCGTCTGAATTTACAACACGTTTTGCTATTTTTTCTTCTGCTTTATCAACCGCCATTCTTAATATTGCTAATTCACAATCATCAAATGTTAAATCTTTACAAACATTTTTCGATTTCATACTTCTTATATATTAATTAGAATTAATTATTAAATAAAATTGAAAAGTAATTAAATAATTCATTAAATTATATAATTACATAATGGCCGAACTTCTTGATTCTTCTAGTTTGTTAGAACTTAATAATATAACTCCTTTTGTTAGAAGGAAAAGAATAACTTCAGAATTAATATCACTTAAAAATAAATACGCTAGTGTTGATTTATTATTTGATCGTGAATTGGATTTAGTTGTATTAACCATAACAGATAATAATATTAATTCACATTTTAACACGGTCTCATTTATTCTACCAAAAGATTATCCATTTAAACCACCAAAAATTAAAATAAATGATCATGATTATATGAGTTTATTGAAAATTACTAATCGTGATAAATTAAATGTTTTAAAATCTTTAACTAATAAATCTTGTTTATGTTGTAATACAATTATTTGTAATGATAATTGGTCACCAGCAATAACATGTTATATAATTATTTCTGAAATAAATGAAAATTATAAACTTATAGAAAAAATTATATTGAAAATAGCATTTGATAAAATTAAACTACTTTTAAATGATGATTACAAAAATATGGAAAATATGGAAAATATGGAAAATATGGAAAAAATTATGTAAAAATTATATTGTTACGAGTTTGTTTTATCTACAAACTTATATATGTCTAAATTATTAATAATAGAACCACATCCATTACATTGACACTGATTTAAATTATTGATATAAAAACTATCTATATTATTCAGAACCTTTCCTGATTCCATACAACTAGGACAATTATAAATTATAGGTGTAACAACTGTATACGATGTAGTATTACCCATTTAATTAAATAAATTTATATTTTTAAGTTTATTTAATTTATTTTAAGTTTATTTAATTTATTTTTAAGTTTATTTAATTTAATATTTAAAACTATAATAATCTGTACTTGATTCGCGTGTAGAATATGAATACTCTGGTTTTTGGGGTGTTGGTGTTGGAATTGTAACAGGTATATATCTTAGTGCTTCTGGTTTCAATGAAAAAGCATAACCGGCTCTATCAAAAAACAAAGCATTTTCCATAAGTAAATTATCTACTAATTGATAACGCATAGCAACCATTTGACAACCATATGCTCTACATAAAGCACCGCTAGGATTTGCTGGAGCTGTTCCATTATCAGGAATTACAATTGTCATGCTTCTCCTGTTATATTCTGTTACTTCTTGAGTATCTGGATTATTTTTTACACCATAATAATCATATGCTCTCATAAATACAGAATTACTAGTTAAATTTACATATTCAAGAAATTCCTTATTTTCTAAAAATGCGTTATTAATTCGGTCAACAATTAAAATAACTTTGTTTTTGAAATTTAATAAAGGCATACTTCCTAAATTTTTACCAGAATTTTCGAAGCTAAACTCTTTTCCTAGCATTATATTATCGTATGATTTGAATATATCAGCTAATTTTGTATACATTTCTTGATGATTACTTTTAATTCTTAAATGAATTATAAGTGGGTCAGTTGGATTAGGACATGTGCCTCCAGCAAAAGCATAATTATTAATTGTGTCCATTACACTTCCAAAACTAACAGAATTAAATGTTTCCTTAACATAATAATCATTAGATGTACTTGTAGAAACAACGGGTTGACCATTTACTGAATAAATTTCAAAGTCTACACATCTAACACCTTGCTTTAAAATTGCTTTTAAATTACAAATATTTACAAAATCATTTTTATATGATCCTCCTGAACAAGCATTATAAGCAGTTTTAATATAATAATCATATAAATTGTATTTACAATCTGGATCATTTTCTGAAATTGGTCTTATATTACCATCAACAGTAGAATATAAATTATTCATATAATCACATTCTCTACTTTCTAATTTACTAAGGTAAATCATGTAACCAATAAATATAATCAAAATAATAAAAATAAATGAAATTATCATGTAGCTTTGAAAATCCTCATCTAAAGATTTCAATTTTGACAAATAATCTGTAGGTTGGCTTGACATTAATCTAATATATTGTATTATTTTTAATTTTGTTTATAAAGTTTTATTTAAAACAATCAACCTTTTCTCCCTTTGAGTTATACACCCATATCTCATAATCATAACCAGATTCCTTAGCATATTTTTGCTTTAAAAATACATTACTTTTTTTATTATTTAATGTCCATGTTGATTTAACTTCAATACATTTATTTTGAGACTTAATAAATATATCTACAAAATGAAAATGTAATTTTCCATTTTCATCATTATATGTAATTTTTGGAACATTTTTACAACCCGTTACAATATCATTTTCATCAATATTATTAATAATTTCATTTAGAGCAAAATTTTCATAACCTTGGTATTTTATTTGTTTACCTGAAGGTAGTATATAAGGTTTTGAAACATATGAATTATTAAATGCTTTATTTGCTAAATATTTGTTTTGTAAAGGATGTTCAACTCCATATTTTTTAATATTTGTTTTTTTTTATTTTTTCAATTATTTCTTTTGATTGAAAACAATTTTCAACACCATATTTTTTTAAACATGTTTCTTTTCTATTTTGAATAATTTCTGGATTTTGACTTGCATACTCTACACCATATTTATCTAACATTGTTTTCTTTCTCTTATTAATAACTTCTTGTAATTCTAAAGCATGTTCAACACCATATTTTTCTAAATTGGTTTTCTTTCTTTTTTCCATAACTTCTTTTGATTGATTTGGATTCTCAAAACCATATTTATCTAAACAAGTTTTTTTTCTTTTTTCCATAATTTCTTTACATTGATTTGGATTTTCACAACCATAGTTATCTAAACATGTTTTTTTCTTTTTTTCTATTATATCTTTACTCATAAAAAAGTGTTCAACTCCATATTTTTTTAAGCAATTATTTTTTATTTTATTATACCTATTTTGTTCAACACATTTTAAACAATAACAACCTCCATTATTTAAAAAACATTTAAAACTTTTATTTACCATACTATTACAATCCGGTGTCAAACATACTGCTTCAATTGTGGTTTCTCTATTAACTCTAATATTTTTATAATCTTGTAACAATTTAATATTATTTTGAGTACAATGTGTCTCTAATCTTAAAAAGTCATACTTATTTCTAATTTTAGTCATTTATAAATTAGCTAAAGAAAATAATTTTATATAGTTTTTATAAAATCTATATAAATTTCCTAAAGGTTATTTTCATTTTCATTTTTAGCTTTTTTTTTTAAATATGCTGTTCTAGCCCATTTTTTTCTTTGTTCTTCTGATGGAATATATATTTTTTTATATTCAGAATTTTTTATTTTAATTTCTTCTTTATGAGTTTCATAGTATTTTTTAGAATTAGATTGATATGTATTAAGTTTATGTTTAAGGTTTATTATTTCATTTTCTAATAAATTAATCCTTTCCTTTAAAGCATTATTTTCATAAATAATTTCTTCTGTATTATTCATTTAACTATTATATTAAATAAATATATTTTTATATATTTTAGACTTAAAATAATTTAATTATAAGATTATAATATACATAACATGGCTGGTGGTCTTATGCAATTAGTAGCTATTGGGCAACAAAATGTGATTTTAAACGGTTCGCCTAGCAAGACTTTCTGGAAGGCTGCGTATAAAAAATATACTAATTTTGGGAAACAGAATTTCAGACTTGATTTCGATGGTACTCCTAGTTTAAGTCTAACAACTGAATCTACATTTAACTTTAAAGTCAAGAGATATGCTGACCTCCTTATGGATTGTTATATTTCAATCAATTTACCAACTATTTGGAGTCCTATTTTGCCTCCACGTGCTGTCGTACAACCTGATGGCTCAACTATTTATACCGATTGGGCTAAATATGAATTTCAATGGATAAAGGATATTGGCGCTCAAATAATTAGTCGTATTACTATTACTTGTGGTAATCAAAAATTACAAGAATATTCAGGACAATATCTTTTAGCTTCAACTCAAAGAGATTTTTCTGGTAGAAAACTAGATTTATTTAATGAAATGATAGGTAATGTTCCTGAATTAAATGATCCGGCAAATGCTGGTTCCCGTGTAAATGCGTATCCAAATGCTTTTTTCCAGGGTATGCCATCATCATCAACAACACCTAACCCAGCAGGCGCTCAGCCTTCTATAGAGGGTAGAAACTTAATGATTCCTCTAGGAGCATGGTTTAATTTAGTTTCAACACAAGCATTTCCTTTGGTCGCACTTCAATATAATGAATTACAAATTAGTGTGTCATTTAGACCTATTAATGAGTGGTTTACAATTCGAGATGTAATGGATTATACAAATACATTTCCAGTTGTTGCACCAAACTTTAATCAATATTATATGCAGTTTTATAGATTTCTTCAAACGCCTCCGGATGAAACATTAGGACCCACATCCTATGTAGACACAAGAACAAATTGGAACGCCGACATTAATTTAAATTGTACTTATTGTTTTCTCTCGAATGATGAATCTGAAATATTTGCTAAAAATGAACAAAAGTATATTTTCAAACAAGTTTATGAAAAACCATATTATAATGTAACTGGAGCGAACAGGATTAATTTGGATTCAATAGGTATGGTTATTAGTTGGATGTTTTATTTTCAAAGAAGTGATGCTAATTTGCGTAATCAATGGTCTAACTATACTAATTGGCCTTACGAGCATATGCCTCTGGATATAACCCCTGCTTCAACTGCTGGAGACTATCCAAATCCTGCACCATCACCGCCAAATCCCGCAACACTTGGTCCCGGTTTAAATCCAGATGGAACATTAAGTGGTCTTTACACTACTGGAGCGTATAATCCACAAAATATAAAAAATATCTTGATCGCTCTTGGAATATTAATGGATGGACAATATAGAGAGAATATTTTACCCGTTAATGTATATAATTATATAGAAAAATATGTCAGAACAGCTGGATTTGCTCCACCAGGATTGTACTGTTATAATTTTTGTTTAGATACAAATCCTTTTACAATTCAACCTTCCGGTGCTATGAATATGAGTAGATTTACAAATATTCAATTTGAATTTACAACAAATGTTCCACCAATTGACCCGTATGCACAGTCATTAACTATTTGTGATCCAACTACAGGTGATATAATTGGTATTAATAAGCCAACATGGAGAATTTATGACTACAATTATAATATGTATTTGATGGAAGAGAGAGTAAACATGGTAGTATTTATTGGCGGCAATGCTGGTCTTTTATATGCTACTTAATTCTATTTAAAATTATTATATTATTTATTAAATTTAATAATATAATTTAACCAAAGGTATCTTCGATTTAACCTAAGGAGCTCGTGGTGTATCAGGATCTCTCCAGTCAATATCATGCGCTTCAAAAAACACTGGATCACCAATATCTTTATTTAAAAAAACCATAATAGGCTCGGCGTTTGGTTTATATAAAGGCAATTTATTACCTTCAACAACAATTTTTCTAAGCTTAACATTTGAATCTTCAAGTTTTTTACCTTTCCAAAATAAAGTAAATGGTTGAGGTGTTCCTGTTGTATCTTCATTTAAACCTCTATCTATAACGAAATTTTTTAAATCTTCAATAGTTCCTGCATCTATACTTCTATCTAAATGTGAATTTACAAATTTTTCAGACATTTCTTGTGTGCTACCTCTAGCAGACTTAATTAACAAATGATAATGCGGTAAATCTTCGTCTTCATGACCTCCCATTCTGGTTTTTCTATATCTTCTTGTTTTTCTTTTTAGATTTTTACGAGATTTATTTTTTCTATTTCTATAAGTTTTCTTCATATAAATATCAAAATATAAAATATAAATATATACTCTAAATAAATAGTATAAATAAATAACAATTAGTAATATAATATTGCCATGATGATGCTTAGATATAATAATATACAAAAACTTGGGTTAAACAAATTTATTTCAAGAAGTATTTTTAATTATAAAAATCCCACAAATTTATCAGAAAATGAAGATAAACTTAAAAAATTAGAAAGTAATAAATAAAATTACATACTTAAAGACCGATACACTACATGATGAAGGGAAAAACATGAATTTCTGAAAAAAGTCGCTTAAAAAGTTTCCTTCACATGTAGTATTGAATATTAAAATTTTTCGGGGAAAGTTTTTTTGAAAAGTCAATTTTGGACATTTTTA
>Ga0114966_10002513_pt1 | contig 16350 bp, 12 predicted proteins | sample M_130207_XF_Meta_FD_87029 | JGI IMG/M metagenome (GOLD analysis project Ga0114966, IMG submission 87029) | Freshwater microbial communities from Lake Montjoie, Canada to study carbon cycling - M_130207_XF_MetaG | ecosystem: Environmental > Aquatic > Freshwater > Lake | place: Lake Montjoie...
CGCGCATACGCAAGCGCGCACATGCCGTCAAGATGCCAGTTTCCTGCAGGGAGTCGCACCCCATCAAGGTCACGCCAGGCATACGCTGGATCGTAGATCGTTCGCTTAATGCTGACGTCAATCCCACCGATCTCGTCGACTAACTTTGCAAACGTCGGAATGATGACGAGCGCCGTTGCATCGATGCGCACCTGAAAAAGGGTGCCGAGTGCGGTGCTCAGCGCAGCTGCTGGACCGTTAGGGAATTGCTTTGGATGTCGCCGAGCGTACGACCAGAGGCTATTGATCTTCGGGGGGTAGATGCTGCCATCACCGAGTGGGACGTTTACGATGTCGCGAGGAATGGAGATGGTGCTCACCCATCCACCGAGGCGATCCCAACTTGCGATAATCATCGAGTCGGTATTAAACGATGCGCGTTGCCCCATCACATCCACACCGATCAGCAACATCGTGAAACGATTGCCGATCTCTGGCGTTGGAACGGAACTTGCCGAAGGATCGCCGCTCGGCGTTGGAGTCTCAAATCCAGAGAAGACGTCATCGGCTGCCCCTTGGATGCGGAATGCAAGACCTGCACCCGCTACCTCGGGCGCAATCGCCAAGACCAGCGCCAGTGCCACAACGGCTATCGAGCGACGCGTGCGCTGGATGCTGCGGGTGAGATCAAGCACAACAAGGATTCGCCACGGGATGAGGACGAGGAGGCTAATGCCCAAGAAGGCGATACGCCCCGGCGTGGCGAACTGTGCGGCAAGGCTCACCATGCCGACCTGCGTCACAAGCACGAGCAGTGTGAGGAGGATGACGGCGAGCGGTGCGGCCGCGACAAGGGCAGCCTTACGGCGACCAACAAGGAGCTGCCCAAGCCCTGGGATGAGGCTCGAGGCAAGCGTCGCCTGCCACCATCGGCTGGAGAGTGACACGCGGCGATCAGTGCTGGTTGGAGGTGTCATGAGGTGGATCATACCCACCCTTCTCCCCTGAGCGTTTAGGATGTACGCACGGGGCGTAGCGCAGCTTGGTAGCGCGCCTGCTTTGGGAGCAGGAGGCCGTGGGTTCGAATCCCCCCGCCCCGACCATTTTGCGGCATGAGCCTGGGAACCATCTCCCCAGCCCGGGCGTTGAGGGAGTGCAGGGGTGAGCCATTCGCCCAGATTGATTGAGGTGAACACATGGTCCGACTCGTACGAGCACTTCTCCCGCTCACCCTCCTCCTCGCCTTCGCCCTTCCGGCGCAGGCAGCGGATGTGGCCCCGCTCCCGTCTCCCGACGATGTGGCGCCCGACGGGATCATGTACATGCAGGGCGGCTACACGGGGGATCTCCCCATCAGCACAGCGGAGCAGGCCAACGAGGCCGTGCTTGCCACCGGCGCACCATTTGGCGATTTTGTCCTTCTCACCCCAGACCTCATCGGCGCCTCGGAGTATTACGAGGTAAAGGGCGAGGCTGGCTCTGACGCGATCTGGATCGTGATCTACACGTACGGCTGGGGTGACTGCCAGGCCGGCTGCATCAACAGCCACTCATTTACGTATCAGGTCGATCCAGCTACTGGCGAGGCGACATTCAACGATCACAGCGGCGATGCACTTAATGACAACGCACCAGAAGAGCTCCTTTGGCTCACTGGCCGTTCAGGCGGTGTCGTCCCTGAGCCAGAGTGGCGCACCGTAACGGGCGAAGAGCCTTCCGCCTGTCCTGATGGAATCACCGACCCTGGCGCGCCGATTTCGAGTGATCTCGTCTTGCCGTGCCTCTTGTCAGACGGCAGCCTCTACCCAAACAACGAGGCGGGCGGTTCGACAACTGATTGGGGCGTCCTCTATGAGAACTGGATGGACGAGTATGTCGCGACCCTCGAGCCTTGTGCAAGCGATGTTGATGTAAATGATCCGTTGGTTGCAGCATGCGTACTGCCCGATGGAACAGCTATTGGCCCGATGCCCATGTTTGCGATGTACGACACGGTTGGAGCCGATTCATCGACGGGGTCACTCCCGCTGATCATCATCGGCGCACTCGCGGCGTGGATCGCCGCAGCATCGGTTGTCGGTTGGAGGAAGCGCCGCACAGCCTAAGCAGTAACTGAATGCGTGCGAGCGACCCCGCTCTACCTGCGAAAGCAGTTAGGCCGGGGTCGTTCCCCATTCATAGTTCTGTTTAAGGATCCGGAGATAGACGAAGGTTTCCGTTTCAAGCACACCCTCGATTGCGCGCAGCCGATCGGTGAGGAATGCGAGAAGCGCATCGTTGTCTTGGCAGACAACCTCGATGAGCAGATCGTACGCACCAGCAACGATGACGCAGTAGCTCACCTCAGGAAGCGCTTCGAGCGCCGCTGCGGTATTCAGCAGGGCAGCGGGAGTGCAGCGCACGCCGATCATCGCCATGAGGGGGTAGCCCACCTTGAGGGGGTCGGCGACGGCGATCACCTTGAGCATGCCGCGGTCGACCATTGCCTTGTAGCGGGCACGGATCGTGGATTCAGGCACGCCGAAGGTGGTCGCGATCTCGGTGAAGGGGCGGCGACCATCGGCCTGGAGCACCTCCATCAGGCGGCGATCAAGGTCATCGAGCGGGACGCGCTCCGGGTTCTTCGACATGGCACCTCCTGGCAACTGGTTGGATTCGGGTGAAGGCTACCATCAGCGCGTGAGTAGAGGACCCCTGCAACCCATCTACGGGCTTCTGACCAGCGTTCGATTCGCCATCGTGCAGATCGTTGCGCTGGTGGTTGCCGCCAGCGTGGGGATCGCCCTTCGGCAGCTCCCCGACTATGCCCTCCAGAACGCGACCGACTATGCGGCCGAGATGGGGCGCCTCCGCGCCGCCTATGAGCCGACGCTTGGCCCACTCGTCGGCATCTTTGAGCGCCTCGGCCTCTTCCGCATCTTCACCACACCGTGGTTTGCGGGGATGCTCGCCCTCCTCGCGATCTCCATCATCGTGTGCACCTGGGATCGCCTCCCGAAGATCCGCGCTGCATCTGCGCAGAGTCGCGTGGAGCAACCGTCGGCGTTCTTCGATGAGCAACTTCCAGGGCGCGGTGTTGTTGAGATTCAGCCCGCACCATCAGCATCGACGCTTGAGGCCACTGCCGCGTCGATCGCTGCCGTTGCACAGAGCGAGGGCTGGGAGGCAGAGATCAGCAGCGACCCCGAGCGTGCTGATGGCCGCATCATCCTCGCCGACCGATTCCGCCGCTCGGGTCGATTCACGCTGATCTCCCACGCAGGGCTCGTCCTCCTATTACTAGGCGCTGCCGTCTCCGGTGCGTTCGGCTACACGCAGGGGATTCTTCTCACAAACGGCGAGGCGCTGCCGATCGGCAAGATTGGTGCTGCTGGCGGGATCGTGATCAAGAACTATGCATTTACTGCGCCACGCGATGCGACCGGAGCGTTCAAAGACTTCGCCACCGATCTCGGGGTTTTCGTTGATGGCGTTGAGGTTGCACGGCGCATCGTGCGCGTCAACGAGCCACTCACCTACGAGGGATGGAGCTTTCACCAGAACTTCTTCGGGCCGTCTGCGGCGCTCACGATCCGCGATGCTGCTGGTGCACTGCTCTGGTCGGGCGAGGCGCCATTTACGAGCACTGCGGAGGGGTCACCGTATGCGACCCTTCCCGTTCCAGGGAGCAGTGCAGGGCTTGAACTCGTGCTGCAACGCGACGCCGCAGGGGCGCCAGCGGTCCTCGTGATCGCAAGCGAGCCAGACCCCGGGGCCTCTCCCGCCACAGACGGCGCACCTGCACTGCGCACCCTCTTCGTATCTGTGCTTGCGCCGGGCGAGATTGCCACTGCACCCGGTGCGGCGTTCACCGTTCGACTGGAGTCACTCGGCTCGTATACCGGCATCATCGCTCGCCGTGATCCAGGCGCGCTCATGGTCTGGCTCGCCGCCCTCCTCTTGATTGCAGGCTTCACCCTGACGCTCCGTCGCCCACGCGCGCGCCTCTGGCTCCGGATCCGCGCCAGCGAGCGCACGGTGTCGGCTGCGCTCTTGCTTGAGCGCGGGGCTGATGGCGCGAAGGCGGCGCGCATCCTGACGCGCATTGGAGCAATCAGCGCAGGAGAATCACGCTAATGGCATCACTGCGCGAGATCGTCAACACGCTCCTCCCTGGCGCAGAGCAGCTCACGGCCGCGCCAGAAGAGGCACTTGCGCAAACGGTTACCTGGGTGCGCGTGATGCGCGCACGGATCCCAGCATTTGATGGGATGGACGCGGGCGACCTCGCGCTGATTCCACTCGCAACCTTGATGACGAGTGCCACCGACGCACCAGCGCGACGAGAACTGATTGAGTACCTGGTTGACCATCGCGCAACAGGGGTGATTCTCCTGACGGGATCGGGCGCGAGCTCGAGCGAGCGCACCGCAGTTGGTGATCTTGTGAACTCTGCAACAGCAATGCGCCTCCCATGCTTTGAGCTGCCGAACACAGAGGCGGCGGTACTGGAGCGGACGTTGATCGGCGCCGTGGTGAATCGTCGCGCAGAACTCGAGCGCCAGGCTGTTGCACTCGAGCGACAGATTGCTGCACTCGCACTTGATGGCCAAGGACTCGACGCGCTCATTGGTGCGCTTGCACGCTTTATCGGCCGCGCGGTTGCACTCGAGGCGCGCGGCGGTGCAGTGCTCGCCGTTGTCGCACCGGCAGGCCTCCCGAACAGCGCAGCTGCGGCGAAGGCCGTCTCCGGCTACTTAGCAAAGGGTCGTCAGCCAGGGCAACGCATCCCACTCCCCGCCGTGCCCGGCGCGCCCGAGAGCGAGCTCACTGGGCGTGACGGCGGCATGGATATCGAAGAGTCACCACTCGCCGATGAGGGCGGTGATCGGCCTGGCTCGATTGTCTTGCTGGGCGATGAGCTGGTGAGCGAGCGCGAGCGGATTGCCTGCGAGCGAGTCGCGCCACTCCTTGCACTGGAGATTGTTCGCGTTGCCGCCGAACTCCCCGCAAACGCTGGTCGCGGCGAGGCGCGCACACTTCCCGCCGACGGGCCGCCATGGGTGGCGATTGCAGCACGCCAGCCGCGTCCACATGAGACCGACGTTCCTGCATTGCGTCGCGAGATTCGACTTCTTGCAGGGCCCCGACGCTTCATGCTTCGCGGGAGTAACGAGAGTCTCGAGGTGCGGATCATCGCCGTTGCCGACGCAGCAGATCCTGGTGCCGCACTGGTTGCCGCAAAAGTTGCCAAGCGACTCGATCGTCCTGTGGCGATCTCGCGACCGTTCACCGAGCCGTCGGCACGACCCGCCGCCGAGGCGGAGGCCCGCGATGCCCTGGAGTCGCTCGAGCGTCGACTCGGTGGTCGCGTTGGCAGTGGCGGCAAGCAGGTGGTACGTGCGGAACTCCTTGGCGCACATCGACTTCTCGGCGCGGTGCTCTCCATTCCAGAGGCGCGCCGCCATGCTCTCACGCTGCTCGAGCCGATTCTTGTCGGCACCCCCGGCGCACGCCGACAGCGCATCGCCACGATCCGTGCCGTTCTCGATGCGCCAGGCTCTGCCGAGGCGAGCAGCTCGCTCGGCGTCCACCGCAACACGACCGCCTATCGCGTTCGGCGTATCGAAGAGCTCACCGGGTGGGATCTTCGCGAGCCCGATCTGCGCCTCGCCCTCTCAATTGCACTGCGGATCCTCGACGCTGATGGAGACCCAGCCCTCCAGGGCTAGCCTGGGCGCTTGGCCGATCCTTTCAAATTTCATAGGAACTCGTGCGGCGTCGCGGGTAGTATTGGCGCATGAGCAAGCATCAGTCATTAAGGTGGCGGCTCGGCAGCCTCGCCTGCGCGGCCATGATTGGCCTTGGAGGTATCGCCGCCTCGCCCTCCGCCGCACGAGCGACTCAGACTGAGAGCAGCCTAAGGCGTGAGGTGTTCGGCTACCTCCCGTATTGGGAGCTCTCCGACGACTCCACGGTCATCGACTTCCGAACCTATTCGACGATCGCCTACTTCTCTGTTGGAGCGAAAGCGACCGGAGCACTCGACCGCACCAACAACTCGTGGAACGGCTGGCGCAGCTCCCGTCTCGATCGAATCATCGCGGAGGCGCATCGCAAGGGGGCAAAGGTTGTCCTAACCGTTACCGCCATGGCGTGGGGGAGCGGGAACGTGCAACAAAATCTCCTCGGCGACCCTGCTGCACGGCAGCGCCTTATCGAGGAGACGATTGCCGAGGTTCAGCTCAACGATGCCGACGGAATCAGCCTCGACTTTGAGCCGATCACCGACGATGCAAACTTTGTCGAGCTCCTCCGCGGGTTCCGCGCGCAGATGCCGGCAGAGTGGTCGCTCACCTACGCAACGATGGGCTCAGTCTCAAGTTCGCCTGTGATCAACGCAACCGCCGAGGGGGCTGCCGATGCGGTGATCATCATGGCGTACGACTACCGTGACGGTGGGTCGAGTCGAGCTGGATCGGTTGATCCGTTGATGGGACCTGCCTACGACCTTGCAAACACCGTCGCCGCCTACAAGAACAAGATTCCTGCGAGCAAGATCATCTTGGCCCTCCCTTGGTACGGCGGTGCCTGGTCAACGAAAAGTGATGGATACCACGCGCGAACGCAAACCGATACAGCAACGTATGGTTCCTTTGCGCAGTCATACTATGCAACCGCTGCCGGTCTTATTGCGGAAAACGGAAGCCGCGTGGACACCGATGAGGTTGGCATTTGGGTCAGCTACGAAACCGGAAAATGCAAGGTTGCCAATGGTTGCTATCGCCACCTCTACATCGACGGTCCTACTGGATTTGCTGCGCGCCTTGCACTTGTGAACAGCGCCGGACTTCGTGGCGTTGGCATCTGGGCGATCGGCTATGACGACGCCTACTCAGATCTGCGCGACGAGATCATCAAGGCACTCGTCGAAGATCATGCAGGGCCCATCGCTTCCGTTCCTGCGATTGCACCTGCAAGCAGCGATGGACTTGCTCGCATCGTGTGGAGTGCGGTCGATGATGCCTCAGGCATTGCTACCTACGATGTTGAGATCAGTCGCGACGGCACAACATGGGAGCCGTGGTATACCGCGACAACCGTGACCTCGGCACTGTTGGCAACTGGCACCGATATTGCGGTGCGCGTGCGTGCAGTCGACACCTCAGGAAATGTTGGCTCGTGGAGCAGCGAAACCCCGTCCAGTCCGACGATCCCTACCGAATTGACGACTGGCGGGCTGGCAACGGTCACATGGAACTCCGTGAACATGCGAGCGGGCCCAGGAACGGGCACAGCCGTGGTCGGTGAGCTTCTTGAAGACGAGGTGGTGAAGCTTGCCGGCACGCCAGTTGTTGAGGCGGGCGATACCTGGTGGCCAATCATCGGGCCAATCTCTACCGACCCCGAACCAGACTGGTATGTCAGAACCGCCTATGTGCGGGCAGACGCACTCGACCCGCGCGCTCGCTTTGACGCGGTTGCCGTTACCCGTGCAGCTGAACTTGTTGCACCCGACGATGCGCCAGCGCTGAACCCAACACTCACATCGCTGGTTGAGATCGCGCACACGAGCATCGGAAGCGTCAGCGACCTTGCCCTCACGATCGTTGGCCCAGATGGGGCGATGGTCGACACGTTTACCCTCGACCCTGCTGAGACGAGCGAGACCATTGATCTCACAGCACTGAGTGGAACGTTGGCAGAGGGAGACTATCGCGGCTATCTCACAGGCAGTACGAGTGGGACACCGTTTGCTTCGGTTGCCGGCTCAGCGACAGCTGCGGAGCGGCTCACGCTGCCAGTCCTCTTCACCGTTGACCGTACACCGCCTCCACTACCGGTGGTAACGACACCCTCGATCGGCCGCGTGCGACCCGGTGGTTCTATTGTCTATAGCGCTTCATCTTCTGGTGCAGCGAGCATCTCTGCAAAGCTGTGCAGCGCATCATCATGCAGCGGCGGCACGGTGGTGGATCTGGGGAGCCAGAGCCTTACTGCTACATCATTCACCGTGAACGGTCGAGATAACAGTGCAGTAGCACTCGCTGACGGCACATACACACTCAAGGTTCGTGCAGTCGATGCTGCAGGAAATGAATCAGTGACAAGTAAGTCTGTGGTGGTTGATGGAACGGCGCCCATACTTGAACTTAGTGGGCCCGCAGTCTTCACGCCCAACGGCAACGCCTCCAATGAGACAGCGAAGTTTCGCTGGAGCACGCAAGAGACAGGAACTAGTCGCATCGACATTCTGAACGTATCGGGGGGCGTGGTTCGGAGCTTTACCGTACGCGGCAGCTCAGGCTCGGTTGTCTGGGATGGAACCACGCGTACAGGTGCAAAGGCCACGAGCGGACAGTATTCGGCCCGCCTTCGTGTCGACGATCGAGTGGGGAACCGCGCAGAAGAGATTGCTCGAGTCGACCTTGAGCGTCGCGTTGCAGCATTCAGCGCACAAGGCAAGTCGGGAGGCCGCGGTGAGGTCTCTGTTCGCTTGAGCAGCGCGGCACGAGTCGGGATTGAACTTCGCAGTGCCGACGGGTCGATCTTGAAGCGAACCCTTCTCGCCCACACCAATCTCGGGACGAAGGTCAAGACGATCACGTTCCAATCAACCGCCGGGAGCCCGCTCCCTGCAGGCACCTATAAGGTCTACCTCACCGTCGGACCAGCCGGTAACACCACGACGCTTATCGTGAGCGTGACCCTGCGCTAGACCTCTCGTTCTTGTGCAAAATCACAGGTTCCAAGCCCTCTTTCGCCCCGCTCTAGTGGGATTGAGCCGCTAGACTCGCCAGCGACGGCCACCTACCCACGTTTGGGGGGTGAATTCTGTGCCGGACGCACAAGATTGGGCGAAATGCCCGTGGAGGGGATCATGCCGAAGGGGTCGGGAGCACGAACAGAGGCAGAGGTACGTACCGCGCTTGCAACCGTGGCGAAGGCCGAGAAGTCGGGGATTCGCACCGTGCAGCTCCAGTTCGTCGACCTGCACGGGATCGTGAAGAGCGTGCAGATTCCGATCCACCAGATGCCCAACTCTATTAAGCATGGCACCTGGTTCGACGGCTCATCCGTCGAGGGCTTCACGCGCATCGCCGAGAGCGATCAACTCCTGCGACCCGACATGTCTACCTGGCGTGTGCTGCCGTGGGCGCCAGCAGAGAGCGGCGCCGGCACTGCGCGCGTGATTTGCGATGTCCTCCTCCCAGACGGTTCACCGTTTGCGGGTGATCCGCGCGGCGTCCTGCGCCGACAGGTGGAGCGCGCCGAGAAGCTTGGCTACAAGGTCAACATGGGGCCAGAGCTTGAGTTCTTCCTCTTTGAGAACGGGCCAGACGGACGACCGATTGCGAAGCCGCATGACAAGGCCGGCTACTTTGATTTTACCGGCGATCAAGGGATCACCATTCGTCAAGACATGGTCGATGCACTCGAGATGCTCGGCATCAAGATTGAGACCGCACACCATGAGGTCGCACCAGGGCAACATGAGATTGACTTCGAGTACTCAGACTCACTCGCAACTGCAGACAACGCGACAACGTTTAAATATGCACTGAAGGAGATTGCGTCACAGCACGGTCTCTATGCGAGCTTCATGCCGAAGCCGATCTTCGGCATCAACGGCTCTGGCATGCACACGCACCAGAGCCTTGCAAGCTTGAAGACCGGGAAGAACGTCTTCTACGACGCCAAGGATAAATACGGCCTCTCGCCAATCGCAAAGTCGTATATGGCGGGCACCCTGAAGCATGCACGCGCAATGATTGCGATCCTTGCTCCAACGGTGAACTCGTACAAGCGCCTGGTCCCCGGGTACGAGGCGCCAACGTATCTGGTCTGGGGTCGCAAGAATCGCTCGGCGCTCATTCGTGTGCCGATGATCTCCGCTGGTCGATCGGTGGAGGCGACACGGATGGAGCTGCGCTGCCCAGACCCTTCGGCTAACCCTTACCTTGCGTTTGCCGTGATGATCGCGGCGGGGCTTGACGGGGTAGAGAAGGGCCTCACGCTCCCAGATCCTGTGGAGGAGTCGCTCTACGAGATGGATGCCGTGCGCGTCGCGCAGCAGGGGATCCGCGAGTTGCCAGGCAGCCTTGCCGAAGCGATCGAGGAGCTGAAGAACGACCCAGTCGTGTGCGGTGCACTCGGCGAGCATGTGCTCTCACACTTCCTCGAGGCAAAGCAGGCCGAATGGGACGCCTATCGAACACACGTCACCGACTGGGAGGTTGAGCGTTACCTCGAGCTCTACTAGGCGCTCACGCGCGCAACTGCTGTGTCGAGTCGCGTAAAGCGCACCCCGGGGAGGGTGCGTGCGGTGTTGATGATGGCGGCGAGCACCGTGAAGCGGCTCCCTCTCCCGATGCACTCAGGGTGGAACGTATAGGTAAGGACACCGGTGCGCAGGCTCGCGTCATTCAGCGCGCGCTCATGCGCGAGGACGAGCTCGGCTCGTACCACCTCGATGAAGGCGCTCGGCGTTGCAGGCGGTCCGCCACCGCGCCCAGGTTCAAACCAGGCCCAATCGTCGAGCCAGCGACTGATCGGCACCTCGAGGAGTTTTCCAGCGCTGCCCAGTTGTGAAACCTCACGTGCATGTGCATCGCCATGGCGAACTGGCGTGATGCGGGTCTCCTCCCAGCCGAGCGACGAGTCGTAGGAGAATCCCGCCGCCTCGGCAAACGCAAGGGTCGACGGAGAGAGCGACCAGTACGGTGCGCGAAAGCCACGCACTGCTGCGGCGCCTGGATCGAGTGTGCGCACGGCCTCGGTCAGCGCAGAGCGCTGGCGTTCGATAAGTTCCTTCTCGGCTGCCGGTGCAAGCGCCGCGTGATCTTCGTGCGCCCATCCGTGGCATGCGACCTCATGTCCACCAGCAACGATTGCGGCGAGGTCGCCTGGCCAGGTTCGTGCGGTGTGCACGGGGACGAAAAACGTTGCTGGAATTGATTCCTGCGCGAGCAGCGCAAGGATGCGCGGGAGACCAACGCGCGGACCGAGCTCGCCAACCGATCGCTCAAAGACGCGGCTCCCCTCGCCAACATCGGCGCTGATCGCGTCGTGATCGAAGGTCAGCGCCACCTGGAGGATGACGCCGCCCGTCTCTTCCGCGTTTTTTCTCATGGGCGCAGGGTACCCCCATCCGCTATCATTCCACCCTCGCGGGAGCGGGATCGGTCGGGGCGTAGCGCAGCTTGGTAGCGCGCGTCGTTCGGGACGACGAGGTCGGAGGTTCAAATCCTCTCGCCCCGACCAGCACTCCTCGCGATATGCGCCCGTAGCTCAGCGGATTAGAGCATCTGGCTTCGGACCAGAGGGTCGGGGGTTCGATTCCCTCCGGGCGCACCACTCCACGCTCATAGATGAGAAAACGCACAGAGAGCAGGCCGAGCGCTTGACCATATCTCGTGCGACGCGCACGATCACCCTATGCACATCTTGTTGATCGAAGACGACGCGCGGCTCGGCCCACTCATCGTGCGGCTCCTTGCTGGCGAGCAGCACATGACGGAGCTCGCCGCCACTGGCGCCGACGGGATGTTGCGCTGGCAGTCGGGCACCTGGGACCTGGTCCTGCTCGACCGCATGCTTCCCGACCTGGAAGGGTCGTCCATCCTGCGCGAGATGCGCCACGCTGGCGACACCACCCCCGTGCTGATGCTCACCGCCCTCGGCACCGTCGACGATCGTGTAGAAGGTCTCGACTCTGGCGCGGATGACTACCTGACAAAGCCATTCGCCGCGTCGGAACTCCTCGCACGCGTGCGTGCGCTCGGCCGTCGTGGCGAGATGAGTCTCAACGGCGAGGCGACACGTGAAATTGCTCCGGGACTCATTCTCGATGAGGCGCGCCACGCGTTGAAGAAGGGCGAGCAGGTGATTGATCTTTCAGCGCGCGAGTACGCACTCCTCGCCTACCTGCTGCGCAACCGCGATACGGTGCTCACACGGCAGCAGATCCTCGACGAGGTGTGGGGATCAGAGCCAGATGTCTACTCAAATGTTGTGGATTTGTATGTGCACTATCTCCGGAATAAATTTGAAGAGGCGGGATACGCAGACCTACTCAAGACCGTTCGCGGTGTTGGCTACCGACTGAGCGAGATGAAGAGGAAGAAGTAGCGTGTCGTATCAGCCACGCGCGGGGAGTGAAGGCGTTGAGGCACTCCTTTCGCGAACAAAGCGCCAGATCACGATCTTCATCCTTGCGGCCACGGGGCTCGTCGTTGGACTTGTGGCGATCGGCGGTGCAGTAGCGGGAACCAATGCACTTGATGCTGGACTCGATGCTGCACTGGTAGAGCGCGCAACACGGATCGCAGCGGCGATCCAAGATGATCTTCCGCCCATGCCAACGCCAACGCCGAGCACCAAGCCCACGCCGAAACCCGAAAAGAGCGAGAGGCCGACGCCGAGCATGCCGGGCGAGAGCGAAGATCCTGACGAAGACGATAACGACGACGATGAGGAGGGCGACGGCGGTAGCTCTGGGGCCCACGCGTCTGTTGCCGTGAACGCGCGCTACCTCACGCTCGTCCGTGCATACGCACCACCAAGCATTCCGCCTGACCTGAACGACGAAGAGTACGGTGCAGGTGGGCCGTGGGCAGTCATCTCTCCAGAAGGGGCGGTCCTTGCTCTTTCCACAGAAACGCTTACCGATTTTCCGATTGTGACGCAGGTCTATGAGGCCAACGGACCTATCGGACTCACCGTTGTTATTGGTCGAGCGGAGTACCGCGTGATTACGATCCCGCTGCGCCACCCACAAGATCCAACCGGCCCAGCGCTCGCTTACGTGCAAGTTGCAGGTCGCCTTGACGTGCGGGATGCACAGCGGCAGAACCTGTTCAGCTCACTTATTTTCGTCGTGCTCCTCTCCCTTGGTGCAGCGCTTGGCGTCGCACTCTTGATCACGCGACGAGCCCTTGCGCCGATCGCCGCTGCTGCTGCTCGGGAGCGAGCGATGGTGGCCAGCGCATCCCACGAGCTCCGCACGCCGACATCCGTGATCTTGTCGAGTGCCGAAATCCTCGAACGTGAAAACCTCGTGAAACCAGCCGGTATCGAACTCTTGCGTGGCATCGTCGCCGAGTCGGAGCGGCTCGGCCGGCTGAGCGCAGACCTCGTCACCCTTCAAGGGGGAGGGGTGAAGCTTGGCGCAGCAGACCTTGGGGATATTGCACGGAGCGCCTTCGAGCGAGCCCGCCCGATGGTGCAAAAGAGCCACTTCTCACTCAGTGAAGCGATTGAACTTGTTGCGCTGCCAGTTTCTGCCGATCGTGATCGACTGATCCAGTTAGTCCTTGGCCTCGTTGAGAATGCGATGCGGCACTCGCCGCCACGAGGCGCAATCACGATTGGTGCTGGGGGCGATGCGGTTGGCGCAGCAATCTGGGTCGATGACTCTGGTGTTGGGGTTCAGGAGAGCGAGCGCGAGAAGATCTTCGAGCCGTTCTACCGCGGTGCCGGTGCAGCACGAACCGATGGAGGTGCAGGCCTCGGCCTGGCAATCGCACGGAACATTGCACTGGCCCACAACGGAACGATCACCGCTGAGTCGTCACCGGCCGGTGGCGCACGCATGATTGTACGCATCCCGCTCAGCGTGCCGCGCGGCTAACGACGAAGAGGTTGCATGCTGCCATTTGTCCTTCCGCCTGAATACTGCAACGAGGCAATTCAACGCCTTTGCTACCTTATGCCCACCCCAGAGCACCGTTCTGAGGGGATGTGGGCAATCATTGGTTCAATCTTTATCCTTACGTACACTTTTTTTCTCAACAAATGGATAACGTTTGAAACGGATCAGATGTTGGCAGGCAAGGAAAATTCAGGGTGGCCATTCGAAACCCTTGCCCTTGTGTGGTTGGGAGTTCGCGCCACGTGGGTTCTGTGTGGAGCTTGTATAGTGATAGGTCTTGCAAGAATAATTACTAACCGGTAAGACGCTCAAGACCAGAATAAGAACGTGCCGCACCCACAAGAATCTACGAAAGGCCCAGCGCCCACTCCGGGCGTTGCGCTGCTCGTGCAACAACATATCCCGCACAGGCTTGTGCACTATGAGATCACACCGCCAACGGGCGTTGAGCAGCATCGTGGGGTCCGAGTTGCATACGGCGCAGCAGCTGCCGCCGAACTGGGCATCGATCCAAGCACGCTCTTCAAGACACTCCTCTTTGCACTTGAGGGTGCACCCTCTGCAGTGGGCTCCTATGCCTTCGCAGTCATCCCGAGTACGAGCGAAGCATCAGAACGAACCATCGCAGCAGAGCTGGAGGCGAAGCGGGCAGTGCTCGCCAGCGTCGACGATGTGCGACGCGTGACAGGGAGTGTGCCGGGCGGGGTGAGCCCACTGAGTCCGAAGCGCCAGATCCCACTCCTGCTCGACCAGAGCGCGCTCTCGCTCGATTCGATCGTTGTCTCTGCCGGAAGGCGCGGCCTCTCAGTCGCCCTCGCGCCGCACGACCTGCTCAAGGCAACGGGTGGGCGGTCCGCCTCACTTACCCATCTGCGCTAGGGCCCACGCTTGATTTTTTGATATTTCTCATATGACGAGCGTGACCATTTGAACGGCAACAGGACACCCAGGGGGGCTACCGCCCATCCTTAGGTCATGGCAACCATGACCTCGCCCCAGCGCGCATTGTCGAAGAACAGCCCGCCCCTGCCTCGGCGCTGGTCGGTCTCGCCATCGGACTTGAACTGGATCGTGCTGGGCGTCGGCATCGTCCTCTTCGGGATGTGGTTTCGGCATGGTGGCGCAAGCAATCTTGCGGACCCGATTGGCATCATGACGTCGATTGGTCAGCTCACCGCAATCTTCGGCACCTATCTCGCGCTTGTCGGCGTGCTGCTCATGTCGCGTGCGCCCTGGATCGATCAGGTTGTTGGGAGTGACGAGGCCTCGCGCCTCCATCGACTCGCCGGTTTTGCAAGTGTCTGGCTCCTGCTCGCACACGCGATCGCCTCGTCTGCCGCCTTCGCGTCGTTTGATTCGATCGCATCACCTGGAGAGATTTGGGCATCTGCGGTTGACTTCACATTCAATCAGCCGGGCGGTCTTGGCGGCAGCGTTGCGCTCGCCCTCTTCATCGTTGTCGCGATCGTCTCAGTGCGCGCGGCGCGTTCACGCATCTCGTATGAGACCTGGTACGGCATCCATCTCTATGTATATATCGCCGTTGCGTTGGGATTCTTGCACCAGATCAAGATCGGGAGCGACTTTGCAACCGATCAGATCGCACTCATCACGTGGATCGCAATCTACGCGGTCACGTTTCTCCCGCTCGTCATCTATCGCTTTATTGAGCCACTGATTCGCAACATCGTGCATCGCTACTACATCGACCAAGTCGTGCTCGAACGCCCCGGCGTCACGTCAATCTATATCGCTGGTAGCGGACTGCACCGACTCCCAGTTCGTGCCGGGCAGTGGTTCGGCATACGTGTCCTCACCGCTGATGGTTGGTGGCGCTCACATCCGTTCTCGCTCTCCGCTGGGCCCGATGGAAAAACGCTGCGTTTCACGATTGAGGCGCTGGGTGACCGCACGCACGAGTTGCAGCGCGTAAAGCCAGGAACACGCGTCTACCTCGAAGGGCCATACGGCATCTTGACCGGCGCGGTGCGAACGTGCGAAAAGGTGCTCCTGATCGCCGGTGGCATTGGGATCACGCCGCTGCGCGCACTCCTCGAAGTACTCCCAGCTCGGCGCGGCGACCTCGCGCTCCTCTACCGCGGCCCCTCAAAAGAGTCGCTCGTGCTGCGCACCGAGGTCGACCGCATCGCCGAGATGCGCGGCGCTAAGGTGAGCTACATGCTTGGAAGCCGCGATAAGTACGCATTCCGCGACGACCCGCTCTCGCCCGCCGGGCTCTGGGCCTCATATCCTGATATCCGTGATCGCGATATCTATCTCTGCGGCTCGCCAAGCATGATGTCGGTAGTAGAGGAGAGCCTCAAGGAGCTCGGCGTGCCAAAGCGCCAGGTCCACCTTGAGCGCTTCAACTGGTAATGCCGAAGCGCGGCCTCGTCTCCCTGATCCTCACCGTCGCAGCACTGCGACTCATCCTCGCCTATGCGCCACCAGACGATGGCGGCATCAGCTTTAGCCCTGATCCATCACTGACGCCAGATCCTGAAGCCTCGGCAACGCCGACGCCAACACCCACCCCAACACCCACGCCCACCTCGAGCGCCACGAGCGGCAAGTCGCCAAAACCAACAAAGACCCCGACACCCACGCCAAAACCAACAAAGACCCCGACGCCAACCTCGACGCCAGCCGGTAAGACGGTACATAACGGAACCTACACCGGCGCGAACGTCAACTACAACTATGGCCGCATGCAAGTGACAGTAGTAATTGCGAACGGA
>Ga0114966_10002514_pt1 | contig 16348 bp, 19 predicted proteins | sample M_130207_XF_Meta_FD_87029 | JGI IMG/M metagenome (GOLD analysis project Ga0114966, IMG submission 87029) | Freshwater microbial communities from Lake Montjoie, Canada to study carbon cycling - M_130207_XF_MetaG | ecosystem: Environmental > Aquatic > Freshwater > Lake | place: Lake Montjoie...
CACCAGACGGTCCCTATCACCCTGCGTCATCAGTAGTCGTCCTTGTTCCATCCCACCAGCCTGGGACTGTCAAGGGGACATTTCTACTTTGCTCAAAGGGGACATTATCACTTTGCTGCCACACCCAAATCCAATTGCGAAACCGCCACAGACCCCGCCTTCCTGAACGCGTTCAACATATGAAATAATAGCGGCCTATGCCCTATCGCTACCGGATGCTCGGCCTCCTCTTCCTCCTGTCGATGATCACCTATCTCGACCGCGTCTGCATCTCCGTCCTCGGGGTGCGGATGCAGGAAGATCTCGGCCTCACGCCAAAAATGTGGGGCTGGGTCGTCGGCCTCTTCACGCTCTCCTACGCCGTCTTCGAAATCCCCACCGGGGCCTGGGGCGACAAGTATGGCCCACGCCGCACCGTCACCCGCATCGTTCTCTGGTGGTCCGCCTTCACCATCGCCACCGGAGCCGTTTCCAACTACTTCGTCCTTCTCGTCGTTCGCTTCTTCTTCGGGGCCGGAGAAGCCGGAGCGTACCCAAACATCGCCGTCAGCATCTCCCGCTGGTTCCCGCCCGTCGAACGCGCCAAAGCCTCCGGCATTTCATGGATGGCCGCCCGCCTCGGCGGGGCCACCGCCCCCCTGTTGACGATCTGGATCGCCTCCCAGTACGGCTGGCGGACCGCTTTTTACATCTATGGACTCGTCGGCGCGATTTGGTGCCTGCTCTGGTGGACCTACTTCCGCGATAATCCCCGCGAAAAAGTCGGCATCTCCGCCGAAGAACTCGCCTTCATCGGCACCCCCAAAATCGCCGAGGCTCACGTCAGCTTACCCTGGGCCCAAGTCCTCAGAAGCCGTAATTTCATCACCCTGCTCCTGATGTATCACACCTACTGCTGGGGCTCGTACTTCTATCTCAGCTGGCTATCCACTTATCTCCAAAAAGGCCGCGGCTTCTCCGAAAGAGAGATGACCCTCTGGGCCACCTTGCCCTTCCTCTTCGGTGCCTGCGGTAACTTCTTCGGCGGCTGGCTCAGCGACCGCCTCGTCAAATCCCACGGCCTCAAAATCGGCCGCTGCGCGATCGGGGCCACCGGCCTCGCCCTCTCCGGCATTTTCATGATTTCAGCCACCCAGGTCGCCGATAGCCGAACCTCCGCCATCTGCCTCGCCCTCGGCTATGGCTGCATGGACTGCATGCTCCCCGTCTCCTGGGCCATCTGCATGGATATCGGCCGCAAGTACTCCGGAGCCGTCAGCGGCAGCATGAACATGGCCGGCCAACTCGGTAGCTTCTCCAGCTCCGTCCTTTTCGGCTACCTCGTCACCTGGTTCGATGGCGATTACAACAAGGCCCTCTTCCCCTTAGCCTGTATGTTACTTCTCAGCGCTTACATTTACACCCGCATCGATCCAACCCAGCAACTCGTGCCCGAGCGCGTCGCCGCTCCCGGGCTAGAGCCGCCTTTGGGCTAGGAATGATGATGGTGCAGCAGGCGCTCTTCGACCACATCGAGAGCCGCCTGCGAGGCGGGAGGATTCATGCGGACTATTAACGTCCGCAAACTCGAATCTAAGTCATCCATCTTCTGATCAATTGTTGTCAATCGGACTCTTAACAATCCCTCCACTTCAGCAGTGCCGCTGAAAGTGTTCAGCACCGCCGATCGCGCAAAGTCTGAGATACTGCGGGCTCCGCCTGACAGGCAAGCATCACGCAAGTTCTGGAATTCTTCTTCGCTGACCCGGAAGTTAACCAACCGGTTGCGAGGCTTAGTGACAGCCATAGGTATGCTGACTAGTGCCACACCTGTCACAAACCTCTCACAAAAGTGCACTCAGAGTATACGGAGCCGGCTTACAGCGTCTTCATCCAAATCAATTCCGAGCCCCGGCGCCTCCGGAATGGCCAAGTACCCGTCCACCGCCCGCAGCTTCTGCCGCGTAATCTGCTCCCGCAAGTTCGTCGACTCCTCGGCCACAAACTCGCAGATCAATCCATTCGGAATCGCGTTCAGCCAATGCAACGCCGCCGTCACATTCAAGTACGTCGAGAAGCCATGGTTCGCCACCGGCAGGCCCCGATCATACGCCAACGCCGCAATCTTCATCGCCTCCGTGAAACCGCCGCACCGCGTCAAATCCACCTGCACCACGTCCACCTGCCCCTCGTCCATCAACTGCACAAAACTCTGCCGCTCGCTCTCATGCTCACCCGCCGCAATCCGCAACGGCGTCGCCCCTGCCAGCTTCCGATACCCCGCATAATCGTCCGCCCGCAGCGGCTCTTCCAGCCAAAAAACATCTTCCGCCGCAAATGCATTCGCCCGCTGCAACGCCGTCTTCGCGTCCCACACCAAACCCGCGTCAATCATCAAATCAGGCCCCGCCCCCAACCCGCGACGCGCCGCCCGCACAAGAGCCTCATCCAACTCCCGCGACTCCCCCATCGGATGCCAACCAAACTTCACTGCCCCAAACCCTTCGTCCACCAACCGCCGCCCAATCTCCTCCGTCCGCCCCGGCGTCGCCCCAAATAAATTCGACGCGTAACACCGAATTTTCTTGTGGAACCCACCGCCCAACAACTTCCAGACCGGCAGCCCCAATGCTTTTCCCTTGATATCCCACAGCGCTAAATCAATCCCGCTAATGGCGTGGATCAGAATCCCTCGCCGCCCGCAGTACGAATTCGCCTTGTACATCTTGTGCCACAAATACTCGGTTTCAAACGGATCCTCGCCGATCAGCAACTCCCCCAGCCCGCTCGTGATCGAGTGCGAATACGGCCCTTCGATCGCCCCCTTCACTGCCAATGGTGCCGAGTCCACTTCCCCCAAACCCGTGATCCCCGCGTCCGTCTCCACCCGGACAATCACCGCATCCTGTCCGCTATCGCACTGATCCTTTACTTCCGGCTGCCGCAAGTACAGCGCCTCGACCTTTGTGATCTTCATCCGGTTATCATAAGGGGTTTGGAGTATCGCCATTCTTAAGCTCTGTGTGCTGGCCTCATCCAGTTCCGGTAACGCCATCTTCATCGGCACCGATCGCACCCGCGTCGTCGTCGATATCGGCCTCAGCCGTCGCGAAATGGAAGCCCGTCTGTTCGCCATCGGCGAAGATCCCGCCAACCTCGACGCCATTCTCGTCACCCACGAACACAGCGATCACGTCACCGGCCTAGGGGTCTTCTCCCGCAAGTACAAGAAGCCCATCTACCTCACCCATCTCACCGAAACCGCCATCGACTGGGAAGGCATCCCTTCGCCTCGCCAGACTTTTCAGGCCGGCACCGGCTTTACCATCGGCGACCTCGACATCGGCTCCTTCACCATCCCCCACGACGCCATCGACCCCGTCGGCTACGTCGTCCGCTCGCAGGGCGTCAGTTGTGCTGTCGTCACCGATCTCGGCTACGTCCCCGATTCCATCAAGATGCACCTTCGCGGAGTCGACGCCCTGCTGCTCGAATCAAACCACAACCTGGAGATGCTCAAAGTCGGCCCCTACCCATGGTCGATCAAACAGCGCATCATGGGCCGTAAGGGGCATCTCTCAAACGACGCCGCCTTCGAATTCATCACCACCGACATGGACTCGTCGGTCTCCACTCTCATCCTCGGCCACCTCAGCGAGCACAATAACTACCCCACCCTCGTCGAGCAGATGGCCGAACAGGCACTCGCCCAGCGCGGCCTGAAAATCCGCCTCCACGTCGCCGAACCAGGCAAGCAGAGTTGCGTCTTCGACTACTGAAGCCTAAAACTCGAAGGTCAATACGGCCTTACCCGCCGGTCCCTCATAGATGAGTTCAAGTTGCTTAATCCCGCTGTCTTTGCCGCGATACGAAAAAAACACTAACCCGCCCTGCGGCAGCGCACGGTCCCCTTCCGGCAGCGCCGATTTCTGGGCCTTCTGTTCCATCAGCCGCTTCAGCGGAAACGGCATCTTCGGCTCAGCCGGTTTCGGATCGCCCGCCGCTCCCCCGCCGCCGCTGCTCAAGCCGCCCTTCGATTTCCCGCCGCTCCCTTCTGGAGGAGCCGGGGGCACCCACTCCGGGTCTTTCAACGTCTTCAAAACAAACCCATACGGCTGGCTCGGGGTCGGCGTCTTCTTTCCATTTATCCGAATCGAAAACTCGGACGCCGCCAACGTCAAGCGAGCCCCGTCCGGGCCAAAAAACGCCACCTCGGCCACCACATAATCCTCGGTCGTCAGAGGATTCTGGTCCGTAGGCACCGAATGCCCCACAAAATCGGCGGCAATCGTCACGGTGCCGGCGACGGCTTTCGCCTGATAATCCGCCGGACTCGGCCGCGCCGGCCGCCCCTGCACTTCCTTACCAGGAGCCACCTGCGCCCAAGCGCTCGCCGCCCCAAAAACACCAATCAACAAAATTGTGGAGTATCGCATTCCTGCTCACAAATTACCATACGTAGCTCCCACTACGACACGTCCCCGCCCAGCGCATTCTCCACGAAGCCCAACAAACGCTGAAAACTGTACCCACTCTGCAAGAGGTCCGCTGGCGGAAAATTATCCAGCATCGGGTGGGGCGCAAATAAAAACCGCTTAAACGCGCCCGCTCGCAGCGCAGGTTTAATCCGCTTCTCGACCTCCAACAACCGCTCCATCCGGACCACTGAATCCTCCGTAGGACGCGCCAATCCACGCTCCCAACGAGACACCGACGGCCACGAGGCTCCCAGCAGACGCGCTAACTCCTCCTGCGACATTTGGTTGTCCGTGCGAAGCAATCGAATCCGGTCCATCAGGGCCGAGCGCTTCGCAACAGTTTTACCAGCAGAACTTTCTCTTTGATTCGAATTTGCGACCTGGGCTTTAGCCATTCTGAGCACACCACGATTGCTCTGCCGTCAGCCGGATCGACCGCGGAATAGGTTCCGGCGACAGAGACATCCTTTCCCCGCTGCCATTATGAGAGCCGCTGACAAGCCGAGTCGTCGAACGAGATAAGTCCGTCCGCAGTAATTCCTCACTCCAATCGAACCTCGCCGCCGATAAGATCAACCGTTCCAGTCGTCTGACACTCGAACACCAAAACCGTAAACACCACCGGGTCAGCCTCCGGCAGGTATTTTCGAACGGCAGCCCAAGCGGATTCCATTGTTTGGTAAGCATACGAAGTTGGTCCAGCGCTGGATTTGTCAGGAAAGCACCCAATCGGCGCGAGTGAAAACAGGCGCAACGCCACCACCTCGGTCCGAACCATTCGGAAGAAACGTTTCGCCATAATCTATTCCGGTTTTTTCTATAACCGGACCCGTTGGAGCGGTGCAAATGCCAAATCCTTAACCAGCGTACAACCTGTCAAGTGATCTATCAAGCGAAATATTCTCTAACAACCAAGGCACTGCCTCTCGATTCTAACCTCACCCCTTGCTATCCTGACCCTTTCAATAGGAGCTTCCGCTTGATCCAACGCTACACCCGCCCCGCCATGGGCGCCATCTGGTCTGACGACAACAAGTACCAATGCTGGCTCGCCGTCGAACTAGCCGCCTCCGAGGCCCTCGCCGAACTCGGCGACGTCCCCCTCGAAGCCGCCCAGGCCCTCCGCGCCCACGCCGCCGTCGACGTCGAACGACTCTTCGAAATCGAACGCGAAGTCAAACACGACGTCATCGCCTTCACCACCACCGTCTCCGAGAAAATGGCCGCCGCCGGCGTCGCCGAAGCCTCCCGCTGGTTCCACTACGGCATGACCTCCAACGACGTCGTCGATACCGCCCAAGCCCTCCAGGTCAAACAGTCCTCTGACCTCCTCCTCGCCGCCACCGACCAACTCCTCGATATCCTCCGCCGCCGCGCCTTCGAATTCAAAGACACCGTCCAAATGGGACGCACCCACGGCATCCACGCCGAACCCTACACCTTCGGCCTCAAACTAGCCCTCTGGTTCGACGAACTCCGTCGCAACCGCGCCCGCCTCGCCGCCGCCGCCGAAGACATGCGCGCCGGCAAAATTTCCGGCGCCGTCGGCACCTTCGGCCACATCGGACCCGAAGCGGAAGAAAAAATCTGCGCCCGCCTCGGCCTCAAACCCGCCGCCATCGCCTCCCAAGTCATCTCCCGCGATTCGCACGCCGCCTTCATCGCCGCCCTCGCACTCCTTGCCGCCACCTGTGAAAAGGTTGCCCTCGAAGTCCGCCACCTCCAACGCACCGAAGTCCGCGAAGCCGAGGAACCCTTCGCCCCCGGCCAGAAGGGCTCCTCCGCGATGCCCCACAAACGCAACCCCGTCACCTGCGAACAGATCTCCGGCCTCGCCCGCGTCGTCCGCTCGAACGTCCAGGCCGCCTACGAAAATATCGCCCTCTGGCACGAACGCGACATCTCCCACTCCAGCGTCGAACGCGTCATCCTCCCCGATTCCTGCTGCCTGGTCGACTATCTCCTCGCCAAAACCATCTGGCTCGTCGACGGTATGCGCGTCAATCCCGAACGCATGCTCCGAAACCTTCATCTCACCAAAGGCCTCATCTTCAGCGGACAACTCCTCCTCGATCTCACCGCCGCGGGCATGCTCCGCGAAAAAGCCTATAAACTAGTGCAAACCCAAGCCATGAAAAGCTGGGAAGAAGAAGGCGATTTCCGCGCCGCTATCTCCGCCGACCCCGAAGTCAAATCCTGCCTGAATCCCCCACAGCTCGACCTGTCCTTTGCGTTGGACCGTCAGCTCGCCAACGTCGACAAAATATTCGCTCGCGTTTTCGGAGGCTAATTCTATGTCCCTTTCCCGGCGTACACTCCTCACGGCCGCCGCCGTCAGGCCTCTGGTCGCGTTACAGAAAGGCCTCGTTTATATGAACGCGGCCAACATCGCCCCCTGCGGCAAAGCCGCTCTCGACGAGTACCTCAAACAACTCGCCGACTTCCAACAAAATCCCGCCTTCCAAAACCGCGAGATCTATAAACCCCTCTCGGAATCCGTCCGCTCCAAACTCGCCGCGCTCCTCGGCGCCGCCCCCGACGAAATCGCCCTCACCCGCAACTCCAGCGAAAGCAACAACCTCATCGCCCAAGGTCTCCGCCTCAAACCAGGCGACGAAATCCTCCTCACCGCCCATAACCACCCCTCCAACACCCAAAGCTGGCAACTCCGCGCCCAACAAGCCGGGGCCACCGTCGTCCTCGCCGACGTCCCCATCTACGCCAAGTCCCCCGACGAACTCCTCGCCACCCTCCAGAAAAAGGTCACCCCTAAAACCCGCGTCATCGCCGTCTCCCATCTAACCAACACCACCGGCCTCCTCTACCCCGTCGCCGCCATCGCCGACCTCGCCCATCAAGCCAACGCCTGGTGCCACGTCGACGGTGCCCAAACCTTCGGCTGGATGAACCTCCACCTCCCCAACCTCAAAATCGATTCCTTCTCCGGCAGCTTCCACAAATGGCCCATGGGCCCCCTCGAAAGCGGCATGCTCTACGTCCGCGCCGCCCGCCTCCCCGAACTCACCCCCGCCATCCTCAGCATCGACTACTGGGCCGACAAACCCTTCGGTGCCCGTAAGTTCGAAACCCTAGGCCAACGCGATGACCCCAAACTCCGCGGCCTCGAAAAGACGATCGACTTCCTCGCATCCACCGGCATGGCGAATATCGAAGCCCGCGCCCTCGCCCTCGCCGTCCGCTTCCGCTCCGGACTCGCCGCCGTTCCCGGCGTCGCCCTCAAAGGCAGCGGCCACCCCTCCGTCTCCGGACCCGTCGTAAAAGTGCACCTCCCCAACCAGGATCTCGCCACCGCTTACAACCGTCTCTGGAACCAGCACCGCATCGCCATCGCCAAAACCGACTCCGGCGACGCCGCCGGTCTCCGCTTTTCCCCCCACATCTACAACACCGAGGCCGAAATCGATCTCGTACTACGCGCTTTGAAAGCGTAAGGTAACCGTCGTGGCCTACCCAGTTTGGGCTGGTACCCAGAAACAAATACCACCGCCAATGTTTGGAAAGACAATATTCAGCGGAAGTATTTCAGCTTTGCGAAACCTTTTCTCGCTCCGCCGCAGCGGTTAGAATAGAAAGGCTTACCGACGCTATCCCTGCTCAAACCGCGTCGATAAACCAAATCTCAGCCTTCATCTCCCCGGTCCAAACTAAATTTGGTACTCGGAATTCTCAGGCTTTACCCTACACTGGGTGTGGAGTTGATTTAATGGCTACGGCTAAGTGCATTCCTGTCCCAACGTTTAGTGCTCGTGAAGTGGCCCGCGTCCTGCTCGTGGACGACGACCCGACCGCGCGCATTATTCTCCGGACCGTTTTGCAGGCCGGAGGGTACGGAGTCGATACCGCTGCCACCGCCGCTGAAGCCATTGGCCTACTTGAAACCGAAGAGTATTCTTTAGTGCTCAGCGACCTCCACATGGAATCCCCGCAAGCGGGCCTCCAGGTGATCTCCCATGCCCGCATGATGGACTACCGCCCCGCCACCGCCCTCATCACCTCCTGGCGCGAACAGTATTCCGCCGCCCGCGCAGCCGGAACGCTCCTCATCGAACCCGAAAACGTGCCCGAACTTCTCGAGCAAGTAGCCGACATGATTGGCGAACGAGCCTCCCGTCGACTCGTTCACCAAATGCGCCGTCGCAACTAGCGCTCGCTGTCCAGCATTGCCATCTGATGGGCATCGCAGCGCGGCCAGACCGAGCGCCACAAGCCCATGCTCGTCGGAGAGGCAGCGCCGTCGGGGCCGGTTGGTGGTAAAGTTTTGGCGAGCAGGGCTGGTCAACTCTTCACGAGTGCCGAAGGGCGTCGGTCGATACCTCTCGCCGTAGCGTCTATCCTCAGCCTTTCGCTGGCACCGGCAAAGAAATCTTCTTCTCTACGCGCAAAGGAAAGCGACTGCCCGCCGAAGTCACCATTCGCAACGGCACCATCGAGATCGGCAAACTTCGACGGCCTCCTCACAGACCGTTACATCACCGGGGACTCCCCCCCCCGACGGCCAACCCGTTCTCGACAGCCCCCAGGCCACCTGATCCCGAAACCGTCCCGCCTAGTCACGGCTCCACCCGTTCATACGCTCCTTCACAAAATCCGTCGTCCAGGATCTCGCCCCAGCAAAAACGCTACCGAAATACCCGCCCAACCCAAGTACTTCAGCCCCATCGCGTTCCCCTGCTCCGCCCCAAGCCGTAGCTCCCCCGCCAGCAAGAGCACCGGCAGCAAAACCATCCCTGTTCAGTCGTTCTTCGCAACAAAAAACGAGGTCACAAAACGGACAGCAGCGCAAAAAGCACCCAGCCAATCAAAAGCGCACAGGCCGCGCAGGCTCGGCACCAACGGGCGAGGAACTCGCCCATCCTGCCGGGCCGAAGCGAGTCCGTTGTGCGCGGCTCCTCAAAAGCACAGGCTTCATAGCGTCACTGACCAAGGCGCATCACCCTCCCCCTGTCACTCACGTAATCTGCCGACCAGCCCGCTCCACCGCCCCCTCAAACGCATCCAGCGCATCCACAAAGAAATGGTCTCGCGACTCGACAAACTCGAGCGTCGGACCCCCGCTAAGCGTCCCCACCAGCACCTCCAGATCCACCTTCGGGCCATGCACGTCAACCGTCGAATGGATAAACGTCCGCGGCACCGTACACGGCTCCAAATACCCTTGGTCCGGATACTTCGTCGGAAAACCCACCGCCATCGCTCGCGCCATCGCCGGCACCTGCCCCGCTAACTGCAGCGCAATCCGCGATCCGAAGCTAAATCCCGCCACCACAAACGGCAACTCCGGATACCGGCCCCGCAAAAACGCCAAGCACGCCCGCGCATCCTCCAACTCCCCCACCCCGTCCGCGTACGTCCCCTCGCTCAAATTCACGCCCCGGTAATTAAACCGCAGCACTGCCCCACCCGTCTTCCGCAGCCCCCGGGCAATCCGATACACCACCTTGTTGTGCATCGTCCCCCCGTGCTGCGGATGCGGATGACAAACCAGCGCCGCAAAGCGCGGTTCAACCTCCTCAGGCTCCTCCAGCAACGATTCCAACTTCCCCGCCGGCCCGGCGATCTCACAACTCTCAATCCGACGTCCCATCCCTATCCCCGGTAGTTCGTAAACTGCATATCGATCCCCAGATCGCTCTGCTTCAACAACGCCATCACTTCCTGCAAGCAGTCCCGATCTTTCCCCGACACCCGCACCACATCGGCATTAATCGAAGCCTGCACCTTGATCTTCGAATCTTTGATGATCCGCACAATCTCTTTCGCCTTCTCCATCGGAATCCCCGCCTGCAGCGTGATCTCCTGCCGCACGCTCATCCCCGACGCCGGCTGCACCGCACCATACGTCAGCGCCTTCAAAGAGATCCCCCGCTTGTTCAACTTCGATTGGAGTATGTCCACCACCGCCCCCAACTTGTACTCATCCGCCGAAGCCAGCAGAATCTTGTGGTCTTTCTCTTTCAGCTCAATCGAAGATTTTGCGTCCTTCAAATCGTAGCGCGCCCCAATATCCTTCAGCGCCTGCGAAATCGCGTTGTTCACTTCGGGCATCTCGACCTTCGAGACAATGTCAAAACTGTTATCAGCCATATCTGACTAAATCATGTCAGGCTTGACGCAACGTTCGCAACACTTCCCGCGTAATCAACTCCACCATCGACGGCATTACCTCGTCTAAAGCCACCGTGACCGCCGCCCGCACCCGCTCCTCCTCCGATATCGGCTCCACCGGCACCGGCGGCGCCTCCGCCCCATACTCGCCCTCCAATCGCCGCTCAGCCACACGTTCGAGCAACGGCCGCAAGACATCCATCAGCGACGTTACCCCAAACGGCTTCTGCACCACCCCGTCCGCGCCCACCGCCTCCGCCTGCGCCATGTCCACCGGCTCGGTGATGCTCCCCGTCAGCAAAACCCCGATGTGCCGATGCGTCGCCGTCTCCCGCACAAACTTCGCCAACTCAAACCCCGACTTCTTCGGTAAAAAGGCGTCCACAATCATCGCGTCCGGATCCACATCCCCCAAACGCAGCAAAGCAGTCTCTCCGTCGGTGACCGAGACAACCTCAAAACCCTCTTCCCGTAACATACGCTCGCCAAGCCGCTGCGCAATCGCGCTATCGTCAGCAAGCAGAATCCGTCCCGCCACTAATTCTTAACCTTGATTTTCTTCTCTTTCTTCGGCTTCTTGCCGCTCACTGGAACGCCCTGCCGATTCGTCGGCAATGGCGTCGCCGCCGGGGCCGCTGCCGCTGGCGCTTCCGAAGCAGCCGCCGGAGCCCCCGCCGGAACTGATGTCGTGCTCCCCGTCCCGCCCGGAGTCTGCGCGCTCAACCGCGCATCGTCCTTCTTTTCCAAAGCCGAAGCGCCGGTCAAAACCTGCCCACCCACATCGTTCACCCCCGACGCCACGCCCAAAGGTAGCGGCACCGACGCCGGAATCGAAGGCTTCATCTGCTCCATCGCCGGTGTCCCGCTCTTGGCTGCCGCCAGCACGTCCGGACTCTTGCTGAAAATACCCAAAGTATTGTGGATCATCGAAGGCTTCACCCGATTCTCCGCCTCATACTTCATCCGCGCCACCGCCACCGGGTCAGCCTCCGGAACCTGCATCTCCATATCTTTCAACTTCTCGGTCGCTGCCTTCGCATATCCCGATAGCGGATAGTCCCGCACCAGCCGCTGATACGCCTGCCCCGCCTTTGCCTTAAAACGCGGCCCCATCTTCGTATAGCTATCGGCCAACAACCACAAATCCTCGTCCGCCTTCGAAAACAAAGGCCACTGATCCACCACCGTCTGCAGCCGATTGCTCGCCGCCGGGTTCGATCCCTTTGTATTGTAGAAGGTGCCCACCCGGAACTCCTTCTCCGCCATCACTTCCTGAATGTTCCGCAACAACTGCTGCGTCCCCGGCGCAAACTTCGAGTTCGGAAACTGCGTCAACAGCGTCCGGCACTCCTCTTCACTCTTGTACGCATGCCGATCGTCCCGGTCCGGTTTCTCCATCTGCTTGTAATGGATCATGCAGACCTTCTGCTGCGCTTCCGCCGCCTCTTCCATCGTCGGGTAAAACAAAATAAAGTCTTTGTACTCCGCCTCAGCCTGTGCCATCCCGTTCGATCCGCCCTCGCGCATCCAGCTATCGGCAATCGCAAGCTTCGCCTTCGCCAAAAACTCCGACGTGTCGTAGGTGTTCATCAACGTGTTCAACGTGATCCGCGCCACCTCATAACGACCCCGTTCAATGTCCTTTACGGCCTTATCGAAAAGCACCTTATCCGGCTGCTGCGTGTCTTTCGAAATCGGGTTCTCGTACTTCTTCTTCCGAAAACATCCCGTCAGCGAAGTGAACGCCAGAGCCGTCACCACCAAAGTCAAAATCGTATTGCGCGAAAAAAGCATAAGTTACTAATCTCTCTGTTTAAGCTAACTGCCCCGCGCGCGCCGCGTCCCGCAGCGTCCGCACGGCCGCGCCGGAATCCGGCGCCCCAAACACACTCGAACCCGCAACCAGCCATTCGGCTCCAGCCCGGGCAATCTCAGCGACGTTTTCCAACACCACGCCACCATCAATCTCAATCTTGAAGCCATAGCCAAACCGCTCACGCCGCTCGACCAACTGGCGAATCTTATCCAAAGCGCGCGGCAAAAACAGCTGCCCCCCAAACCCAGGGTTCACGCTCATCACAAGCACAAAATCGACAATCTCCAAAACCTCGTCCAACGTCGATACCGGCGTCGCCGGGTTCAAAACCACCCCCGCCAACGCACCCTCACTCTGGATCAACCGCAAACTCCGATCCAAATGCGGACACGCCTCCTGATGCACCGAAACACTATCCGCTCCCGCCGCCACAAATGCCCCCGTAAACCGATCCGGATCCGTAATCATCAAATGAACGTCTAAATGCGCCTTCGTCACCTTCCGCAGGCTCTTCACGACTGGCGGCCCCATCGATAAATTGGGCACAAAATGGCCGTCCATCACATCGACGTGAAGCATAGTGACGCCCGCGTGTTCGACGCGCGTAATCTCCTCACCCAGCCGGGCAAAGTCCGCAGCTAGTAAAGATGGAAGAATCTCGACCATTGGAACACAGTTATCATGCTATCACGGCGTGCCAAAAGCCGTCCCCCGCTTCTTGCCCTGGCAATCGATATCCTTCTTCAACCACCCGGTCCCTGCAAATCGCGTGGACTACCCCCTCATTCTCCTCCGCTTCGAGCGAACAGGTCGAGTAAACTAATCGCCCCCCCGGCGCCAATACCGCCAACGCATTCTCCAATATCGCCATCTGCCGCCCCGCCAGGTCCACCACGTCCGCCGCCGTAATCCGCCACTTTATCTCGGGATTTCGCCCGAACGTCCCCGTCCCGCTGCACGGCGCGTCCACCAGAATCCGGTCAAATCTTTTCACAAAGGGCAACGGCACCCGCGCATCCACCACCACCCGCTCTACCCCAGTCACCTGCCGCAAACGCGCGAAACTCCGGTCCGCCGCCAGCACGATCCCCCCCGCCTCCAACAGCTGCCGCGTCTTGTTCCCCGGCGCCGCGCACACATCGAGCACCGTCATCCCCGGCTCCACCCCCAAATACGGCACAATCGACGCCGCCCCCACGTCCTGCCCCCCCGCCTCCGGCGCCACCAAAGCCGCCGCCGCTATCCCTTCCGCCCGCGCACGCCCAAACGCCGCCGTCCACCGACTCAACAACCACCCCGGCACCGACAACTCCACCTCCCGCCCCGGCCACTCAACCGCCTCCCGATTCACCTTCCGCAACACCGCATTCACAAAACCCATCGCCGAACGCTTCTTCGCCCGCTTCACCAAATCCACCGCCGCCGATACCGCCGCATGCGCCGGCACACGGTCCAAATACCGCAGTTGGTAAATCGCCATCCGCAGCGCCACCCGCACTTCTACGTCCAGCTTCCCCGTCTTCCCCGAATACAACCCAATCAAGTGGTCCAACTGCGCCTGTACCCGCAACGGGCCAAACACCAGCTCCCATGCCAGATCCGCATCCCGCATCTCCAGCTTCGCCACCGCTTTGCGCAAAATCTCTTCCGCCCAAGCGCCGTTCTCTACCCGCACAGCGGCGTCAAACGCCACCTCCCGTGCGCTCAAACCGTCAACACACTGTAGTGCGACTCAACATAAGCATTCAGCATATCCGTAAACTCCGCCACGATATGATCCCCCCGCAAAGTCTTCACCAATCGCCCATCCACGTACACCGGAGCCACCGGCTCCTCGAACGTCCCCGGCAACGAAATCCCAATATTGGCGTGCTTGGACTCCCCCGGCCCGTTCACAATACAACCCATCACCGCCACCTTCATCTCCTCCACCCCCGGATGCGCGTCTTTCCAAATCGGCATCTGGTTCCGCAAATAGTTCTGGATCTGGTCCGCCATGTCCTGGAAAAAGGTGGAAGTCGTCCGCCCACATCCCGGGCACGCCGTCACCTGCGGCGTAAAGCTCCGCAACTCCAACGCCTGCAATATCTGCTGACACACAAGCACCTCTTCCGCCCGATCCCCGTTCGGCAGCGGCGTCAGCGACGCCCGAATCGTGTCCCCAATCCCCTCTTGCAGCAACACACCTATCGCCGCCGTCGTCGCCACAATCCCCTTCGACCCCAACCCCGCCTCCGTCAACCCCAGATGCAACGCATACTCGCACTGCGCCGCCAGCATCCGATACACCGTGATCAAATCCTGCACCCCACTCACCTTCGCGCTCAGCAATATCTGATCCCGCCGCAAACCGTACTTCTCCGCCGCCGCCGCCGCCTCCAACGCGCTCACCACAATCGCGTTCATCGTCACCTGCTTGGCATCCAATGGCTCAGCCAACAAAGCGTTCTCGTCCATCATCCGCGTCAACAACGCCCCGTCCAGCGACCCCCAATTCACCCCAATCCGCACCGGCTTCTGATACTCCACCGCGACTTCGATCATCGCCCGAAAGTTGTCGTCGTGCTTCTTGCCGATATTCACGTTACCCGGGTTAATCCGGTACTTCGCCAAAGCCCGCGCGCACTCCGGATACTTCTTCAGCAGTATGTGCCCGTTGTAATGGAAATCCCCCACAATCGGCACATCGCACCCATGCAGTCGGATCGTATCCACCACTCGCGGTAACGCCTTCGCGGCGTCTTCGGAGTTCACCGTGACCCGCACAATCTCCGATCCCGCCTTCGCCAGCGCCATCACCTGCGTCGCCGTACCCGTCACGTCCGCCGTGTCCGTGTTCGTCATCGACTGCACCACGATCGGGTTGTCGCCTCCCACCATTACCCCGCCGACGTTCACCGGCACCGACTTCCTACGCGCAAAAGCAGCCATTCCAAAATTGTACCAACCCCGCCCCTCCCCCTAAAATCGCAACCATAAGTTTTTTCGATTGGATTGCGGGCCTATCCATCCGATACCGTAATCGTAGGTGCAACGTCCCTCTAAGTCAGACATTGGCGCGGCACACTCTCCGGGTTTGAGATACCTTTTACTTCTTTGTCATGAAAGGACAGAATGTCCCCAAAAATCTTGCTCTACGGCCTTCCCGCCGAACTCTCCCGGGAGTTACGGGATGCTCTCATCACAATCCGCAATGTTCCTGCGATTGAAGATACTGCCCCCCCCGGCTCTAACCCGATTCCCTGGCAAAGTATTGACCTCGTGTTCTGCTCGGCCAACCATGAATCCCTCACCAATCTCCTCCAGGCGACGGCCCTGCAACGGCCCCGCCTGCGCATCATCGCCACCAGCCGCCTTCCCGAAACGGCGGAGTGGCTCGCATCCGTCGAAGCCGGTGCCGTCGATTACTGCGCCGCCCCCTTCGAAGCCACCCAGATCCGGTGGCTACTGAAAACCCACCTGTCCACGCAGAACCCCGTCGCTGCATAATCCCCTCCACTTGCGTTAGAAACTCCGCCAGTTTCTTATAACTGTCTGACCAATCCAGGAGGATCCCGCCTCATGTCTTCACTTAGACTACTCCCGGCGCCGTGCCTCACCGTATCTACTGCTCTACCTCAATTCTCGGAAAACTGCCTTTCTTCTCCCGATAGCAAAATCCCTCCCGCTTCGGTCGGCACCATCTGTGACCCGCGCCAAACGCGTTACCCCACTCTTGAGCCGACTGAGCGCGTCGTCGCTCCCCGGCCCCGCACCGCCTCCGTCTCGGTGCATCAACTCACCCACGCAGTTCCTAAAAAGCGCACAGGCCGCGCAGGCTCGGCATCAACGGGCGAGGAACTCGCCCATCCTGCCGGGCCGAAGCGAGTCCGTTGTGCGCGGTTCCTTAGAAGCGCACAGGCCGCGCAGGCTCGGCACCAACGGGCGAGGAACTCGCCCATCCTGCCGG
>Ga0114966_10002516_pt1 | contig 16326 bp, 10 predicted proteins | sample M_130207_XF_Meta_FD_87029 | JGI IMG/M metagenome (GOLD analysis project Ga0114966, IMG submission 87029) | Freshwater microbial communities from Lake Montjoie, Canada to study carbon cycling - M_130207_XF_MetaG | ecosystem: Environmental > Aquatic > Freshwater > Lake | place: Lake Montjoie...
ATGTCCACGAGCTTGAGGAACTTCGGATCCGGAGCGTCGTCAAGCGTCTTACACATTGGGCACAAGACGCGCCCCAGGCGCTGCGCGAGCACGGCTTGGATGGAACTTGCTACCAAGAACGGCTTGACGCCCATGTCCACCAATCGGGTGATGGCACTGGGTGCATCGTTGGTGTGCAGCGTGCTAAAGACCAAGTGACCAGTGAGTGCCGCCTGAATGGCGATGTCTGCGACTTCGCGGTCTCGAATTTCACCGATCAGGATGATGTTCGGTGCCTGACGCAACATGCTCTTGAGCACGATGCCGAAGGTGAGGCCGATATGTTCGCGAATCTGCACCTGGTTGATGCCGTTGAAGTTGTACTCAACGGGATCTTCCGCGGTGATGATCTTGCGGTCCGGCGTGTTGAGAATGGCCAGCGCTGAATACAGCGTGGTGGTCTTGCCAGAACCGGTTGGACCGGTGACGAGGAAGATTCCGTTCGGGCGGCGAATGATCTTGTTGAAGACATCAAGCGAGTCCTGCTCGAAGCCAAGGTTCAAGAGGCCGATGCGCACGCTGTCCGGGCGCAAGATTCGCAGAACGATGCTTTCGCCGTAGAACGCCGGGCAAGTACTGACGCGGAAGTCGATCTGATTGATGACTGGCTTCGCGTCCTTTAAGACCGGATCGCCCATCTGATCAAGCTCTGGCACCGGGAACTTGATGCGACCATCCTGCGGAATGCGCCGCTCTGCGATGTTGACGCCGGCCATCAGTTTGATGGTTGAGAGAACTGCATTCTGCAGCGTCTTCTGTAGTTTCTCAATCTCAACACATACGCCGTCGATGCGGTAGCGGAGCATGATGTGCCCCTCTGCCGGTTCGATATGAATATCTGACGCGCGGCCGTTCACTGCATCAAGAATGATGCGCGCCACGAGCCGGCGAATTGGACCTTCGTCCTCAATATCAATCGACTTGCCGCTGCGGTCGATGCTGCCCTGATTCCTATCGACGGACTTGTCCACCGACTTGTCCATCGAGTCGCCAGCCAACTGCTTACGCGGCGGGCCTTCCGCCTTCGCGCCGCCATCGATGTACGAACGGATCTGCCGCTTGGAAGCGATGCCGGCCTGTTCGAAATCACCAACGCGAAAGCGCAAGAGCTCAAGCGTGTCGATGTCCATGGGGTCATGGATGATGAGACGCAGTTTGCCGCTGCCAGCCAATGGCAGCACCAAGAATTTTTTGATCAAGTCACTGGCGATGCGCGCCTTGTCGATCTTGTTCATGTCAGTCACAAGATCGAGATTGAAGAAGTCGACACCGAATTGCTGAGCAAGCGCCTTGGCGACGTCTTCTTCCTTGCAGGCATTGGTCTCGACAAGAATTTCACCAAGTCGCATGCCACGCGCGCGGGCGGCGACAAATGCCTCGTCAACCTGAGCGAGGGTAACGACACCGAGACCAATGAGAATCTCGCCAAGTTTCTGACGGGGCTTGCGTGCCAACGGGACCTCCTGACGCGCCGAACTCCCGCTGCCAGTCACCCCGCGCAGGGGCGTGCAACGAGAACACCATATCTTCGTACCGGACGGGTGCCTGAGTTGCACCTGACCGCTCACATCCCCGGTCCGGATGGTCCGGAGCGGCGAGTGGCTCCGTAGTATGCGGCCTGCGCCGCAAGTACGCAATGCGCACGACCGAGAATATGGACGACGAATCAAGAAACCCCCTGCCCGATCCCGCCGCTGCCCCGCGCCCCAACGGGTCGCGCCCCTTGCGCGTCCTTGTAGCGGCGGGGCCAACCCACGAACCGATTGACGATGTTCGCTACATCGGAAATCGATCGAGCGGATTGATGGGAACAGCGATTGCATCGGCATTTCGCGACCGCGGGCACGCAGTGACACTCACCCGCGGGCCGGGCGTGGCTGCGATTTCTGGGTGCGTTGATCGGCAATTTGTGACCGCCGCCGACCTGTTATCCGTACTACGGACAGAATGGCCTGCGCACGACCTCTTAGTGATGGCGGCCGCCGTCGCCGACTACCGCCCTGCCAATCGCGTCGCTGGCAAGATGAACCGCGAGGCGGGACCGATCACCTTGGCACTTGAGCCAACCGAGGACATACTTGCCGGCCTTGCCGCGAGTCGCCGCCCCAATCAGTACGTCGTTGGCTTCGCCCTCGAGCGCCCAGAAGATCTGGAACGCTCAGCGACGGCAAAATTGATCCGCAAGCGAGCCGATGCAATTGTGGCCAACCCGCTCGCAACGATGAATGCCCCAGACGTTGACGCAAAGGTCATCTTTGCAGATGGTCGATCCGCCTCTCCGGGCAGATCGATGCCAAAGCCTGAATTCGCAGCCTGGCTGGTCAATGTGCTCACCGCTCCCACCCACTTGCCAACTGAACTACATTCTCGCCCTCTGCCGCCATGAAGGCGCGCAGTTTCGGCAACAACACTCGGAAGGAACTGCATGCAGCTCGGACTGATCGGACTCGGACGTATGGGCGCCAACATGGGCAAGCGATTGGTTCGCAATGGGCACTCAGTGGTTGCGTGGAATCGCAATCCTGAACCCGCACGTGAGCTCGCAGCTGAGGGCGGCGTTGCAGCCGCATCCGTTGCCGAACTGGTGAAGAAACTGCAAGCTCCCCGTCACGTGTGGCTCATGTTGCCCGCTGGCGTTGTGGATGAAATGATTGATCAACTCGTTCCGCTCCTCTCGCCCGGTGACACCATCATTGATGGCGGGAACAGTTACTACCGCGATGACCTCCGACGCGCGAAGGCACTCAGTGCCAAGGGCATCGACTATGTGGACTGCGGCGTTTCCGGCGGTGTCTGGGGGCTCGACCGTGGCTACTGCGTCATGATCGGCGGACCCGATGCTGCGGTGGCGCGCCTTGACTCCGTGTTCCGCACCCTCGCCCCGGGCATCGGAACCATTCCCGCAACCGAAGGACGCGGCGGCGCAGGTGACACCAGCGACATTGGTTACCTCCACTGCGGCCCCGTTGGCGCCGGCCACTTTGTGAAGATGGTTCACAACGGCATCGAGTACGGACTCATGGCCGCATATGCGGAAGGCTTTAATATCTTGCGCCACGCGAACATGGGTAAAGACAAGGTGGCAATGGACGCCGAAACTACCCCCCTGCGTAACCCCGAGGCGTATCAATACGACATTGACATTGGCCGTGTGGCAGAACTGTGGCGCCGCGGCAGCGTGGTTTCAAGTTGGCTGCTTGACCTCACCGCAACGGCGCTTGCGGAAGATCCCAAACTTGAGAAGTTCGGCGGGCGCGTGAGTGATTCGGGCGAAGGACGCTGGACCGTGATTGCCGCAGTGGAAGAAGGCGTTCCAGCCCACGTCATTACCGCATCGCTCTACGACCGCTTTGAGAGTCGCGGCAACGCTGAGTATGGCAACAAGATCCTCAGCGCCATGCGCTATGCGTTCGGCGGTCATCATGAGAAGAGCAGCGATTCGCGGCACTAAATCTCGACTGCTTTGGTCGAGCATTTGACTGCGCAAGTATCTACTATGCCTCCCACGGGCCCTGTGGCGGAATCGGCAGACGCAGCGGACTTAAAATCCGCAGCCGCGCAAGCGGTGTGTGGGTTCAAGTCCCACCGGGGCCATTTGAGAATTGCGGAGCGATGCTTCGTAATGAAGGCGAGTTTTTAGTGCTATCCATGTACGCTGCGTTGATGGCTCACATGGACTCGTCGGCCAAGGATGCGAACGCCTCAAACCCGCTGAGTAGCGACATGGACCGGGCTCATACCGGTCGTGAACGCATACCAGTCAGTGTGCACCCCACCAGTAGTGCCGCAAGCCGCGCTGTTGCTGCAGAGATCGCTGCATTGCTTCGCGAACGCGCCTCGCAGGGGCGCATGGCGGTACTTGGTCTTGCGACTGGATCCACCCCACAAGGCGTCTACGACGAGCTCGTCCGCATGCACCGCGAGGACGGGCTTTCGTTTCGCAATGCGATCACGTTCAACCTTGATGAATACTGGCCCATGCAACAGGAAGAGTTGCAGAGCTACCGACGCTTCATGCAGGAGCATTTGTTTGCGCACATCGATATCGATCCAACCAATATCCATATTCCGGATGGAACGTGCGCGCAGGATCAGGTGGCGGACTTTTGTGCTCAATACGAGAGTGCAATTCGAACGGCGGGCGGTATCGATCTGCAGATTCTGGGGATTGGTCGTACCGGCCACGTGGGGTTCAATGAGCCCGGCTCGCCGCGCGACAGTCGCACACGACTCATCACGCTTGACCGCGTGACCCGCATGGATGCAGCAAGCGATTTCTTCGGTGAGCGCAATGTTCCTCGGCGCGCCATCACCATGGGCGTTGGAACGATTCTTGACGCACGTCGAGTGCTGCTCGTTGCGTTCGGCGAACACAAATCCGCCATTGTTCGCGAGGCAGTCGAAGGTGCGATTTCTCCGTCCGTTGCTGCCAGTTTTCTGCAGGAACATCCAAACGCACGATTCATTCTTGACCCCGCGTCGAGCGCTGCGTTAACCCGTTTCAGTACGCCATGGCTCCTGGGACCCATCGAAGATTTCGGGCTGGCGTGGGATAAATCCACTACGAAGCGCGCGGTGATCTGGCTGGCGCGAACGCTTGGCAAGCCGGTGCTCAAACTCGTTGAAGAGGATTACAACGAACACGGACTGCAGCCGCTCTTGGCGAGCCGCGGCGACGCGTACGACATCAACATTGAGGTATTCCGCGCGCTGCAACGGACCATCACCGGATGGCCGGGCGGCAAGCGCGACGACGCGAAGTCTGCATTCCCAAAGCGCGTGGTGGTCTTCAGTCCGCACCCGGACGATGACGTCATCTCAATGGGCGGAACATTCATTCGACTCTGTGATCAGGGACATGAAGTTCATGTGGCGTATCAGACATCCGGCAACATCGCGGTTTGGGACGATAGCGCGTTGCGACATCTGGACTTCCTCCGCGAATTCGCTGGCGCATTTCCGCAACTTGGACGCGAGTTCACGGACCGCCTTGAAGCCAACATTGAGACGTTCATTGCCACCAAAAAACCAGGGGCCGTGGACACAGTGGAGCTGCAGAAGGTGAAGGCACTGATCCGCCGCAGCGAGGCCCGTGCCGGCGCGCGCTGGAGTGGCGTGCGGCCGGAGCACATTCACTTCCTCGACCTCCCCTTCTACGAGACTGGTCGCGTTCGAAAGAATCCACTTGCAGCTGATGATCTGCGCATCACGTGCGATCTGCTCAGAACTGTGCAGCCACACCAGATCTATGCGGCAGGTGATCTGAGCGACCCACACGGAACGCATCGCACCTGCCTTGCCGCCATCGTCCAATCACTCGCTGCGTTGCGCGCAGAGCCCGCCGAGCGCGCATGGCTCGACACGTGCGAAACGTGGCTCTACCGCGGCGCGTGGCAAGAATGGGCGCCAGAAGAGATTGAAATGGCTGTGCCGCTTTCGCCCGACGAAGTCATTCGCAAGCGCTTTGCAATATTCAAGCACGAAAGCCAGAAGGACACTCCGGTATTCCCCGGCTCAAGCGACACGCGGGAGTTCTGGCAGCGCGCCGAGGATCGCAACCGTGCAACTGCAGTGGCGTATGACCGCCTTGGCTTAGCTGAGTATGAGGCTATTGAAGGATTCGTTCGCATGGATCCGCCGCGGGTAACCTGATCGCCTCGAATGAAGTCCACCGAACCGCAACGCCCCGCTCTTCCGCCCCCGGCCGCAATCGTTCTACTTGTCACTTCGGATGAGACGCTGACAAGCCGCGTTCGTGCGATGCTTTCTACGGACCGAAGCATCGTGCTGCACGCGTCGCAGTCGATCGGCGATGCCGAGATTGAAGCGCTGGAGATTCATCCCACGGTGGTGCTGCTTGATCTTGATTTGCGCGGACGCACTCCCGCTCTCGATTTACTGCGCCGCCTGCGCCAGCGGCCAGAGACACTGTCCGTTCCAGTGATCGTTCTGGGCGGACATGGGGACAGTCAATTGCGCGCGGCAGTCTTTGATGCGGGAGCTGCCGACTACGTAGAGAAGTTGCCTGATCCGATCGAGTTGCGGTCGCGCATAAAGACGCATTCCGAGGCCTTCAATGTTCGCGCGGAGCGCAATGATTCCATTTCCGCGATCGGGCGTTTGCAGCGCCAACTCCGCGATGCACTGCGCGACGCGGATGAAGCACGACGCGCTGGGACTGACGGTCGCCCGGGCGGCTTGGAGTCCGCAGTGTGGCGCGCGAAAATTGACTCTCTGACGGAGCTCGGCGAGCAGCTCAGTCGCATCCATGACTTTCACCTACTCATGGAGCGCATCCTGAGTGAGGCACGCGCGTTGGTGGGTGCTGATGCTGGCACCATCTACACCCGTGAAGGCGACGCGCTTCGCTTTGCCTTTAGCCAGAACGACGCGCTCGAGCAACCAGGCCGTATTTCCAACACCCGCTTCAGCAGCCTTGAGGTGCCGGTGAGCGCGCGTTCAATCGCTGGATGGTGCGCCATGAGTGGCGAGCTCGTGAACATTGCCGATGCGTATGAACTCGATCAATCAGCGCCGTATCGTTTCGACCAGAGTTATGACGCGGTCACTGGGTATCGCACTCGATCTGTGATTGCTATGCCACTGCGAAACGCCTCTGATGTGGTGCTCGGGGTGCTACAACTCTTGAATTCCGGCGGTGAATCCCCCGAAAAATCCACGCAATTCAGCGCCGATGATGAACGTATGGTGGCGTACTTCGCGTCGATGGCGACGGTGGTCATCGAGCGCGCACAACTCACGGAGACGGTCATCCTGCGAATGATCCGCATGGCCGAAGTTCGCGATCCAGGGGAAACTGGCCCGCACATTGAACGTGTCGCGGGATATTCACTGGTGGTCTTTGACGAGTGGGCGCGACGCCGTGGATTTGAGGGTCCCGGATTTGAGCGCCAGCGCGACCGCCTTCGCATTGCCGCCAAGCTCCACGATGTTGGAAAGATCGGAATCAGCGATGCGATTCTCAAGAATCCCAGACGCCTCGACCCTGATGAGATCCGGCAAATGCAGCAGCACACCGTGATCGGCGCGCGGCTCTTTGCGGACAACCCAACGCAGTTTGACGAGACCGCGCGTGATGTTGTCCTGAATCACCACGAGCGCTGGGACGGCGCCGGCTACCCGGGCTACGTTGACGTTAATGGCCGACCGCTTGTTGACCCGACGAGCGGACTGCGACAACCCGGTGGCAAGCGCGGCGAAGACATCCCGCTGTTTGCACGCATCGTGGGACTTGCTGATGTCTTTGATGCACTCTCCAGCCGGCGCGCGTACAAGGAACCATGGAGCGAAGAAGAGGTGCTCAAGTACGTCCGTGACGAGAGCGGGCGCCACTTTGACCCGGAATTGGTCGACATCTTGTTTGCGCAACTTGATGAGATTCGCTCGGTGCGCCGTGCGCACATGGGTGATTGAGCGCGCATGTCAGCACGCACATCGCCACGGGGGCGCAACGCGAACGCTTGCGGTACTGATGACCGTTCTTAACGACTAGCAGACCGCAAGGTTCAAGTATCCGTGTAGACTCGCAGATATGCCAAAAAGCGAATCCTCGCGTCCATTTTTCAAGAGCCTTCTCGGACAGATGGTGCTCGCCACCGTATTACCCGCCACCGTGGTTCTTGGCACAGTTGTGACGTTCGACATCATGCGTACCTATGACCGCGCTCTTGAGGACGAGAAGGTCAGCCTGGTGCAAGCTGCGGAAACCGTTGCAACTCACATGAACGCTCGAAACCGCGAAGGATTGCTCGCCGCGGATATGGTTGCAGCCGCGCAACGCGGAGGTCTCTTTGGACAGCGGGAACTCACGGTGCGTGCGCTGCGGACTGCCCTTGATGCAAATCCAACCATCACCGGCCTAAGCATTGCATATGAACCGAATGCCGATGGCAACGACGTCGCCACCCTTCCCGCAAGTGGCACGCAAAGTTCGGGTCGCTTTCTGCCGTACTGGTACCGCGATTGGCGCAGCAACGATCGCGTTGCGTTCAAAGCCGTCATTGGTATGGATGACAGTCTTTACTACCTCGGACCGAAGGAAAATTGGGAACGTCGTCAAGACAGCCGCCCCATGATGACGGAGCCGTACGAATACGACGGCCAATTGATGGTGGAGCACGCCTGCCCAATCATCATTGACGGCAAGTTCAAAGGAGCCATCACCGCCGACCGATCGCTCAGCGATCTCCAGACCGAAGTCAACGGACTAGCAGAGGAGCTGAAGCTCGATATCTACATTGTGTCCACCAAAGGAAAGGTCGTGGTTGCCAGTAACGGAACCCAAAGACCGTTCATTTCAACCGCAGAATCTTGGCGCACCAAGCCCATCGATGAAACGCCACAAGGGATCAACCTCAAGAAGATGATTACCGAGCACGCCGCTGGTACATCCGAAGTCCTGAATGATCCGGCAACGCGCGGTCGTTCGTTCTTTGCGGCGGCGCCTATCGCAGCGGGCAATTGGATGGCTGTGGTCGCCGCTGCAGAATCAACCGTCACTGCGCCGATCATCAGCGATGCCTACCGCAGTGGCATATCTGCACTGATTGGCGTGGCGATCATCGCCTTGGTGATCTACTTTCCAACAAGACTCTTGGCTCAGCGCATTGATCAGGCAGCGAAGGCCGCGGAGCAGGTTGCCGCTGGCGATTTGACACGCGTTTCCACAAAGACGACGCGCGGCGATGAAACTGGCGATCTCTTCCGCGCACTCGACAGCATGACCGACGATCTCAATTCGTTGGTTGGTCAGGTCCGCGAAGCGAGCGTTGAACTCAGCAGCACGGCAACAGAACTTGCAACCACGTCGCGAAAGCAAGACGAAGTGGTCGCTTCATTCGGCGCCAGCAGCACACAAATTGCCGCTGCGGTACGGGAAATCAATGCCACCGGGCAGGAACTCTCCCGCGAGATGGAACATGTGAACGATGTTGCAACCTCCACTTCCAAGCTCGCCCAAGACGGTCGCGTGCAGCTGGAAACCATGGAAGGCGCAATGCAATCACTCGATCACGCAACGACAGGAGTTGCAGATCGACTAGCAGCCATCAATGAGAAGGCCGTCAACATTGGCGGCGTGGTCACCACGATCACCAAGGTTGCCGAGCAGACGAACCTGCTCTCCGTGAACGCAGCAATTGAAGCCGAGAAGGCTGGCGAGTACGGGCGCGGATTCTTGGTGGTGGCGCGCGAGATTCGCCGCCTCGCTGATCAGACCGGACAAGCCACGCTTGACATTGAACGCATGGTCAAAGAGATGCAAGGCGCCGTTTCGAGCGGCGTGATGGAAATGGACCGCTTCAGTGAGCAAGTTCGACGTAACGTCACTGATGTCCGCACCATCGGTCGAAGCATGTCGGACATCATCGGAAGCGTTGATGAATCAAGCCGTAGCTTCGGAACCGTTCGAGAAGGTATGCGTAGCCAGTCATCCGGCGCAGGCCAGATCTCCGAGGCTATGACCACCCTTACTAGCAATGCCAAGGCATCCGCCGAAGCCGTCAAGGAGTTCAGCCGCGCGTCGGACATCCTGCAGCGTTCCATCGGCATGCTCAAGACCGCCATCGCTGCCTTCCAACTCCGCGCCTGAATCGAGCCCCCATGCGTACGTTCGTCTTTGTAGTCGCCAATTACCGTTACGCAATAGATGCCCCATGGATCCAGGCTGTGCATCCGCTCGTTCGGGCACGTCCCGTTCCAGGCGCGCCGCCATGGATCACCGGAGTCATTGATGTGCACGGCGAATTCGTTCCGCTTGTGGACGCAGCAATCCTGCTTGCGGGCGCGGCGGGAGTCGAGCGCACACTCGGCGCACGCATCCTTCTCATTGACACCGGGTTCGGCGAAGGAACACGCGCACGCTTTGCCATGGCTGTTGATCGCATCGAGGATGCCGCTGACTTGGAAGAAGCGGGCGCCTGGGGAGCTGGAACGCAATCTGTCGCATGGCTCGGCGCGGTCCTTCAGCATCAGGGCCAAGCTGCGCAGCGTCTTGATGCGCGTGCGCTTGCTGACGCGTATCCGCAACTTTCCGCGCCATCGGCAGCCCTCGTTGCGAAAGACGGCACATGAGTGCACTGGAGCGAATTGGCGACCTTCTGCGGGCCGCTCACCTTGACTCTGCGCTGACATCGCCAGAGGCAATTCGCTCTATTGTGTCCGAACGTAGACGCGCGACTGGCATTTCGTCTGACGATGCATATGCCGATCTCGCCGCTCGCTCGAGCGCGGAATTCGGCAAACTGCGTGAACAGATTGCCGTGCCCGAGACTTGGCTGTTTCGGTATCCGTCATCGTTTGAAGTGCTGCGCGCGCAATTCATGCGGCAGTCCCGGCGCCCAATCCGCGCGCTGTCAGTTGCCTGCGCCACGGGAGCTGAGCCGTTCTCGATTGCAGCGACGGCGATGGCTGCCGGCATCCATCCTGATGACATTCAGGTACTTGCAATTGATCCGAATCCGGATGCGCTCCAGCGAGCGCACAGCGGCGATCTTGGCCGCATGGCCGCCCGCGGCGAGATTCCAGATTGGGCGCAACAGTACGTGGAGGTACTACCGAACAACGCGCGCGTGGCTCCAGCGGTTCGAGCATGCGTTGAATTGCGTGAGGGGTCTGCTCCAGCAGCGCTCCTTGATCTTGAGCGGGGTTCGTTTGATGCTGTGTTCTGCCGAAATCTTGCGATCTATTTGAGCGATGCCGGACGAAAGGTGATCGGCGAGCGACTCGAGGCGTTGCTGCATCCTGAGGGCATTCTCTATCTCGGGCACGCGGAGCGACCAGCACTGTTTGGTCTCGATGATCAATTCCAATCCGCGAGCAGCGGTCAGCCGGGAGCGTTCGCGTTCGCACGCCGAACCACTGTGGCGGCCGAGACAACAAGCAACACGAAGAGCAACTCGGATCGATGGAACGACCGAAGTAGCGCCCCGCTGCAACGCCCGAATCCGGCGCGACCACTCGGCACCACCGTCCCCAGCCCGACTGCTGCAACGTCGACGACCAATCGAACATCCGGCGAACTGGCGACAACTGCAGCAGAACAGGCAGCCACGCCGAGCCCTGAATCGGCTCATTCCAAGTTGTTCCTGAGCGCGCGCGCGGCCGCCGATGGCGGAGACTTGCGCAGAGCCGCGGAAATCGCTGATCGAATTCACTCCACTGGGGATCGGTCATTGGCGCTGATGGAGTTGCTGGGGGCAGTGCACTTGGGGCTCGGCGATTCAACACGCGCCGAAAGCGCATTGCGACAGGTTGTTTATATGGATCCACAGAATGTCGAGGCACTGCTCCACCTTGCAATCCTCGCCGAACGTCGCGGAGACGAAGCATTAGCTCAGCGCTACCGGCTTCGCGCCGCAAAGGGAACATCATGAGTGAAGATCGCGCGCTGTCATTGGTAAAGCCCCCTACTTCCGCAATCGCTGGACTGGAGCAGCTGCTCACTCGTCCACTTTCCGAAAGTGATCTCGACCGCGCCACTGCCGCGCTCGCTGCCCCGCTCGACGAGCGGTCCCGGTCTCGCATCAGCCTGCTCGCAATGCGCGCGGGCGGTGAAATCCTTGCCATTCTCGCGAGCGAAGCCGCGAAGGTGGTTCCCGCCGGCACGATCCATCGCGTTCCGCATCGCAGCAATGAGATCTTTCGCGGCCTGGCAAATCATGACGGCGAACTCCTGCTCTGCATGTCAATTGAGGCCGCGCTCGGAGTTCCCGTGCCGGAGAAGCGAGAACGCCCAATCCTTGTAGTTGCCGAACAAGGTCGCGAGCGATGGGCGTTTGAAGTGGATTCGATTGTCGGCGTAGCGGACGTTGACGAAGGGACGCTGCGTGCGCCTCCAATGACCATCTCATCAGCCAAGAGCGGTTGCGCACGCGCACTCGCTCGCATTGATGAAGGCGAAGCCGTGGTCCTTGATATTCACAGCCTGTTCTCAATCTTCCGAGGAGCCACATCATGAGCGATCTTGGCGGATTCTCAATGTACGAACTGTTTCGCGCAGAGGTTGACACCCACTGCGCGGCTCTCAGTGACGGTCTTCTGAAACTCGAAAGCGCGCCCGATGACATTGGAATCATCGTGCCTCTTATGCGTGCGGCCCACTCCATCAAGGGCGCGGCGCGCATCGTCGGCATTGATGCAGCAGTGACTGTTGCCCACCATATGGAAGACGCATTGGTGCGGCTCCAGAAAGGTCAGGAACGAACCACGCGCGGGCGCATCGATCAACTGCTTGAAGGTACAGATTTGCTGCAGCGCATTTCGCAGCAGAACGAGGCAGATCTTCCGGAGTGGAGTTCGCAGAACGCAAGCGAGATCAACACGCTGACCATTGCACTGTCAGCGGCGGCTCCGGCCGTTTCGGCTCCGGCGGCTCCGGCGGCGGCTCCTGCGGCGCCGACAGTTACTCCGGAGGCACCGGCGCCGGCGCCCGCGCCGACACCTGCGCCAGCCGAGGCACCGGTGCCCGCACCCGCACCTACCAATGCCCGCGCCGTCGTCGCGCCAGCCGCCGCGCCGCGTCGCGTCGATGCTGTAGTGCAACGACCGACTCCCACCATCGATATGCCGGCGGCATCTGCGCCCACGGCCACAATCGCACCGGAATCGCGTGCTGTTCGCGTCAATGCTGACAATCTTGATCGGATGATGCAGCTCGCCGGCGAGTCGATGGTTGAAGGCCGTCGTTCGCCAGCCTTGCGCCGAGCCCTCGGCGCCGTGCGCGGAGAACTGACCCGCGCGCGCGAATCACTTGAGGCGGCCATGCGCCGCGGCGAACCCGCACGCATTGCCATGGCACGCGATGCCGTCGGTCGCGCGGAGGCCTCACTTGCGGACCGAATCTTTGACCTTGAGAACTTCTTCCGCCGCACCGAGGAAGTCTCCACCGCGCTCTATCACGAAGTGATCGGCAGCCGCATGCGACCGTTCGGCGAAGGCGTGTCTGGGTTCCCGCGCATGGTGCGTGATGTTGCGCGACAACTCGGCAAGAGCGTGCGCTTTGACATCGTCGGCGCGGACGTTCCTGTTGACCGCGATATTTTGGCGCGGCTTGAGGCACCTCTTAATCACATCATTCGAAATGCTGTGGATCACGGCATTGAAATGCCCGAAGAGCGGCGCGCAAGCGGCAAACCGGAACAGGCGCGCATCGTGGTCGAGGCGCGACATCATGCCGGACAATTACTCGTGCGCGTCACCGATGACGGCAAGGGTATTGAGGCAGATTCCATTCGGCGCAAAGTGGTCGAGCGCGGAATGCAGACTGCAGAACTGGCCGCGCGTCTGAGCGAGCGCGAACTCTTCGACTTCCTTTTCCTGCCTGGATTCAGCACTGCAAAGCAGGTCACCGAAATTTCCGGGCGAGGCGTTGGTCTTGATGTTGTGCACCAAATGGTGACATCAACCTCCGGCACCGTCCGGATCGAAAGTCGGGTCGGTACCGGAACAACGTTTGCACTGCAATTGCCCGTGACACTGAGTGTGTTACGCGCGGCGCTGGTGGAAGTTGCCGGAGAGCCGTACGCATTCCCGCTGGCGCGCATCGAACGCGTGCTTCGCGTCGGAGGCGGCGCCATTACGGTCATCCAGGGTCGCCTGCAATGCGATGTCGACGGCGAAGCCACCGGATTGCTCGACGGCGCGGTCCTGTTTGGTCTTGGCACTACCCCACGCGACGACGCCACAAGCGTGGTGATTTTGGGGGATGACCAAGGACGCGTCGGCTTAGTGGTTACCAAATTCCTGGGCGAACAAGACTTGGTGGTTCGCACGTTGGATGCCCGACTCGGAAAGATCCCGCATATTTCTGCTGCCGCCATCTTGGACGATGGTTCGCCCGCGCTCATCGTGGATGTCGAAGACACGCTCGCCGCGCTACGCAAGCAATTGAGTGATGGAACATTCGTTGGCATGGGGGCTTCGGAGATCAATGCCGGTCCGCGTCGCGTTGCCAAGCGGATTCTGGTCGCCGAAGATTCCGTTACGGTGCGCGAAGTAGAGCGTCAACTACTGACGCGGCTTGGTTACGACGTAGCGGTTGCCGTTGACGGCATGGACGCGTGGAACCAGATTCGGGCAGGTCGATTCGACATGCTCGTGACTGACATTGACATGCCGCGCATGAATGGCATTGAATTGGTGCGGCTCGTGCGCTCCGATCCGCGCTTTGCGCATGTGCCGATTGCTGTGGTCAGCTACAAAGATCGAGATGAAGATCGCCGCGCCGGAATGGACGCCGGAGCGAATGCCTACCTCACTAAGGGAAGCTTTCAAGATCAGAGTTTCATAGCCACGGTGACTGGCCTTGTAGGAACACCATAGCGTCGTGGTCCATTTCTTCACTCCACTCTGATTACAACGATTCGCATCGCTTCATCAGCCTCATCCCATAGGTACCACCTCCAAGTGCCCTTTCGCATCGCAATTGTCAACGACCTCGCCATGGCGCGTGAAGCGCTTCGGCGCGTAGTGCTGCAATTGGCGGATGTCACGGTCGCTTGGATGGCAAATGATGGCGCCGAAGCCGTTGAACGCGCCAAGGCAGACCGCCCTGACCTTGTGTTGATGGATCTCATCATGCCAGTCATGGACGGCGTTGAATCGACGCGACTCATCATGCGCGATGCGCCCTGCCCAATTTTGGTGGTCACCGCGACGGTGGAAGGCAACGCGTCGCGCGTTTACGAAGCGATCGGAGCCGGTGCGCTCGATGCCGTGGACACCCCGCGCTTAGGCAGCACCGGCACGCATGGCGACACGGCGCTTCTTGCGAAGATCGCTGCGGTACGTCGGCTGACTGCTGCTGATTTCAAGGCGGTCGCTACGCGCTCCGATACCGGTACCGCGTCATCGGCGTCCACCGCACACCATCGATCAGTAGCACCAAAGACGGGTGCTCCTGCGCACGCAGGTTCCCACGATGCGGCGGATCCATTTCTCATAGTTGCGGTCGGCTCGAGTACGGGCGGACCGCAGGCGTTGGCGATGTTTCTGAAGTCGCTGCCTGCAGTGCTGCCGTATGCCGTGGTGATCGTTCAGCATATGGACGCGAGTTTTTTGCCCGGACTCGCGCAGTGGCTGACTTCACAGACCGGCCGAGCAGTGACACTCGCGCGCCGCGGCGATCGCCCGATGCCGGGATCCATCTTGGTCGCCGGTGAGCCGATGCAGATGATCATGAAGCCCGGTGGAACCCTCGACTACGTTGCGGGAGACGCAGAACTCATCCACCGCCCGTCCGTGGACGTCTTCTTTGAGAGCCTCGCGATGATCCGATCACGCACCGGCGCCGCTGTGTTGCTCACCGGCATGGGCAAAGATGGCGCCATTGGAATGATGTCTCTCCGAAACAACGGCTGGCGTACCTTTGCGCAAGATCGCGCGACGAGCGTTGTATGGGGGATGCCCGGAGCCGCAAGCATGAGCGGCGCGGCAGAACGAACCTTAGCACTTGAACACATCGGTCCAGCAGTCACTGCTGCACTTTCAAAACCACGACCAGGAGTTACAACATGAGTAGTACCACAGGAATTGCTGACGAAACCCCGATGCGCGTTCTCATTGTTGATGATCAGCCGATCATCGCGGAAGCGGTTCGGCGCATGTTGTTGAAGCATCCGAACATCCAGTTGATTTCCTGCATCAAAGGCTCGGAGGCCTTGGCCAAGGTTGCCGAGGTCAACCCGGATGTCATTCTGCAGGACTTGGTGATGCCTGACGCGGACGGACTCGAGTTGGTGAGTGCCTATCGGCGTGATCCTGCACTCGCGCGCACCCCGCTCATTGTGTTGAGCGTAAAGGAAGAGCCATCAATCAAGGCTGATGCATTCGCGCGCGGCGCAAACGATTACTTGGTGAAGCTGCCCGATCCGGTGGAGTTGATCGCACGCATCCAATACCACGCACGCGCCAACCGAGCGCAGAAGGAACGCGACGAAGCCTTTAATGCGCTCCGCGCGGAACTCGACAGCGCTGCGCACTATGTGCAGAGCCTGATTCCTGAGCCGATCGATGGCCGCGTGCGGACCCGCTGGGCGTTCGTTCCTTCGGCAAGCCTCGGCGGTGACAGCTTCGGCTACCACTGGCTTGATGAGAATCGGATGGCGATCTACCTGCTCGATGTGTGCGGACACGGGGTTGGACCAGCATTGCTTTCCGTGAGTGTCATGAACGCCATGCAAGTGAACGCGCTCGGCGGCGCGGATCTCGGCGACCCGGGCGCAGTGCTCTCGGCGCTCAATGAGATGTTCCCCATGAGTAAGCACAATG
>Ga0114966_10002517_pt1 | contig 16318 bp, 10 predicted proteins | sample M_130207_XF_Meta_FD_87029 | JGI IMG/M metagenome (GOLD analysis project Ga0114966, IMG submission 87029) | Freshwater microbial communities from Lake Montjoie, Canada to study carbon cycling - M_130207_XF_MetaG | ecosystem: Environmental > Aquatic > Freshwater > Lake | place: Lake Montjoie...
CACCGCAGCCGTCAAGGTCGCCAACATCTCCGAGGAAATTGTGGCCGTCGGCCGCCTCCGCGCCGTGTTCTCCACCGAACTGCGCGCAGAAATCGGCGGCCGCATCATGAAAATCTCCGTGATCGACGGCGAAGCCGTCAAGCGTGACCAAGAGATCTTACGACTCGACCAGCAGGATATCCTCACGCAGATCCAAGAATCCGACCGCAATATCGAAGCCTCGAAGCTGAAGGTGGCGCGCGCCAAACGGGAGTTTGAGCGCCAAAAAGATCTAAAAACACGCGAATTAATCACCGCGAAAGACTTTGAGGAAACCCGCACCGCGCTGTCCCTCACCGAAAACGACGCGGCCGTCTACGATGCCCGCGCCGCAAACTTGCGCGACAAGCTCGCCAAAACCGTCATCCGCGCTCCCCACGACGGCACGCTCCTGCTCCGCGACCTCACCGAGGGCCAACTCGTCACCAGCGCCGCCGCTACCAACGGCGGCACGCTCCTTGGCGAGGTGGCCGACCTCAGCGCCCTGATGGTCCGCACCAACATCAATGAAATCGACGTCGCCCGCCTGAAAGTGTCCGATGTCGCCCGCGTCCGCGTGGACTCGCTGAGAAACATGATGCTCAACGGCGAGATCAAGCGGATCGCCACCGTCGCCACCGAATCGCTCGGTGATCGCACCCGCGTCTTCCCGGTTGACGTGGTCGTCGATGAGACCGACCCGCGCCTGCGCCCAGGGATGTCCGCGACCGTCATGTTTACGCTCGCCCACGTCGAGAACGTGCCGGCCGTGCCGCTCTCTGCGGTGTTTTCCAACGCCGACTCGGTCCGCTACGTTTTTGTGAACCAAGGCGAGACCTTTGAGGTGCGCGGCATCGATATCGGCCTTGTTGATACACGGAGAGTCCAAATTATCTCCGGATTGAGCAACGGCGAGCTCGTCGCCCTCATGCGGCCGTTGGAATTCACAGGGGAAATCCCGATCGCCAAGCCCACCGCCCCCCTGAAGGCCCGCAGCAAACGCAGCAGCTTACCCTGAGCCCACGCCCATGAGACTATTAACCATGGGGATTGCCAGCGGCTGGAACGAGGTGCTCGCGCACAAGCTACGTTCCTTCCTGACTCTGTTCGGCATCGTCCTCGGGGCGGCCGCCCTCGTGGGTATGCTCGGCGTCGTCAAAGGACTTCTCCGCGGCTGGGAAACGATGATCTACGAGACCGGCGGGATCGAACGCATCAGCGTCATGTCGCGGCTGGCCCCTGACACTCAGCGCGAAATCGCGAAGCTCTCCCCCGGGCGAACCATGAACGACGTGGATGCGATTCTCGACGCCGTCCCCTTGGCCCAACGCGTCACCGCCGAAGTCGTGATCCCGGGCGGCGGCCGCCTCGCCTATCAAGGCCGCGCCACCGGACAAAACGTCCGGGGCGTTCTGCCGGCGACGTTCATCATGGACCGCTTCGACATCGCGATGGGCCGCTCCATCGGCGAGCTCGATAACGAACTCCAGACTCAGGTCGTCGTCCTCGGGGCCGGTATTGTCGACCAGCTCTTTCCCCGCGGCATCGATGCGCTCGACCGCACGATCACCATCAATAGCCAGCCGTTCACCGTCGTGGGCGTGTTGCGCGAATATCAAAATTCACTAGGCGCCGGCGGCGGTTATAGCTCCAAAAATTCAGCGGTCTTCATTCCACTCACCACCCTGCAAACGCTGTTCCGCATCGATGAAAACGTCGACGTTTTGAACGTCAAAGTCGCCGACGTCGCCGACATCCCGCTCGTGCTCGACCAAATTAACAACGTGCTGACCCACACCCATCGCGGCATTCAGGACATCCGTTTCGAGACCCGGGAAGATTTGCTCCAGCGCTTTGAAGCCACGCAACGCAGCTACGTCTTCTCGCTGGGCGGAGTCGCCCTCATCGGCCTCATCGTCGGGGGCATCGGCATCATGAATGTCATGCTCGCTTCGATCAACGAACGCGTCCGGGAAATCGGCGTCCGTCGTGCGCTCGGTGCCAAACGCCGGGACATTCTCGTACAGATCCTCGCTGAGACCATCACCCTCGCCCTCGCCGGCGGGCTGATCGGGATGATCGCGAGCATCGGGCTCATCAAGTTACTCCAAAAAGTCGTCGTCGAAGCCAACCGCCCCGAGCTCTCGCCCGCCGCGCTCGCCATCGGCATCGTTTTCAGCGGGCTCGTCGGCATTGTCGCCGGATTCTATCCCGCCATCCGCGCTTCGCGCCTCAGTCCCGTCGAGGCCCTCCGCTCGGACTGAGCCTCAGACGAGATTGACCGGATCCACATCAAGCACCTGCGTGATGTCGTCCGCCCACGCAAAGCCCGCGCGCAGCTTCATCAGTTCGGGCACGACTTTCGTGACCGCATTCGTGAAATACCACAGCTGCCACCGATACTCGTCTTTGATCTTCTCAATTGGCGACGCCGACGGACCGCGCAACTCGACGCGATCCCCGAGTGTTTTCTCGACAAGCTTCGCCCACTGTTCCGCGAAAAACTTAAGCTTCTCTGGGTTCGGCCCGCGAAAGAGGTGATGAATCAGGTGGCGATACGGCGGATAGTGAAAATCTTTGCGGATCTTCAGCTCTGAGGCCGCAAAGCCCGCGAAGTCCGCGTGGCGTGAAAACTGAATCGCCTCCGCCTGCGGCGTGAAGGTTTGCACGACGACTTCGCCCGCCCGATCCCCCCGGCCCGCGCGCCCCGCCACCTGCACGAGCAGTTGAAAGGTGCGTTCGTTCGCCCGGAAATCCGGCACGTGCATCGACATGTCCGCATCGACCAGCCCCACCAGCGTGACGTTGGGAAAATCCAACCCCTTGCCGATCATCTGCGTGCCGACGAGCACGTCGATTTTCCCAGCGCGAAACTGCGCGAGCACCTCCCGAAAACGATTCTTCTTCGACATGGTGTCGGTATCCATCCGCTCGATCTTCGCCCGCGGCAGCACCCGCTTCACCGCCTCCTCGATGCGCTGCGTGCCCAGACCCTTCCAGCGAATCTCCGGCGCAGCGCACTGCGGACACCGCACCGGCGCCGGCTTCTGCGCTCCACAAAGATGACAGCGCAACGTTTCGTCCGAGCGATGATACGTCAGCGCGATGCTGCAGTGGACGCACTCTTCCGAGTGCCCGCATTTGGTGCACAGCATCGACGACGAATAGCCGCGGCGATTGATGAACAGAATCGTCTGCTCGCGCTTCTCAAAGCGATCTTGCATGGCGCGCACCAGTCGCCCGGACAAGAGCGGCAACGACCGTTGCTTCATCGCCTCGACCCGTAGGTCGACGATATCGATGAAGGGCAGCTTGCGCGAATCCACGCGTTGCTTGAGTTCGACGAGCCGGTATTTGCCCGACTGCGCATTGAGAAAACTCTCCAGCGACGGCGTGGCCGATCCCAGCAGACACACGGCGCCCGTGAGCTTCGCCCGCATCACCGCCACGTCGCGTCCGTGGTAACGCGGAGTCTCGTCCTGCTTATAGGCGGGCTCATGCTCCTCATCGACGACGATCAACCGGAGACTTTGCACCGGTGCAAAGACCGCCGAACGCGCGCCCACCACCACCTTCGCCTCCCCCGTGGCGAGCGCCAGCCAACCGTCGAGCCGTTCGCCCTCGCTCAGATGACTATGCCACACCACGCACCGGTGCCCGGGCGCAATCGCCTCCAGCCGCGAGCGCAGTCGCGCCACGGTCTGCGGGGTGAGCGCCACCTCGGGCACGAGAAAGATCACGCCGCCGCCCGACTTGAGCGCGGTGTCGATCGCCCGCAAGTAGACCTCCGTTTTACCCGAACCCGTAATCCCATGCAGCAGCGTCACCCCAAACTTTCCCTCCCCCAGACTTGTCGTCATCGCCTCGACCGCCGCCTGTTGCTCCGGGTTCAGCGCATGCGGCTGCGAGGCAACGAGCTCCCCGGACGAGTGGTCGTCGTCGTAGGCGATGCGCTCGATCCGCTGCGTTTCCTCCCGCAGCACACCCCGTTTCACCAGGGCAGCCGCCACGCCCGCCGTCAGATCGAGTCGGGAGAGTACCAGCGTTTTTTTCTGCGGCCGAAACTGCTGCTCAATAAACCGGTAGAGGCGCGCCTGTTGGGGCGCCTTTTTCTCCAAGGCGGCCAATTCCTCGACACTCAGCCGCTGTGCCAGCGAGAGCTGTTTCTCTTGCTTCAAGCCCGCGCCGTTGCGCACCGGCGCCGGAATCATGGTCTCGATGATACTGTCCAGACCGCACGCGTAGTAGCCGGCCATCCAGCGAGCCAAAGCCAGCAAGTCGCTCGGTAATGCGGGGAACGGATACACCACCTGCGCGAGTGACTTCAGCCGGTCCACTGGAAAATCACTCGGCGGACCGAGCTCGCCGACGATCCCGAGCCGCAGCGTGCTCGCGATAGGCACGCGCACGAGCGATCCCACCCCCACGGCCGCGTCCAATGTTTCGGGCACACGGTAGTGGAGGACCTTGTCAAAACCGGCGAGCGGGTGGACCCCAACGATCATCGGCTCGCATCACGCCCCCGCGTCCGCGACAACGCAAACCCGAAGCCTCGTCACCTGCACACGAACGCATTGACACGCCCCGCGCACGCACGAAACAGTCGTTTGGTGAGCATCACCGCAGCCCGCGAAAAATTCGGAGTATTCCTTGTGAGAAAAGGGCTCCGCGCGACCAGTCAGCGACTGGCCATCTTCGATGCCGCCTTCACGATGGAGGAGCACTTCACGGCCGACCAACTGCTCGATCACGCCCGCAAGCTCGATGACTCCGTCTCGCGTGCGACCATCTACCGGACGCTGCCCATCATGACCGCCAGCGCCTTGCTGCGAGAGGTGGATATCGGCTCGGGCGAAAAATTCTACCGCCCCAATCGCGATGGTGCCACCACCCAAGTCGCGCAGGTCGTCTGCGTTGACTGTGATAAAATTTTCGAGATCAGCGCACCGTTCATGGAATGGTATAGCAGCACCGTCTCATCGAAACTAGGTCTGACCCCCGCCTCACAACGCCTGCAGGTGAGCGCAAACTGCGACGTTTTCCGCCAAAGCGGCGCGTGCCCGCGACGCGGCTAAGCGGACACTCCGTCATATTTTTCGACCTATGGCCAAGGCCCGAACCCACGATCACGCGTTTGAAATCAGTTTCTTTGAGTCGGTCCTGAGCCGCGACCCCGCCTACACCGAAGTCGTCGAAATCCTCGGCGGACTTTACACCCAGCACGGCCGGATCGCCGACGGACTGAAAATGGACCGGAAGCTGGTGAAGCTCCAACCCGCGAACGCCACCGCCCACTACAATCTCGCCTGCAGTCTCGCACTCACGAAACGCAAAGCCGATGCCATCCGCGCGCTCGGCCACGCGATCGACTTGGGCTATCGCGACTTTCATTGGATGGCGCAGGACCCGGATCTCGAGGCACTCAAGTCCCATCCCCGTTTTCTCACCTTACTCAAACAGCTCAAGACGCAGAGCTAACCGCGCCTCGTTTTAAGACCGCAGTGCGCCGGAGGCGATCTCCGCCAGAAAACTCGCGTAGGTCTTCGTCACGCCTTCGCGGAGCGCAATCTTGGCCTGCCAGCCGAGAGCCGAGAGGCGCGAAACATCGAGCAGCTTACGGGGAGTGCCGTCGGGTTTCGTGGCGTCCCAGACGATCTGTCCCGAAAAACCCGTGACGGCGGCGACGCATGCCGTGAGCTCGCGAATCGTCACATCCGTGCCCGTGCCGACATTGATCCAGTCCGGCGGATTTTCGAGCGCCACCAGAAACGCGCAGGCATCGGCGAGGTCGTCGACGTGGAGGAATTCGCGCTTCGGCGTGCCCGTGCCCCACGCGACGACTTCGGCGCGGCCGGCAGTTTTCGCCTCGTGAAACTTACGAATCAGCGCAGGCAGCACGTGGGAGTTCTGCAGGTGATAGTTGTCCCCGGGACCGTAGAGGTTAGTCGGCATCGCCGAGTGGAACATCACGCCGTATTGCTTCCGGTAGGATTGGGCGAGCTTGAGACCCGTAATCTTGGCGATGGCGTAGGCCTCGTTGGTCGGCTCCAGCGGTCCCGAGAGCAAACAATCCTCGGGCATCGGTTGCGGTGCGAGCTTCGGGTAAATGCACGAACTGCCGAGGAAGAGCAGGCGCTTCACCCCGTGTTTGTAGGCGCCATGGATCGTGTTCGCAGCGATCGCGAGATTCTCAAACAGAAACTCCGCCGGATAAGTGTGGTTCGCGTGGATACCGCCGACCTTGGCTGCGGCGATGATGGCCACGTCGGGTTTTTCCGCGGCGTAAAATGCCTCCACCGCGACCTGCGACGTCAGGTCGAGTTCACGGCGCGTGCGGAGCAGGAGCGTCGTGCCCGCCTCGCGCGAGAAGCGGCGCACGAGCGCGCCACCGACCATGCCGTGGTGACCTGCGATGAAGATTTTCATGCCAACGGTGCGGAGGACGTCCCCGGCAGTGCCGCAATCTGCGCCTCGCGTTTGGCGAGTTCGAGATCCGCTTCGGTCATGATTTTCACGAGTTCTTTGAACTTCACCTTCGGCTCCCAGCCAAGCTGGCGCTTGGCTTTCGCGGGATCGCCGATCAGCAACTCCACCTCGGCGGGTCGCTCGTAGCGGGCGTCGTAATTGACGTGTTGCTCCCAATCGAGATTCAGCAATCCAAACGTTTCTTGGATAAATTCCTTCACGGTATGCGTCTCGTTCGTCGCCACCACGTAGTCGTCGGGCTGATCCTGTTGGAGCATCACCCACATCATCTCAACGTATTCCTTGGCGTAGCCCCAGTCGCGGCGGGCCTCGAGGTTCCCCATGTAAAGTTTGTCTTGGAGGCCGAGTTTGATCCGCGTGGCCGCGCGGGTGATCTTCCGCGTCACAAACGTCTCACCGCGCCGCGGGCTCTCGTGGTTGAACAGAATGCCGTTGGACGCGTGGAGATGGTAACTCTCACGATAGTTCACCGTGAGCCAATAAGCATACATCTTCGCGCAACCGTAGGGCGACCTCGGCCAGAATGGCGTGGTCTCCGTCTGGGGAACCTCCTGGACCTTGCCATACATCTCAGACGAGGAGGCTTGGTAGAATCGACACTTCTTCATGAGGCCGGCCTCGCGGATCGCCTCAAGGATGCGCACCGCGCCGAGGCCCACGACATCGCCCGTATATTCCGGAATATCGAACGAGACACGCACGTGCGACTGCGCGCCCAAGTTGTAAATCTCATCGGGCTGGAGCTGGTAAAGGAGTTTTACCATCTGCACGGAATCGGCGAGGTCGCCGTAGTGGAGGTGGAGTTTCACCCCGTTGACGTGCGGATCACGGTAGAGGTGATCGATGCGGCTCGTATTGAACGTCGAGGCGCGGCGGATCACGCCGTGGACCTCGTAACCTTTGGCGAGCAAGAGCTCGGCGAGATACGATCCGTCCTGGCCCGTGATACCGGTGATAAGCGCTTTTTTCATGAAAGGGGACGCGGAGCTTACCGGTGGCGCTGCACGGCGGGCAAGCCTCGGCGATGGAATATTCGGCGAGAGAAGATTTCGGCCACGACTTGCACAAAATCGACCGCGCCGCGCTCCCGCCGCATCGCCGCGTTGGCGGGCCATCCCTCCGCGTCCTACCAATCGCCCCGCTCGGGCCCGCGATTTTTCATCTCACCACACCTCTTTGCCCAACGCTCGCCCCGTCGCGATCTCCTCGGGGCGCACGCCGGGGCGCACGCCGGCGAGGAGAGCGGACAAAGCGAAGTTCGGCGCACTCCGGCGCACGACAAAATCATCACTGTTGGTTGCTGGCTCGCCCCACCCCCACTCCTGCGGTCAGGCGGGATTTGGTCGTAAGGTCGCAAGGGATACGCAGCGCGATACGGTTACCCCAACCGGGCCACGAAAGCCTTCGTGGCCCGAACGATAGCTAGGGCGTAGAGCCGGTCAGGACGCGGTTGCGGGCGTGACGCCCGCGCTCCCGGGTTAACCCACCAGCGATTTCAACAGCCGCTCCAGCTCCCCACGCTTCGCCTTTTGATCGGCGAGTTGCTTGCGCGCACCGTCGAGGACGGCGGGCGGGGCTTTGCTGACGAAGGCCTCGTTGGACAGGCGCGCCTCGGTGCCGGCAATGTGCTTCGATAGTTGGTCGAGTTCTTTGGATAGGCGCACTTTCTCGGCCCCTGCATCGACCGTGCTCGCAAGATCCAAATAGAGCGTGCCGAGCGCCGTCACCGCGGCGGGCGCGCCATCGACTTGCTCGCGGCGCTCGAGGCTCGCCGCGCCGCACATCCGCGTGAGCTTGGCGAGGTTGCCCTCGACAGTTTGCCACTCGCGGTCGGCTGCGATGAGGAAGAATTTCACGTCACGCCGGCTCGCGAGGTTGTGGTCGGCTTTGAGCGCGCGCGCTTTCGAGACGAGTTCCTTGAGCGCCTCGATCGTGGCGGCAGCCGCCGCGTTCAGCACGACGCCGTGCAACCCTGCAGCCTCGGCGATCTGCGCGGCGTTGTTGATCTGAACGTCCGCAATAAAGCTGCCTTCTGGGCCGTAACCGAGTTGGTGCCACAGTTCCTCGGTGATAAACGGGATGAAGGGATGCAGCAGTAGCAACGTCTGGCGCAAGACCATATCTTGGATCGCGAGACAGGTGGCCTTGGTGTCGGCCTCTTGGAGTTTCGACTTCGAGACTTCCACATACCAGTCACAGAAATCGTTCCAGAAAAAGCCGTAGAGGGCCTGCACCGCCGCACTGAATTCGAATTCGACGAAACACCGTTCCACCTCGCGCGTCGTCGCAAGCAGGCGCTGAAGAATGGCGTGGTCGTCCGCGTCAAATTTCTCCGGCGAGAGGCGCGCCAAAATCGTCGAGAGGGATGAGTTATCCCCCGCCTCGCCACTCATCTGGCGGAACCGACACGCATTCCAGAGCTTGTTACAAAAATTCTTACCGCTCTCGATCCGGTCTTCTTGGAAGCGGATGTCCTGCCCTTGTGGCGCGATCGACACGATGCCGAACCGGAGCCCATCGGCACCGTAGGCATTGATGAGATCGAGCGGGTCGGGCGAGTTGCCGAGGGACTTCGACATCTTGCGGCCCTGCTGGTCGCGAATGATGCCGGTGAAGTAAACATGCTTGAACGGAATGCGCCGCTCCAGCGATTCACCTGGCCGCATGAATTCCAGTCCGGCCATAATCATGCGCGCGACCCAGAAAAAGATAATGTCCGGCCCCGTCACGAGCGTCGTCGTCGGGTAAAAATAGTCGAGGCCCTGCGCCTTCATCTTGTCCTGATCGGGCCAGCCCATCGTCGCGAAGGGCCAAAGCCATGACGACGCCCACGTGTCGAGCACATCGTCCTCCTGCGTCCAGTTTTCCGGATCGGCCGGACCGGTGAGCGAGACGTGGACTTTCGTCGCATCGCGGAGATCCGCCTCCGTGAGTTTCTCTTTGTCGAGGCCCTTCCGATACCAAACCGGAATCCGGTGACCCCACCAGAGCTGGCGGCTGATGCACCAATCTTGGATGTTCTCCAGCCAGTGCAGGTAAACTTTGCTCCACCGCTCGGGGTGAAACTGGATGTGGCCATCGCGCACCGCCGTCTTGGCCTCGGCGACTCGCGGGTAACGCAGCCACCACTGCCACGTGAGTCGCGGCTCGATCGGCACATCGGCACGCTCGGAATAGCCGACGTTGTTCGCGTAGGGTTCTTCGGCGACGAGGGCACCACTGGCGCTGAGCAACTCGACGGCTTTCTTGCGGCCCGCGAAACGGTCGAGTCCAGCGAGCTCGGGGCCGGCAAACGCGTTGAGTTTTCCATCCGCCTCCAGCACGTCGATGATTGGAAGATGGTGCCGCTGACCGATCTCAAAATCGACCTTGTCGTGCGCCGGAGTAATCTTCAGCGCGCCGGTGCCGAACGCTTGGTCGACCGCCGCATCGCCAATAATCGGAATTTCCGCCGCCGGCCCGAGGGCGCGACGCACGGTTTTTCCAATCCACCCAGCGTAGCGCGGGTCCTCGGGATGCACTGCGATGGCGACGTCTCCCGGAATCGTCTCGGGCCGCGTGGTCTTGACCTCGACGAACACCCCCGGCGCATCCGTCCGCTCGTAGCGCACCCGGTAGATCGAGCCGTTCACCGGCTTCATGTTCACCTCTTCGTCCGAGAGCGCTGTCTGCGAGACGGGACACCAATTCACCATCCGCTTGCCACGGTAGATATTTCCTTTGCCGAAGAGATCAACAAACGCCGTGAGGACCGCCTGCGAGTAGTGCGGGTCCATCGTAAACTGCGTGCGCTCCCAGTCGCACGAGGTGCCGAGTGCGCGAAGTTGTTCGAGAATCTTTCCGCCTTTTTCGTCGCGCCAAGACCAGACTCTTTCGAGAAATTTTTCGCGACCGAGGTCGCGGCGCGTTTTTTTCTCGGTCTGGCGGAGCTGACGCTCGACGACGTTCTGCGTCGCGATGCCCGCGTGGTCCGTCCCCGGTAGCCAGAGGGCCGACTTGCCCTCAAGGCGCGCGCGGCGGATCAAAACATCCTGGATCGTGTTGTTGAGCACGTGTCCCATGGTGAGCACGCCCGTGACATTCGGGGGCGGGATCACGATCGAGTAGGGCTCCTTGTCCGGCGTCACCCTGCCGGCAAAGGCATTCGCGGCCTGCCAAGCGGCATACCATTTTTTCTCAACGTCGCGGGATTCGTAGCTCTTGGTGATCTCGGCCATAGGTCGGTTCAGATTAGGAACCGACGAGAAAACCGTGCGCCTGGGAGCGATGCAAGCGTCGCGTGCAGCCCCGTGATTGGGAGATTGCCTAATGGTTGCCGGTTATTGCTTATTCCCCGCTTTCCTCATGCCTGCCCTCCCGCCGCCACCCGCCACCGATCGGCTCCGCTTCAGCGGCGAAGTGCCCGTCCCGACGCGCCTGGCCGCCTGTAAGGAATTCCTGAAGGTCGAAACCGCCGCCCTGCGCGCCCGCCACGAAGCGGGGGCCACCGGCCTCGCCACGACCCACCATCGCGCCGCACTGATCGACGCCCTGCTCACTCACCTTTTTGACTACGCCATTGAAGCCTACGCGCGCAACGTCGGCCCCTTGCCTGCCCCCGTGGCCCTCGTGGCACTCGGTGGTTACGGGCGCGGCGAGCTCAGCCCACTCAGCGATATCGACCTCATGTTTCTCTTCCCAACGAAGACGAAGCAGGCCGCCGCCAAGCCCCTCCAGGCACATATCACCAATGAAATCCTCTACATTCTCTGGGATTGCGGGCTGAAAGTCGGCCACTCCACCCGCACGATCGACGAGGCCTTCGACGAAGCCCGCCGGGAAATCCAATCGAAGACCGCCCTCCTCGAAGCGCGGCTCATCGCCGGTTCACCCAAACTCTACGATACATTTTCGCAGGCCTACCGTAGCTACTACGTCAGCGAAGACCCCAAGGGCTACATCGCCGCGCGACTGGACGACCAGACGAGCCGCCGCGCGAAATTCGCCAACACCGTTTTCAATCAGGAACCCGACATCAAGAATGGCGTCGGCGGCCTCCGCGACTACCAGAACGCCGTGTGGATGGCCCACGTGAAGCTGGGCATCACGTCCCTCGACGAGCTCGCCACGCAAAACTACCTGCGAGCCGAGGACCTCGCGGCATTCCGCCGAGGCTACGACTTCCTCCTGCGTGTCCGCAATGACCTCCATTTCATGAGCACCCGCGCGACGGATGTCATGAATCTCGATCTCCAGCCGCGCATCGCGCAAAACCTCGGTTACACCGAGGTCGAAATGCTACCCCGGGTGGAGCACTTTATGCAGGATTATTACCGCGCGGCGCAGGCGGTATTCCGGGTTTCGAAGCTCGTCGAAGATCGGCTCGCGCTGAGCATCGGCCGCGGCGGTGCCAACGGCGAGGGCGGCGGGTCCTTTCGCGAACGGCTCCGCGCGACGCGCTTCACCCGCTCCAAACGCCTCGATGGTTTCGTCCTCCGCGGCCGGGAACTCGCCGCGGAGAATCCCGATATCTTCAGCACGGATCCCGTGCGCCTCCTCCGGGTGTTTCGCCACAGCCAGCAGCTCGACGCCACGCTCGATTTTCATCTCGCGCAGCTCATCCGCGCCGAGCTCCCGCGCCTGACACCCGAGGTCGCGCGTTCGGCCGACGCCGGCATCTGTTTCCGCGCCATCCTCTCCGAAGTGGGTGCGGTCCATCCCGCCCTCGCCCAGATGCACGAGCTGGGGGTGCTGGGTCGTTTCATCCCGGAATTCGACGGCCTTACCTGCTTGGTCCAGCACGAGTATTACCATCGCTACACCGCGGATGTGCATACGCTCAGCGCGATCCGCGAACTCGACCGCGTCTTCACCGAGGCCGAACCCATCACCCTGAAGTATCGCGCCGCCCTCCACGAAAGCACCGATCCGGCGCTGCTGTATCTCACACTCTTGCTCCACGACATCGGCAAGGCCGAAGCTATCCAGGGCCATTCCGAAAGCGGCGTCCGCCTCGCCGGTCCCTTGCTGGAACGTTTCGGCGTTTCGACCGAGGGCCGCGAGCTCGTCTTGTTCACGATCAAAAATCATCTCGCGATGGCACGCTTCTGGCAGAAGCGAGATGTCGATGACCCCCAGACCTCCGCTTCCTTTGCCGAACTCGTCGGCGACACCGAGCGCTTGCGGCACCTTTATGTCCATACGTTCTGCGACGCCCGCGGCACCGCCATGGACCTGTGGAATAGTTACAAGGACACGTTGCACACGACCCTCTACCGCTCCACCCTTGAACGACTCAAACTTGGCGCGGCACTCGACGCCAGCCACCAGGAAAAGAAAAAAATGACCCATCAGGCTCTCATTGCGAAAACCATCCCCGGCATCAGTGCGGACGAGATCAACGCGCACTTCGGCCTCCTCCCCGATCGCTATTTCGTCCACACGGACTCCACCGAGATCGCGCTGCATATTCAGATGGTCAACCGGCTGCTTCAGTCGATCACGACCGCCGATTCCGTCGGCTCGTTGAAACCTGTCATCGAATGGAAAGACGACCTCAACCGCTCGCTCACCGTCGTCAATGTCGTGACGTGGGATCGCGCCGGCCTCTTCTACAAACTCGCCGGCGCCTTCAGCGTCGCGGGCCTGAGTATCCTCGGCTCAAAGGTCATTTCCCGCACCGACCACATTGCTATCGACACCTTCTACGTCGTCGAACCCGGCCGCGGCGTCGTGCAAAGTGCCGCCGCCCAGGAGAAATTCGCCCGCACCATCGAGGAAGCGCTCGTCGCCAACCGCGACTTGCTCCCCGACATTGCCGCGCAGGCCAAAAAAATCGCTTCGACGCGCTACCTCGCCTCGTCGACCGGAGAAACCTTGCACAGCTCGTTCCCTCCCACCGTGGATGTTTACCACGAGCTCTCGATGCAGCGCACCATCGTGGAAATCCAGGCGCGCGATCAGATCGGTCTCCTCTATCGGCTCGCCAAGATCATCTGCGACCACGCCTTCGACATCACGTTCGCCCGCATCGGCACCGAACGCGGCGTCGCAATCGACACGTTTTACATCGAGAGCGCCAATCACCAACCCGTCGACAGCCCCGAGCGCCTCGTCGCCCTCCGCGATGCCATGACCGAGGTGATCTCCCCTGCTCCGGTGCCCGCTCCGGCCGCTCCGGCGAGCGGAACATAAACGCGTCGCTGCTCGCGACCTCAACTGCACCTTGCGCACCCCGCGTGCGCTGGCCGACTCGCTCGATGGACGTGCTGCCCGACGCCAACCTTCTACCGGCTCTTTACCGCGTGGCTGCGCTCGCCTCGCGCGTCGACGATCCCCAAGTCGCCCTCCGGGAGATGCTCGATCTCTTCGTCGAGACGTTTCGCGCCAACGCCGGCTCGATCGCGCTACTCAGCCCAGATACGGCCCGCCTTGAAACCGAGGTGCAAACCGGCTTGCCCACGGGAGTCGGTTATTCCGCCATCAAGCTCGGTCACGGCATCACCGGCTGGTGCGTGCTCAACCATCGCTCGCTCCTCGCGCCCGACGTCTCCATAGAGCCGCGCTACATCGCCGTCCGGTCCGCATGTCGTTGCGAAATGGCAGCACCCATCATAGACGGCGACCACGTGATCGGCGTCATCGACCTCGAGAGCGACACGCTCTCCGGTTTCACGTCCACCGACCTTAAGCAGCTCGAAACCCTCGCCGCCGAGGCCGCCCGCGTGATGCAGCGTCTCTGGACTCTCGGGCACCTCCGCAACAAAGCCCGCCAGCTCGAATCCCTCGTCACCGTCGGCCAATCCCTCGTCGCAAAATTTGAACAACAGGATCTGCTCGACTCCCTGACTCGCGAAGCGCGCCACATGATGCAGGCCTGCGCCGCCGCCCTCTATTTCCACGAGGCCACCACGGACTCGGTGCAGTGTGCGTCTTTGACGAGTAGCACCATCACGCCGCTCCCGAGTGGCCACCACCCCCTCAATGCCTGCCTGGTCGGCGCCTCGATCCGCACCCAACGGCAGGTTTCGTTTGTCGACGTTCAATCACGCGAATTCATCGACCTCACGGACGTTCCCCGCGATCCCTCGCTGCGCTCCGTGCTCGTGAGCCCCCTGCTGTTCGAGGGCGAAGTGCTCGCCGTCCTCGCGGTGTTCACCGATCGACCGCATCGCTTCGACAACGATGAGAAGCGCCTCTGCGCCGCCCTCGCCGGCCTCGGCGCCGTCGCCCTGCAAAACGCGCGGCTCTACGCCCGTATCTTCAAACGCGAAGATGTGCTCCGAAAAAACGAACGCCTCACCACCCTCGGCCTCCTCGCCGCCGAGATCGCGCACGAGATCCGCAATCCCCTCACCGTCCTCAAGCTCCTCCACGGCGGCCTCGATCTCGACTTCCCTGCGGGCGACCCGCGGCGCACCGACATGCGCGTCATCGGCGAAAAACTCGATCAGCTCGAGTCCATCGTCACCCGCGTGCTCGGTTTCGCCAAGGCCCCGACCAGCCTGCACTCCCGCTGGTCGCTCGCCGACATCGTCGATGACACCCTCGTGCTCGTGCGGCTCAAGCTCGCGCAAAGCAAGGTGTCGCTCCGTTTCGAACCACCGGCAGGCGCGCTCTTCATCGAAGCGCACAAGGGCCAAATCCAGCAGGTCCTCCTCAACCTGCTGATCAACGCCACCCAGGCCATGCCCGACGGCGGCACGATCACCCTCACCGCGAGGGCTGACCGCCCGAACGACGCCCACTTCGCGATCCTCGACCTCACCGACACCGGCACCGGGGTTCCGGAATCCATCCGCGCACACATCTTCGATTCGTTTCTCTCAGGCCGACCCGACGGCACGGGCCTCGGCCTCGCGATTGCGAAACGGATCCTCCTGTCGCACCACGGCGATATCCTGCTCCTCGCGACGAGCCCCGCAGGCACGACGATGCGCCTCCTCCTCCCCTTGGCGAAATAGGGTCAGCCCTCCGACCTGTCGACCGCACCCACCTCCCTCGATGCCCGATCCCTCCTCAAGTCCCACCAGCACGCCTGCGACTGATCCCGCCAAGCGCGTTCGCCTGCGCAAACAAATGCTCATCCTCGCGACCGTACTCGCCTTCGCTGGCGTCGTGGTGCTCGCCTTCCTCACGCGTATCCCGCTCCCGCTCCGTCTCGCCGTCGGCCTCACCGACCTCATCGCCAGCGCGGTCCTCTTCCTCGTCGTCCGCCAAAAATTCGCGTAGCGCGGCCCTCGTTCCTCCGACTGCGCCGCGTCGGCTCCCCGCACCCACCGAGCCCGCGCGTTCTCACTCGCCCACCAGCCACGTCACGCGCCCGCCGCCGCCCGGTGCCTGCGCCAGCGCCTCACTCAAAAAACTCAGCATGGGCTCGGCTTCGCGCTCAAATTGCCACGGCGGGTTAACCACCACGAGTCCGCATCCCTTCAGTTTCATCGTGCTGCCGTCACCCGCGATCATGAGCTCCGCCGCGAGCGTCGGCGGCGGACGCAGTGCCCGCAGGTCCGCAAAAAAATCCTCCACCCGCGCCCGCTCCGTCAGCGGATACCACACCGCCAACACCGCGCTGGGAAACCGGCGCAATCCTTCGCTCAGCGCTCGCGCGACCTGCGCAAACTCGTTCTGCGCCTCAAACGGCGGATCGATCAACACCAGCGCGCGTCGCTCAGGCGGCGGCAGCAGCGCCCGGACCGCCACGTAGCCGTCCATTTCCTGCACCTTCGTGCCTGGTGAAAACTGAAACGCTTCCCGTAGCGCCGAGCACTCGTCCGGCTGCCGCTCGCAGAGCGCGAGGCGATCTTGCGGCCGGGCCAGCTCCCGCACGAACCAC
>Ga0114966_10002518_pt1 | contig 16316 bp, 23 predicted proteins | sample M_130207_XF_Meta_FD_87029 | JGI IMG/M metagenome (GOLD analysis project Ga0114966, IMG submission 87029) | Freshwater microbial communities from Lake Montjoie, Canada to study carbon cycling - M_130207_XF_MetaG | ecosystem: Environmental > Aquatic > Freshwater > Lake | place: Lake Montjoie...
CGCCTTGAACGTCCCCGGGCCGATAGACAGCGGGACGTTGGCCGCTATCGCCGCCGCGATAATATTGGCGAACCCGGCGGTACTGTCTGAGACCCCGGTTGGATCAATGCCGGGGTATCCAACGGTCGAGATAGCGCTCGACACGGCGCGAGTGACAAACTGTGTCGTCGCGAGCTGCGTTGTGCTTGTTCCCACCGACGCTGTTGGCCCGGCTGGAACCCCGGTGAACGTCGGGGAGTTGAGCGCCGCCCGCGTCGTGTCCGTCGGGTGGACATGGTCCGCGCGCGCGAACTTCAGAGACGTGCCGATCGCCGCGGCACCAGCCATGATCGGGAGCGTCGCCCCCGCCTGCCCCACATAATACGCGGTCGTCGCCAGCTGCGTCGTGTTCGTGTCCGCCGCCGCCGTCGGCCCCCTCGGTACCCCGGTGAACGTCGGCGACGCGAGCGGAGCCCACGAGGAGCTGATTACGGTGTCCGCCAGAGTCACCACATGCGTGGTCGAGTTGATCGTTCCGACATTCACGCAGTTGAACGACGTGTCATAGACGCAGAGTGTGCGTGGATTAGACCCGGTCTTGAGGCCCCAGTTGACGATCGTCTGCGCGCTGGCGGAGACCGCCAGCAAGAGCGAGAAGATTACCGAGATGGGTAAGGCACGCTTCAGCATGGGTCCCTCTATCGAGTGAGCTGCATCGCGGAGTAGTAGAGTGTCTGCGTCTGCGCGGCGGTGTAGTCGAGCGTTGTCTGGACGAGGTTCGAAAGTGCGTCGCCATAATATGTGATGCCCCCGGTCCACGCAATGTTCGCGGGATCAGTAACATCCGCCGGGATCACTGCGGCGATGGTGGCGAGAACTCCATCCACATTGAGCTGTCGCTTGAGCTGCTCGGTGAACAGCGTCGGCGCGTCCGGATCGTTGGCGGAGATGGCGGGCATCGCACGCTCTTGCGAGAACGCATCGATGTAGAGCGCCAACATCTGCGCGTTGGAATACCCCAGCGTGCTCTGGATGAACAAGGACAGGCTGTCGCCATACGCGGATGCGACCCCGCCCCAGACAACCCGGACGTCCGGATCCGGAGCTCCTGGGATGACAACCTGCACGCCTTCGATCTGGGCCAGGAAGTTCAGCTGCTGCTTCAGCTGCACGATGTAGACTTCCGGCGCCGCGGTATCGAGGGTGGCCGGAGGAAGCGCGCCAGGGAGCGCGGCCGCGGAAGTGTAGAGCGCGATCGTCTGCGCCGTGGACCAGCTCAGGGAGCTCTGGATGAACCTCGCCAGATTGTCCTGCTTGTGGGTGACCTGACCATTCCAGATGATGTTGGTCTCGGCGTAAGGGCTCGCCGGGATGAGCGCATCGATCGTCCAGAGCAGGCCGCTCTCGTTGAGACGCCGCTTCAGCTGGATAACCGTGATCTCCGAGGTATCCGCGACCGTGGAACCGCCCGGAGCCACATTGACCGCACCTCCACCCAGCGAGAACTTCCGCGCGGCCCATCCTTGCGGGAACATCCATCCCTGCCCGCGGAAACGATACCGGCGGAGCATCTCGACGCGGGCTTGATTCGCCCCGGAGTTGAACGCCGCCGTATGGATGCGCGCGTTCGCGGGCGAGCTGTATGGCTTGGCGATCTGGGACATCATCCGCCCCAGGATCCCGTCCAGGATCAGGCTATGGTACTTCGACCAGAACCACGTCGGCACCGTGACCGGGAAATCATCGTCCGGCATGATCGAGAAATTGGCGTAGAACGTCTTCGCGACACTCGGCGCGGTCCGGAACTGGATCACGTTCGGGTAGTTCATGAACACGTCCCACGGACGCGCTACGGCCGGGTCCAGATCGTCGACAACATTCATCAACCGAATGGGGTCGCCCTGGACCGTGTAGATCTCGTAGGAGTACTGCCCCGCGACAGACTGGAACGCGACCTGCTCGACCCAGGCATTCGTCTTATCGCAGAGATCGTCCAGCACCCGGGACAGCTCAAGCTGGATAACGCCGTCGAGTGCCCCGGGAAGACGGAGGCGGGCCAGATCCAGTATGGCGTTATAGTCGGATGCCATTGGCTCTGCCTTCCTCCATCAAACCAGCTGGAGAAGCTGCGAGGTGAACTTGTTCAGAAACGCCGCGGATCGCGCGTCCTGCGTATTGTCTTCATCCCTCAACTGCGCATGCCCGCAGATGTAGTAGACCACCGCCATTCGATATTGGTAGTCCACAGGCACGGTCACGTCTTGCCCCGGGGCGGCGTTCGCCGCTGTAAAATCCGGGACAGTCGCGCCGGTCAGATAATCCAGGAGAATGTCCGGGCGGAGCTTCCTGATCTCGAGCAACGCGAAGTTCAGAGCGTTGACGAGCGTCGTGGTCGTGTATCGGTAGGGAGAGTCGACCGTGTCCTGGAGCAGGTCCCGAGAGGCCGTGATGTAGTCTTCGACTGTGTCGAGAGCCATCACGGCCTCCAGTTAGCTCAGGTTCCCACCAAGTGCCTTACCTTAGTGGGTAACAACCGCCTGCGCAATGGCGCTGCCGTCGATCACCTTGTAGCCGTAGACCTGCAGGCCGCGCAGGATCTGGCCGAAGGTGAACTCCGACCGGAGCGTCTCGACTTTCGAGACCTGCGAGGCGAAGGTCAGACCATGGGCGTGGCCGGCGTAGATCACGTTCTCGCCGGCGGAGAGACCACCCGCGACACCCGCAGGAAGCAGGTTGCTGCCGTAGATCGTGAACCGGTCGATCATGCCGAGGCGCCCGTTCCGGAGGATGCTCATCGCATCGCCGGACAGGTAGACCTGACGGAGCTCGGACATCTTGACCATCGTCGCAGCCCAGGTGGGGAGAACCACCCAGCGCCCCGTCTCCGGGATGTTCTGCTCGTCGAGCGTCTGGCCGAGGCGCAGGAGCAGATCGATGATTTCGACCTGACCGGCGGCCGGGGAACGCGCCACGACCGTGAGCGGCGTGCCGGTGACCCCGAGGTTGATCGCCGCGGAGACGCGACCAGCCGTGAGGCCGCGATTGTAAGTCGCGGTGGCGCCGTTGACCATCCCGAGCAACACCGCGGTGTCGATCTTGATCTTCATCTGCTCGCCGGCATCGTCCGCCCAGATGGACATCATGTTGAGGTCCGACTGAACTTCCATCACGTCGTCGAGGATGGTGTTGAAGTATTTGCCCTGATCGATCAGGAGCGTGGTCGTGCTGGCCGTCGGCCGCTCCAGATTGAGGCCACCATCGGCACGATAGTCGTTGATGGTGATCGTCGGCTTGGTGCGGATGTTGACCTTGTCGCCCTGGTTCTTGATCTCGCCTTCGTAGTCCGTGTTGCTGATCGCGGCGAGGACGGTCGAGGCGTAGAACTTCTCGACGAGCTTGCCGGACCAGATCTCGGGGATGAAGGTTCCCGAGTAGGCGGGAGAAGGCGTGGTCGCGCCGGCGGGATAGATGGACGGCGTCGTGACGCCGGTTGAAACGGGATATGCCATTGTGGAGCCCCATCAGAAGGAGTGAGAATTACCGGATGCGACCTTCTCTTTCCGCCGCGAAGATTCGCTGCTCGAAAGCATCGCCATCTTTCGCCTCCTGCCCGACCCATTTCCCGTGCGCTATGGCTTGGGATTTGACGGCATAGAACTTCGAGATCTGATCGCGCGTGAAGTACGGCTTCTCCGGGGGGGCTCCAGCCGCCGCGGTCCTGGCTCTGCCTGGCGCCGCGAAGGTCTCGAGCGGGGTCTTGCGCTGTAGCGCCCCAGGTTGGGGGGCCGACGCAGGTCCCGGCTGTTGGCCGGCGGGAGCGAGGGCAGCCTCTTCAGAGAGGAAGCCTTTGAAGAAGGCCGCGACACGGAACGCGTCGTTCCGGTTGTAGGCCCCCAGCAACATGTTTTTCCGTATAGCACCGCTGTAAGGATCTGGCAACTCCAGCCAGCGGTTGAAACTTTCGTCGGTGTTCATGTCCTGCCAGTCCGGGATTTCCGTCGACAGGTTCTGGAACATCCGCTCCCGGGCGGTCATCTGGACCTGGTTACCGACGCCGGTAAGCCGGGCCTGCAGCTGCTCGTTCTGCGCACGCAGCTCCGCCAGCTCTTCCGCGATCTCTTCGCGGGCGCGTCGCCCGACGACGTCGAGGAAGCCATCGCCGTACTCCGTGACCTCTTCATCGGTCACGAGGCGCTTGCGCTCGCCGGAACTCTGCCGGGTCTGGGACTGTTGCGGGGGAGGGGCCGCCTGCAGCGTGGCGACGACGTTCTCCAGGTTCTGGATCTGGCGAGTCAGCGCCTGGACCCGCTTCTCGGCGCTGTCGTAACGCCCCTTCATCGAGTTGTATTTGTGCTCCCAGCTCTCGGTCGGCGGAGCGGGGGGCTCCTTGGCCGGCTCTTGCGCTGGGGGAGCCTCCACTGGAGCGGATGTGTCTCCGAGGGGAAGTTCGATCTGGGCTTCCTGCGAGGCTTCGGGTTTCCCGGAAGTGTCCTCTTGCGCCGTGTAGAACTCGTTCGCCCGGGCTGCCGCGGCCAGAACGGCGGCGGGAACGCGGACATTCGTGTCCACGGGGACTTGCTGTTGCATGTTTACTCCTGGGGTTGACCTTCAACAGGGGCGGAAGGTTTCGCCGCTTCAGCTTCTGCAGCCTTCACCGCGGCTTCGCCAGTTTGCTTGAACGCGAGGAAAATATCCGCGATATCGGCGGCGGGCATGCGCCCGAGCGCCCCGAGGACCTTATTTGCCAGCTCGAGCGTCATTTCCAGCTTCAGTATCATAACCTCGCCTTTATCTTGATTTCAGCAGGGCGCCGGGCTTCGTCGGAAAATCGCAAGCGGGTCATAGTTCAATGGCGGCGGCTGCAAACAGCTTGTCCACGTCCTCGATCGAAAGCTCCTAGCCGACCTTCCAGTTTGTGCCGTCAGAATAAACGGGTGTGAAGGCCGCCCCACCATTCGCGACAGTACTGCCGAACACGGGGACAAGAGCATCAGTCACGAAAGCGCGCGCGCCAGCGCCGGAACCGGACGCGGATGGAAGCGTTCCGACTGTGTACGATTGCATTCGCACCGGGCCGGCGACGTGAAGCGTTGTGCTTGGGCTCGACGTCCCGATGCCAACATTGCCACCGCCACCTTGCAGAATCAGATTACGATATGCGGTTCCGGGCTTGATCGCCTGAACCCAGCTATAATCGCCGGTATGCACTCCGAACATAAGCTGATCGTCTGTGATGGCGCCGGTGCCGAGCGTGAGAGCGAGCGCGCTACCGCCGCTCGCTGGCGCTGCCGTATCCTTGGAGATATCGACAATCGTGACCTTCGCCGCCATAGTCGGCGAATCCGACATGAACGTCTTCAACTGCGCGGCTGTCGTCTTTACAGGCCCTACGCCTGCCGTCTCAACGGAAGGAAACAAGTTGCCCGCGACAACCGCGGACCCGGCCGACAGGTTGGATATCTTTGTGTTCGCCATTTCAGGCCTCTAGCAACAGGAACGAAGACCCGTCTTCCATCATCAGAAAAGATCCACCATCCTCCAGCAGGATATCTCCCGATCCGGGGCCGAACTCTTCCCCACCGAAGAACGCGCTCATGATCGAGAAAACCAGCCCGAACATGGATCACTCCTAATAGAGCCCGATGATGTTTGTCGCCGTCGTGCTCGTTGAACGGATCTGCTTGCAGACATAGGGGTAATATCCGCCAGAGACGCAATTTTTCAATATCACAACGACGTCGTCGATGCTCTTGATCGCGACATCGCCAGCAACACCCACATGAAATCCGCGAACTCTTTTCGCGAGATCCGAATCAGCCGGCGTGATGGCGACGTAGCCCATGACCGGGCCGTTCGTGTACGGACCTTCGTCGAACAAACCCGACATGGACAGCTCCTGTTACCCGGACAGGTAAGGAGGGCCGAAGCCCCCCGAAAACCGACCTGCTCACGACGCGGTCTTGAGGACCGAGTCGAGCGTGTAAGCCTCGGCGCCGGACGTCACATTGGTGACGCGAACCCGCCAGACCTGGCCAGTCGCGGTCGCCATGGTGGCGGTGCCGGTGAGCGTGCAGCCCGAGCCCGCGGTCATGGTGATCGTGTTCGAGCCGGCGTTGGTGCAGAACATCAGGAAGGTCTGACCGACCTGACAGTTCGGGATGGCTGCCACCAGGAGCACCGCCGTCGGCGTGGTGCACGCCTCGGCGGTGGCGCCGGTCCAGATGATGTGGGAGTTGATGATCTCCGCCGCGGTCATCGTGCGCGTCGCCGCCTGGGTGTATGCGGTGCGGACGCCGATCGGGGCGCCCATCAGAACCTGAGACATGTCGTCGGTGAAATTCACGGCCATGATATTTACCCCTTCTGGTCAACCCGAGAGTTCGAGAGATTACGCGCTCACAACGCCCAGCTGCGCGGAGATCCATGTGGCCGCGGCCACGCAGAAATATTCACACCGCTTGGCGTTGGCGAGCGCCACACCTGTCGCGCCAGCGGTGCCGTCGATCGTGTCGGAGCCGTTGGCGTAGACCTTGATGGCGTTCGCGCCGGCGTTGTAGACCACGTAGCGCGCGCCAACCACCGCCGCCGGAAGCACCGCGCCGGTGGACGCCGCCGCCGTTGTGAACTGGGTGGTGTTCTTGGTAATCGAATAAGCGTCGGCGCGGGTCGTGCCCGCGGCCGTCTTGGCGGCGTCGATGCTGGTGTTGATGAAGCCCGCGCCGGTGATGGTGCTGGTCGCGACCACGGTCGTCGCGGTGGCGGCCCCGAGCGCGGCGGCGGCCGCGGAGATCCAGACGCCGTCCGACAGACAGAAGAACGTCATGTTGGTTGCGGCGGGGAGCGAGACACCCGTGGCACCCGCGGTGCCGTCGATGGTGTCGGATCCGGCGCCATAAACGGTCAGCGTGTTCGCGCCGGCGTTCCAGATCCTGCGAAACCGACCGGCGAGCGCGGCGGTGAGGACCACACCGGTCGAAGCCGCGACCGTGGTGAACCTGAGATTCGCCGTGGTCATCGCGTAGGCGTCCGTGCGGGACGATCCCGTGGCGGTCTTCGTGTTCTCATTGGTCATCATCGAGTTGATGACCAAGTTCACGTCCTGGCCGTCGAGGTTGGAGCGAAGAAAAGCCATGGCTGGTCCCCTAGCGAGTTGGAGGGTTATTACGCGATTTCACGAGAATGTCCAGCAGGGCGGTCACGCCCTGCGCCCGTCCCTGCATGCGGACGACCTCGGGAAGCTCGGCGCGCGCCAGGAGTTCCACTTGCGCATCACGATACTTCACCAACGCTTGAATGAATCGATCCCACTCTTCCGGGGCTCTGCCCGTGAGTTCCTTCGCCGCGATCTGTAACGAAGGCGAATCACTCACCGGAACAGCCCTCCCTTTACGGTCGGGACTGGCGCCGCCGATATAGTCGGCAGCTTCGGATTGTCCTGGATGCCGCGGCCCGTCGCGTCGAGAGGCGTCGCTTTCGCGTAGGCGTTCATCGATCGTTTCGAGGGGTCTCCTCCAACGATCGACGCCAACGCCTGCCGGTGCGGCAGCATCTCCATCGCCACTTGTTTGTGGGGACGAGCCAATGCGATCTCCGGATCAGTTCTTGCCGGTCTGGCCGGCGGGCATCGTCGACGCGCTCTGCTTGCCGAACATGTGGCCCTTGCCACCAACGGCGAACTTCCCGCCATCACCCTTGGTCTGGTGACCGGTGCAGCCCGCTTCCTGTGGGCCCGCGGACTGGCGCGGAAACATATGGCCCGAGCCACCCTTGGCCCAGTTGCCGGCGCCCGACGACACGACTTTCCCCTTGGCGTAGCTCATGATCAATCTCCTGTGATCCGCCGGATTACCCGCTCGGGTAAATCAGCACTTCCCCTTTTTGCCCTTGACCATGCCACCCTTCTTGAACGCGGGGGCCATGCCACCCTCGTCACCGTCGGGCTCCATCATCGCCTTGCCACGCATGGGCTTGCCTTTCGGGGGCATCTTCTTGGCTGGCTTCTTCATGAGAGACTCCTAGGGTCCGCCCCGGATGCCCGGGGTTTTCTGCTGCGAGTTCTGGCGGGGCCCCATGTCTCCGTTCACCGGAGACGACTGCTGCCCGCCCTGCGCCTGAGCGCCGGCCTGCTGCATTTGCGCAGCCTGCGCCTGTTTTGTCAACGCCTCGAGCTCCGCGTCGGACGGGACGATCTCCTCGCCCGGGAGCCCGAGTGTCTGCGATATCGCCCGGAGGTGCACTCCGCGGCCCTTCACGCCGACGATCTGCGAATCGATCGGGTTCGCCGTCGTCTGCAGGAACTCGAGTTGTCTCGACCTCTGGGTCTCGCGCTGGATCGTCACATTGACGCCCATCACGCGGATCTGCTCCTCGCCGGTGAGCATGCCCGACTCGTCGGTCAGCATGATCATGTCGAAGAGCCCGGACAACGCCGGATCCAGAACGTCACGGTCGATGTTCGCCGCCACCGTCTGCAGGATCTTCGACGCGTTGCCCATCAGCATTGCAAGGCCAGACGCGGTCCGACCCGCTCCCCCACCAGCGGAATTGCCATTGACAAACCGTGGGATGGCGGAAATTTCGTCCGCAATCTGACTGAACTTCTCGTAGACCCCGAGCAGCTCCTGGGCATTGGATTGGGGCTGGAAGAAGTCGATTGGCTTCGCCGCGCTCGACGACCCCATGGGGTCGCTTGTCACATGCCAGCGCTTCCATGGGTACAGCTCCTCGCCGTCCTCGTCCGGGGTCAGTCTGTCGTCATTGACCACGACCTGCGGGCCCGAGGAGATCGAAAGGTTGTTGACCAGCGAACGCAGGGCGGCGTTCGCCACTTCCTGGATGTCGTGAAGGATATCCGGCAACCCGTTCCCGACGGGCGTCCCCGGCACTTTCTCGAAGCTCGTGATGTAGTAGGGGTGCCGCTTTCTGGGCGACGGCGACAGCTGCACCTTGATGATCCACCGGTCGATCATCCACGCCTGGACGAAGTAGTCCCGCAACTCGTCCGGGACCTCTTCCTCCGTGAAGCCATGCTCCAGAAGGATGCGCCCCTGCACGTTCCCATGGAACTCGAGGCACGAGATCAGCCCGCTCTGGTTGTATTGCGGGTTCTCCCGGTTCTCCTGATTCGCCCGCTCGGCGTCGGTCATGTCCCAGTTGTCGTTGAGCCCGCCGCGGCCATACAGGTCCAGGATCTCGCGTATCGCGTCGACATTGTATCCCGGCAGGTCCAGCAGGTCGTTCAGGTCGGAGCGCGACACTCGCGTGCGCTCGATGACAGCCGCGTCATCGATGTCCGAGGCGCCTGACGTCCACCACAGGTCGAACGGCGAGATGCGCGTCCAGAACAAACGTGGCTTGTTGACGATGGTCGCCTTGCCCTGGCTCCAGTCGACGGTCGGCACGATCCTGACAACCGGCCCCTTTATGCACGCGAACGGGAACAGCGGCAGGTCGATGATGAACTCCGCCAGCGCTTTGTAGAACCCGCCTTGCGTGAGGATCTCGTCGACCTTGTCCTCGGCGATATCCGCCTGCTTCGACGCCCTCTTCTTCGCCGCGGTGCGGGCGGCGTCCATGAGCTGCATCACCCTGTCGCGCATCGCGGCCGCGTCGGGCGACTGGCCCGCCTGCGCCAGTGTCTGCGACTCGACGGACACGAGCTGCGAAACGGACTGCACGACTTCCGGCGGCAGGTCCGGATCGTTCGCCGGACGCAGCGCCCACGGGCGCTCCCCGGACAGGTAGACGTCGCGGAGGAGCGCGCTGGCGCCCCGGCATTTCATGGCGATGATGCGGGCGTAGACCTGCGATCCGCCGAATTTCTGGATGTCCGCGAGCTGGGTGGGGTCGTAAGTCCCGTTGAACACGCGGAGCGCGTCCAGCAGCCGGTTCGACCACCCGCCAACGGCGCGGTCCCGGTGCATCTTGAACGTCTGCCACTGCGTGCGGATATACCCCGACAGCCCCGTGTCGATCTGTGTATTGTCCGCGGGCGCGTTCGCCGCGGCTCGCGCCTGGTCCTGGGCATCGAGCTCGGCGGGGGATATGACCCGCAGGAGCGCGCGGTTTGGCGATGTCTGCAAGGAGCCCACCTTTACTGTGCCACCGGCATAGACTATCCTCGATCTGAACGCAACAGGACTCCCATGTCAACAGACGTCGCCACCCGTCCCGCGGCGGAGAAGTATCTACGCATCGCGAGGGAGATCGCCATCAACATCATGCCCCTCGAGGCGATCCTCGAGTCCCAGGGCGTGTCGCTCCGGGAGTGGGAGGAGGCGCAACGCAGTCCTCGCCTCCGGGAGTTCCTCTCCGAAGAGATCGCCCTGTGGCACGGCTCCCCGAACACGCAGGAGCGGGTCAAGCTGAAGGCGGCCGCGGCGATCGAGGAGTGGATGCCCACGCTCTTCACGCGCGTCAACAACAGGAACGAATCACTCGCCGCGGTTGTCGAGGGCGGCAAGTTCCTCGCGCGCCTGGCGGGCATGGGCGAGAAGACGACGGCGGCCGAAACAGGCGAGCGCTTCCAGCTGACGATCAATATCGGCAAGGATGACACGACGAAGATCACAACCATTACCCAGTCGGGTAAACCGGTGGAGGACGACGAGTGAACGTCGAGTACACAGCTCCACCCACTGTCTCGTCGTTCATGAACAGCGAAGCCAGGACCCGGTTTATCCTGGGACCCGTCGGCTCCGGCAAGAGCACCGGCTGCATGATGGAGATCATGCGACGCATGCTGCAGCAGTCCCCCGGACCGGACGGCATCCGCAGGACAAGATTCGTCATCGTCCGGCAGACATTGGGGCAGATCAAAGCGACGGCGCTGAAGGAGTTCGACACCTGGGTATCCCCCATCGCGCACTACAAGGTCAGCGAGAACGTCATTCACTTCAACTTCAACGACGTGAAGAGCGAGATCCATCTGATCCCGCTGGATGACGAAGACGACCAGCGACGACTGCTGTCGATGCAGATCACGGGCGCCTGGGTGAATGAGTTCCCCGAGATCGACCCGGGTATTTTCCCATCTCTCGCCGGCCGCTGCGGGCGATACCCCTCCGCGGCCGAAGGTGGTTGCGACTGGCATGGCGTCATCGCCGACGGCAACTTCCCCACCGAGGGCAGCGAGTGGCACAAGCTGTTCGAAATCACGCAGCCGCCCAACTGGCAGGTCTTCAAGCAACCGGGCGGGCTCTCTGATAATGCCGAGAACCTGAACTGGCTGCTGCAGTCGAAGGAGACGCTGGCGCTCCCGCTCAACGCCCCGGAGCGCATCGCGAAGGGCAGGCAGTATTATCTCGACCTGCTCGGCGAACACTCGGACGACTGGGTACGCAGATATGTGCATGCGGAGTATGGCAACGACCCGTCGGGCAGCGCCGTCTTCCGGGAGAGCTTCAAGTCTTCGTTCCACGTCGTCGACGAGCTCGAGCCCGCCCCCGGGCACCCGCTGATCATCGGGCAGGACTTCGGTCGCGACCCCTGCTCAGTCATCTGCCAGATGGATCACCGCGGACGCTTTCTCCTGCTGGAAGAAGTGATGGCGGAGGATATCGGTCTGGAGCTGCACCTGTCGCGCGGGCTCCGCCCGGCGCTGCAGAACGCCCGGTATCTGGGCAGGACGATGATCCTCATTGGCGATCCCGCTGGTGTTCAGCGTTCGACCACTTATGAGGAAACTTCTTTCGACGTCCTGAAGCGGGCGGGCTTCATGGCCTACCCGGCACCCACCAACAAGATTGACGCGCGCCTGGGGGCGGTCGAGAAGTTCCTCCTGCAGCAACGGGATGGCGGCCCGTGTTTCGTCGTCGACCGACGCAGGTGCCCGAACATCGTCCGGGCGATGAACGGTGAGTATCGCTTCGTCCGGCAGAAGTCGGGGCTGCTCAAGCCCGTCCCGGAGAAGGGGCGCGCATCGCATATCATGGACGCCGTGCAATACGCCGCGCTCGCCGCGGACTCGGGCGCCGTGGGCATGGCGATGTCCAGGATCGGGCGAGACCGGGGGCGCGCATCGCGCCGGCCGGAGGGGCGGGCGTTCAGCTCGCGTGCGTGGACCTGACGCGCTTCGGAGCGGGCACCCACGCGATCTGGTGATGGTGCTCGCAGTAGTATTTCGTCTGACGCATTGGCGGGGTGAGCGTCGGCATCCCGCAGTACCGGAACTCCGGCGTCCGCGGATCGCCGAGGGGCCAGTGGCACTTCCCCATACTTAGCTCGTGGATGGTGATCGCCGAGGTGGGCACCGGGGGCTCCGGCCGGAGCGCGATATCCGGAGCGTTTGACTTCAGATGCTTCGGGATGAGCAGGGTCTTCGGGCGGCCGGGGAGGCGGGGCGGTCTGGCGGGGTCGGCGCGCGTCGGGCGCTTCCACGCATCATCCGTCTTCGCATTCTTCAGTTTGACCCCGAGCCGCAGCAGCTTGCTCAACACCATGTTTCGCGTGAACCGGAACCCGAACTCTTTCGCCAGGATCCTGGCGATCTCCGCCGCGGACTGCCCTGTCGGAGTGAGTTCGCGCAGCTTCGCTGTCTGATCATCAGTCCACATTGCGCACTCCCGCCTGGATGGACGTTTCTAGCACATTGTTTCAACTGTGTCAATTGTTACAAATCACTTTTTATCTTTCAGAACTTTTTCGAGGGGGATCTCCGTCAGAGTCGGATCGAGGCGGCGCTTGTCGCGCAGCCACGCTTTGAGCGTGTGTGCACCGCAGCCGCGCAGCGCTGCCGCCTCCTTGGTCGTAAGCGCACGGCCCTCATGGATAATTTTCGTCAGGGTATGGCTCGGGGGCGCCGTCCTGGGTCTCGACGTCCGATACTTCCGCTTGTTGAGGTTCTGCTCTTGCGCGGTTGCCCACCGCATGTTCCCGGGTTCGTAGGGACCGTCGTTGTCGACGCGATCGAGGGTGGTATCCGGCGACCTCGGCAACGCCTCGATATCCTGAACATATGCTTCGAAGTCTCTCCACCGATCGCAGACCGTGATCCCGCGCGCGCCGTAGTCCCGGAACTTCGGATGTGTCGAGAGTGCGCATCGATCCCGCATGGACGACCACCGACTGTAGAGGGGGTGTTTTGTATGGTTGAATGTGAAGCCGTGTCGTAGCTGGCCTTTGATGCCTGGCATGGTGTGCTCCATTAAGCCGATATACTATAAAGGGGGGTCTAGCTTTTGTCAACTGGTATGTATGACCTAGCTGAACAAGAGCGGGGGGTCCCCCCACCCCCCTTGGCCATTACCCCCCCCGGTAAGCCCGATTTCCCCAATTTCAAGGGCAGGAAGGGCCCCCCCTTCCGGTTACCGAGGTCCCCCACAGGGGATAAGCTCAATCGACGACGTTACCCGCCAGGGTAATGTGCGGTCTCGGTAGTCGCGATCCTGGACCTATCGCGTGCCCTGTGTGAAGGGCGGCGGCCGCTGGGCCGAGCCATATCAAATCCAGCCGAGCAACTCTCGCCCCATGGTATGCACGCGGTCACTGCCACGGGAAACGCACAAAGGCGTAGCGATGAAAGTTGACGGGCGACTAACGAAACGCGACGGGTTCCGCCGTTGCACGTTAGAAGGGCCGAGTTCCCGATACAGATCTTTTGGTTGGGCTAAGGGCAAACAAACCATTTTTGACGCACTCGCGCCAACCCTGTGAAGGTTGGCGCGAGTCGCGTTGTTTGACAATTTACCTAGGAGGTAATTCCCATGAACCGTTCCCTTGCCGCGAAACACGCGCTGGCCAAGCTTCAGAACATCGAAGCGGCCAACCTTGAAAACTCCAAACCGTTCTACTCCAACCCTGATCGTCACGCGCTGGCGGAGATCGCGGCGGCCTACACTGGCCACGTCCGCAAGGCGAACAAGCCGCGCGATCTGCGCGTCGCCAAGTTCGCGCCTTATCGTTCCTCGTCCACATTGGCGCAACGTTGTGCCACACCCGCCGGACAATTCATTCTGATCCGGAGCCGCTAACATGCTCGAACAAGTCATACTCGCGGCCGTCACGGTCGCGGCTTTCGCGTGGCCAGTGAGGCACCGCGCGCCCCTGTTCACCTGTCGCAAGGTCGGCGGCATCCGATTCTGGACGGTCGGCACGCGCCTCGGAGGCTCGTTTTACCTCCGGTCCCATAATCCATTAAACCGGAACCGGTAATCCATTTTTACCGGATTAAGTAATCCATTAATGCGGGATTATGTAATTCATTTTTAATGGATTACGCTCGCGGGATTAATGGATTAGGCTCGGAGGCCCGAAAATCGGCACGCGAGGGCCGATTTTCATTAATCCATTCGAGCCGATTTTGCAGGATGCACGCCAGGATTTTCTCCTGTCTTTTCATATAAATAATAATAAAATAAATAATAACACATTACCCATTTCAGCGAACGGATGGGATTTTTTGAAAATTTGGTGAGCGCAATATCAATATAATGTGGCAATCGTAACAATCCGGGCTAATACATTAAACCAAATTTCCAGATTTTTGCCGCCCCTGCTTCCCGAACGCTACTGTGTTGTATTATTTTTTCTCGCCCAACCCATTGAAATCCCAACCATATTTTCCCACATAACTAATTGGTTTTCCATTTTAATGCATAATGCTTAAAGGGAGCCTCATGCCCACCCAAACCCCCACATATCACGGCTCGTTGCGGGCCGCCCACGAAACCGCCATGTCCGATCTCCGGCATGCGCTCATAACCCGCCGGCGTGCCGCCGTGTTGGATCTGCGCCACACACTGAAAAGGCTCAAGCGTCAGCCTCGCCTTCAGACGCTTGCGAGGATGGTTCACTCCAACGACATGAACGCTCTGGCCAATGCCGCCATGGCGAACGCTAGCGCGCTTCATGCGGCTTTCGTGCGTGAGCGGAACCAGACAACCTGCCCATGGCCGCGCCAACCCGACGAGCCAACCCCTACCCGACACTGGCCAGACTACACGCCACTAGAGCCCCGCGCCCGCCATCAGGCTCAAGAGCGTGCGGCTTCACAAATCGACCTGCGCCCGCGCACATACGTCACGGCGTCAGTGATCGAACGAAAATTACCTGAGGGGTAAAGGAGAGAGCAATGCGTCGTATCAATCACGCCCTGCGAAAGCATCAGCCCGCCGCGCGACCTGTCGGGCGTCGCCTCGCGATCTACGAGATCCATCAACAGCGGCGTGCCGCCGCGCTCTGGTTCCGGATATTCTATCCAGGCTTCAAGCCCGGCGCTGCCACCCGCATCTAGTTTACCCCCGCCGGTAAATCCCGGCATCACCACGAAGGAAAAGCACAATGGCCAGCCTCAAGCATAACCCCAACATCAACGACACCCGCGAACACGACTTCATGCTCGCCGTCGGCGCGCTCGGCCGCGCCGAGGGGCTCGGGCAAGACTCCCGCCCCTCGCTAGCCCTGCGCTGCGTCGAGGCGGCCGCCGAGGGCTACATCGTGCCCGACGACGCCGCGTCGATCTGGGGGAAGTTCCAATCCGAGCGCCAGAGCAAGATTAACCCGGACCTCGCGTGGGATGTCGCGCCGAGCGAGAACGTGCAGGTCAGCAAGCTCAAGGCGTTCCTCAAGCTGGGCGTGCTCGCGCTTGGCGCGAACCGGCTGGATCCCGTCGGGACCATGGACAGGGCGTGCAAGATCTTGCTCGAAGGCGTTGCCGCCGGGCACAAGGCGGGCGGTAGCAAGTTCGACACGCTGCTCAAGGTCGCTCGCGTGCAGCAGGACAAGGAGCATCATCAGTCGGATATGGACGATGACGATCTGCGGGGCGTGTTGTTCCCCGACAAGGACGAAGCGACCGAGGAGAAGCTGGTCAAGGCCGCGTTGAAGGCGATCGAGCGCGTGGGCAAGGCGTTCCCCTCGGACTACACGAAGATCGCCGCGGAGCCGCTGGAGCAGCGCCTCGCTGATCTCATCCAGTTCCGCGAAGAAGCTGAAATGGCGGCCAAGGGGTTCGTGCGCTCCGGGGCGATGAAGGACATTACCCCGAAGGGTAACGACGGCGCCTCCCCCATCGTCTGGCGCGACCTGCCCGTCGACGCGAACGTGGGCGGACAGCAGTTGCTCGCCTGAACGCCTTACCCGGCGCGGTAACAAGGAGAACGCCACATGATCGGGACAACAACGGAGCGCCCGTCGGGCGCTCTCCGCTGGGTGCGGCAGGAAGGTCTGCGCAACTACATGTTGCAGCAGCAGGTCGTCGTCGAGACCGAGGTCGCGGGGATCATAGCCGCCACGACCGAGTGGCGCGCGGTGCCCGTCGTTCTGCTCGATACGATGCCCCCCGCGCCGAAGCCAACGCGGGAGTAGCGCTATCACGCGCGCCATCACCACCACCACCA
>Ga0114966_10002521_pt1 | contig 16309 bp, 12 predicted proteins | sample M_130207_XF_Meta_FD_87029 | JGI IMG/M metagenome (GOLD analysis project Ga0114966, IMG submission 87029) | Freshwater microbial communities from Lake Montjoie, Canada to study carbon cycling - M_130207_XF_MetaG | ecosystem: Environmental > Aquatic > Freshwater > Lake | place: Lake Montjoie...
GTTTTTTTTTCATAGTTTTTTTTATGCTCCTTGTTCCTCTTATTAATTTGCCTCCTCCAACTCTACACTTCGCCCCTCTTGGACTTTGACACGGCGGACCGTCTTTGTTTCGACACGTCCTACACCCGACATATACAACTGCCGTATTCCCTTGTGGATATTTTTCATGCAATAATTCAAGTAGCACACCACTTTCAATCTCGCGAAATCTTGATGGAACTAATCGAAAATCTTTTCCGAAACATCCATACATTTCCCTTCGCTTTTTCATTTGATTCATTTGATTCATCGTCGACTCACTCAAAAACATTATATATTTTCTGATATTTTCTTCCGTGACCCCACCCAACTCTTCTAATTCTAATTCCACAAACATCCTTTCAGATTCGTCGCTACGAATAAATTCTTCTATGTTTTCAAACACAAACTTTTGATTTGTTTTTTCCCACCTCAAAATACTTTTTCGCATTTGTTCTAAATAATAAATGGGAAGATCCATTTTATTTTTTTCTACATAATCGGCGGCTTGGCTTCTATTAAATCCTATCGACTCCAAGTATTTTATCCGATTTTCATTCAGTATCTTATATTCATTATAAAATTTTTGTGCATCTTCAACAACAACGCCAACACCACTTTGTTTTTTTTTTTCGTCTCTAACTGTCATAAAAGAACTGCGTAGATCGGATGGGTCTCTAATAACACCCGTGCGCTCCAATTTCATAATTTCCATTTGCAATGGAGTCAAAAGGGGAAGTCCTTTATTTTCAGTTAATAAATCTAACGAAATATCCGTCATACCACCGCCGAGATCCCAGCAAAAAATACCTTCATTTGGTAATTGTACATTCGGCCGTCCTTCAAAAAAAAATTGTGGGGTTCCTTGTTCTCCGCTATAAGCTACCCCTATTGATCCAAATGATGTTTCTGTTTCCGGACCTATAATTCGAAGTTTTCTTTTCTCTTTAAACAAATCAACCACGCCTCCAAGTGTAACGGTAACACCGGGATTTGACATGAGATTTTCCAACCCACGAAATGGAGCATTATCTTCTATTGAAAGTACGTCATTTAAACTGCACAGTGTGATTACATTTATACCACTAGGTATTGGCAACATCGGTACATCTTCATATTCGGTAAACATGCACGAACTATGACCACTCACAACTACCACACGAGTGATTGGCATAATAAATCCCTTGCTTTCCATATATTGCTTTATATCGCTTTTGACAACGTATAAATATAAATTTATTTAATATAATATTTTTATTATATTAATATTTTGTTTTATTTTATTTTGTTTTGTTTTGTTTTATTTTATTTTATTTTGTTTTGTTTTGTTTTGTTTTGTTTTGTTTTGTTTTGTTTTGTTTTATTTTGTTTTGTTTTATTTTATTTTATTTTGTTTTGTTTATATTTTTATAATAAATATTTATAATAATGCTAACAATTGTTTTTCCCCCTCTTCCCTCGAATTTATATTGTTAAAACAAATCTTATTCAGTTCCGATGGGGACAACCGATCTTCAAGTCCCTTGAATCGATCCAACTCTTCTTTTGAATACTCGCGTTCTTCGTTCACGCATCCATTATAAAATAGATCCATCAGCTGATTCATCATGAGCGAATCGCATTTCGAAAAATGGATAATTTCATCCATCCTGCCAGGACGTTTAAATGTGGAATCAATTTTGGAAGTATCGTTTGCCGTGCATATAATGAACCGCCCCTTTGATTCTAATATACCATCCATAATGCTCAATATCTGCCCCCTCGTCAAGTTGTTCGACTTTTTCGCATTGCTGCAACTACTGATTGCGGCGGTGGTCGAGCCCGATTTTTTAAACTTATCGTCTCCCCCCCCTCCACCTTCTTTGACAATTACAATATTTGAATTCAATTCATTGACTGCCGTTTTTTCCCTCTCTTCCTTTTCATCCAACAATTCAAAAAATTTATCTATTTCGTCAATCATGAATATGCGCTTGTTCGTAGGTATGTACTTTCCATTAATATATGTACCATAGAATATATTCTCGAGTTCGCACACGGTTTGTATACTGCTCAAATCAACATCCACCATGTGTCGATTGGTATATGTGGCAACACCCTTTGCCGTAGAGGTTTTTCCGCAACCTGGCGACCCCTCAAATACTAAAGTAAGCTGGTAAGGAATTCCGCGATCATTGTACCATTTTTCATTTTGTATGAAAAAATCAATTCGTTTTATAAGCGCATCCCTCTGCGTAAAAAAACAATTGCGAAGCAAATGCTTGTTTGTTACCAGCGGATATTCTTGACATTTGATTCCGCGCTCTATTTTACTATTCCCATCATCGTCATAACTGCCGCCGTCACTATTGTTTTTACATTTATTGTATTTGAATATGTACTTTTGTTTCGACAACTGTTCGTTTATGGAATTCTCAAATTTTATTTCGCACATTTTTATGAATTCGTGAATGTATGAGATACCGTGCTCGTACGTTCTGATGTGGCAATACGTCGTTGAAAAATCCAAAAAATCATTTCCTCGATCTTTATTTGTTGGTGCACCTTTATCGCTCGATAACTCAATGTAAATATCCGGGTACAATTCAAACGACACCTTCTCATCCGACGGAATAAATGTTTTCACTTTGGCGTCAGTTCCCACATCAATCATTTCGCAGTACTTGATATTGTACGTGTTTTCAACTCGGTACACATTGTTATGCATGTAATCAAATACGTGAATCATCGGCTGCGGATAATCTATGTATGTATTAATCGTTCGATACCCGCTACTGTATACATATCCCGTGTACATGATTGATTTTTTTTTAAACTTATTTGTAAGATAATGCCAGTTCTTTTTTATCGACTGATTTTTTATTACTTCTATTTTTTTGTATGCACTTTTTGCATTCGTTAGGATAGTTCCTTGATACAGGGTAAATATAAAAAATCCAAAAATGATTGCATCCATCCACAATATTCCCGTTTTAATTTGTTGTATCATAAACAACTCTGTTACCGCCGTTCGTATATCAAATGTCATTCTAGTTTTGTTTTTTTTTAATAGTTTTACAATTATAACACGATTATAGTACATAGTTTACAATCTTTAATATATTTGTGAAATGTATATAATTAAATTAATTATATTTTTAAAAATATTCAGCAACAGCATTATCATATATCGTTGCTTGAAAAGCATCCTTGTATCCTTCCACGTAGACGGTGTCACCATTATAAATATTATCACACCCATATTCACTGGTGCAACTTTTTTTCTTAAATGATATGGGCAGTTTTACTGAATTGTTTTTATCACTCATCGTGTAAAACTGCCACTTGTCTCGATTTTTTAGTAACGGTCGACCCATTAGCGGCAAAATTGTTTCTTTGCCGTTGATCCGCGTCAACAGTCCCACTTGTCGATAATTCGTATTGATCGGCGGTCCCTGAGTTCTAACGTTGATGGGCATTATTGGCATTACCGGCGGTATCATTATTCCGCCGCCACTGCTTATTCCGCCGCCACTGCTTATTCCGCCGCCACCGCTTATTCCGCCGTAATAACTGTCATCGCGCAATGGTGGAGCATACATGTTTTCAAGAATATCATTTCTTGCAGCGGACGAAGACATATTTTGTGAAAAAGCGAATAGTGATGGAAATAATAATGATGATGACGATTCAATCTTAGAAATCTTATTCATATTAGGAATATTTTGTTCAATAGACGCATATTTAGAATAAACAAAATAAATACCAACGATACTTAATATTACAATTAACAATATTGTTGTATTTTTTATACAAAACATATTTGGCAAACATTGATAAACTGCTTTGGACGTTTTTACTTTCATTTTATATTTTTTCTTCTAATTTACATATATTTTACATATATTTTAATTATTTTAATTATTTTTAATTTGAATAAATTTAAAAAATAACCCTTAATTGATTATTGCGGAGTTATAAAACAAAAAATATGTCACTTCAAAAAATTGCTTTTAGGTATATGATTATTAGATTATTAATAAATATATAAATATAATTTTTATTAATAATATTTTATAATATTATATTATAGTATTGTATTATAGTATTGTACTAGTATTTTTATTCACGATAAATTAATAAATTTTCATGGCAAATACAAAAAAAAAATACAACAGAAATAATAAAACAAAAAAACGGTTACAAAAAAACAGTAATGCAAATGTTAGAAATTCAAAAATGATAGAACTATTCAAGATGAATAGAAAACGAAACAAAATGATTCGTAATATTAGAATGGGTCGATCAACATTTAACAGAATTGGTGGCGGTGGTCAAACCGGTGGAAGCAATTTTATTTCACAATTTATTGGTAAACCTTGGAATGCGTTCAGTGAAAAATCGAATTATTTTGCTCAAAGTCCCAACGGAGTTGGAACAGGCGTTGTTCCCATAAATTTGGACGGTCAACCTCTAGGAAGTGCAAGATTTCCAACTCAGCACGGTCCACAACTTGCTAAACTCGGCCACATTCGTGGAGGAGGAGGTGGAGTAAGTCAAAAAATAAACAGAAGAAGAACTTATTTTAACAAAAGAAATAAAATAGGCGGCGGTCTTATTGGCGACTTAAATAACGTGGTTTCAAATGTAAGTTATAAAATGGGTGAATTTTATTCCAAATTAGATGGACAAAACCCTCCTCCCAACCCAAACCCGTATGACCAACCCATTCAACAAAAAATATAAACTTAATTATAATATATAATATGAATTAATAATATTTAGTAAAAATGTGAAATTATAAAATATTTTTTATAATTAATATTTTTTACAATTAATATTTTTTACAATTAATATTTTTTACAATTAATATTTTTTACAATTAATATTTTTTACAATTAATATTTTTTACAATTAATATTTTTTACAATTAATATTTTAAAGTATTATATTTTAAAATATTTATATATGTTATAATCCAAATCTATTTATTACGAAATCAAAATGAAATTGTGCACTCCGGCTTATGTTTACCTCGTTTTTTCCGCAATCGGAATAATAATTATTGCATATCAAAATTATGGCATGTCCCCAAATATATATTGTGTAGGAAATGTTAAATGTCCCGTACAAACAACAACTCCTATTTTTATTATGAAAATTTTATATGTTGTTTTCTGGACATTTTTTCTAAATATGCTTTGCAGTTACGGATATTATCAACTATCGTGGTTCTTACTTCTTCTTCCAGTTATTTTATTCTTCATCATGGTTTTCATACTTGGAGAATTTTTAAGCAAGCGAACTGCTTCTGACCCTTCTTCTAATAATCAACAACAACAACAAGAGCACCCTTTTTATCAACAACAGGTGCAAGCACAAACTCAGGGTCGATCGCGTGATAAAAAAGGCACTCAACAATCACAATGGTTTCCTGAAAACTGGTACCAAACCAACAACGACCAAAATCAAAATGGTGGGGGGGGGAGTGGGTATTATTCTTCATACAGCGACTATGATCACGCATTAGACCAAAAAACGAATCAAGTATATAATGAATCTCACGAAAAAAAATAATAAATTTACTTGATAATGGGTTAATGCCAGTTTACGGTATAAAAATGAATAAGAAACACAATTTAAATATATAATATATATTTAATTAAAGTTATATCATCAATTAAATATATATATCATTTGATAATATAAAAATATTTTATAATTAAATAATAAGATTGATTTTTATTATATGTCAGAAGAACATAAAAAAAAAATTGTAATTCAAGAATCGGCTCTCGTGCCAGAAAAAGAAAAACGAAAAGATCAAGAGGAGGAGGCAGAAAAAGAAGAAAGAGATGAACAAAGAAAAGAGGGATCGGAAGAAGAAGGGGAAGGTAAGAAAAATAAGGAAAGTGAGGCAACTCGGGAAAGTGAAGCAACTCGGGAAAGTGAAGCAACTCAGGAAAGCGAGTCACATAAAAAAAAAGAAAAGAAAAATAAAAAAGAAGAAAAGGGTGCAAGAGACATTTCTAAACGCCACGATGACGATGATGGCGACGATGACGATGATGGCGACCACGATATGAGCCAACTATTGAATGAAACAATTCCATGGAATATTATTGATAAATTCTTCAACGATAATCCCAATGTTTTAGTAGCTCATCAGCTGGATTCGTATAATGAATTCATAACAAACGGTATAAGCCAAATATTCAAAGAGCACAATCCTATCGTTTTTCAAAAAGAAAAAAATCAACAAACTGACACATTTAAACATGTTTCACGATTTTATTTGGGAGGAAAAAATGGTGATAAAATATATTACGGAAAACCGGTTATATATGATGAAACCGGTACAACGTCTAGAGTTCATTACATGTATCCAAATGAAGCCCGCCTTCGCAACATGACGTATGGTGTAACTATTCACTATGATGTCGATGTCGAATTTGATAATATCATTACAACCATTGAAGAAGAAGAAGAAAATAAAGGTGGAATGGAAGAAGGTAAAAGTAGTGGTAAAAAAGCAGAAGCCCCATCGATTTCAAAAGAAAAAACGATTACGATTACACTTCCGCAAATATTATTAGGAAAGTTTCCAATCATGGTTCATTCCAATTTGTGCATTTTGAGCGGTCTTCCAAAAGACGTCATTTACAATCTCGGAGAAGACAAGAATGATCACGGCGGATACTTTATCATCGACGGTAAGGAAAAAATTATTGTGAGCCAGGAAATTTTCGCAGATAATATGCTATACGTTCAAACACGAAGTCCTGATGATAAATATAGCCATTCGGTTGAAATACGCACCGTTTCAGAAGACACTTCAAAACCTGAACGCAAGCTCAGAGTTTATATGGTGGCACCCACCCCCCGATACACCAATAATCAGATTGTTGTGGAAATTCCAAATGTGAAACGCCCAATTCCGTTGTTCATTCTTATGCGCGCACTCGGTGTAATATCCGACTACGATATTATCGAAACCTGCCTCCTAAACATGTCCGAAAACAAAGACCTCGTTGAATTTTTTCGTCCAAGCGTGCATGACGCAAATAAAATATTCACCCAACGGGCTGCAATCGAATATATCGGCATTTTTATAAAGGGAAAAAGTGTCATTCAAGCACAGCATATTTTAATGAATTTTTTTCTTCCACAAATTGGAGAGTTAAATTTTCAGTCAAAAGCATTTTTTTTGGGATACATGGTAAATAAACTTGTCCGCGTAAAGGCAAAAATCGATATCCCAATTGACCGTGACAGTATGAAATTTAAACGCATTAAAATCCCCGGAAAACTATTGCATAGCTTATTCAACGAATATTATGCGCAACAAATTAAACGCATTCGAACCCTCCTCGATTTCAAATACAATTACAATTCCGCAATTTTGTCCGAGCGTTTCACCGACATTGTAAAAGATTACGAAGATATTTTTAAAGACCGCATCGTAGAAGAAGGGCTTCGGCGAGCATTCAAGGGTCAGTGGGGAGGCAGCGAATTCACGAAACAGGCCGGCATCGTTCAAGATCTGAACCGCTTGTCTTACAATTCCGCAATATCCCATCTCAGAAAAGTTAATTTGCCGCTAGACGTGTCTGCAAAAGTAATCAAACCCCGACTCTTACACGGATCCCAATGGTGCCTCATGGACCCCGTCGACGTTCCAGATGACGGTCTACAAAAACATTTTGCAATCTCAGCACACGTTACAAACGGTTGCAAGGGCAGCGACATGATACAATGGTTGCTCGCAGAACCCGGCATCAATTTGCTGTCTTTAGAAAAATATCCGAAAGATTTTTTGTATTTTCAAACCAAAGTATTTGTAAACGGTGGCTGGATTGGCGTCGTTTCTGACCCGGAATTTGTTTCCAATCGCATCAAAACGTGCAGGCGATTATCATTCATCCCAATTCACATCAGCTGTTCGTGGGACATTCAGCTTCGAGAAATAAATATTTTTACGGACAGTGGTCGCGCATGTCGCCCCGTTTATTATTATAATTCTGAAAAGAAAATGTACGCATTCCAGGCAAAAGCCGTTTTAAAAATGTTGAAAACCCGGAAATTTAATTGGAATGAACTTGTCGGCGGATTCGGAATAAAACGAATAAACTACAATGAATTTTATAGTACAAATGATGTAACAAGCATAATGAAACTGTATGATAAATTACCAGAAGGTATTACATTCGAGAAAATGGCGGTCAGAATGGCGGTCTTGGAATATATTGATGCTTCAGAAGAAAATAATGCTCTGTTTGCATTCCGCCCCGACGATGAAGTAAAAATAGGCACCGCTCAATTCACGCATTCTGATATACACCCATCCCTCATGTTTGGCGTCATGGGAAATTTAATTTCATTCCCCGAAAACAACCAGCTTCCGCGCAACACGTTTTCGTGTAGTCAATCAAAGCAGGCAGTATCCATGTACAACACTTCGTTCTTGCAGCGTTTTGATAAAATGGGCGTCGTTTTAAATGCCGGGCAAATTCCGCTCGTAAAAACGCGATACCTTAAATACATTAACGACGAACAAAACCCGTATGGTCAAAATGCACTTGTTGCCATTATGAGCTACAACGGTTACAATGTCGAAGATTCTATTCTTTTCAACGAGGGATCTATTAAACGCGGACTCTTTCGAACCAGTTATTACAACATGTACGAAACACGCGAAGACAGTAAACAAACGGGTGGTGGTGGTGGCGGCGAACGCGTCGATTCGCGCATTGTAAATATGAACGATTATCAACAAGAAAATTCCGTAGTAAATGCGGGGCGCGGAGAAGGATACGATTACAGCAACTTGGATTCCAATGGACTCATCCTAGAAAACACACTCGTAACCGAAAAAAGCGTCCTCATCGGCCAAGTGGTAAGCAATTCTAAAAATATTGGAAAGGTCGTTGATGCATCAATACGCCCGAAAAAAGGTCAACTGGGATATGTCGATAAAACATATATAACAGAATTAATAAATCCAGATGCTCCGTCTCGCATTGCAAAAGTGCGCATTCGTGAAGACCGCACGCCAAATATTGGAGATAAATTTGCATCCCGCTGCGGTCAAAAAGGGACAGTGGGTCTCATTATTCCGGAAAAAGATATGCCGTTTACTGCCGATGGCGTGCGACCGGATTTGATAGTCAATCCTCACGCATTCCCGTCTCGTATGACGATTGGACAATTTGTGGAAACTGTAATGGCAAAGGCGTGCGTCGTGTATGGTGCATTTGGCGACTGCACCGCATTTGTAAACCTGGGGAACAAACACGCGACTTTTGGCGACATGTTGCAAAAAGAAAACTATAGCTCGACTGGCACACAAATTTTGTACAATGGAACAACCGGTGAACAGATTGAAAGCGATATTTTCATCGGACCCACATATTACATGCGCTTGAAACACATGGTAAAAGATAAAATCAATTTTAGAGCTCGAGGTCCAAACACGAATCTGACACGCCAGCCGGTTCAGGGCAGGGCAAATGACGGTGGTCTGCGTATTGGCGAAATGGAACGTGACGGGATAATCGCACACGGAGCCACACGATTTTTGCAGGAATCTATGATGGTTCGGGGGGATAATTATTATTTGGCTATTTGCAATAAAACCGGCATGACGGCCATTTACAATCCGGACAATGACGTGTTTATGAGCCCAATGGCCGATGGTCCCATTCAATTCAATGACGCGCTGACAGATAATCCGAAACTGGTAAACATTACGAGATTTGGCCGATCTTTCAGTGTTGTGCAAATTCCTTACTCGCTTAAACTGCTTGTACAGGAACTGCAAACCATGAACTGCGCAATGCGGATTATAACGGAAGATAATATTAGTCAAATTGAAAGCATGTCTTTTTCAAATAATTATAAAATCCTTTCAGGAGAGAAACGTGTCGATATTGAAGGTGAGGGTTCTTCTGATTCTAATGTCAACGTTTCATATTCTGCTGAAGGTGGACGTACTCGCACTTATGATGACGATGATATGATGAATTTAATTATTTCCAGCAACGACGCCACACATAATATTAGCGATGCTCATGAAAAGTCATCTGATGATATCGACGATAATAGTGGCATACAAGAAATTATGATTGACAATGGCGAAAAAAAGATAGAAAGTGATGATGAGCAGATTGCAAATGCAGTTACTGAATTTCCCATCACAATGGATTTAGAATCAGTTTATTCTGAAAAAAAACTAAGCGGTATGGGGAATGAATGGACAATGCTTACTGATAATAAAACTGGAAATACGTATTTTTATAATAAAGAAACAAAAGAAACCATGTGGTATCATCCTCAACCAGCCAAAGATTATGAACTTCGTCCACCATTCGGATGGTACGCTGTTGAGATTGCCGGGCACGTTTATTTACACAACCCGCAAAAAAATTTAATTAAAATGCCTGAAGATGTTACATTTGCCGATGCAAATGAACGCGTCGAAGAAAAAAATGATGATAAAGAAGATTTAAAAACAGAAAAAATACCGCCTATTTTAATGGTTGAAAAAAAGGAAAATAATGATGACTTAGGTAATGGCAGCGACGATGGAAGTGGTAGTATCGGAACTGGTAGCGGAGATGGAAGTAAAAAAATAATATTTTAATAATATTAATACTATTTAAGTTGATTCTACGAGATTAATTTTTAAAGTGTATTTGATTTTAAATATTTTATTAATAAAATACTTAAAATTAATAATTATTATAAAAATATACATAACCATGTTCAAATCAAAAGTATGTTTTATTGGATTTTTTGGTATGCAAAAAAAACATGCAGATACTTATATCAACATGTGGCGTACGTTGGATGCACGTGCTGATTATGAAAGCTACACTATTGCCGACATCATGCGAATCCCGCGATCAAGACATGATATCATTCGCGAGACATTTCAACCTAAACAACCACATTATGATATAGTACACTGTATTTCAGGAGGGTCGCTTTATTTTCTATTGCTTTTGCAAGCAAAAAAGACATTTACGTTTTCCAAAATTGTTTTTGATTCAGGGCCGTATACATATGATCATAAACAAACACAAATTTATGCACGCGAGGTTTTCCCAATTACTAAACTGTTGCCAGTGAAAACTATTTTGAATACTTTTCACGGAATATCAACAATGCTAGCATTGCAAGAAGCGCATAAAAAACATATTCTTTACACGCCGCACCCGAAATTAATTTTAACAAGTAAAGTCGACAAAACATTCGATCGAGAATTTGTAGACCAATATACCCGTAATTCTGGCGCACATCGGATCGAGTTTGAAAAAGGAAAACATGCTAATATTTACAATGACAATAAGGAAGAATATATTCAATCAATTTCTGATTTCATTAGTAAATAAATTAAAATAAAATAAATAAATGGTAAATGACGTTTATTTATTTTATATATTTCTATTCTCTCTATTCTCTCTATTCTTTCTATTCTCTCTATTCTTTCTATTCTCTCTATTCTCTCTAAAATAATTTATCATAACTTGTATAAACTTTCGAGATTGAATAGTTTTGGTCTTTCTGTATTTTTATTATGTTTCACGGTTTACATTTCTAGAGAGAAGAGAGAATAAAGAATAGATAATAAAGAATAAAGAATAATAAAATAATCAAATAATAAAATGTATAATATTATAATTTATTTCAGCGAGATGGAGAAAATGACCGGGAGAAACTTTTTATAAACTCTTTTTTAATTTTCAATTTTGGACATTTATTTTTGTCCATTTTGAAAAAATAAAAAAAAGTTTCAAAAATGAAAATCCATTTTTTTTACACTTTTTTTTTGAAGGTAAATTTCATTTTTTGTTATGATAGTATGTAAGCATACAAATGAAATATTTAAGATGAAACAATAAGAAAAATATGGAAAAAACCGTAAAAAACATGAAAAAAATAGAAAAAAAACATATTTGAAAAAATATGCCTAGGAACTTTTTAGTAATAAATAGTAAAAAAGTGACGAAAAAAGATCGCAAAAACATTTTCCAATCCAATCCTTATCATAATGAGTGACATTATATGATTTTTTAGAAAAATAATGACACTTGTTATGGTAACAGTAACAAAAACGTGTAAAAAAGTTCTAAACAAAACAATTATAGTACCCAACACCATAATATGGTAACAAATACTTTTATTTGATAAAAACGACAACACTGACATATGGTAACAGTAACAAAAAGTTCCGAAATTTATTTATATAACTTTAATGTAAATTATTATCCAATAATGAAACTTTTGAACATCTGGAAACAAGAATTTCATTTTTTGGGGATGATTTGGTAATTTTTGTAGATTTGGTAAAAATATGAATAATAAAAAGCAATTTATCCCCGGAATTTGAAACTCTTTTTTAATTTTCAATTTTGGACATTTATTTTTGTCCATTTTGAAAAAATAAAAAAAAGTTTCAAAAATGAAAATCCATTTTTTTTACACTTTTTTTTAAGGCAATGATTTAATATTTTTGCATGATAATCAGTAAGCATGCAAATGAAATATTTAAGATGAGACCATAAGAAAAAATGAAGAAAAATGGGGAAAATTCAGAAAAATATATAAAAAAAACATATTTAAAAAAATATATCTAGGAACTTTATAGTAATAAATAGTAATAAAATGACGAAAAAAGATCTCAAAAATATTTACAATATTAATTATCATCATAATGCGTCGCAATCTAATATTTTAAAAGAAAATTGTGACACTGACTATGGTAACAGTAACAAAAACGTGGGAAAAAGTTCCAAAAAAAATAATGATATCGTCAGTGACCATAATGAGTCACAAAAAATACTTTTATCCGACGAACTCGACTCTTGTTGTGGTAACAGTAAAAAAAGTTCCGAAACTTCCTCCAATAATTATATTTATAAATGTGATGTTTGTAACTACACGACGATTAGAGATAGTCAGCGCAAACGTCATGAGACAACCCGTAAACATAAATTATATAAACTGTTAATGATAGAAAAAATGAATGAACCTGAATGTGAATTACAAAATGTGAATATTTGCGAATGCGGTAAAAAATATGCATTTGCATCCGGTCTTTGTCTTCACAAGAAGACGTGTATTTATTTGAAAAATAAATCAGCAGAGGATTGTTCAAATAAAATAATAATGAAATTATTGAAAGATAATGAAGAAATGAAACAAATTATTATTGAACAACATAAACAACAAACTCAAATTATGATGCAGCAACATCAACAACAGCAACAACAACATCAACAACAGCAACAACAACAGCAACAACAACAGCAAATAATGGAAATGTTACCGAAAATATGTATCGGCAATATCACAACAAATACTACAAACATCAAACAAAAATTTAATTTGAATTTATTTTTAAATGAGCAATGTAAGGATGCAATTAGTTTATGCGATTTTGTGAAATCATTAAAGATAACATATGAAGATTTAAATATTACAAGAGAGAAGAATTTAGAAGAAAGTGTGGGATCAATTTTTTTGCGCGGATTAAAAGATTTGGATATATTTAAACGTCCGATACATTGCACGGATACAAAGAGGGATATAATGTATATAAAGGATGAAGACATATGGAAAAAAGACGAAGGGAATGAGAAAATAAAAAATTCGATTAATGAAATCTCTCGAAAACAAGTGAAAATATTAAAAGAGATGAAAGATTCTGATCCTGAAATAAAAACGAACGAATTAAAACGAGATGATTTTATTTTAACTATGAATCATGTTTGCACTCCAATTCCTGACTCTGGAGAGAAACGCCTAATAAAAACAATATCAAAAGAAGTGATTGTTACTTTATAATTAGTTTTTACAATTAGGATATTTATTTATTTAATTTTATTATTGATAAATTTTATTGCAGATTTTGTTGATTTTTTTTCTCCAATTTGTTCTATTTCCGATTTTTTTTTTATATCATCGATGTTATAGTTGGTTACATCAAAATCTATAATAAATACATTTTCTTTATATTTATATTTTAATAAATCTCTAAAAATTTGATTTTCATAATGTAGGGTTGTATTTAAGATGGGAAGTAGCCATCCGATTATTCCATCAAATCTAATTTTTTTAGTTGATGGAACAACCAGATTATTTAATTTAAAAATTAATAAATCGTCATTTTGAAAAAGAAAGGTTTGTTCTAGTAAAGATGTATTCAAAATAATACTTCCATCTATAAAATTATTAAATGGAAAATAAGTAGGAGCATTTGAAGAATAATCAATTGCTTCTGAGATGCTTTGTTCAGGATCATTTATGAAAATATTATTTTTTGTTGATGTTTTATAGTTTGTGTATATTTTCACCGCTATACTTGAAATATCAAGTGCTTTAATAACAATGGTTCTATTTTTTGGTATATCTTTAATTTTAAAATCAAAATATTTATCAAATATATTTTTTTTATTATTTCCATATTTTGAAAATAGTAGTCCATTTACACTAACAATTTTTCTTGAAACTGTCCTATAAAAAATATTAGATACTTCTTGTTCGAAAAATACGAGTAGTGATGATATTACAATAGAAGAACAATTTGTTATTTTATTTTTTTTTAATTTTTGTATTGTTTTTGAAATATAATCTTTTGAATAATCGGGGTTTATTTTATTGAGAGCAGATTCAATAATTTCGGGATTAGATAATGCAACATTTTGTAAAAATTGTTCTCTTAATACAAAAGATGCTGCAATAATCGATCCCGAGCTCACTCCTGAAAATGTATCAAATAAGTTCAGTACATCAATATTCTTTTCATCGTAGCGTCGAGAAAGTTTCAACATGAATGTTAAATACGATATGTCGCAAATTCCTCCACCATTAATTGCTAATATTTTTCGAATCATTTAATTTAATTTATATATACATGTTTTATTAAAAAAATAACAAAAAAAATAATAAAAATAATACTGTTTTTATTATTTTTAATTCGTTAATGATTATGATATGATTATTTATGCGGTTCATAATGACCGCCGCTCCATTCGAGATGAAATTCAAGTGGTGGAATTATCGAATCCATATTAGAACGTAAAGGTAAGAATTCTATATTTTTACTGTTACTATTGATGTTACAGTTTCGAATATCGTGCACAATAATACGCGCATTCCAAATATTACACGCGCATTGTATTTCAATTGCTCCACCCCATGTTGAAGATTTCCGCATATTTGAAATATAGTGTTCAGAACTGGGTGCTTCTAATTGGAGAACATCTTGCGTTTCCATACCGTCTAAAATTGGTAAATTGTTTTGTAAATAGTCGCAAATGCGTTGACGAATTCCATGTGGCCCCCAATCTTCTTTAATAAAATGTGACATACTGTTAAATAAACAACTCATTTTTAGTATTATATTATCATAATAAAAAATATAAATCTATAAAATTAACTATATCAAATATTACAATGATTTTTAGTTAAATATATTAAATATATATATATATATAATAAATCATTTAAAGACAACTGTTTATTATTCTATAGTAGGCGAATAAAAGCTTGGCATTCGCTGTTATGGACACGTAGCTCAGTCGGGAGAGCGTGATGCTGTTATGAAATTTTACAGTTACATCAAGGTCATAGGTTCAATCCCTGTCGTGTCCGTTGTTTATATATATTTATATTAAATATCTATAAACCAAATTCGTTTAAAGATAAATACTGAAATCTAACCATCAAAAATGAATTATGAAAATGTGGTAGAAGAATTCAATAAAAAGTGTTGTAAATTACTTGTTACAAAAGAAGAATATAATAATATTATTATAAGTATTAATAGAAAAAAATATAATTATAGATTAAAATATATAGCTTATTGTGGACATGAGCATATAGTGTTTTACAACGTTTTTAAGTCATATATATCACTAAAAATAAATAAAAATACCGACCACCCCTTGTCGGGCTCGAACCGACGACCCCCATCTTAGAAGGATGATGCTCTAATCCAACTGAGCTAAAGGGGCTATAAGGTGTACGTACGCGCCGTTTCTTTAAAGCGGCCGAAGTGTAATGATACCGGCAACTCGTTTCGATCGAGTGACCTCGAAGTGGTGTTCTCCGCGCGCTCCCTCTGCGCCATGCCGGTTTAAGATGCCTACACACGTGTGTGGTAGACATGGGTGCCGCTTCTGTAAAGCGACCGAAGTGTAATGATACCGGCAACTCGTTTCGATCGAGTGACCTCAGGGTTATGAGCCCTGCGCGCTGCCTCTGCGCCATGCCGGTTTAAGATGCCTATACACGTGTGTGGTAGACA
>Ga0114966_10002524_pt1 | contig 16302 bp, 17 predicted proteins | sample M_130207_XF_Meta_FD_87029 | JGI IMG/M metagenome (GOLD analysis project Ga0114966, IMG submission 87029) | Freshwater microbial communities from Lake Montjoie, Canada to study carbon cycling - M_130207_XF_MetaG | ecosystem: Environmental > Aquatic > Freshwater > Lake | place: Lake Montjoie...
ACGGTGCCACCCCTCGCAGCACCAGCCTGCTCATCACCCGCAATGGCTTCAATGTGGACTTGGCACTTTATCAGGATGGCGTTCTGCGGGCCACTGGCAACGACTCAGCCAGTGCGCTCATGAACTTTGACACGCTGTTCTTTGAATCGCCCTCCGACTCCAACGGATTTGCTCTGGACAACCTCCTGATCGAGACGGGGTCCGTGCCCGAGCCTTCGCGCATGGTGCTGCTGGGCTTGGGTTGCAGCGGGTTGCTTCTGCGTCGTCGTCGCAATTGCTTTTGAGGGCGTGGCGGATCGTGTTGGTCCTAGACGTGGCACGGAGACGTGGTCTTAGGAGGGGGCTGTCTGTGTCCGTGTTGAGCATCACGCCATGCGGCTCTGGGAATGAGTTGACACCATGTGCATTGCTCATCAAAAGCACCTCATGGCCCGTCCTAGAAGTAGGGTCGCGATTCGCTGTTCTTGGTCTCCGCACTGAGCGGCCGTGGCTCGCTTAGACTTCTACGGCGACTTCTCTGCCACCGCAGCAGGGGCGGGAGGTCGAAGCACTCTTCCTCGGCATCGCTAGGGTGTTTTTCGTCTAGCAGAGAGGCTACGGTGGCGAGCAAGTCGGTGAATTATATCCGCTCACCGCACTGCGATACCCTCCGGGTCAACGCCAACATTCACTCACGCGACGACGTTCCGACTCCCAGCGCCGATCACATCCACCGTGCTGGCTGGCGCGTTGACGACTAACATGCGCCCACCGGTCCCTGCGATCGGCAAAGCATTAGAACTTATTAGCGTGAGGCGCCCGTTGGAGGACGGTGCCACGGGAGAGCCAATCGTTGTTACTGCGGCGTGCAGCGGATTTGAGGGATTAAGCACAGAATGAGAATGCAGAATATGGATCCACAAATGCCCAGCAATGAGATGAGACAGCCACGTGTTGTGCGGTTGTAAATGCGGTTATGGAGCGCACGTTCGGTATTGCTAATCCAGCCCCAGTCGCGCGGTGCTTTAAATCCGAGGGAATAGCGGATGAACCGCTTTGCCGAGGTGCGGGCGGCGATGCGTTTTTTGAGCGAGGGGATTCGCAAGCCGAATTTCATACACGAAGTGAGCCGAATCCACGCTCCTAGTCAAAGACCCTTTGGTTGCTCGTGTGTCAGCAGGGGCAATGTGTGTGAAGGCGATTCATGCGGGCAGCACGGATGATGATCCGGGGAAGTGGCGGGTGACGCAGGAGATGCTGGAGCGGAAGATCAGGAAATTAATAAAGGCCAAGGCGGAGCACTCAGGGGGATGAAATCGCTGCCGACACACGGCGGAAATGAGGTTGAAGAACATCAATTCAGGAAACCCTATGACATTCCGCTAAGGCAAGCTGCGTTGTGCTCTTTTTCATATTCAATCATGCAAACTTAGCGCTCAGTGAGGATGTCAGTCAGGGTTACCTCACCACGATGTTGGTAAAGAGAGCGAAAAACAGATAAGAGCTACCAACTAGCGTGGCTTCCTGTCCTTTTTCATCTCCAAACCCACCCGAGACGGCATGGTCTGTGCTGGAGCATTTGTTCAGCCGGATAAAGAGAGAACGTCTGCTGCAGATCGTGGGCGACATGCGCCATGCGACGTTTTCTGAAGGCGAGGTGCTGGTGCATGAAGGCACGAAGCCGGAGGAGGTTTACCTGCTGGTGGAAGGAAGGCTGGGCGTGTACGTGCGTGATGGCTCTGAGCGGCTGACTCGCATCTGTGTGATCAGCGAGCGAGGGAGTCTGGTTGGAGAGCAAAACGTGCGTGAGGAGCGGCGCTTCGCGAGTGCCACAGTGATCGCCCTGACGGGCTGCCAGGTAGCCGCCATCTCGAGCCACATATTCAAAGCTTTGCTGGCTGAGGACTCCAGTGCATTGGGAAAGCTTGAACAAGAGGGCAGGCGACAGGTGTTTGAGAAGTTGCGGAGGCTGCATCAGGAGGTGGCAGAGCTCACGTCGCTGGAGAATGCTTCTGATCAGTTAACGACGCGACAGTTTGAACCTGGTGCTGCGATTTACCTGGTGGGGGAGCCCGCTATCAGTGCCTTTTTCGTGGTGTCCGGCCAAGTAGATTTGATACGTCCCTCTTGCTCGGAACCGGAGAAAACCGTGGGAGAAGGCTTGGTCTTTGGCGAGGAGGAGGCAGTGTCCGGGCTGCTCCGGCAGCAGGACGCGCGGGCGGCCGACGAGGTCGAGTTGCTGGAGATCGCGTCGGAAGTCTTCAGTGGCCGGGAAAGGGCTGGGGGCACAGTGTTGAAACAGTTGTCCTTTGCGCACCGTCTGCCGCGGCTGGGCTATGCCTGCTCTTTTTCAGGTGAGGTGGAAGGGCGGCGTTGCATGGTCACGGACTACCACCAAACGGATGGTCGCCGAGTTCGCGTTCGCTATTTTCCAAATGAACTGATGGTGGAGGCCAGTGCGGCGGAAAGCGCCTCGGCCCTGCTGGAGGTGAACGGGCCTTCTCATCGGCTTTCCCTTTTGTTGACGAAGCCAGGAAACCGTCTAGCGGGCCTAACTGCCAGTCAGGATTGGCCAGGGCTGCCGGAGGCTATGCTGGCGCTGCTTCGCGGCACGGTCCTCGAGAACTGGCAGATCGATGCGTTGCATGTCTCAGCGGCATGGCTGGCGGAGGCGGCCTCTGAGCGGGTGAAGACCGGTAGTGAGGTGGTTTGCGCCTGCACCGGGGCCACGGTGACCCAGTTGCGGCTGGCCGCGAGCCAGGTGCCTACGGTAGATGCTCTCATGCGAAAGACTGGCGCCGGCAGCGTGTGTGGCGGCTGCCGCTCTCGCCTCCCCTTTTTGCTGGGGCTTGAGGAGTCGATGCTCTGTCGCCTGAAGACCTCGCCGTTATGTGATGGAGTGATCCGCGCTCAGCTGTTTTCGGCCACAGAGGAACCTCTGCCAAGAGCGGTGTGCGGGCAGCATGTTAGGGTGGAGGCGCTGCTCGATGAGCGCTGGGTAGGCAGGCCTTACACGCTGACAGGCTTCGGTCCTGAGAGTTACGAACTCGGTGTGAAGATCGAAAATGGTGGGCTGTTTTCGAACTGGCTGCACTTGGCGCCGGAGGGCTGTCTAGTGCGTGTCTCTACGCCGCAGGGCACCGTGTGCCCGGAGCCCTCTGATCCGCGTCCGCTGGTGCATGTGGTGGCGGGCATCGGTGTCACGACGGCGATAGCTTCGGCGCGGAAGCTGGCGGTCAGCCGCCCGCTTATCGTGCATTACGTCTATCGCGAAGAGGCGCAGGCGCCTTATCTTGAAGAACTGCGCGCTATGACGCAGCATCGGCGCCTGGCCTTGCACGAGCACTGCACCGGCTCTCAAGGGCGGCCTAACGGAGAATACTGGCGCCGATCAATCGCAGCTTTGGCACCCTGCGAGGTGCTGGTGTGCGGGCCGCAATCATTCAATGAGGATGTGCAGCAGGCCTGCGTTGACCTTGAGGGTATCGTCGTAAAGGCGGAGAGCTTTCTCCATTCACAGCGTGGCGAAGGCCGCACTCCGAGACCCGGTAGCTGGCGGGTTCCCGGCTTCAAACCGGCATGGCCAGTTGGTGAGCCAGTGATCGTAAAGGCGAAAACCCCGGTTGAAGTCGAGGCCAGGCAGTTTCTCGCCCAATACCATCACGAAATGAAGCCGACGAGCGAACTGTCCGCTCGAATAGAGGAGGTGCACGCAGAGATCGCCGATACGGGGACATGGATGCAAACGCTGGATGAGCTGGCTTTTGCCGCTCGTCTCGCTTGGCGAAATGCCGAGCGCTGTGTCGGCCGCCTGTATTGGAATGGTCTGCATCTGCGCGATTGCCGTCACATGACACGGGCGGAGGAGGTCGCTGTGGCGCTGTTTGATCACCTGCGCTTCGCCTACCACGGTGGAGACCTGCGCCCTGCCATCAGCGTCTTTGCTCCGGGCACTCCCGAGCGTCCCGGGCCGCGTCTGTGGAACCCGCAGCTGCTGCGCTACGCTGGCATCCGCCTCCGCACCGGTAAGCAAATCGGCGACCCGGCGCAGAACGAACTCACGAGACATATTATGAAACTCGGGTGGGAGCCTGACGGCACTGATTTTGATCTGCTCCCGCTCGTGGTGGAATTCCCTGGAGAGGAGCCACGGCTCTTCCCGTTGCCGGAGGACTGCCGCCACGAGACCCTCATTCGGCATCCACACCATGCCTGGTTGGCTGATATGGGGCTCCGATGGCATTGCGTGCCGGCGGTAAGTGACATGGCCCTGGATGCAGGCGGCGTTTCCTACCGCATGGCTCCTTTCAATGGGTGGTACCTCGACGCGGAGATCGCCGCGCGTAATTTCACCGACACCAATCGCTACAACCTGTTGCCCAAGATTGCGGAGGCGATGGGTTTCGACATCACCAACGACCGCAACCTCTGGCGTGACAAGGCCCTCCTTCTGCTCAACGAGGCAGTCCTGCATTCGTTCGATCTTGATGCGGTAAAAATCTCCGACCATCATACCATCGGCCACGAGTTCCTCGAATTCTGTCGCAACGAGCAAAAGGCCGGGAGGGAACCTTACGGCAAGTGGATGTGGCTAGTGCCTCCCGTGAGTTCTTCCACCAATGTGCTCTACCAGGAGCCATTCCGGGATGTGGCTATCAAGCCCGCCTTCCGTTACCAAAAGCCCGTCTGGCATGGGAGTAGCCTTTAGTGCGCCCAGCCATGTCTGCCACCTAGCGACGGTCCTCGATGAATGCTGAGGCCTTCGAAAGTGTAGGGCCTTTTCCGTGGATTTACGACCAACACCGGCCATGTTCCGAAAGAAACCTCTGCTTCGCTCCACCTGTCTTATCGTCGAGCGGTTCGCCGTTCATCTACCCAACCCAGATTGGGTGACGGCTGAGTACGCGGCTCTCGCGGATCTATTGCGTGGCCTCAGTGGCGGGAATATTCTGAATGTGTGCGTGAATGCGATTCATGCGGGAAGTGTGGATCCGAATACGGAGAGGAGGATGGTCACGCAGGAGTTGCTGGAGCAGGAGATCAGGAAATTGATAAAGGCCAAGGCGGAGCACTCGGAATAGAAGGGGAAGAACCGGAGAAGGATTGGGTTTTTTTGGGGAACTTGGAAAGGCTTCTGCACTGCAATAACCTCATGGGCGACAGTTCGTGTCAAAAAATCCGCTCATGTGCCGCAGCTTCTTCATAGGCATCACCCTTGCCGCCGCCGACGTAACACCAGCGTGAACATCCCGATCACCAGAAGCAGCATGCGGCCAGGTTCTGGCACGGCCATCAGCGTGTAGCCAATGAGTTCCATCGCGCGCAGATCAGCATCCGTCACGCCACGGAAGGCGCCGTAACTCAGATTCGGGTCCATCAGGCCGATTAGATTGGCTGTAAGCGCATCATCCTTCCAATGGCTGGCCTGCGATCCATCTCCCTGATAGTAGCCGGTGGAGAATGCGTAGGAGTTCACTGTGTCACTGAAGACGCTTTCAATGCCCGGGCGCATCTCGCGCGCAGTGCTGGCGAAGGCTGCAAGCGATGTCGGTGTATTGTTTGCAGCGAAGCGGAACAGGTCCAGCGTCGTTAGGTTTGTCTCTCGGTAAAACGCATCTAACTCATCTACGTCCGAAAGAAAGCCCAGTATGTGCCCTAGTTCATGCGCGGCCACGGTTTGGAAATCCATGGCATCAAACGTCACGCCATCATTGCGATCGTAATCAAAGTTGAAGGCTGAGTTGAAGGTGATTTCGCCGTCCGCGAGCGTATCGTCGCTGCCCAGCAGTCCCAGCACGCGCTGGTTGGCACGCAAGACACCCACCGTGCTGCCGATGATCGTGCTTCCTGATGGGGCGGTCGCCATGCCGGTGAGCGTCGTCGGCAGATAGTTCAGCACTTCGTTGCCCGTAGCGGCCCCATGTGCCATCAGTTTCGTGCGCACAGTTGCATAATCGAGGTTCAGATTCGTATAACCCGTGGGACCAGCCTGGCCGATGGTGTAGGGGTTGCCAAACCCGCCGCTCAGATCCGCATCCACATACACCGTCACATCGTTCGCAAACCGTGATGACCACTCCTGCGCTGCGCGATTGAATGCCGCCAGTGCCGCGCTGTTACCAGACAAGCCAGCCCCCGGATTGATCTGAATCGTGAAGGCCGCCCTCGCATCGCAAACCCCTGCCACGAGAGAAAAGGCTAATAGCAGCGCACATGCGATCTCGCTATGGAAAGGACGGCGAAACAAAACTGCTAGGAAATTGCTTTTTGGGTGACAGGGCGTGTGGGCCTTGGACGTGGCGCGAGGACTGGGTGTGAGGACTGGGTGTGAGGACTGGGTTTGAGGAGTAGATTTAATTCTCCTGTGGTGTGGGATGCTGAACTTCGAGCCGAAGTGCTGCCAGAACACTAGAATAAGGTTGTGATGCGGGACCACCTCCGATGGCATCACCGCTTAGCATAGGCTTTGAAACAGCGTTCTTGCCGACACGGGATCGGCCCATGAAGGTGGCACCTTCTTGGATGGCGAGCGTTCCAGCGGCGATGTCGCCAATCAGTATGGCGTTGTTCTTGAGTTCGCAGCGCTCCTGGACGGTGATATTGCCTTCGACTTTGCCATAAATGACGACCGAGCGAGTTTTCACCTCGCCCTTGATCAGGGCGTTCTCACCTATCGTGAGACTGCCGTCAGAAATGACTTCACCTTCAATCTTGCCGTCGATGATGAGGCCGTCGGAAAACTTGATGGAACCTTTAATTTCGACGTCTTTGGACAGAATATTCTTGCTGTTGGTCATGATGGAGGCTGAATGCTAATGTTGAAGTTTTTCAATTCTGAATCTGCTAACACTTTTTCTTCTACTATAAATCAGCTGGTGCTCAAAAGCCCCGCTTGTGTTACTTCATTATTTAGAATTATTCACTCATTCTGCTTACAACAAGCGAGACTTCTCTAGGCTTCTGGTGAAATAAGTTACTTTGCAGGCAGTACCGCCCGGGGGACTGCCCTCGGCTACGACTACAAACTTCTCGGTGGGTGAGGTCTAATTACGCGGTTCTCACTGATCTATTGATAGGTCCCAGCGGTGGGGATATTCTAAATGTCTGCGTGAACGCGATTCATAAAGGAAGTGCATACCCGCATCCGGAGAGGTGGATGGTTGCGCAGGAAATCGTTAAGGTGCGAAAGGCGAAGGCTGATAGCTCGGGAGAAAAGTGGGGAAGAGACGAAGCATGATTGGGTTTAAGCCGAGTTGGTCAGCCGCGAAATTGTTTTTCAAGGGGCCGGGTCATTTTGGCCCAGGACTTGGATCGGGGACGGGGTGTGAGGGGGCTGTCCAGCGCATGACTTGCGAGTAAATGTAGCGGTGCCTGGATGCAGCTCAGATCGCCATCGTCGGCACATCAATCAGAGAATATACCTCAACCGACTCGGGCTGTCCCTTGACGGGGTGGATGCCGACATTTTGGTAAAGCTGGTGGCCCTCCGGCCAGTCCTCAAGGAAGGGTGCACCGGCGAGTACTGGCACCTGCAGCTTGCGAGTCAGACTCTCGATACGGAACGTCACATTGACGGCGTCGCCGACTGCCGTGGTATTCCCCCTGCCCATAGCGCCCAAAGCGACATCACCGATGTTCAAGCCAATATGGCAGTGAACCTCGAGGTTCATGTTGTCTCGCAGCCATTTGCGTTTTGGGGACTCATGGGCTTCCGGGCCGCTGAGCAGCTTAGCGGCTTCGGTGGCTTTTTTTCGCGTGGATGGGTCGTCGCCGGGCCAGTAGGCAAAGACACCGTCTCCGATGAACTTGTCGATGATGGCATCTCGTGACTTGAGAACGTCCTCGCATTGCGCATACCATTCTCGCAGCATTGCAGCGACCTCCTCGGCGCTGAGTTGGGCGGAAAGGACGGTGAAATTGCGGAGGTCACCGACGAGCAGCGTGGCCCGGACGGTTTTCATGGGTAGCGCAACGGTGTCAAGCGACTGGGTGCTGTTGTCGCCGGATTCGCTTGGCGGGCCTTCTTCTTTCTCACTGTCGAAAATGAAATTGATCGTGCCAAACTGCACGCGGTCGCCATGGCGCAGAGCACGGGGAGTGGAAATGGCAACGTCGTTGACGAAACTGCCGTTGGCACTGCCGAGGTCCGAAACCCAGAATAGCTGCCCATCTCGGCGGATGGTGGCATGCTGGCGCGAAACACCGCCGTCCACCAGTCGGATGGATGCATCGGAGCTGCGTCCAATCTGGTTGAAGTCCTCGAGGACGATCTCGAGTTCCTTCTCCAGTGATTTCAGTTTGGCTCTCATGCGGGTAGGTCAGTCTGCTAGGAAATTGCTTTTTGAGGGAGCCTGGTCGAGTTGGACGTGGATGTAGCCCGAAGAGCGTAGACTGCCTTAGGCAATGATTTACCATAAATCAGCTGGTGCTCTAAGGTCTCGTTTGGGTTGCCGCATCGCCCAAGAGGCCGCGAACAATACGATTCGTCACGGCAAACCCACCATGATCACCCTCATCTAGCAGCGCCCAACACCGACTCAGAAGTGCCTGCAACACTTCTCCCTCACTCCCCGCCTACATACTTCTCCACAAGCGCTTCGAGCGCGGTCCATAGGGCATCGGTGTCCATCGTGTCGCGATTGCTGAGGATGATGGTGCTGCGGTTGGTGCCGAGTTGGCGATAGTAAGAATTTTCAAATCCGGCCCAGGTGCCTTCATGGCCGTAGCCGTTGACGGAGCCGTCGTCATCGGCGTAGATGAACCAGCCTTGGCCGTACTCCAGCACCTTACCTTTGCGGGTGGTGGAGGGTGTGAGTGCTTCCTTCCAGGTGGCGGGTTTGAGGAACTTCTTGGCACGCACGGCTCTATCCCACTTGGCCATGTCTTCGAGGTTTGACCACACGCTGCCGTCTCCCACAACCATGACCTTTTGAGGCCACTCGGGCGGGGTGCCCCAGCTGAGCTTCCAGCTTTCCTTTTTCTCATGCCATTCGTAGCCGAAGGCCCGGTTGTATTTTTCATCATCTTCCTGCGGAACGGACTGCGGCCTCTGGCAGATGAAGGTGTGATTCATGCCTGCGGGAATGAAGATCTCATCGCGCACGAATTCGCCAAAGGGCTGCCTTGCCACACGCTGCACGATGCTGGCGAGCAGGAGGAAGTTGCTGTTGGTGTACTCAAACTTGCTGCCGGTGCGGAACTGTAATGGGTAGTCTGTTTTCACCTTGGCGAACATGCCGAGGTAGTCTTCGTTCACAGCGTAGGTCTTGTGACGCATGGGCACGCCTTCATCATCAAAGTCGAAGTACTCGGGCAGGCCGGAGGTGTGCTGGAGAAGATCGCGGATGAGAATGGGATTGTCGCTATCGTAATCGGGCAGTTCGGGTATGTATTCACGCACATCGTCATCGAGTGTAAGCAGACCACGATCCACCAGGATGAGGAGGGCGGTGGCGGTGAAGGGCTTGGAGCAGGAGGCGAGCTCAAACAGGGTGCTCGGGGTGATGGGGGTGGCATCCTTCACGCTGGCTAAACCGTAGCCTTTTTGAAAATGCAGCTTGCCCGGCATGCGTATGAAAATGGCCACGCCGGGGCTGTCGTCATCAATGCCATTCTTGGTAACGAGCTTGTCAATGGCTGCGACGAGTTCCGCGCTTGGGCGAGGATCCTGCGCCAGGGCACCCGTCGCTACTACGAGGCCTAGGAACGTAGCGATATGACTCAGTATACGGTTTAGCATGAGGTATGGTTTAGAGTATTTACGTGCCAAGAAAAAAGCCGGTAAAGCGCTTTGAATTTGCTTGGAAATTGCTTTTTGGGTGGCAGGTCTTATAGGCCTTGGACGCGGCGCGGGTACGGGGTGTGAGAGGGGCTGGCCAAAAGTGCGCGAGCGCAATTCAGTCTTTGGCTTTGAGCTGGCTGTTATTGTTGGCGATAAACTTTTTAATCTCGTCAGCAACCCCCAGAAGTTTCAACCACTGCTCCTTGTAAAGAGTGACCGGAAAGCGGCCCATGCCATAAAGGGAAAGAGCGCCCTTTTCGCTCACCTTCATGGAGAGCACGCCTCCGGCGGAAGACTTGTTCTTGAGTGCTTCGTTTTCCGCCTTGAGACGGGCTATTTCGGCCTGCAGATCTTCGGACATGGGAAGATTATGATACGGGTTCGAAGCGAGTCAATTTGCTAGGAAATTGCTTTTGAGGGGGCCGGGTCGAGTTGGCCCTGGATGTGGCGCGAAGACGGGGTGTGAGGGGGAGCTAATGTCAGATTTTCTTATAAACCCGTTTCTCAGCACTAACCGATTTCTGGGTCGGTGAGATTGGTCTGCTCCCAGCGCGGGTTGGCGTGGATGTCGATGGTCTTCAACATCCCCGGCCCAATATTGATAAATTTGTGCGGAACATTTGCCGGCCCGAAGACGACATCGCCTTCCTTCGCCTCAAATTTACGGTCCCCGACGGTGAACTGCGCGCGACCAGCCTGCAAAATGAAGATCTCGTCGTAGGTATGCACGTGCCACTTGGGGCCTTTGCCCACCTCCTCGGTGGAATAGAACAGCACGGTGACCCCCGTCCCGAATTGCTCGCCATCCACGACGCCGTTCCACAGGTGGGCGGGGGCTGGCCAATAGACGCGGCTGTCGCTGGACCAATCGGCGCGGGATACAAGGAAGTTTTTCACAGGTCTATTTTTGTTGAGAGTGTGCTTTGCCAGCGGTGCGCTCGATGAGCAGGTTCGACGGCAAGCTGGCATCTCGCACTTTGGCCGCGCTCTCGCGGCCTGCCACCGGAAGCCGGCTTGGGTCCAGCAGACCCAACTGAACCAGCACGGACGCTTGATCCCAATAAATGTGCTCGTGCGAAACCTTGCCTTCACGGAATCCGATGATCGCTACCAATGCCACCTCGACCCGTTTGCCCGTGGGCGCAATGCCCGGCAGCATCCAATCCATCGGCACGGTGTGGGTGAACTCAAAAATCATTTCATCCACGATTTGCGTATCTCCAATGGTCCGGGAAATCGGCGTGGTCTTTGTATCCGGGGGCATCTGGGGAATGAAGAATCGGGTGTAGAAATCCCGAATGGCCTTCAAGCCTTTCCCGCCGGTCATCGTGGGGACGTGATTGACGTGGCCGCCCTCAATCATGGTCGCCATCGTGTCGTCCACGCTCTTGGTCGCGAACTCTCCCTTCATGTGCTCCTCCCAGACCTCTTTGAGCTTCTGCTGCGCGGGCGAGAGGGTTGAATCCGGGGTGGTCGCTGCAGCGGCCTTGAAATTGCCCACCGCCGCGGCGCTGGTTAGTGCAGCGGTTTGGACAAAGCGGCGGCGGTTGATTTCGGAAAGTCGTTCGTTTTTTTGTTCATGGTTATATCATGGGGTTTGTCTGGTTTCGTTTCGATCAGTTAGAAAAAAATGAAGAATACGCTGTGGTATCGGGCGTCACAGTTCTCCGGTGAAGGCTTGCTGCAGCAGCGACTTCTTCAACGCCTCCAGCGGCTCACTGGTTGAGTTTCTTTGCTACATGCTCTATCACCGCGCAATGCTCAACCTGCGGGCTGAACAAAATGATTTCCGCGTCCACTCCCACCCTCACCGTGTGTCCCGGCGGCCAGTAGAAAAGGTCGCCACCCGAGACAATCTCTTCCCGGCCGTCTCGATACGTAACGGTGACCTGGCCCTCAATCATGTAGCCCCAATGCGGCGACTGGCACAAATCTGATTCCAGCCCTTTGAGCAGCGGCCCGAGGTCGGTGCCCTTGGCAAGGGAGAAGTATTCGCCGGCAATCGCCCCGTAGCCGCTGGCGTCGCCAAAATTCAGTTCCTGTCGGGCGATTGCACCCGGCACGTTTACCCGCGTTTTGATGTCATTCTTTGCTATTCTCATGGATTTCTATTTTTTTGTTGGTGATGTTTTGTTGATAAAATTACAACTCTCCGGTGAAGGCCTGATGCAGCAGCGACTTCTTCAAAGCCGCCAGCGTGGCGTGCTTCCGCTCGTCGAGGCGGGTGAGGCGTTGGGCTTGGATGTGGGGCGGGGACTGGGTGTGAGTGGATGTGTCCTTTCCTGATCAACTCTTGATGGGGTTGAACGCAGGCATTTGGCATTCTAGGGCGTGAAGCGACAGGTCACGAAGACGCCTGTTTGTGGGCCGGGGCTGACTTCCAGCGAGCCATTGATCAGGTTGGCCCGGTAGTCCATTACTTGCACGCCGATGCCATCGCTCTTTTTTCCGCCGGACTTGCTGAAGCCGGAGCCGTCATCTTCGATTCGAAGTTCGCAATCGGTGCCTCCGATGCGGCGTAGGGAGATTTTGATCTGCTTTGGATGGCCGTGGCGGATGGCATTGTTGGCAGCCTCCTGTGCGATGCGGAAAAGATGCATCTCGCGTTCGGGATCGGTCACCTGAATCCCTGGTTCAATCTCGCAGACGCAGGCCGTGCGGAAATTGCTCCGAACGATCGCCGCATGCAGTTCGAGCGCGCCGTCTAGGCTGCGGTTCTTCACTGCGGCCGGAGAAAGGCCGTGAGACATGCGGCGGACCTCTTGGGTGGCCTCACTCACGAGTTCGCGAATCCGGCTGGCGTTTGCCCTTTGTTCGCCTGTGAGTTCGGCTTCGAGTACGTCAATCAGGCTGCCGATGCCAGTCATGGTCTGGCCGACTCCGTCGTGGAGATTGTGGCCGATGCGCGCCTGTTCTTGCTCGGAAATCTTGAGGATCTCTTTTTGCAGTCGGTTACGCTCACTGAGGTCGTTGCCCGTAATGATGATGCGGTCAATGGAACTGTCGGCGCCGGACATGGTGGCGGCGGAAAGCCCGACGGTGTGCTTGCTGCCGTCCTTGGCCACAAGAACCGTTTCCTGCGCAGGGCTAGTCTCCCCGCTGAACAGTCGTTTGAGGCGATCACGGGATGCAGCGGATTCGCTGCGTCCGACGATGCCAGCATTCCATGGCGTGCGGCCAATCAACTTCCGACGGGTGTAGCCGAGGAGTTTCACTGTGGCGACGTTAACATGCACGATGCGTTCTTCACGATCCAGGAGCATGATGATGGCGGAAGTGTGATTGACCAGGATTTCATTGAACTCGAGCTCGCGGTGGTAGTTTGCCTCGGCGTTCTTGCGGTCATTGATGTCTTCCATGACTGCCAGCAACTGGTCAGGGTGGCCTCTCTTGCCGCTCAGGTGCGAGACGTGCAAGTTCACCCAGATCAGGGAGCGGTCCGGACGAATGTAGCGCTGCTCGATGGTGAATTCTTTAACCTTGCCGCCCTGAAGTTTTTTGTGAAGTCGGACGCTTTCACGGAGGTCATCCTCATGAGTGAGGTTTTTTAAATTGCAGGCCAGCGCTTGTTCACGAGTTCTGCCAATGATGGCGCAAAAACGGTCATTTATAGCGAGGAACTGGCCCGTGGACTTGTTGATGAGGGCGACTCCGACGGCTGCTTGTTCAAAAATGGCCCGGAACCGTTCTTCACTGGTCCGCAGTTGTCGAACGGTTGCCGTCAGTTCACTGGTCCGCTCTTGCACACTCTGTTCGAGTGACTCATTGAGCCGCTTGATCTGCCGCTCAGACTCCTTGCGGGCCGAGATATCGCTGGCGATACCCATAAAACCAACGAGTTGCCCGTCGTCGTCGTGAATGGCACTCACCAAAAGCATCACGGGTAGTGAGGAGCCATCCTTGCGCACATAAGTCCACTCGCGGGTCTCTGGGCGACCTGCCCTGGCATGGGCGACGAAGACCTCGAAGCCCGGGTTGATCTTGCGACCTAGTTCGCGGCTGAGTTCCTTGGCCCTGGTGGTCACCTCGGTCGGCAAGTGAAAAACGGCGGGGGTTTTAACACCAATCAAATCTTTACCTGAGTATCCAAGCATTTGCTCTGCTGCGGCATTGAATTGGGTAATCACGCCATCAGGCCTGGTCGAGATGATAGCGGCGGCCGCGCTAGCCAGGATCGTTCGCTGAAACGCGACTTGATCGGAGATCCGACGATTTACCAGCCGTAGCTCCATCTGCCTGACGACTTGCCGGCCAAGGCGAACAAGGGCGTCATGCTGCGAGGGCGTTAGTTGGCGCGGTACTCGGTCGATTACGCAGAGTGTGCCTACGTTATGACCGCAGGTGCTTATCAGTGGAGATCCCGCATAGAAGCGAATCTTCAGTTCGTTGATCACCAGCGGATTATTCCGGAACCGTTCGTCATCCTGGGCGTCGGGCACCTCTAGAATGTCCTGCTGCTGGATGGCATGGGCGCAAAAAGACACGGCCCTGGGCGTTTGAGTGGCGCTGAGGCCCACTCGGCTCTTGAACCACTGCCGGTCTGCGTCAACCAGCGAGACGAGCGCGATCGGCGTGTCGCAAATTTGTGCGGCAAGACGGGTGAAATCATCGAACTCCGCTTCATCGGGTGTGTCGAGGATCTCGTATCGATTTAAGGCCGCGAGTCGGGCTGCCTCATTGGTTGGTAGGGTGGCCTGCAAATGCTAAGAAATTGCTTTTTTGGGTGTCGCGTCGAGTTGGCTCTGTGCGCGGCGCGGAGAGGGGGTCTGGTTACAGCGCCTTCTTGAGCGCCGAAGAGGCGACAAAGCGCACGGTCTTCGAGGCTTTGATCTTCATGGCCACGCCGGTCTTTGGGTTGCGGCCGGTGCGGGCGGCACGCTTGGCGACCTTGAATGTGCCAAAGCCGATGAGTTGGACATTGCTGGTCTTCACGCCTTTGGCGATGGCGGTGAGCACGGCGTCGAGGGCGTCGCTAGCGGCGCGCTTGGAGGTGTCGTCACCGAGATTTTTTTGCACAGCGCCGATGAGTTCGGCTTTGTTCATGAGATGATGAGTAGATTCGATGTTGGATAGAATTCGAGTCCGCGCCAGAATGAGAAAGCTGGAACACGGCTTATTACATCGAGTACCGTAAATCAGATGGTGCTCCAAAGCCTCGTTTGGGTTACCACATTATACATCGTTATTCACTCATGTCGCCCTCACCGAGCGAGACTCCTCTTGGCTTCTAGAGGGGGGATTCGCTGCTGTACTGGGCGTACCATCCGGGGTCACTGCCCTCGGCTAGAACTGCAATCTCATCGGCGGGGATCCATTGTTTGATGACTTGCCAGGGGTGGGCGATGGGCTCGAAGTTATCATTCTTTTCGAGAACTACGACCCAGCGCTGCTGCGGCGTATCGGGCGCCACATCAAGTTCCGCCTGCCATGTGCCTCCATGCGCTGGGAGCTATTCGCCCTCCATCTTCCTAACCCAGATCGGCTGCAGGCTGATTACGCGGTTCTCGCGGAGCTATCACGCGGCCTCAGCGGTGGGGACATTCTCAATGTGTGCGTGAACGCGACCCATGCCGGAAGCACGGATGATGATTCGGCGAAGTGGAGGGTGACGCAGGAGATGTTGGAGCAGGAGATCAAGAAGATGAGACGTGCGAAGGCTGAGCACTCGGGGGAGAAGGGGAAGGTAAGGCGGAGGCCTCATGGCTTTGGCAGCTCTTGCCACCAGCGGCCTGCTGGCGGGATTTGACGAATATCTGTGAGGAAATTGCTTTTGAAAGGGCCGGTCATGTTGGCCCTGGATGTGAGTGGGGACGGGTGTGAACGCGGTTCATGGCATGGAATTTAAGCACATGAGAAGAATGCATAACATGGCTCCACAAAGGCCTAGCAAGAGGATGAGACAGCCACGTGTTGTGCGGTTGTAAATGCGGTTATGGAGCGCACGTTTTGGATTGGTGAGCCAACCCCAGCCGCGCGGAGCCTTCAATCCGAGGGAATGGCGGACGAACCGCTTTGCCGAGGTGCGGGCGGCGATGCGCTTCTTGAGCGAGGGGATTCGCAGGCCGAATTTCATACGCGAAGTGAGCCGAATCCACGTCCATAGTCAAAGCCCCATTGGTTGTTCGTGTGAGGATAGGCAATGCGCGCGCGAACACGACTCATACAGGTAGCACGGATGCGGACTCGCAGAGGTGGATGGTTACACATTACCTGGTGGAGAGGGGGATAAGGAAGGCCATGGCGGAGCAGTCGAGATAGAAGGGGAAGGACAGCAGGATTCCCTGCTGCGATGATCAAAATTACTCTCCGTTTCACATTCCGCTCGCTGTGGATTGATTTTTTAAAACGGGTATGGCTGACCGCCTATTTCCTGCGGTCGATGGGTCAAAAAATAAATATAAGTTAATATCCAAATATTTGGTTCTTCGCGGGTTTTAGTGGATTGGATCGGGTTTGAGGTCAAGCCTACCGCAGTGAAAGAGGATGCGTGTGCGATAGTTGGAGAATGAGCGGAAGCCTCTCGCGGAGCTTTTGATCGCCTG
>Ga0114966_10002525_pt1 | contig 16301 bp, 5 predicted proteins | sample M_130207_XF_Meta_FD_87029 | JGI IMG/M metagenome (GOLD analysis project Ga0114966, IMG submission 87029) | Freshwater microbial communities from Lake Montjoie, Canada to study carbon cycling - M_130207_XF_MetaG | ecosystem: Environmental > Aquatic > Freshwater > Lake | place: Lake Montjoie...
CTTCTATTCAATATATTTCTGCATCATCGGTATCAATTGGAACTAATATTGTTCAATTAAACACAGCAAACCCGTCAGTTAGATTTGCAGGTTTAACGATGATAGATAGTGGATCGGTAGGCGGATCAGGATCATTTTTATACGATTCATTACAAGATGAATTCATATTTGTTCATAGAGGAAATGGTACAAATGTAACATCATCTCACTTTGTAACTGGACCCGAAACCTTTGACAATCTGGGTAATGAATTATACCTAACTTGTAACATAATTACGAAAGGAACTGGAAAAGAACATTTGGTAGATAGTTGTATTTTTGATAATGGTACTACAACTTGTATTAAAAATAATTTGATAGGAACTGGTACAGCTTGTTTTGCTAGTACTTTAATGATAAATGGTAGTGTTGGAATTGGAACAAGTCCTTCTTTTCCATTACACATATATTCTTTAAATCAAAATGTGGCTTCAAATCTAGCAACAGCTTATTCTAGCGCTAAATTTAGATTAGAGACATATAATACTTCAGGGCAAGGCATATCAATGGGCAGTATTGGTGGTTATCAACAATATATTCAAGCACAATATAGTGATCAAATAACACAAGCTCCATTGTTATTACAACCTTTTAGTGGTAGTGTAGGAATTGGAATTGCAGGCACTCCAACAACTCCCCTTCAAGTTTATTCTAATATAGCATCAACATCAAATGTAACATCCGAATTTTGGAATGGAGATTATAGTACAGGAACTAGAAATTTTATAAGATTAAGAAACGCAGCCACAGTAGGTTCTACAACTTCAGCTTATTTTGGACAAGGTCAAGATCAAAAAACCTATTTTTACAATAATGATTTTTCAAGACCTGGAGATATAGTAATAACAAACTCAGGAAAAATTGGAATTAATCGCTCTGATTCAAATTATAACTTAGATATTTCAGATAATACTGTAGGAACATTAAACATATCAAATCGTAATAGTTCAGCTACATTAAATAAATGTTCAGCACTTCTTTTTTCTGGATACGATACTGCATGTGGTGAAAAACTTTCAGGAGCAGTAGTCGGAGAAAGCGACACATCTAATTATTATGGTGGGCATTTGAAATTTCTTATATCAACCGGAAATATATACACAGCTAGTTCATTAACAGAAGCAATGCGTATCACTAGTAATGCTTATGTAGGAATAAATGTAACATCGGCCTGTAAACATTTGGAAGTTGGTGGAACAATCAGAACAACAGTATCTCCTAGTGTTTATTATAGAGATATGACGTACGTTGGAGATACCTATCAATTTGGAAGTAGTGAAACAAGTGATAACGTTGATTTTAGAATATGCGGAGGGTCAACTTGGTCAACGGGAGGTAATTTTAGATGGTCGACACAGCCAGGTAACTCAACTCCAATTGAAAGAATGCGTATTACAGCTGGAGGTTCTATTGGAATTGCGGCAACCAATCCAAGAACACAACTTGATATTGGCGATATCCACGATGGTATTGGTGGTACAACCTTTTGTTCATTTTTAGTGGCTCAAGGCGTATGGGGAACATTTGCTTGTATAACAGACAATGATACCAATGTTATTACAGACATTACTTATGTAAATAATAACGATAGTAATAGATCTGGAGCTCTTTTAGCAAGATGGGCGTATAATGCAACATGCGTAGGAACTTATATTGTAAACTGTGGTTGGAACTGGTCTCAAAATATTAACACATTTGGCATTAGAAACAATGGTGGAGCATTACAAATATGTTTAAGTGGTGGTGGAAACGGATACAGAGTACAAGCAAGAACACAAGGAGCTAGAGCAACAGGATAATAAAAAAATATTTATAAAAAAATAACAAATGGCAGGACAATATAAATTTAAAGATACAAACGGAAATGTAGTATCAAGTATATCTGGATCAAATACCGGAGTAATATCATTTTCTGGTTCATTGGTTGACTTTAGTAATACTATAATATCAGGTACTATAAGTAATTCAAATACAGTTAATGGATTATCTTCATCTGCATTTGTATTTACATCATCTTTTAATACAATAAGTTCTTCCGTTTCATCTCAACTAACTACTTTACAAGTCACTTCTGGTTCTAATATTGGAAGATTGAATAATTTGGAAACAAAGAGTGCATCGGTTGACATAAGTATTTCTAACATCAATTCTATAACTGCTTCTAACATTGCACGTTTGTCCAATTTAGAAACAAAATCGGCAAGTGTAGATATATCAGTAAGTAGTATAAACACATTTACTGCATCCAATAATATAACATCTTTAAATTCAAAAACAGGTTCATACGCAACAACTGGAAGTAACACATTCTTCGGAACACAAACATATAGCGGTTCGGTTTATATTGCAAATGACTTAATTGTACAAGGTAGTTCTTCAATTCAATATATTAGTGCAAGTTCAGTAAGTATTGGAACAAATATAGTACAATTAAATACTGCAAACCCATCAGTTAGATTTGCAGGTTTGACAATGATAGATAGTGGGTCGGTAGGCGGATCAGGATCATTTTTATACGATTCATTACAAGATGAGTTTATATTTGTACATAGAGGAAATAGTACCAATGTGACATCATCCCATTTTGTTTTAGGACCAGAAACATATGATAGTTTAGGTAATGAAACTTACTTAACTTCTAATATATTAACAAAAGGTACTGGTAAAGAACATTTAGTAGATTCTTGTATTTTTGACAATGGAACAACTACTTGTATTAAAAATAATTTGAAAGTAACAGGAACTGCTTGTTTTGCGGGTAGTTTAACGGCAAATAATTTATATTTAACTTCAACAGGCGCTATTTATTTTAATGACGGGCTTGCTTTATTCCCTTATGGTGGTCATACCTATATAAGACCATATTCTGTTAGTGGTAATATTAATTTCCAAAATCAAGCAGGTAGTTCATTAGTTACAATGTTAGATGGAGGCAATGTATGTATTGGATCAACTGCATCTACTACTTATGGTACTTTAAATATAGTTCAGCAATCAGTTTGTTCTCCATCTTTTGTAAGAGGTATTGAATTAGTTCATCCAAACGGAACAGGTGTTACAGGTGGTTATATTGGTATTAGTATGACTGGTCAAAAACAAGGCACTATTCAAGTAGGTGATGATTCGGCAGTTGGTAATTTATTACTGCAATCACAAGGCGGTAATGTTGGAATCGGAACTACACCGGGAGCTAAATTAGATGTAAATGGAGGTGGTAGATTTCAAGGATACGAAGGCCCTTCAACAGGATGTGGGTTAGAAACTTTTTACACTGGTGGTACTTCTTATGTTTCTTCTCAAAATAGAGATCAAGCTTCATATCTTCCTTTAACTTTAAGAGGCTCATGTATTTCTTTATTACAAGGAAATGTTGCCATTGGAACGTCTCCATCGAATTGGGCAAATGGTACAGAAAATTCATTACAAATAAAAAATGCGTCTATTTACGAATACGGTAATTATGAAGTTGGATTGCAAGTAAATGCATTTTATAATACATCAGTTGCACCATCAGGTTGGAAGTATATTAGCACGGGAATTCAATGCATAGGTCAATTACAATTAAGTGGAGGAGATTTAAATTATAATGTTGCTAATCCAGGAACGGCAGCATGTGGAATTACATGGATTAATAAATTTAATGTTACTCGTGTTGGTAACGTAGGTATTGGAGCGGGTTCTCCAGACGCTACACTTCATATATGCTGTTCAGCCGGTAGTGCAAATGCGTTATTAGCACATTTCCAAAATTCAGGAGGTGGAACAGCTATAGCAACAATAAAAATAGGAGAAGGTATTCCTGAAGGCCAATATGGAGTGTTAGGGCATTACGGAGTAGATAATTCATTTAGAATAGGAAGCGTAAATGGTAACTTATCATTTCATGCAGGAGCAAGTACAGCATGCGGAACTAATCTTTATGGAATGTGTGAAAGATTAACCATTTTAACAAGTGGTTGTGTTGGTATAGGAACTTCATCTCCTAGTTATAGATTAGAAATTTGTGGAGATGGAACTGGAATCGGTGAATTAGCTGTTAAAGGAACTGGAACGGATATTGGTCTTGCTCTAAATAATACTGGTACAGGAGGTAAAGCATGGAGAATTTTATCAACCGGTGGAGGTTCAGGTGCAGGAAATGGTAAATTATTAACTTGGGATGGAACCGGATATGGGTGGGTAATGGATTGTAGTAGAAATATGGGAATAGGAACTACTACCGTTGATTCGTATCCAAATTATACTACTTTACAAGTGGGGTGCACAAATGGAATTATTCAAACTTATGATGGAACTGTAAAAACTGCAATAGTTTCAAATAGTCAAGGCGCAGGACTTATGGGTACTAGAACAAATCATGATCTTAGAATTGTTTCTAATGATACCGAAAGAATCCGTATAATGAGTACGGGTATAGCTTGTTTCTCTTGTCAAATTTGTGCACCAGCAGGTGTTAAATTTGGAAATGGATCTTCAACATTAAACTATTACGAAGAAGGCGGTTGGTATCCTCAAATGTATTGGAGCGCTGGCGGTATTTATAATATGAGTGGAATAAACTGCGGAAGATATACAAGAGTTGGAAATATAGTTGATTTACAATTTCAAATACAATGGGGTTCTTATAATGGTGGGGCAAGCGGAGGAACATTAAGAATAGGACCTGTACCTTTTGCAAACAATAGTGCTTCAAGAGCAGCAGGATCAATAACAGCAATTTCACTAAATTCAATGGCATTAAATTCTGGATACACATGGCTAGGACTTACAATAGACCCAGGAGCAAATTTTATTTATTTAATTGAAAATGCTTCTGCTGGAGGATATTCTCACGTTCCACAAGTAGGTTCAAGTGGAATAGTCTATTCATTATCCATATCATATTCAGTATAATATAAAAATTAAAATAAAATGGCATTAACAGAAACAACAAAAGTAGATCAAATAGAAGTATTAGAAAATTGTACACTTCAAATTCGTACTGCTAACATTATTGAAAAAGATGGTCAAGAACTTACTCGTACATTCTTTAGAACTTCCAAAACTCCTGGAGACAATGTATCAGATCAAGACCCAAAAGTTCAAGCAATAGCAAATGCAATTTGGACTCCAGAAGTAATTGCAGAATATCTTGCTTCACAAAGTAATGGTATAAACTAATTAAAGAATATTTATACTTAAATAAAACGGAGAAATGATTTTAGATAGTCCTATTATAACCGGTTCCTTACTACAACAAGCCGGACAATTTGCAGAAATACCAAGATATACCGACGTATCATCTTCGTTATTAGTAGTGTCCGCATCGTTGAATGCAAAAATAAATGCATTAAATACTGATACTGGTTCTCAAGCATCTCGTTTGTCAAATTTGGAAACAACATCGGCAAGTGTAAATTCATCTATCTCTAACATCAATTCAGTAACATCATCTTTTTCACCAAGAGTTTCAAATTTAGAAAGTAAAAGTGCAAGTGTTGACATTTCTATAAGTAATATTAATGCAGTAACTGCATCTAATATTGCACGTTTGTCCAATTTAGAAAGTAAGTCTGCTTCGGTTGACATTTCTATTAGTAGTATTAATACATTTACATCAAGTAATAGTAATACATCTCTAAATTCTTATACTGCTTCTAATGATACAACAAATACAACTCAAACAGGTAGATTAAACAATTTAGAAAGTAAAAGTAGTAGTGTAGATATTTCAATCACTTCTATAAATTCTTTCACTGCAAGTAATAATGTAACCTCTTTAAACTCTGCAACAAGTTCATACGAAACAAAAGGTAGAGGAATAGTAAGTGGAAGTGCACAAGTAACTCCATTATTACCAACAGGTGTAGTATCGGGTTCGTCACAATTGGATGGTACTACGATTACAAATTTAACAATAACAAATTTAACAACTGTTAACGAAACTGCAACTACTGTATTCTCATCTGGTTCTAATAGATTTGGTGACTTTGGTGATGACATACATAGTTTTACAGGGTCAGTCAAAATTAGTGGTTCAATTGTAACATTGGGTGAATCAACTGCAACTTCTTTTAGTGGACAAATAAACGCAACCAATGGTGTTGTATCAGGTTCATCACAAGTAGTTAGTATATTAAACTCTTTAAACACTTATACTGCATCGGTTTCAACTGCATCATTAGCAACACTTGGATCAAATTCATTTATAGGTAATCAAAATATTAGTGGTACAATATTCCTAACAGGTTCTATTATACCAAATGCAGATAACATATATGATTTGGGTTCTGCAACAAAAAGTTTTAGACACTTATACGTTTCTTCTGGTTCAATTTATATGAATGGAACAAAAGTAATAAGTTCAACTGCACAAGAGTTACAATTTACAACCGACGCCGGACAATCTATAAAAATATTAGAAGCGGGTAGTGATACTATAACTTTACAATCTGCAGACGGAAATATTACATTTGCAACATCTGGAGGTGGTGATGTTATATTAGACCCAAATACTGGCGTTATTGCATTAAAAGGTACAACTACAGTTTATAGTGGATACAAAGTAGTTTCATCTGACGGAAATGCAATTCAATTTGGAAACGATTTAGGAATTACAGGTTCTATTTATACAACTGGAAATATAAACGGATTAAATCTTTCAACATTTAGTTCTTCGGTAGTATCTCAACTTTCAAACTTAAATACATCAACATCTTCATACGAAACAAAAGGTAGAGGTATATGGAGTGGTTCTGCACAATTACCTTTGGGAGTAGTAAGTTCTTCTGCACAAACAATATTAAACTTACCAACCGGTACAGTTTCGGGGTCATCACAAATATTAGGAGGAACAGGAATATTTAGTAGTTCTGCACAATTACCCATAGGAGTCATTTCGGGGTCATCTCAACTAACCTCATCATATGATACAAGATATGTCGTTAGTGGAAGTATAACTCAAACAACGTGGGATAACATTGCATCTAAACCATCTGGAATAGTATCGGGTTCATCTCAATTAACAAGTTCGTATGACACAAGATATGTGGTTAGTGGTTCTATTACTCAAACTACATGGGACAACATTGCAAGTAAGCCTGATGGAATAGTAAGTGGTTCATCACAAGTAGTCGGCATATTAAGTTCTTTAAACCAATTCACATCATCTTATAATACAGGTTCATTCACAGGTTCATTTAAAGGTGATGGTTCTTTATTAAGTGGTTTGACTGCAGGAGGAAAAATATTTACACAATCAACACCTGCAAGTACTTGGACATTCCCACATAACTTAAACATACAATATCCAAATGTAACAGTTTATGACAATACTGGAAATGTAATACTTCCTCAAACTATTACAGCAACCGATATAAACACATTAACTCTAAACTTTGGAGCAAATGTTGCAGGATATGCAGTAGCAGGAATTGGTGGTATCATTAATGTACAAGGTAGAACAACAAGACAATACTTTACAAGTTCTTTAAATTGGAACTTCATACATAATTTAGGTGACCAATATGTTAATGTACAAACCATTGACGACACTTATAATGTAATGATTCCGCAAACAATTACTTTAACAGATAGTACATCATCAGCTATAGTATTTCCAGAATTAACATCAGGTTGGGCAATTGCAACAATAGGTGGCAATCTACCTTCAATTGATTCATCTCAAGCAGGATATACATTACAAATTTCATCACAATCACCTTATTCAGCAAGTTGGGTAGCAGTTCCAAATGTGACAGTAACAAATGCATTAACCGCATCATATGTTTTACCAAGTGGATTACCAACAGGTGTAGTGAGTGGTTCTTCACAAGTAGTTAGTATATTAACATCTTTGAATACTGCAACTGCATCTTTCTCTCCAAGAATATTAAATTTGGAAAGTAAAAGTGCATCGGTTGACATTTCTATAAGTAATATCAACTCTGTAACTGCATCTAACATTGCACGATTGAATAACTTAGAAACAAAGTCTGCAAGTGTTGACATAAGTATTAGTAGTATTAATACGTTTACAGCAAGTAACGCAAATACATCATTAAATACATTTACTGCATCTAACAATATAACATCATTAAATTCAAAAACAGGTTCTTACGCAACAACCGGAAGTAATACCTTTATAGGAACACAAATAATTAGTGGTTCTACATATGTACAAGGTGACTTGGTTGTTTTAGGAAGTTCTTCAATTCAATATATTTCTGCATCTTCGGTATCAATTGGGACAAACATAGTAAACTTAAATACTGCAACTCCTGGAGTAAGATACGCAGGAATAAGTGTACAAGATAGTGGTTCATCGGCAGGTGTTACTGGTTCTATATTATGGGATAGTTTGTGTAATCGTTGGTTATATTCAAACCCTTCTGGAGTTGGATATAGTGGAGGTATTATTATGAGTGGACCCAGAGCGGCAACTTTTGGTACTGAAACTACTTTGACTTGTAACTATATTGCAAAGTCTGGAGGTGGTGATCATCTTTATGATTCATGTATAATTGACGATGGTACTACGACTTGTATTAAGAATAATTTGATAGGAACTGGAACAATAAGTGGAACTAATATTTACGCTTCAACTGTTTCTTGTTCACCGGTAGGTTGCTTTACCACTCTATGTGCAAATGAAATGTATCCATCCTATATTGGAATGGGAAACACTTCTATACGAGCAGTTGGAAATAAACTTGGTATAGGTACTGCGAATCCATTAGGGGTATTATCAATTACCGGTGGACAAAATTCTATTGCAGGATTGGCAACATATTCTTCAATAGAACCATTGGGAATTTTTAATATGTTTTATACCAATTCAGGTACATATCCATTTTATTTAGATATTGCGGCATATGGTGACCCACAAGGAAGTACGGGTGGAAGTAATATTAGATTTTTAACTCACCCAAGTACTTTAGATTCAACACCAACAGAAAGATTAAGAATATGTTCAAATGGATTTGCATCGTTTGCATGTGAGTTAACTGCAAAAACAATAGGAACAAATGACTTGATTTTGAATAACTTGAATTACGAATGTGCAAACTATGTAGATGGTACAAGAGGTAGTTGGTTAATACAAGAAGGAGAAAGTGATTTATTTATTATAAATCAGATAAGTTGTAAGAAATATAAATTTAATTTAACAGAAATAAAATAAGAATATGGCTAAATTTATAGTAGGTTCAGACTCCAATAGTGTAACCAATACCGGTGAAGCATGGATATTTAGGGCAAGTGATAGACCTGTTGGTACTTTAACGCAACAATTAGGAGGAAATGGATGCTCTGCGGTTACTTGGGAAATTGTTGATAGTGCGTGGAGTAAAGTAATTGCATCAATATCAAATGGTGCACCTGGAAGTAGTTTTCAAATAAATAGTTCAGGGCAAGTTGGTATGGGAACAGGTAGTCCAATGAGTACATTAGATATTTATCAAGCCGGATTGGGTACAACGGGTACAGGAACTGCATTGAGTTTAAGAGCCGGTAATAATTCAAATTTATATGGAAGTAATCAAATAGTTTTTAATTATGGCGGCGGAGCTGGTTCAAATTCATATGCACATGCTATTAAATCCAGACACCAATCCGGTGGCCCGTCAAGTAATGGATTAGATTTTTTTATATGGACTAATGCCGATAATGCCGCAACGGTTGGTACTAAGCATGTAATGACAATTGATGGTACAGGTGGAGTTGGTATTGGTACTTGTGTACCATTTGCACATAATGGAAATGGATTGATAGTTAATGGTAAAGGTTCGGATACAAGAGGTATTATTGAATTATGGGATAGTGGAGGAAGTAGTGGTAAATCGGTACTTCAACAGGTAGGTGGTGATACATATTTGGGGCAATTAGCAAAAGGAACTGGGGCAGGTAATGTACACATTTTAACGGGTGGAAATGGAGCCTCAGCTACTATTTCAATGACTTTATTATGTGCAGGAAATATTGGTGTTGGTACTACAGCGCCCGATGCAAAACTCCATATTTGCAATGCAGTAGCTGGTAATACTGATAACTTTTTAATAATAGTACAAAACTGTTGTACAGTTTCTGGAGCAAGAGCAGGTATAGCATTCTCAAATAATAGCCAAACTCCAAGTGCGGGTGGATTATCTGGCGCTTCAATTCAAACATCCAATAATGGTATTGATGGAACCGGTAATTTATTATTTGGAACTCTTTTAAGTGGTACGAATACTGAAAGAATGAGAATTTCCCATAATGGTAATATTGGTATTTCATGTACGTCTCCCGGATCAAAATTAACAGTTGGAGGTACATTAACTACTACTGATACAATCACAACAACAAGTGGAACTGTCTCAAATTATTTAACATATACATCAACAACAGGTGTAATAGGTACTCAAACAAACCATTCTTTACAAATTAGAACAAACGATACGGAAAGACTAAGAGTTACATGTACAGGTTGTATAGGTGTTAATATAACATCACCAACTTATATGTTGCATGTTAATGGTACATTCTACTCTGCAGGTTCTTCGTGTGAATATAAAACTGAAATCTGTCAATATAATACGGATAGTTGTATGTTTATGAAATTGACACCTGTAACTTATCAATACAAAGATGAATACACTCACCTAGGAAAAGAATTAAAATCAGGAACACAAATAGGTTTAATAGCAGAAGATGTTGCAGAAGTTTATCCAGAATTAGCAATATTGAAAGATGAAGATGACCAAAAGATAGTAAGAAATGTTGACTATGAAAAGTTATCAATTGTATTATTGTCCGAAGTTCAAAAATTAAGAAAAGAATTGGACGAACTTAAAACAAAATAAAATATTTATACAAAAGAATAAAGAAAAATGAAGATATATTCGGCACAACTTAAAGGAACAACAACAGTATCAACTGGTTCAAATGTATCACTAACAGGTTCATTTACTGGATCTATTTATGGTTTTAATGATACAATACAATATTCTTCATCGGTATCATCGGACTTGTCAAATTTAGAAACAAAGTCAGCATCAGTTGACATAAGTATTTCTAATATCAATTCAGTCACTGCATCTAATATTGCACGCTTGTCAAATTTGGAAACTAAGTCTGCAAGTGTTGACATAAGTATTTCTAATATCAATGCAGTCACTGCTTCCAATATTGCACGTTTGTCAAATTTGGAAACGAAAAGTAGTAGTGTAGATATATCAATAACAAATATCAATTCATTCACTGCATCTAATGGTAATACATCATTAAACTCAAAAACAGGTTCATACGCAACAACCGGTAGTAATACATTCTTTGGAACTCAAGTATTTTCAGGAAGTGTTTATATTGCAAATGATTTAGTTGTCCAAGGTAGTTCATCTATTCAGTATATATCAGCATCGTCAGTTTCAATTGGAACTAATATCATTCAATTAAATACTGCCAATCCGAGTGTGAGATTTGCCGGATTGAGTATAATAGATAGTGGTTCGGTAGGTGGTTCTGGATCATTCTTATACGATAGTAGAGAAGATGAATTCATTTTTGTACATAGAGGAAACGGAACGAATGTGACTTCATCTCACTTTGTAACGGGACCCGAAACATATGACAATCTGGGTAATGAATTATACCTAACTTGTAACATAATTACGAAAGGAACCGGAAAAGAACACTTGGTAGATAGTTGTATTTTTGACAATGGTACTACTACTTGTATTAAAAATGATTTAATAGGAACGGGAACTGCTTGTTTTGCAAGTAGTGTAACATCAAGTACACTACAAATTAATAGTACAACATATGTTCCATTAAAAATTAACACAAGTTATGGTCAAGTAGGTTTAGAATTTCAATTAAATGGTACCGGTTTTGCAGGTGTAGGATCGGCTAATAATTTTACTTCAGATGTGGGTATGTGTCCAACCGATTTAGGATTTGGAACAAATGGTACAGCTACTGGTAAAATTGTATTTGCAACAGGTACAGGATATTCAACAAGGATGATTATTACAAGTGCTGGTGTTACTTGTTTTGCTGGGCAAGTTTGTGTACCAACATTAATATCATCTACTTGTTTAGCAGTAAGAGCAGGAACACCCACAATTATTATTAATGCTATAGCAGGAGCCGCATCTAATAATCACATTGCATTACAAAGAAATGATACACAATATGCATCTATTGGATTAAATGTATCAGATGATTTTACAATATTCGGAACTAGTACATCGTGTTCTAGATTAACAATTAACAGTTCAGGAGAAGTATCAGTATATAATTATTTTAATATTAGGAACGCAGTACAAACAGTACTGTATTTAAATAATACAGATAGAGCCGGTGGGTTAGGTAGGCAATGGAGTATATTAAATGGTAATTTAGGAGCAGGAATATTTTCAATTAAAGATGAAACAGCAGCGTGTAATAGATTAACAATTGATACCTCAGGTAATTTAGCAATTGGTACTAACTTTCAAATTGATGCTGCTGGAGATTTTTATCAAAAAACAACAGGTGCCGGACAAATAAGTGTGGCAATTGCAAATACAACATATCCAACATATGGGTTTTATGGAAATACAGGAGTTGGAATGTATAGAGAATCTGCAAATACGTTAGCTTTTTCAACATGTGCAACAAAAAGACTTACCATTACAAGTACGGGAATTGTTCAGATTGGATCAACAGGTGCTTCACAAGGAACATTATTAACTACGGGTGATGCTGGTATAACAAATACAAATACATATTTTGGAACAGGTCAAGTTCGTATTGGAGGAGGTTCAGATGCAGGAGCAAATATTGTTTTATCAATAGCACCTGGTGTAGTAGCGGTAGATGCACCTGGAGTATCAGGAGGGAGATTTAAATTGTCTGAAGCAGGTACACTTGGAATAAATTGCACGGGAGTAGCTGCAAGAACATTAGTAGTAAAAGGTGCAAGTGGTTGTTATATAGTTGCAGAATTTATTGAGCCCGCAGGAGTACATTCAATGTTTTTATATCCAAATAAAAACTCAACTAATCATATATCATCGGATTATATGAGTGGAGGAACTTATTTACCACTTTCATTATCAGGTAGAGAATGTACTACTGATTTAGTATTAGGAACTAATGGTAAAATTGGAATAGGTAGTGGAGCTAATAAAGGAATACTAACGGTATATGAAAGTGGTTGTACCATTGATAGAGGAATTCCTGCATTTGATACACAAGCAAAAGGAATAGAAATTTATAACGCTAATAGTGGTACTACTGATAACGTTGTTGGATTATGGATATCAACAGGACCTCATAAAACAGGTATTGCATCTGGTAGAACAAACGCTGCCTCAACATGGGAAGTTGATTTAAGATTTTATACTCACCCAACCACAATTGGTAGCTTAGATTCAACTTGTGAAAATATGAGATTATATGGAGATGGTTCATTGGTAACTAGAGGAGGAACTTCTAGTCCAGGTCTTTATTCCGATATAAACTTAAAAGAAAATTTATCAATCATACCATCTGCATTAAATAAAATTCAATGTATCAATGGATATACATTTGACTGGAAAGATACCGCACCTGCAAGAAGTAATCCAGATTTATTAAATATTATACATGATGCTGGATTAATTGCACAAGAGGTAGAGGAAATATTACCTGATATAGTTAGAGAAAATAGTTTAAGTTGTATTAAAATGTTAAACTACAATGGTGTAATTGCATTATTGGTTGAAGGTATGAAAGAACAACAATGTACAATTAACTTATTAAAATCTTGTATCGGAATAGTATAATAAAGAATATTTATAAAAAACAAATCGGACTAACTAAATGCTACAGTACAACCCAACAGTATCAGGATCACTAAATATAACAGGATCATTACAAGTATCAGGAGATATAACAGGTACAGTTAATGGAATAAACATAACTGGATTAAGTCAGTCCGTTTCAGCACAATTAATAAATGTACAATCTTCAACAGGATCGTCAGATGCTAAATTTCAAACATTAAGTGGAGTTACATCATCTGCATTAACTCGTTTGACTAACATAGAAACAAAATCAGCAAGTGTAGATATATCATTAAGTAATATCAACTCTATAACTGCATCTAACATTGCACGATTGTCCAATTTAGAAACAAAGAGTAGTAGTGTTGACATTTCTATAAGTAATATAAATAGTTACACATCAAGTAATGCAAATACATCATTAAATACTTATACGGGTTCTAACGATACAAAGTTTACAACATTAGCAACATATACTGGAAGTTTAGATACTAAAAATACAACATTAAGTAGTGTAACAAGTTCATTGATTTCAAAAACAGGTTCATACGCAACTACTGGTTCTAATACATTCTATGGTACACAAGTATTTAGTGGTAGTGTTTATGTTGCAAATGATTTAATTGTACAAGGTAGTTCATCTATTCAGTATATTAGTGCAAGTTCGGTATCAATAGGAACTAATATCGTTCAACTTAATACAGCAAACCCATCGGTAAGATTTGCAGGATTAACTATAATAGATAGTGGTTCAATTGGAGGGTCTGGTTCGTTTTTATACGATTCGGTACATGATGAGTTTGTATTTGTTCATAGAGGTAATGGTACAAATGTTACCTCATCTCATTTTGTATTAGGTCCTGAAACTTACGATAGTTTAGGAAATGAAACTTACTTAACTTGTAATATAATTTCAAAAGGTACCGGAAAAGAACATCTTATTGATTCTTGTATTTTTGACAATGGTACTACGACTTGTATTAAGAATAATTTAATAGGAACAGGAACAATAAGTGGAACTACCATTTATGGTAGTACTGCTGTTTGTTCTACTGTTGGTACATTTAGTGGGTGTGTTGGTATAGGTATTACAAACCCAAGTGCTAATTTAGATATAAACGCTACAGGTGGTTTGGGTGGTTGGACAGGTATTAGATTAAAAACGGGTACATCAATTGTACAAAGTCTTTCTATGGGACAAGTAACTGCTGGTAATGGTGCTTGGATAGGAATGGCCCAATATAATCAAGGTGGTTATTGGCAAACTGAAGGTACGGCTGCCGCTGTTTTAAACTTTGAAAGTGATGGTGTATTTAGAATATCTACTAATAGTGGTTTAACCGCAAACACTAATTATAATATTACCGAAAGATTACGAATTACAAGTGGAGGTAATATTGGTATAAATTGTACTACCCCTAACTATAAATTACATGTTAATGGATGTACAGCTATAGATGGTAACCTAAGAATGGGAAGTGGGTACTCATCAGGTAACTCAACCGATCCAGGAATAACAGTTCAAGGATATAGTAATGCGGGTGTGTATTTTTCAAACTGTGGTGTAGGATTAGGTGCAGGTAGTAGTAGTAATTTATTGTTTTTATCATGTATAGGTAATGTTGGCATAGGAACATGTAGTCCTATTAATAAATTAGAAACTAATATTGGTACAACTGCATGTGGAGGTTATAATTTAGCTTTTAATGCATCAACAGTAGCTTCATCTTGGAGAGTAGTAAATCCTAATGTAGATAATACTACTCAGTTTGGAACAATCAATAACAATGATTTAGCATTTATTACCGTCAATACAGAAAGAATGCGTATTGCAATTGGTGGTAATGTTGGATTATCAACAGTTGCACCTGCAAGTTTATTATCAGCCTATAATACAACGTCAACAGCAATATCACAAATGTATATATCTAACCCAGCATCAAACGGAACTGGTGGTGGTAATAGAGGATTTGATACTTCATTTACATCTACATTAACTAGCTTTACTGGAACTGATAATGGAGATCAAGGATATGGATATTTTCCTCTTACAATTATAAATGGCCAAACTTATACAATACATTTTAAATCAACAGCTGTAAATGGTACTTTAGGAACTATTATTACCTCAACGGGTACAAACTTTGCAACCGACTCTGTTCAAACTATATCATTACCAACTATAACAGATGGTGCACTAACTTCTATAAGATTTACAGCAACAGGAGCTGCAACCTATATTGGATTTGCAGGTTATAGAACAAGTGGAACAATGTCTTTAACTATTTCAGAAGTATCAATTGTTAGTGGTATACCCGACATTGAAACAGGCGCGATAGTTGCCTATAAAGGAATTGCAACAAACAGAATAAATATTCAAGCACCAACAACTGCTTGTATACCGGCCTTAGGATGTGCTGATTGCACTACCGGATTAATTATATCTAACTTTGATACTAGATATGGTATGTTATTAGGTTCATTAAATACTGGAAC
>Ga0114966_10002526_pt1 | contig 16299 bp, 17 predicted proteins | sample M_130207_XF_Meta_FD_87029 | JGI IMG/M metagenome (GOLD analysis project Ga0114966, IMG submission 87029) | Freshwater microbial communities from Lake Montjoie, Canada to study carbon cycling - M_130207_XF_MetaG | ecosystem: Environmental > Aquatic > Freshwater > Lake | place: Lake Montjoie...
GAATCATTAGATTGGAGTAAGGTAAATGTTCAAATTCTCTATTGTTTTCTTGGAACTAGTCCTTTTGAAAACTACTATAGTCTAAATTTTGTCCAAAATATTTTACAACCAGCAGTTGCCAAAGGTTCCTATCCTGAATTTTTTTATGCTAAAGCAAAACGCGATGGTAAAGGTGGTCTAATACCGGATGTATCTATAGACGATATGATAAGGAATTATAAAGATTATTATATAGATTCAAAGTTTTTTAAATTAGCCCCAATAACAGAAACCGGTGAAGATGGTAATTTTTTACAATATGTTAAAAATGGTGTTACTATTTTAATAAAAGTTGATACTTCTATAATTATAGAAGTTGTCCAAGTATGGTATATATATTTGACAAATATAGAAGCTGTAGCAAGGGACGGGTCTAGTTATAATGGGTTAATAATTGCGGCTATAGTTGAAAAAACCACCACAGATATTATTGGAGGAGTTGTTCATTATTCATCTCAATTTAGGTGGTTAATAACCAAAAGTACACGTGATAATCTGCGCCGTAATAATATCACTTTACCGGAGCCTATTTCAAGAAACTTTGGAGATATTATAATGTCAGGTGATGACAGATTTACAAAAGCGGTTAAAAAGGTTTTTAATAGAAGTCCTCCTCCTACTCCTCGACGTCTATCAGAAGAAGGAACACAAATAAAACCTCATAATATAATTTCAGATTATATTGATGAACAAGGAAATGTGGACCAGCCTGGTAATTGGCAACAAATAAGAGCGAACAATAATGGAGATTCTGATGATGAAGTAGGTGGTGGTAAAAAAAATAAAACAAGAAAAAGGTCAAACAAAAGGTCAAACAAAAGGATGTAATAAAAAGAAGGCCAAATAGTTTAACGATGTTTTTTGCTCTTAACCAAGTTTCTAACACGGCGTCGCATTGTTTTCTTATGTTTAGAACCTTTCATAAGAAATTTCCGAATACTTTCTTTCTGATTAAGCATCATATTAATTATATTTTGATACCAAAAGCGAAATTGAGGTCGCATTTTTTTCAGGTCATCAACGCAAACCCAGCGGATTTCAGCCTTTTCGAATATTTTGGTCGTTTTAAAAACGTTAGGAGGTAAGCGTTTTTGAAGAAAACGTTGATTGTTATTGTAATAATGAGGCAACCAGTGGTTATATTCAAAAGGGAATATGTGTGTTCTATAAATTCCGTGACCATCTGTTTTATAATCAATAGTATAAGTGCCGTGAGCGCGTAGCATTTTACGAATATCTGCGTCGTTACCTAAAAATCCGGTAAATTCTTCACCTGCTTCTCTAATTGCTGTTTCTAAAAATGACTCGCTATTATCAGTACCACCACCAAAGTCGGAAAACCCGGGGGCAGTGTCCTCATACTTGCTTTCTTTACCAAATAAAAAGTACAGTTTTCCATTATGTATTGTTGTCGGTAATATTCCAGCTCCCATTTATATTACATAAACAAAAAAGAAAATATTATTTATTTATATGAGAAATAAAACAAAGAAAAATAAGAATAAGGCATATAATAAAATAAAGAATAATAAAATGAAGAATAAGAATAAAACAAAGAATAAAAATAGGAATAATCGTGTATCTTTAAATGATGTAAAACCATCAACCCCATTTATACACAAAATTGAACGTTTATTCTCTCCTCTCAATAATAATAGGAAAAAACATTCATATTCTCCCACAATAAACCAAGACCTCGTAACTTTACAATCAATTCAACGACAAGAGCTATCCGATTGCAATATTGTAGACGCATATAAGTTAAAAGAGCCCCTAAAAATAGGCGTTCCTGGTTCTTTTTACGGAGAAACTTGTTTTAATTACGATACACCAGAAGCCAAAAAATATCTTTTAAAGAATTTATCGGCAAACAAGCACGTTGACCCCGAAAAAATAGTCCCTCCAAAGCAATTACAAGGCAATTGTTGGTTTAATTCTATGTTTGTCAACTTTTTTGTCAGCGATAAAGGTCGCAAATTTTTCCATTTTTTTCGCCATTTAATGATAGAAAGCAAGCAAAAAGACGGCACTCATATCCCTCATAAAATCCGAGATGCGTTTGCTCTTCTAAATTTTGGCGTAGACGCCTGTTTGACAGGGAACCAGTTTGCGTATAAATTGAACACAAACGTAATAATCAAGGAATTATATGAAGCAATACCGGATTCATATAAGAAAATGATTCCTTACGTATATAATGTGGGTAAGGCGGGCAATCCAATTTTTTACTATATGAGCATAATAAACTATTTAAACAATAATTCTATAACTATGCTGCTGGTGAGAGATGCGACAAATAATTGGAAAGATGTTTTAACAGAGCAAATGAGAAGATTAACACATATGCCGCATATTGTTGTATTGGAAGTATTCAATAAGAATGCCAAAAGTTTTGATAGGAAGCCAATTTCTTTCACAATAAATGATGCCAAATATCAAATAGATAGTGCGGTTGTAATGGATGTGTCGCAGCAACATTTTTGTTCGACGCTCACGTGTGAAGGAAAAGAGTTTGCTTATGATGGTTATAGTTTTCATAAATTAGAACCATTAGAATGGAAGGAAAAATTAAACACAGATTTTGAATGGTATTTTGAAGAAACCAATAAATACGCTGGTAAAAATATAATTTGGGATTTTACAAAAAGCTATCAAATGCTTATTTATTATAGAGTATAGAACGGAATATAGTATAAAACGGAGTATTTTATTTGCGTTTTTTATGTAATTTTTTATGTAATTTTTTATGTTTCATAAATTTACGTAATAAATAAGCACCGCCTACCATTGCTGTTGCTCCTGCTGTATCCGCTTTAGCATCACTCCAAGGATTTGAAACATAAAAATATGACAAGATTAATATTATCATAAAAATAACTATTATCCATCCACCAGCATTCATATTTATACTATATAAATATAAATTAATTATAATCCAGAATAGATTGCGCTATTTTTTCGCCACCTTTTTCTGAAGGTTCAATACCTAAAGTAAAATCATCATTACTTGTAACAACCTGGCTAATTTGTAATAACCCCAATGAATTTTCACGCGCATAATCAGCGATTAAAGTATTCCATTTTTCAAGAATGGGTTTATATTGCGCAAACTGGTTACTGGTAGGATAATAAATATCCAGAAGTACAATTTGACACAAATTCATACGAGTTTGTATACTTTTAACTAATTTTTTATAAGCCGCCATCATAGTGTTTAAAAACCCAGTATCATTTGTATCACCGTGTTGGTCGACATAGAAAGATAAGATATCATTTCCTCCTGAAGAGAGAAAAATAGTAGTAGTTTTATTATTCAATTCAATTGGTATTTTATTAATTTGGGAATAAACATCAACAATTTTCGAGTTATTTTCAGCAATCGATTCAACATTTTTATCACTTCTCTCTTGAAGTATATTATCAACACCTTTTCCATCGGGAACATAAGAGTTATTTTTAAGAATACTATCGCCTAATAAAACAATAGTTTGATTCGAAGAATTTGAAGAAAATGACTCAATAAAAGAACTACAATAAGTATTCCAATAAGAAACGGCAAAAATAAATAAAATTAGCCCAAATATTTTAAGGTAAAAGTAATCCATATAATTAGACAATAAAAAATTATGTTAAAGTATATATCATACTATTTGAAGAGTTTGTATTTTGATTATAACAATTATTTATATTGGAGCTATAGTTGCTATTATAAGTGTTTATAACAACAACATTATAATTGCCAACTGGAGCATTCAATGGCACAACAAAAGAAATATTAAATGAGCTAGAATAAGTGACCGGAATGTTTTTATAAGTACCGAAATTAACAGTAGTTGTTCCATTAGGCAAAAAGTTTTTGCCGTTTATTCCTACAAATGAATAAGCATTGGCAGGAGAAGTAACTACAGATAAGCTATAAATTTCGGGCGTAAAACTTGGCAAAAACCCTTTCGCAAGTTTACATTTTTTTTTAATAATATTAATCATATTGGAATTCATAATTATAATATAATTATATTTTTTTTTTAGATGAAATAATAGATGAAATAATAGATAAAAATAAAAATGAATTGTAAAATACAAAAAAATATATTTTAAAATACTTGTTATAGAATGTCAGCAAATGATTTGAATGAAACTATGAGTACATTGTGTCGCAATATCGGTAAGGATTTGGTCAAATTTAATGTAAATGTAATGGCTGTAGAAGACATTATAAATAATGGCTTTAATAAGAGCGACGATTGTTTAATTAATTTCGGTGAAATGGAATTAATAGAAGAAAAAATGGATGAAATGCTCTATATTTATCAGTTTATCAAGGAGAAATTTAAAAAGGGACGCGCGATTCGAGAGAAAATCGAAGAGGTGCCAGAAGAAAAAAGTGATGTTTAATTTATTATTTTAATTCCGTGTTTGTATAAAAACAGTATAATAATAGCACTGATACTAGAATAACTGGTTATATTACACCAAATACTTTCAGGCGCATCAGTAAAAAAACCATAAATAAAACCAATTGCCGGTAATATATAAAACGGCCATAACCTGTCTCCCTTCCAAAATTTGTAAAGAGGATAAAAAGAGAGAAGTAGCCAAAAACAATTTAATAATATATTTTCAAAATGCGAAATATTCGAATAATCTCTTTTAGATGTTAGCCAATCTAAATGACCAGATGGCGTAATAGTAGTACAAAATTTATATTTGTAAAAATAAGGAACATATATATAACGGAAAAATAAAAATACGGTTGTAAGTATTAGAGTATAGTTAGTTATAAAATCTTTATTTTCTTTCCAAGGTGTTATATACAAAGAGCCCCAAACACTTCCAAGCGGTTGTAAAAGTAAAACCACAGGAATAAGAAAAATAGTAAGTAATTTATTGGTTAAGGTACATTTTCTGGGGTCTGTCATCCATATTAGTCCTTCGGCAAATTGCATTACGCACCATCCAATTAAAACAACACCTAAATATTGAAATTTAGGTATGCCACTTGATAATAAATAAATAATCGCAACCAATGAAATACCGGAGGTTCTTAAACTCGACGCAACGCTATAGCACATATATATATATATTATTTGAATAATAAATATATTAAATACTTTTAAAAAATATTAAATTTAATTTGAAACTAAATTGTAGCGACAAGGAAAGTAGCCATTCGTGGCGAAATAATTATACGAGCCAGTTGATTTTCTACAAACGTCGCCAGATTGGTGTTCGGCATATTCGTAAAAGGCGTCAGAATCTATCCATCCTCCAAACAAAAGGACGTGTGTAGATGGTTTTAATATAGCGTCGCCTTTTTTCATATCAGCCTTGGAGATTTTAGTACATATTTCTTGCATATTACTTGTCACGTGTCCACCACCAGACGTCGACGATGCCCAACTGTAAGAAACATATCCCGAGCAATCCTGACGATAACCGTTTGTGGTGGCGGTTTGAGAATAGGGAACTTTTTCATCGACCCATACTTGGGCTCTTTGCATAATCTGTTCTCTGGTAATTGATGAAGCGGAAAGTTGATAATTATAATTAGAATTACAATCATCTTGTATGACAGTTGTATATTTGAAACCATATTGGTCTAAAAATTGTATAACCTCTTTATTATAAAATTCCATAAACACATCGATATCTCTCACTAATACCCAAAGTGATATTCCAGAGGGGGTTGTAATAATGCTATACTGGTACTGGTCATTCTTTATTTCTCCCAATTTTACAATCCAATATGGTGAATCAACTGGCACTCCTTCAAGATGAACAGTTAATTTACCAGGCTCAGAAACATTTTTATAATAACCATAACCAGTTATTTGTTCTGTCTCTTTATTTTCGTCAAGTTGAATGTTTACAACACTAATATTGCCATTATCTAATAAACCATAATCAGCAGTAATACACGTTCCATATCCTTGAAAAATAAAATTGGTTGGAGCTTGATATAATGTATTCCAATGTCCTAAATAACTAGCTACATTAACATCTGTAACAACATCAGGTATTTCTCTACTATTTACAAAAACAAAAAATAAAGCTAAAACTGAAAACAACATCATTTATATATTTAACTAATATATTTTTAAATATTTATTTTACAATAGTATACATTTTATAAAGGGCCATCATCATCTGGTTTTTCTTCAATTATCCCTTTTAAGCTTTGTTGGGTAAAATAATAAAACAAATAAGCATATAAAGCTCCGACACCTGCTCCAACGGCAACCTGAAAAACAGTATGATAGTTATCAATAACACGTTGACTCATTATTAACACAGACATAATCAAAAAACCAAACGATATTTTGTAATCTTTTAAGCAAAGGAAAACAAATGTTGTCGTAAAAAGTGATGTTAAAGAATGACCGGAAGGCATACCAAAAATATCGTGAGGTATACCATTTTTGAAAATAAACCGGTGTCCATTTTTAATTGCTAAATTGAATTCTTTTGGGTCTTCAGATGGTCTAGGTTGTTTAAATATGCCTTTTAATACAAGATTTAAAATAGCAGACGTAAAAAACCCAACTTGATAATAATAAAATGATGTATATTTTTTCCATAGTAAATAACTGGCAGCTATATATAAAATAATAGGCCCAAAACTGCCTAATTTTGTAAAAACTTTATCCATTTATATAAGCAAATAATTTTTAATACTGATATAAACATTCACAAATTAATGTAACACACCAATCGCTGCCGTTTAAATTTAGTATATTTCCTTTATCGTCAAGCAATTTTACGCACATTCGGTCAATATCTACAGGACCAAAATATGTCCTAATACTTTCTTGTACAGAACCGCTAAATTCAACAATTAATGAACCTGTAGATAAACCAAGTATCTTTATGGGCAAAATACCTAATATATCAGATGTAGTAGGTGCTTTTGACAAATAATTCGTAGTATTATTTCTGCTTTTATTAATTTCATTAATTGTATAAATTTGTGATTGGGTTAATGTTCTTGGTGCGCTCGGTAATACAACTTGTGTTTGGCTATAATCTCCTTCATATTTGCCTGCTATTAATAAACCATTGCTAGTACTACTATTTTGGTTGTCAAAAACAGATTGAAGATTGGCTTCAGCAACGATTTGTTGTAAATTGTTTACAGGGTTTAAACAAGTATAAGGTAAATCTGGTGAAAAATATGACGGTATTTTTAAATTATTTGAGAATTGAGTAATAGAAACGAGACTATTATTTACGTGGTTTTGATTATAATCATCAATAACTAATATCAGATATTTGGGTCCGTTTAAATCTAAAACACACGGTGCTATATTTCCGCTGGGGTCGACATATGTATAAGGAACACGAAACCCCATAACCCAACCTAATGAATTATTAAAGTGGTGATTTGATTTACTTAAACATACATTGCTACATTGGAGTACTGCGGTAAAATCAAAAAATATGATTTTGGTTGTTTCCTTTACAGTAAAACTAACGTGTACAGGGGACTGACCAACAATAATATTTCCAGAAAAATCTGCTCCATATAAATTAAGCTTTATTTTACCATTATTTAGATTATATGAAACTGGCCCCCCAATTGGATAATTGGAAAATCCAGCAGCAGTAAAATTATCAGACAAATCGGTTACAAATTGGGAAGAAATATAGTTACCTGGGGTAACTGAAACAACTACATTACAACTACCATCATTAATCCATAAACAAGTATTACCATAAGCAACGTCAAGTGTATACCAAGAATAAGGTATTTGATATGAAAAAACTCGCATACTAAGAACATCTTTTAATGTATCTGAAAGGTCAAGTGTGTAATCAGTAGAGGTTGAATCAATACCATTCGTATATTGTCTAAATTGGCTATCAAGATTAACTAAACGAGTAATAGTATTTTTCAAATTAGGGTTTAATGAATCTTGTTTTACAGGAACTTGGTATGTATCATTTATTCCTAATTGTTCCCTATTCATAATCGCGTGTGGGCTTCCAAAAGTCTGAATTTTTTGCTGTCTATCAGTAATTTTATTAACCTGATTTGTATCGCTTTGTGTAAGATTCTCATTGGTATACCAATCGTTTACTTGTTTTTCGCCGGATGGATAGATTGCTTCATTTGTTCTGGTACCAAAACCTTCTACAATTATTTTTTCGTTTGTGGCATCATCTTCCTCATCTCCATCTTCACCATTATAGTCTTCATTATTATCGTCGTCTTTTAATCCATCGGCATACTGTAAAAGTTGGCTCTGGATTGCTTGAAAAAAAACAGATAATTCTGGTTTTTTCCCCTTAAATCGTTTAATAAGGGTATTCGTATTTTTAATAATTGAGTCATGGTCTAAGTCAGTTAATTCCACAATAGCCATTAATTCGGATAAAGTATAATTTGAAACATTAGTGTCTATAGATGTCATATGATTAATATAGATAAATATAGATTTTGTTTTAAAGTTATAATCTAATAAAAGATTTTTTTGGTGCGGTTTTTCAGTGCTCTTTTTCAGCATTTTTATTCATTTTCCCTAATGTTAAATTCGTGTCCAATTGAATATTTATTTTTAAAACACTTAATGATAACATTAATGATTTTATATAAGACAAGTTTTTGGCATTTTTCGTGGATTTTTGACTGTAAGAATTTTTGTGTGACTGTGGTAAACCCGCTACCTCTTTTTAAATGCGTTTTTTCGCCAAATAATACATACTCTAATACTTTTACTAGCACTCTATTATGTTCCCATAGTGTTTCTCTATCTATTCGATAGTCGCTTTTGTAAATAAATCGATTATAATTGCCGCAGTCATATATTCTATAGTACTTGTCTAAATGGGGTCTGTTTTTTATTAACCCGATTCCTTCAATTTTATCAGTATCATTATTCATTTCAATAACAAAAACCAGAGAATCATACATTATTTTTGGTGACATTTCTTGCGGTGAACCGTAAATACAACCGGCAATATTTTTTTTCCGCTTATAATTTTTATTTGTTTCCAGTGTATCATCAGTAAATCTCGATGTAACCAGTGTATACATTTTAGTTTAATCTAATTAATAATTATGTTTTTTTATTCAATTTTAAAATAATATAATTATTATATGAATTGCTGTATTTGTGGACCTGTTAAAAATTGCGCCTCTTATTTAAATAAAGTGTTGGAAAATATTGAGAAAATTGGTTCACTTTTTGATGATTATACATTATTAATATATTATGACCAATCAAGCGATAATACATTAGAGATTCTGAAAGAGTATCAAAATAAGAACCCGAAGTTTAAATTATATGTAAACGCGAACCCTACCAGTAAATTTAGAACACATAATATAGCCGTTGCTCGAAACTTCTGTTTAAATTTCATAAGAAACAACAAAGACAAGTACCCATATTTCATAATGATGGACTTTGATGATGTGAATTGCAAAGAAGTGAATGTAAATACTTTGGAAAAATACTTGAAGAGAGAAGATTGGGATGGATTATCTTTCAATACGTCGCCGGCATATTACGACATTTGGGGACTTTCTATTTATCCATATTGTTTCAGTTATAATCACTTTAATGACAATTATAATTATCACGGAATCATTAAAGAATATGTTACAAAATTACTAAACAATTTGAAACCGGGACAGCTTCTGCCCTGTATTTCATCGTTTAATGGGTTCTCAATTTATCGTACTCGCAAGTTTTTAGACACTTATTATGATGGCAGAGTGAGAGCGGATTTATTTCCAAAAGAATACATAGAGGCTCATAAAAAAGCGCAAAAATCGCGTACAATGATTTATAGGGATTACGGTCACATAAAAGGTAAATATGAGGATTGTGAGCATAGAGCATTCCATCAAATGGCAAGAAACAGGTCTGGAGCCAAGATAATGATAAGCCCAGAGGTGTTATTTAGATAAACTAACTATATATTCTTTTTTCATTCCATAAATTGGCGTAATATGGATTTTTTTGATATATTTTTTGCTCGTCTCGATATTCATCATACATTTTTAAAATAATAATATCATTTTTTAACCCACGATTTAAAGCTATATAATAATTATCTCTGCCATTAGCAGTAGCGTTTTCAAAATACATCGCCATCATTTTTTTTTCTCTTTTTGAGGAAAAAAGACCAAGCAAATTGGGACCCGTTGGACATAAAGCATTTTCTCCGTAAAATTTTGTTTGTACATTATTCACAATTTGGCGAATACAATTAAATAAAATACCATTGCCCGGTTTACATACAATTAATCCAGTTAATGTTCCGCCTGGAGGGTCACGGTCTCTTACAAAATGTTCTTGTTCTGTCAACGCGATTAGTCTAAAATTATTCACACATTGAAATTTTATGTCCATATAAATGCCGCCTTTTATAAAAAGAACGCAATATCGCCATAAATCGGACTTGTATGAACACGGTATTAGTGAGTTATAAGCATCTAATACGTCTGGTTTAAAATGCTCTTTAATGAATTCTCTACATTCATTTTCATCATAAAGATGAAACGTCATTTTTGGGTTGTCCGAAATAAGCTTTTCATAATTTTGTTTCATTAAAGGAGGTAAATCTTTAGTATGCCAACAAGTATACACATCCAAAGGAATAACGCTATTATAGTTTTCCTTTAATCTAAAAACACTGCTATTTTTAATAAAGTAGTTTCCTGTTTTTATATTTTCATTTCTAATCATATCCTTACCTCCAGGTAGTTTATCTCTAAAATATAACATTAATTTAACGTTATATTTTATATATTTTTATTTTACGATTATAATTTATACCTCAATTTCTTGAGAAAATCTGTCACTCATAATTTTATATCTTTCATTTGCCAGAGTCTTTTCTAATAGATACCAAGGTGTACAAGCCTGAAGAGCATCCAAACCTTGGTCGCAAAACAAATTCAATAGCGCTGGACTAAATCCTGACATCATAGAACAATTGGGTTGACTTGACAAACTGGGGAAACCACTGCTACTACTCAAATTCCAAAAAAGAATATGAGGTGGTTTATAAGGTGTGCCGTGAACCCGGATTCCAGCCGCCTCATACTTAGCCTTCATAGTGTCGTACAAGGCTTGCTTATTACAAGTATCACCAGAGTCCATTTGCATATCAGACAAAATAACAAGTATTAAATCTTGTACGTCTTCCGCCGCCATTTTATTCTCAATAATGGCATTCAAAATTAAATCCAACGCAGCGTTAAAGTTAGTGTTCATACCCCATTCAGCGTCTTTTACAACCTTGACTTGCGAAACAAAATCATTATGTCCGTCTAATTTTACCCAAGTTGGCTTGGCACTGAATGTCATTACACGCTTACCTAAAACAGACTTCTCGGCAATCCTGAGTCCAAGCGCAATCGCAACGTTCATCGGGTCGCCTTCCATTGAACCTGAAACGTCGACCATCGCTATCATCTTGCCGAGCGCATCCGTTTGTTTCGCGTTGTCACGCCATTGCGAGTTGAGAATATCCTTCTCTACCTGATTATTGTGACCGTGAATCAATTCAATTGCTTGCTTTGTAAAATCGGCCATTCCAACACGCTTGCCCTTGATTTCAGAACAATTCTTAATGGTACTTTGAACGTGGTTATTGAAATTTTCGGCACATTGGACTCTATCTTTAGTATCCGGAAATCGCGCCTCGCCATCATTTTTAACATTCAAAAATGCCTTCTTCTGTTTGTTAATGGAAATAGATGTTACCCTGTTAAAATCAATTTCCGACCAGTTATTACCACATTGCTTAATTTGTAATGTGTCGATTTTTCTATTCAACGCAGACAATACCTTACGATATTCCGTCTTACATTTAAGAATAGCCTTCTGAATATTATAACTATTTGTAGCCGTTGATACAATATGAACAAAATAATCGGTAGCAAGTTGTTCGTACAACCACCCGAACGATGATTTTTCTCTGGGAACCCATTTAGCGACCAATGAAACCTCATTTGAATTAACAAGCATTTTTTCATAATCTTTGCTAATTTGGTTATTAACAAGTTTAACCGCATAAAAAATCAAGGGATGATGAACATTGTTACCATTTTCGGTCTTAACATATTCGCAAAAATACTTGATGTCCTTCCAAGACCCATATTGATGAATATTTCTATCACCCAAATCGACTAGACATTTGAGGGCAAAATTCGCAAGTTCAGGGAAAAAATTGTACCATACACAAATCATCATATAGGTCAAATTGTACTCACCTTTTCCATCAATAATATCGCGAGTATGACCAATCATTCTGTAAAGCATAGATAAATACCCTCGAGCTAATTCTTTTTCTACAATGGATGTACTAGTAGCTTGACACTTCAAAGTAGCTAACATATCATTTAATACCGTTTTCAAGTTAGAATCTGCGTTAGTTCTAACCAACTGAAAACTAAACTGAAGGATTTTTTCTCTAATATCGTTTGACCAACCATATTCTACATGACCATTTTCGCCGATTTGCGTAGGAGTATAATTATCGAGTGCGTTAACAAGTGCTGCCATTTTGGATTATATAATATATTTACTAGGCTTTATATTGTTTTTTAATCGTTTTTTTATATCTTTTATTGTTCTTGTTATTAGAGATTATACCCAAATAAATTTTCTTGGTAATGCTATTTAAGTCACAGTTTTTATTATTTTTTGTTTTTTCATAAAAAATAAAATATACATTATTTAAATCTTGGAACATAGTAATCGTTTTTTCAAAAAATATGGTGTCAATATGTTTATTAATAGTTAAAAATCTTTCGTTATATAATGATAAATCAGGTGTCAATAAAAAATTTTTAATATCATCAGCTTCTAAAGTTATATTATATTTCAAAATTGACAATAAAGAGTACCTCTTATCATTATCAATTGAATTTCTTTTAAGTAATCCAATTAATTCATCCCTAGTAATAGAATTTTGTTGTGACAATAAAAAGGATTCTTGTTTGATTTTTTCTATTTCATCTTCATCATTTATATAAATAAAATCAATGTTGACATAATCTAAATTATCTTTGTAAAAATCCTTATATAACTTGTCTGTTTCCTCAAAATTAATTATCCAGTCATCATTTAATTCATTATGCATAATATATTATAAAACAGTCATATAATACATTATAATTTTTAACTAATTTAGTGTTTCCAATATTGATTACTTTGTTCATTGTAATCATCTTCATCGTCTTCATATTCTTCGTCTGATTCACTAGAAACATACTCTTCATCTAGTCTATCAAAATATTCATCATCATAGTCGGGGTCTAAATACTTTTCCTCATAAGCATCGTAACCCCATTTATTTATATATGTGTCTCTTTCTCTTTCATATAAATCAACTAAAGCATATAGAACCTTCGTAGGCCATTGTTTTTTTTCATTCATTTCTGCTCTTTTAAGGTCATTTTCATATTCTTTATTATATTCTATACTTGATTTATTTGTAATCTTATCACGTTTTATTACTGCCCAACCATAAGGTATTTGCTTTACTTTATTTTCTACAACAACATCGACTTGCTTTAATTTTTCGGAGAAACTAATAACAGGTTTTTCTAAACATTTATCATTTGTTTCACTAGTACTTTGTAGAGGCTTTTCTTTTTGCTTTAACTTTTCGGCAAAGCTAATCGGTTTTTCAACCTTATCATTGGACATTTTTAATTCTGGGAAATTGTCAATTGATAATATTTTGGCTGTTTCAGCCATTATTCGTTGATTTTCGTCATCTTTGCGCTGTTGTTGTGCTTTATCAATTACCTTTTGTGAAAAAAGATTACTATCGTTATATACAGGTCTGTCATTGCTCAGTCTTTCATTATATACAGGTCTGTCATTGTCTAATTTAAAATTATTGATTTTTGGTTTATTATCTGTTGTAGATTCTTTCTTTTCCGATTTGCTTATGACTTCGTTTTTTTCTGCTTTGCTTACGACTTCGTTAAAAGCCGGCTCTGCCAGAGCAGCAAAACGTGAATTTGGTTTAAACATATTGCTCATTATATAGATTATATTACTGTAATATATATTATTATAATAACTTGTATTTAAATATGTATAATATATGTTGTTAATTTTGAATATGTAATAAAGTAAATGATTTAAAGGTTATACATATGTATATATGTCTCCTTACAGCAAACGTTTAGATTTAATTTATTCAAAAAAAAATAAAAAACTGTTTTATATATATTTATAGGAGGCTGAAATTTTTAATTAATTATAATCATTTTATTGTTTATAATTAGTTTTTTTATTTTGTTTTTTTAAATTTGTTTTTTAAATTTTTCTATACTTTTCTTACGAAGTTTCACGCAGTTATGAAAAGTATATTTAGATATCATCAGCACTAATCCAGTCATTGTTATCCATCACAATATTAGTTACAGTACCCTTGCTAGCAAGTTCCGCTGCAATAAGCTTATCAATTTCTTCATTTTTATTTTCGGCAAAAGTAAACCCAACAAATTCTTCCTCTGATTCGTCGTCATCATTTTCACCCATATTATTAATATCATCCTCGTTTTTTGTAAATAACCGCCATTTCACATTTTTTACCGTAGTCTTAAGTTCATTTCTATCTCTATCTTGATAAACCTCTAACAAATCGCAATTTTGCATTTTAGTTTCATCCTTTTTTTCGAGGTCCCATTCTCTTAACCCAACGAGTAACCAAACCCCATTTTCTACAGTGTTATCTCGCTTACCTCGTCCTCTAAATTTACCTCTTATGTGGCATAATCTTAAGACGCTATCGTGACACAAGACATGACACATTCCATTTCCTAACATTTTTTCAACTACAGCATATACCTCGCATTCATCTTCAGAAATTCGTAATTTGTCGTTTTTACCTCCTCCTGAAGCAAACTTACGAGCTTGACCTTTAGTCTTATTTCCACCAGCGTTTTTCACCATTTTCTTTTTAATATTATATCCTTTATTTATTTATATATATTCATTTCAATTTTATTTTTTAAATAAATAAAATTTTCGGTATTTGTTATACATTATTTTAAATAGTTATAATAATGAACACTGATTTTGATTTTAATATTAATAATTACACTGTTCCAGATATTGAAAATTTTTTAGGATTAAACCAAGACTATACATTTAACGATGTTATGAAAAGAAAACAGAATATGACTAATATAATTATTGATAATAAACAATACGATAAAACATATAGAAAAAAACTCGTAGACTTTATGGAAGAATCTGTAGTAAAAGTAATCAACAATATTAAAAAAACAGTCCAACAGGAAGGTGATTTTATCGAAGATTACGATAAATTACTTATAAAAACGGATGAAGACAAGGTCATTAACCAAACATCAACTACACAAGCGGGTAATAATTTCGTAATGAATAAAAATACAGTTGACATTGACGATGTACTCGGCGGTAAAAATCAAAGGGTTAATCCAATTGAAACATTCCAAACCAATATTTCCAGAAGCAATTTAAACGTAGTTAAAAGAAAGACATTTAATCAAACGGTTATGATGAATACTTTATTCAGAGAAGATTATGTAAGCACAATGTCAACTGATTTTAACATTGTTTTACCAACTTATTTTAAAAATGTATTATCGTTGCGTTTGAGTTCTCTCCAACTTCCCAATGTAATGTATAATATTTCAGCCGCAAACGGCAATAATACTTTGTATATCGACGTTGAAGATGGTGGTCCAAATGGTATAGTTACTATGCCAGACGGTAATTATGATATAAATAGTTTTATTACTGTTCTACAAACACAGTTTAATACGCAACTTTCTACGACTAATTTTTCAGTAACATATGACCAATATAGTCATAAAATTACTATTTCTTATAGTGACCCACCATTAAATCCCAATTTTGTAATGGTTTTTTACGCGCCTATACCTAAATATGATAAATATAAAGATTTACATAAACCGGATAATGATTATAGAAAAAATGAATGTGTTGATATATCGCAAATTTATAAGGGGTTTGGCTGGTTTATGGGATACAGAAAAGCCGAATATAGCGGCGCCAGTAGTTATACAACTGAGGCGGTATATAGTAGTTCTCCGTATGATTATATTTATTCTACATTAAATGATTATAATATGTCACAGTCTCAAAATATATTCGGTATGTTTTCAAAAAGCATCCTTGGTGACAATATTTTGGCTGTAATACCCGTAACTAGTAATAGTTTCAATATTTGTTTTGATAATGGAGTTAACCTTTTGGAGAAAAAAAGGGAATATTATGGTCC